>Ga0116227_10000283_pt1 | contig 93946 bp, 58 predicted proteins | sample S1TSphgellanicum_FD_89693 | JGI IMG/M metagenome (GOLD analysis project Ga0116227, IMG submission 89693) | Host-associated microbial communities from peat moss isolated from Minnesota, USA - S1T2_Fb - Sphagnum magellanicum MG | ecosystem: Host-associated > Plants > Peat moss > Unclassified... | reverse complement strand
TTTTTTTTTATTATTTTTTTTTTTTTTTTTTTTTTTGCTTTTTTTTTTGGGCTTCACCTAGTAGCCCAAAAATAAAAACCCTGGTTCAACTTGGACTGTGCCAACAATTTTTAATGTAAACCTGCCCAACTTCATTCCCCAAAAAGAACAAGAAAGACAAGGAAAGCAGAGTGGAGAAAAGGAAAGGGCAAGAGGAGCCAAGGTTTTCAATAGTAAACCATGCTATCTAGTCAGAGCACACATTGAGATCATAATTACTCATGACCTATGGTTACAAGTAGGTCAAATGTGGGGGGATAGTTAGATCATGGGTGGGGGAGTCGACCACTGAATTTGTTTTGTTCGACACACGATTTTTAGTGCCAAACAGGTGAGGCAATAGACTAGACTTCGGTAAGTAACTTCCTCGAGCTTCCCCTTTTTCATTAGAACATGGCTTTGAGAGGGAAATTGGGGGGCAGCTGGAGCATCGGTAACAACAACAACAACTACTAAAGGAACAAACTAGAATCAAGGTCATCGCGGTCATTGTTTGCTTGGGTTAAGTTGAACCCTAGTTTAGGGTTTATATCGGCTTTTGTGACTCTCAAAGAATAGGATATAAACTAATGAGTGTGGAACAACAACAATGTTCCCAAGGTTTTTTTCTTTGTATTTTGAAAGATGCTTCCCTCTCAATTGGAGGGACGTTCCACCACCATTTTGCATGCAAACCTTTTGGACTTTATGTTTGAGAAGGCATGCTCTCACGGGCCTTCCCTAATTAATTTTTAGGCCTAGGTTCTCGGGCTACCAACCTCAAGGTTTACAACCCTCAAATTCTCGGAGGCCTTGGGGAGCACACCTTCATCACCTATACTTAATAAGGTTGTGTTAGGTTATGTTGAAAAATTAACCATATGTGTAAAAATATAGAAGTGTGTTCTTTGTTTCAAAAATAGTTGCCTGCCTATATTGAGTATTGATTCCAATTTTCAAAATGGAAGATATCAACATGTTTGAGAATAACTTATAAAAATATTTGTTTGTGCTTTCATATGTTAAATGTCATTCCAAGCTTAAATTTGTCACAAGGTTAGTTCAAAATTAATTCTCCAATTACAACCACTTGGAAAATGCATGTGATTCAATTCTTGTTTTGATTTTTTGGGGCCTTCTTTAGCAATGATATAGCTGATATTCTAAGGCAAAATGAAATTTAGATGCTTCATACTTTAATCACCATTCCCAAACAAACATAGTGTACAAAAAATTGAACTTGTTCTAGAACCTACAAAGAATTGATCAAATTCAAGTGTCTTTGAACTATATTAACTTGCTTACGAAACATGTTTAAATCATAATTACCACCTTGAATGTTGTTAACTTTGATGGCTAATTGAAACCATATCAAAGAGAAAAGTTGGGCATATAAATTCCACCTAATACCTCAATATTGCCTTACTTGTAGAATGTGGTTTGATAATGCTTCTTGCACCACAACTTGGATTTGCAATAATTTTGAAATTCAAAGATTCAATTATCATCTTTGCTTTTTCTTTGACTATGTAAATATCAATAATTTTGTCACTTCATTACATATGTCATTTATATGAGATATATTGTGTGTCTTTAATGGAAATGCGTCTTAAAGTGTTTGGGTAGGTAGTTAAATGTTGTAAGGTTTTTTTGTAAGGCTGATTCAATTTATGGGAGGAGGGGTTTGGATTATGGTTGAGTAATGAGGTAGTCCATCTATGACAACATATCCATCTTCATGCATGTTCCATTTAATTTATCCTTGCCTTCATAAACTGACCATCCTATTTCTTTAAATTTGGGATCCAATAATACATTAACCTTTTTAATGCAATTGTATGTAAACTCCCTCTCAAGGTTAGGTACCTTTGGGGGAGAAAAAAACCTTGGCCCAGGATATAACTTATTGGAGGTGCTCATTTAAGGTTGGCAGAAATACTCATAAATTTTGCCAAAATACACCCAACTGATTCTGGCCATTGGGAACATGTTGGGAACCATATGGAACGCATTAGGAACACAAAGATCCAAAGTCTTACTTGACACATGAAGTTTTCCATAGCTTTGTTATTGTTTTTGGGCACCTTGCTAGCTAGCTAGACACACAAAGTTTTCCAAGGCTTTTTATTGGATTTTGGGCACCCATTTTGGTGTGGTGTGTCCCTAATGTGCTATTCACAAAATTTCAAACCCATTAGCCAATATTCCTACCAGCTCTTTTGTAGGTATTTTTGAAAGGGGGGAATGGTGGTGGAGTTGACAACTAGGGCTTTATTCACTCACTCAATCAACCTCTTTGGCTTCTTTTTTGTTTCCTTCAAGATTGCATGGGATTTCTCCTCATTCTTCTATAAAAAAACCCTCAATTCCCAAGGCACTAATTTCCTAAGTTAAATGAAAAGCCCCTTTGTCCAATACAAAAAAAAAGTGATCTAGATGCTCAATAAATCGAGCCCAGAAAATCTTGTGTTGCATCAAGATTCAACTGAAAAGTAATGGTGCAAGATAAAACTTTAACAAAATATAATGATACTTTTATCTTACATATCAAGATAAAGCTTTAAATCAAACTCTATGCAAGATAAAGCTTATCTTGATGTTCAATAAAAAAACTAGCGCCTAAAAGTTTAATTTTCCGAGCTTTCATGCAAGGTACTTCAATCTCCAAACTAGAGTATACATGAAAACACAAACAAGCTTTAAGCCCTCTACATATGTATTACTTTGTACTTTTTGCTGTTCTAGCCCAATTTACTAGTTTGCATAACTCCTTATTGATCTTCATTCCTAACTTGACCATGCCAAATTGCTTAATATGGTATTCTTGCATATTAGAAAATTAGAAGGTTTTAAGGAGGTTTGATGGTCAATTTCTAACCAACATGCAGATTTTGAACATCAAATAAAAACAAGAAACCAATATTTCTATTTGAAAAGGAAAAGTGTACAAAGTGTAATAAAACAAAGTGAAAGGCTCATATTGTGATATATTTTGCTCCCACAATTTGACAATATTATTGTTTTTTAATTATCTCATGAATTTACAACTAATACTTCAAAAATTGAAACTACTTATTCTTAAGTTTTACAAGGTGAAAAGCTCACATACATTACACTATCGACCTAGTTTCACACTTGGACATTTGGTTTTGCAATTCTAGTTGTACAGTCTTTAAGTTAAACATTTTAAAAAATAATCAAGGCTTGAAAAAATGTTGAATTTCAACCCAAGTGAAAACTTTGAACTTCTTTCAACAAATACAACATGAAGGGATGATTTTTAATTTGTTCATTTTTGTTCAATTGCTAGAGGGTGGAACAACACTTTCACATTATATAGCGTGCATGCAAGTTAAACAAATAACTCCAAGTACCATGGTGAGCTTCATTAGACATAATTACATACACAAACCCCAAATGGTTCTATCGTCCTAATTGGGATTTGTCAAGTAGTTAGTGTACACTTTGCCCAGGATGGGATGGAAACTCTCATCATTGCTTGTGGAAAGTTGAAAGGGTGTAGTTCCCATTAGGTAGGACGGAGGATACTTACTATCATAGTACCATGGCAAGTTCAACATTCCCATGTCAAATAATTATTTTATTTTGAAAATTATATATCCAAAAAATCAAATATTTCATAATATTCTAACATTTTCTTAATTTTCCTTCACAAAATTTTGTTGTTTGAAATTTTTTATTTTTTGAGAATTTCAACATGTTTGAAAATAATATAAGCTTGCCAAGTATTCAGGACCCTTTAGGGCAATGAGGACAGTTTTGGACAAGGATGGGTGGATGGATGTTATGGATGGATGAGTCGGAGTTCTCTTCTAAGTTAGGTTAGTGATGGGTACTGAAGGTCAATGATTTTTCATAAGAAGGTTTTCAAAGTGGCTAAATTGAACTAGAAAGGTCGACCTACAGATTAGATTGGAAGGTTAGTTAAACCCTTGTGCTAACTTGAGGCCACTAATGGATGCAAAATTTCATGTGATAAATAATTATAAATTTAGGATGAAATGCAATGCCATAAGAAAGCCAAAGACTAGGCACCATTGTTCCACAAAATGCAGCTCCTTGGACCATTGTTGTCTGGTTCTAGCTTTAAAAGAGAACATTTGATCCCCCAAGTAAACTTTTTCAAAAAATTTGACAAAACCATAACATTTTTAAAAAATTGATAGAACCATAACAGGTTTTAGTTCAAGGAGTTATTTTTAATTTGATAGAACCTTGGGTCTGGTTTCAAACCTTGTTTTTCAAAAACAAAATCTTAATTTGATTCCACTTACCGCCACCCAACCATTATAACAAAAAACCCCCAAAATCTATATAGAATAGGTTTGGAGGCTAGGTTTGGATCTAATTCTAATCGGAGGCCAATTCATAAGTCTAGATATGGATTTAGATTCAGTTCTTGAATTGATTTTTTTCCTCAAAATTTTTAATTGATGATCCTGGGATCCAAAATCAGCTTACAACCTTTAAATGTAGCCTAGAAAGGGTTTGGGCTTATGATGGTTCATATTGAATTAATTCTTTACTATCACATAGGTAGGTTCCACAACTAAAATCCCACACAACACCTACATATCATACAAAACACTTTAAGAATACAAGAGATAAATTTACATAATTTTGGGCTAGGCTCACTCACACACTTAAAACTTAATCCTTATGTGGGCTCATTGAGAATCTCATCACATATGCCAAAGAACTTTATTTTATGAAAATCACTCACCAAAAACACATATGTTTATTTTTGTGAACACTTTCATAATAATTAAAACACAAGTTTATTGTAACATAGAATCGTTACACAAAAGGCTTATCCCAAGGCTTAAGATCAAGTAATAACATGAATTATGAAAAGAAAAATATAAGTTTAAAATTTCACCTACAACATTGTATATACTTGAAAAAAAAAATGGATGGATTATTATCCTTATTCATCTATAGCTACTAAACATTCTCATTCATTAATCACAACCCACGAATATTATGCCGTATGTTATCCTTCTATATCTATATCCTTTCTATGAACAAATCATTCAATTATTTAAAATCTTCTTCCTTATGATCTAGTCAAGTTCACATAATTCACTTCCAACTATTAGCTAGATGTAATTAACTCAATTATTCATATGAGTTCAAACTTGTGCCCTTGGTTAAAGATTTTCAAAATAAAACTCATAAGTTGAATTATTTATTTCATACTTATCCATCCTTCTACCCTAAGAAACATTATTATTTATTTACAACTTTTATCCCTAGTAACTTGTCTAAGTGTTATAAAACCACACAACATTGGTTTGGACATATGAAGGAGAATTTTTAAAAAAAAAGTAAAACATTCACAGCCTTTTCCCAATGAAATGTTAAATATCTCCAAACAAACTTTGTCCAACACATTTTTAGGTTTTTTTTATTTTTTAAAAATAAATTACATGTTTCTTCATTATGTGGTCCCTTTTTTTTTACATGTTTTACAAAAGAAAATTTTAAATTTTTGTTGTTTTACATGTTTTGTTGTTTCGCTAACTTTGAATCTATCACCTCTATAATAAAAGTGAAAATATCAACCATTATCATAGTTTTTACCATTCAATAACAATGGTAATTTTTTTTAATTTAACCTATAAAGAGAGTCAAACTACGTGACAAAACCTAATAGCTTTGTATTGGGTTGAGCTTTGCATATAAATGCACAAAATAAAGCTTATTGGGGGGTGCTTAGCATCTCATCTCTCTTTATGTTTTGGAAATTTTTTGATGGTGAATAGAAAATTTGTAATGAATATATTACTATGTGTGGTAATGGGCAATTCATGTGTTGGTTAAGCAAAAAATACAAAATCACACAACATGGTTTTCTTTTATGTTCTACATGTTTTGTTCAAGTATCCCACATTAATTTTGAACCCAAGACCTCTCAAGAAGAAATGAATACCAACCATCAACATAGTTTTTAGCCTTGAATAAAAATGGTTCATTTATTTATTTAATAAATAAAAGGTCAAATTAATCAAACTTTGTGGCAAACTTTTTCAATCGATAAATGCATCAAACATAATTTGTTAGGGGGTGTTTAATGTCTTAAGAAGGAAAAACAAATGTTCAATTTCTATACAAATTTCAAAGTAAGCCATTTTCTTATGAAGTTATAAAAAATTGTTGAGTGTTGACTAGTGTTGGGTGGTTTTCGAAAATCATAAACCCCTAACAATTATCATGGTAATTCTTAGTGTTCATCATAACCATGTTTTTCCCTTAACAAAAATAAACACTAAGTTATGAGATAAATTGAAAATAATTTGGAAAAATCAAAAAATGACCATCATAACCAAGTCTACATGTTTTTACCTTTTCATAAGAACTATTGATTTTATTTTATTTTTTAAGAAATAAATGCAATGGGCATTCTTGATTTTGATTATTTTCAAAAAACCACAACCAATGGACTTATGATTATGAAATATTCAAAAAACAGAAATCAATAGTTCTTCATAAATTCAAACAATTGAATAACATTAGCGTCGACATAATAGATTTCACTTGATAAATGATATTGGACCTTGGTAGTAATTTTTTGACTTGACAATAGTAAAATTCAAGAAATTTGTGATGCACTTTTTATTTCCTTCTAATTAAGACAAGGGGAGCAAAAATATTGAAATGACTATGATAACATTATGCATTTCCTATCTTTATCACCTCAGTTGCACAAAATGTATGAAAAGGTTGTTAATGCATATAGAGCCAAATTTTAGTTGAAATTCATGATGAATCACATAACTTCACTATGGCCTGGATTCCAAATAAAAGCATAAATCTCCTTGTATATTTTGTAAATCCCAAGAGGGATTACAATGAAATAGTAAATTTAAAAAATTTCCAAAGTTGTTTGTTTAAATGTGGGGCTTCATAATTTCAAAAAGACTTCTATGTGTGCATCAAGTAAAAACATTTCTTGAAAACCTTCCTAACTAAAAATCAACCATGAGTTAACTGAAGTTTAACTAAGACTTAACTAGGAATCAACTATGAATTAACTAAAGTTTAACTAAGAATTAACTAAAGTTTAACTAAGAATCAACTAGGAGTTTAACTAGGACTTAATTCAAAATTAACCAAAAGTTAATTCGGATTTAATTTGGATTTAATTCAAAATTAATTCAGACTTAACTAAAACTTGATGAAAAATTAACTAAAAGTTAATTAGAAATGAACTAAGACTTAACTGTAAGTTAATTAAAAATGAACTAAAATTAAATTAAAAGTTAGGTACAAGTTCAATACAAATCATGGATGAACATTCAAAATAATGAAACCCATGGCATTGGCATCTATGATACTCATGGCACACAAAACATTATGGCACACCATGACAAATATTGGTGCCATAAATTCAAGACACATAAAATTTAAGATGTGACAAAAAATCATGGATTGCCGTAAAAATTTGTGACACCTTGTTGCCAAATGGCATGCCATGTCATCATCACATGGAAAACTAAATCAAATTGTAAAATACCTATTCGATTATAGTCATTTTTTAATAGAAAATTGTTTATGCCATTTTTTAATCATTTCTCCCATTATAGTCAAATAGGACAAGTTGTAAAAAACATGTTTTGACATTGTAATTACAGAATGCCACATGATCATGTTGTGGGACTAAAAGTCATTATTCTAATTGCAAAAACTAAGGTATTTTAAATTAGCTAATTTTAATTTATTTAAAGCATATTATTAAAATTTCAAAAATAATAATATATTTATCCAAAAAAATCCACTAGTCATCATGCTAATTATAGTCGCAAACCCATGACATCACATGACATTTCAATGGCTTTTGCAAGTACATAATGATTTTTGTGATTAAGTAGTTATAATTGTGCTTGAAAAGAATAGTAGTCAATTCTTTGACCGGTCAAAAAACCAATAATGTGTTGTTGTGCAATTTTAACAAATATAAATCAAAATTTGAATTTTTCACCAACATATTGCCACTAATACTATATTTCATTCATCCAATCTGGATGGCCTATAGGTTAGGTAGGTAGAATATAGGTCAAGTAGGAAAGTACTTTGTAATTACCTAGTTAAATAATACGTAGTAGGTCAGATTAATGATGTAGGTTGTAGGCAATGGCAAGTAGAAAGGTAGATAGGTCAATAGTAGGCAAATAATACGTACATAAGGTGTAAATAACAATATAATTACTAACCGATAGTTTCATAAGTTATTTAGCCTAACTATTTAAATTACCTTCAACCTAGTTAACCTAGGTAGGTAGGTTGTAGGAACCAAATAGATGGGTAATAGGTTATAGGTTAAATAGGAATGTAGGTAGGCTTAGATGTAATGTTCATTTAGGCCAATAAGGTGAAATATGTAGGTAAGGTGTATGTAACAATAACTTACTTACCCATGTTGCTTACCTTTTTAAGGTGCCGATGGGGTATCACGAACCACATTCGCCCCTTTGGATGATTGCTTATTAGGTGTTTATTTTGAAATATACTTAGAATGTTTTGAACAAATTATTATTTTAAATCTTGAAAAACCTTGAAAATTTTCATCACACTATTATGTTATGGTTTACATTAAAAAATTTGCTAAAAAATGTCATTTTGAAAAGATTTCAAATCATTTTCAAGTCATTTTACTACTTAAAAACATAAGTTATAATGTTTTCAAAGTCCTTTTGGGTACATTCATAGTAAAAGGAGCCAAGGAGGTTGTTGACGATGCTTAAAATTGCACCTACATTACTTTGGAAAATCACCATTAATTGCATTTAATGAATTATTTATATTTGTAATTGTGTTTTGGTGTTCATGAAATTGGGCTCCTATGAATTTGGAGTCATTTCACTATGTTCTTAAAATCCTTTGTCATACACAAAGCACTTGTTGACAAGGTTTTTTTAAGGACTTTAATATTTGAACATGTTTTTTGCTACTCAAACCTTCATCAAATGTTCTCAAATTTATTATGGGCTTTAACATACTTCATAAGAAGGGCCACATGTGTTAATATTTTTAAATGCACATGTATTGAATCATTTAAATGGATGTTATTGATTTTGATTTTGAATGTCCTTAATGGTCAAAAAAGTTCAAAATTTGTCATCATTGTTAAAAAAACAATTATACATTTGACTATAATGTAGGTCTTCATGTAAAAAAAAAGTCTTTATTATAATATGAGTCAAGTTTGGTCTCCATATTAATATCTAGTCGTAGAAGTTACATTTAAAATATAGTTTTGATATTTAATAGACGAATACACATAGGACATGTGTAAAATGCAGTCCTTGGTAAGGACTCCAACCTTGATCACCATGACTCTATTTATTGTGCTTTTACCCTTTTGGATATTTTTCATTCATTATATTGATTTCAAACTTTTAAAATAAATATACCAATATCTTGAAAATAACATTATGTAAAAGCAATTCCATTTGAAATTTTTTATTTTTTCATAAAATGTTAGATACACAAAAGCAAGAATTGGTTACAATTGTTTTGTACATGTTTGTGTGACTGCACCCCTTACCTATTCTTACCCACACCTTATTTAAATATTATTAGCTACCTATTTTAGCCAATGAACTTTTTTAATTACATAACTTCCTACCTACCTACCTACCTACCTATGCATTGCCTACAGATTACCTATTTATCTATTACTAACCTTGAACCTAATTTTAAAAATAAAGTTGAAACAAGGTTCTCATAAAGTTGGAAAATCTAAAGTCACAGTTTAGAGTTGCATTAAAATTTGTAAACATACCCAACATTTCATCCATATGTTTTTTAATTTTTCATTCATCTACAAAAAAACGTCCACTAGAATAATTAATCAAACATGCAACCTGTGATTTAACCATGTCATCACATATGCATGACATGGATCACTAGCAATGACATGATGAGGCATGATGTCATCACATAATCAACATATCAATTATAGTTCAACTTTTTAAAAATTGGGGAAAAAAATTGGAGGTCAACCCCATTTGACTATCAACAATGTACACTTACCAACTTAATAGGTGGCCATTTGCCTTCTTTGGTAAGCACAATCATTGACATGGAAATTTGTTAATAAAAAAATAACAATTGAGATATGATTGAAACATGTAATCAATAAGTTGAAAATTAAAAAATGGTTTTTTTCCTCTAATGTAATTACTAAGTCGATCAATGAATGAACTCGTTATACATTGTTCAATATGTAAATAACAAGAAATCAAATTAACTAATTCAATTCCCACACCTAGGAGGTGTTAACTGTTACTATTTTGGTGACTTGGGAATGAAATCAATCAATCGTTATTTTCTTTTCTTAAAGTAATTTCCTATCTTTACATATCAAGATTTTTCTCTTCAAAGATAGTTGCATTATTATTAAATTGCAGATAATCAAAGCCACTTGTGGCTCACATTGCACCTTGCCGACTAATCTTTTTTTATTAATTGGCTGAAAAATTACAAGGCCCCATAGTTCTCCCATTTAGTAAGTTGGGTCTAATTTAGATAATTGATAATGAATATTTTAAATTTTGGTTTTGCACTCTAAAGTGCTTTTGAATGATTCATGGCTTGTGAGGGATTGTAGTTTAAAGAAAATGAGTTTGTTTTAAAATAAATGCACACCTAGGGATAGGCTATCATGGGTAACATGCATATGCTTGTTATTAAACAATTGGTGGAATTACATTCACATTATCATCAAATTACTTACTCAATGAGTGTTATAACATAAAAACACCCATTCACATGTTAGGTTGTTACAAATTCTTGAGCGCAACCTACATCTATTCATGATTTTTGTCACTAATAACAAAACTTTTCATGATCATTTTGTGATAGTAAGTGTAAATTCGTTTTTCTGTTCATCAATTGTTCAAAATGTGTAAATTTGTTTGGAGCAAAAAGATACATTACAACCAAACCCAATTCATTTTCATCCTCATTTAGAATCTGCAAATTCAAATTAGCAAATCATTTTGTGATCCTTTTTAAGAAACAAGTCAATTGACATAGGCACTAGGGTTTAATCTTTTATGAATGCATGACACACAACCAGGTTCAAATTTAACAACACATTGACCATGCTTTGCCCATATTATGCAAGTCTTTATTTCTTGACTTTGAGGTTGTGTACTTGTTTTTTGAAGGTGTGGTCGTGAAGTTTGGAGCCATGTTCTTCAATGTCAAGTTGAGTAACAATGAACTTGTCCATGGCATCAACCATTATTTTATCATTTTTCTTTGTAGAATCAATGATTGGAGATAACACATTACATTGTGCTTCCTTTTAAACTCCAATGCTACCAACTACAATTGTTGAATGAGAATTGGAAAAATTGATCACATGATGCAATTGAGCATTGTTTGAGATCTTTCAATACATTAGTCATTGAATCTTCAAATAAATTCACCAAGCTTGCAATTTTTGTACCTTGAATGTTTGCAATTTGATCGTGAGTTTCTTGTCCATTGTCTTTTGATTGCATTGTCTTCATTGTCATCATGTGCCCATAACGTAGGTGATTTGTAAACTTTGTGCTCTTCAACTTTTAGATCTATGGTATGTAATGGAACATTGACAATCTTCCCTTAAAGAAATGCCTTGATCAAATTGTAACAATTTCAAATGTATTGATGAAATATTGATGAAACCTTTATTTTTCTCCATAAGAAAACTCTTAGAAACAAGTATGATTCCTACAACCTTGGTAATAGTCTCCAAGCTTCTTGTAGTTCAAGAATACTCTCTTAATTTGTTGGAATGAAAATTTCAAAATTTATTAATTATTTGATAGACATGTGTTGAAGCTACCAAGGTACTATGGTACTTCAAGAGAGTAAAGCAAAATCTTGATGAACAATTTGTCTGCCGATTTTGATATTGAAACTTGGAATACATCATCCATTGATTTCATTTTAATTGCTAATAAAAAATGTGGGCATATAAACAAGCACTATACATTTGCTGATTTTTATCTATTTTCTATTGAAACCCATATTTTCAAAAAAACATCTTTGAATTTCACAATGAAACTATGAATTATGTTTTCCATGAGTGACTTTTAAAAAATTAATGTGATGTTGTTACCCTAATTTCATATCAATCTTGTAATTTTGGTCCGCATTGCACGCAACCTACTTTTGGGCCACCATTATTTTTGGCCAAAAGATTACTTCACCATGCACAAAAAACCATTTTCAATTCTTTGCTTACATTATCATCAAGGGATTTTGTTCTATGTTCTCGAGGTGTGGTCCTTAAAGTCATCCCTTGTGCTTTTCCAAATGAAACATTTTCAATTCTTTGCTTACATTGTCCTCAAGGAACTTTTGTTCTACATTCTCCATGCGTGGTCCTTCAAGTCATCCCTTGTGCTTTGCCACATGTTCCTTACTAAAGATTCCCATCGCTCCCATGCATCCCTATCTTGTTCTTGATGGCCCCACATCTTCTCATTCCATATTCCTTGCCAAAGTCCTACTCTTCTTCTAACCTACATACATGGGCCAAATGGAAAAGCTAGGTGAATCTCATTTTGGGAGAGTCACTCAAAAGTTTGGAAACATTCATTTATAGATAGACCAAAGTATTGAAACAGTTGTCTTTCTGAATTGGACTCATCATAGTGTTTTTTTAAAAAAAATTAAATTTTTTTGTCACTTGGGAAATAAAAAAAAAAAAAAACAGTGTGAGTCCTACAGAGTATTTTTATTAAAAAACACATGACCCAAATTTGACATATTTTGAGGAAAAAGAAACTGAAATCGCCATATTTAGACAACAAGTTCCACCATGTCACCACAAGAAACTAGAAATCCAAAAGAGTTCTAATGTCCTCTCTGAACTGTAGCCAAATTTGGCTAAATCTTCTCATGGATGATGATTACCAACCCAACCAGATAAAAACCTCCAAAAAAAAAAATTGAAAAAGAAAAACCCAATTTCATCACACACCCCAAAAAAGTTTTCTTTGAGGTTGCAGCACCCACAACTAATTAATAAAAAAAACTCACAATATCATCTGGATTTGTATGTGCACACTGAGCACAAATATGAGCCCATGAGAGAGAGAGAGAGAGAGAGATGGTGACTTCACAGATAACTTCAATGTGTTGAAGCAAAGACAAAAAAAAGAAAGGGTTTATTTCCCCAGGCAGGCAGGCAGGCAGGCAGGCAGGCAATAGAGAGACACAGAATGCCAGAAAAGGGACCAGAAAAGGGGAACAGATGTGTGCTGTGTGAGGAGGGACCAGGTGTGGCGTGCCGTTAGTAGAACACATACACGCCATACCAAGTAAGTATGTAAGTAAGTCACTGACGACTGCAGCGCAGCTGCAGCAGCAAACAACACTTTTCTTCCTCATACATACTCTCTGTACTCTCTTGTGTCAGGTATATATTTGCCGGGTATTTGTGACATACCCCCCCCCCTACCCCAAACTGACTTTGTGAATAGGTAAGTATCATTGGTATGTATGTAGGGCATGTAAGTGGTTACTATGTACTTAGGTAAGAGGTACTTTTGTGTATTTTGGTAGGTTGCATGTAGATTAGTGATTGTCTTTTAAAAATGGCGAAAAGTTTAGTGTTTTTTAGAGTTTTTTTAGTCATCAAATTTTGATTTTTTTAAAAGAAAAAACTTGCAAATTTTCAATTTCTATCCTAGTCTCCAGTAGGTAGCTGAAAATATAAAATGACATTTTTTTGTATGCTAATTTTTTTTAATCATCAAATATGGCTAAATCATCTTCTGGATGATTGCCACTCCAGATATGTCACAAAATTGGAAAAAAGAGAAAAAGAAGAACCCTGATGTAGATGGTTAGAACGTAGCGAGGTATTGGGGGATTATGTGACCAAGCACCCCAGGATTGCACCATCCATTGGAGATCCATTATGACCCACTTGTGGATGAACCACAACTAAGCTATGAAGGTGGAACCTTGGTAAACTATCTTGTAAAACCCTTTTACTTGCACGTCACACTACCTAGTTAACTACCTATGTAAGTGGGCAAGTCCCATAGATAAGTAGGTAGGGAATGTAGATTGTTACTATTATTGTAGGTGAGTAAGCAGGTAAAGCAATTGGTGGCTCCTAGCTAAATAGATATATGTGGATGGTTAATACATAGTTAACTACTGTGGTTAGCTACGGGATAGGAATACAATGAAAAAAAGTGTTTCCTGTCCAGATACCATCATCCTTCATGGATGGATGGGGTGGGTAATGGTTCACCTGAGACTAAACCAAGGTGATTGATTACTACTAATCACAGGCCACGCTGATAAAAGTACCCTGGTACCAACCACCACCAAAGGAAAGGAGTGAAATGTCACAGAAATATAGAGCCCAAGTCCGACCAACATACAAGATCTTGTTTGCAGACCCCGAGCTACCCTCCAATTGATCCTTGATGTGCTATTTCCTAAGAGCAAAGCAACCCGATCCGTGCACTGTACAGTAAGTTTTGGATGACAAAAAGTCAAAACATGCCGGTTTGGCTCAGCAAAATGTTTTGACCCAACATTTTTGCACAGGACGCTGCTGAGGCTGGCGAAAGACACAGCAAAGCCTAACGCCTGTTGTTGAGTAGTTACATGGTTTGACTGGTTCAGGTGGGTTGCTCTTAGTAGTCTCCTCCCTTTTGCTGTCCAGGTTTCAGTTTCATGGGTGGGGTTGAGGAAAAAACAACTACTCTTGGATGTGAGCAATGCAGTTGTAAGGTCACATAGTGAGCATGGGTGGAGATGCTCTAACTATTCCAGAGCTAGAAAGTTGTGGTGGTTAAGTATAAGGTAAGGATCAAGAATAATGAGGGCCCCAGCTCAAGGTGCTCGCTAAGCGAGGGATTTACATTGTCAAAATACATCAGTTTGAGCTTGTTGGAGCATCTCCGGCAGTGGACTGTAAGGACACTAGAAAGACTGGTTCGGAAGATTGGTTCTTAAGACCCCCTTTATATTATGGTGAGAAACAGTGTCATGGAAATGTTGAGAGCTTTCAAAACAAATCCAAGAGTTGTACCATGGAAATTCAAATATCATTTATGTGTGGGCCTCATGTTGTCAAGTGTAATGTAAAGTGAAAATAGAGGTAGTGACAAACTTTGAACCCCACCTTTTATTTTAAAAATATTCTCTAAAAATGAGAAAAAGATCATGTAAAAAAAAAAGACCAATCACAATTTTTTTGGACCATGGGCTAATGAACTTTGCACCCACCTCTAGAAAACATTATTAAATTTTTTTGAGAAAAAACCACGACAAATTTTGTAAACAAATCATGACTTTTTGTGCTCATGGTCTAACAAATGTCCAAGTCACCTCTTAAAAATAAGTTACAAAACAAATCTAAGTTTGAATCATCAAAATTTTGATCAATCATGGTATTTTGAGCTCATGGTCTAATATACTTGCTACTACACCCACCTCACACTTGTTGCTAGGCCCACCTATTTAGGTGGGCTTGGCAACAAGTCTATTAGATGATGAAACACTATACATCATCCGGTGAAATTTTCCATTCATTTACATTTCCTTGGTCCCTTGGACCTTCAATATTGTGTAAAATAAATTTAACCTTGAAGTGACTTGTCCTCCAATCATAGATTCTCAATTTTAAAAAAAAATTGTCATAGCCCTTTCAGGCTGCAGTGTAAAGGGGAAGTTAATGTCCTTTAAGTTTTGTGCGTCCACTTTGCTCCTCCAAGCATGATAAATGTGCATTTCTAGTTCACTTATGCATACTTGGAGAAGAATTCATTGTGACATATGTACATTTTTGGTAGTACAGGTTGATATCAGTGTTGGATGTTTTTGTTTCTCACCAAACTTCACAGGTACATACATTATTTCTGAAAGCAAAACACACACACACACACACACACACACACTCTCAAGGATGGATGCCAAAAGGACACTGGATGAGCAGAAATATATGCATATCCCTTCATCATGCAGCAACTAATTTCAGGTAAGTTCAACCAACCAGAGAGGAACTGCTAAAAAGCTTACCCCAAATTCAATTTGTGGCAACCCAATATGTCTGGCTTTTTTACTTGTTAGTTCAAGTTTTTCCCTGGGAAGAGAACGAAGTGGGGTACCTCAATGTTTGCTTATGTACCCTTCTGTGCACCATTCAAGATGGACAACTGTCCCATAACTAACTACAGTGGTTAGCTATGTATCAACCATCCACATGTATCCACCAACCTCATAGCTACCAATTGCCTTAGTAGGTTACTTAAATAGGAAGGGCCTTACTCTCACAACCTACTTGCCTATGGTGCACTTTCTTGGTAGTGTGAGGTGGAAGTAGGAGGGTTTATATGATATGTTACCAAGGTGGAATCCTGGTAACTCAGTTGTGGAGTCGGAAAACCCTCCACACTTTGTGGTGGTGTAAATGGAGGTCACCTTCCTTATATGCCAAAATTCAATATGCCTGCAGAGGCCGATGTTTTGCTTTTCGAAATGCCCATGTTAATTTTATTAAAAAAAATTTAAACCATGATACCCATGCATCTGGGTTTAAACCATGATTTTTTTGTTATATGAAAAAAGTGGGTCAAGTTTTATTATTCTGGTTAATGACCCAGCCCTAAGGCATATAACCCTAAGCATAAGGGTTTCCAATGGATAGGACACTGGTGGGATGCTGGGTCACATAATCCTCCAGTACCTCAATTCTTTTGGCTATGTGTTGTTAGTCCTATGTACCTCAACCCAACGGTTTTCAGATTTGTTTACTATACTCTTATATACGGGGGCCACATATTCCCATTTATAGTCTTTTGATGCAGACAAGAATGTCAGAGTTGCTTACACTAGGTTACATATATGAATGATTTTGTCAAAAGCTCCATGTCTTGTTCTCCTTCTTCAACCCATGTGGTGAACCGGAACTATGGCCCCTTTTTGACGAGGGCCCAAGACCGAAAAGTGGCAAATCATGGCTAAACTTACATGGCATCATTTTGAATGAAAAATCAATTGGTTGAAACCAAAAAATGGAGCTTAAAAAAGAAAAAAGGAGAGCTAATGATTTGGAGAACCAAGATGCAAGCTAGGGTCCGACACAGGGTCCAACCCAAGGATTCGATTTGCTTCAAAGAATCCAAATTGGTAAGGATTCAATTTGCTTCAAATGAATCCAAATTGGTTCCTAGGAATTTGGACCCCGAATCCCCATCTACATTACATTGGGCATTAGCTTGTTCTTGGTTTTCAACCCATGTGGTGAAATGGTGTGAGCTAACCTTTCAACATGTTATTGTTGAAATGATTTGAAAAATTAAGTACCTATATTAGAGTTGTCTATAAAGAACTCCAAACTCAAGATTTGAACCCTGAGTTTAGGCAAAGCATGCAATAAGATTTAGTTAATCTGAAAAATCACCTCATCAAACTCAATTTTGCTCCAAAACCAGCATTGCAAAATGCAGGATGGATGATGTGTGGACGGGAAACATTTTTTCATTGTATTCCTGCCCATAGCTAGCTACCGACAATCCTATATGTACACCCCCTTCACATGTATCTACCAGTGTTGGGTCATGGATGGGTATTTCTTTTTGTAAATAAAGAAACGAAGGGTAAGGGTCAAATACATGGATCCTTGACCCGTGGTTCTTAAAAAATCAAAGAATGGGTTCTGACCATTTTGCCACACATCCCTCAAAAATTGGGGAACTGGTCCAAGAACCTCATTGAAAATCCTCAAAAACCTAGAACCAGATGTTAAAATTAGAAAAGAATGAGAACCGGAGGTTCTTTGATTTTAATTTCTTTTCAAAAATCACACTAGTATGTACCTAACTAGTAGAGAGACACCAACTATTTTACTTAACTACCTACATAGTAATCATTTACATTCCCTACCCAATTACCCGTTACCTATGGTATGTCACAGGTAAATACATACCCACTTACTTATGTAGGTTTATGCTCGACAACATACTCCCAAGCAAACTGCCTTTGCCCCCCATCTGGATCCATGTCGAGGTGCATGGCATAATGGCATCAGCTGTCCATGTGTGGAGGTGCCAAACTTGTGTGATGGACAATGTGTGCATGTTTTCTAGAACAAACATCAATGTGACGTTTGATTTACTAAATGTTTGTCTTGTAGGTGTGAATATTACCCAACAATAGAAGCACTTTGTATAGTCTTGTTTCCCTCAAAATATAAAACTTGCTGAATATTGCAAACATCTAGCCTGTAAGAACATTTTAAAAAATACTTAAAAATCACAGTGCTTTTCAAGTTTCAATAAGTGTTATGATTGGAATACCATGTGATTATGTTGAACTTTTTGGGGTTCAAGTTGCCAATCTTATATCAAACACAATTAGAATGATTTGTTTGATTCACACGTGGATCATCACACACATGGTTGTTGTGTGATGGAATTGCCATCTCAAAAGTCATTTTTCACAATCAAAAGGCATGTAGTAAGCATTCACTCAAAAGAAAAAAGCACATATCAATTGCTAACACATTTACTTGGCTAATATTATAAAAATGTGTTAATGAACACCACTATAATGGATCTATACATGTTGAGGAATAAATAGATTTTCCAATGATTCAATGATTGGTGTAGTTTAGTTTGTGGATTCTAGAATTTGAATTATTTGAGTTGTATTCACAATTGTATTTAAAATCATGTTTATGAGTTTGTTACCTTACAATAACATACCAAAAAATCCTAAAGCCATCTGACTATACCAGGTCCCTTTTAAAAATAAGGATAGTTATTTATTCCTATTTTTAAAAAGGTAATATATGACCTTTAGGGATTGAAAATTCTCACATCTATGTATAGGTTCTAGATAAATAATATTTTGTTGTTTTTTAGTATTGCGCCCATAAGGACCATGCACCTTTATTCAGAGTTTTACTCTAGATGGGATAGGTGGCCATGTGCTGGTTCTACTTTGGTTCCCAGTAGTTCCCATTGTGCTGTGAATTGACAATGGGGAACACTAAAGTTATGTGAATCAACAGTGGGGAACACCGATTACATTTTAGAATAGGCCCCCATAGAACCCATTCAATTTGAAGAAATGGTGTCTTTCCCTACTAGGGTCAACATGTTCCAAGGTGGAACAAGCTCTATGTGGTTTGTTCCATAATACCCGTGGTTAATTTGTTCCATAATACCAAATGGGTTGTCAATTCCAGTGACCAGTATTAACTGGCATAGATGGTCATCCCAAACATTTCATTGGTTGGTTTAAAAATTCAATCCAAGTAGACTAAATTGTCCTTACAACTAGATGTCATCCATCATGGTTTTAGCTTACAAAGAGAGCATCATACAATGACCATGTGATGAATTTATGCCCATGTGCTCAGAAAAAATGGTCCAGGAGGATGTCATCTCAGATTCCTCCATGAATTTATGCCCATGTTCTCCAAACAGTTACTAAGCATTTCGTCATCATAAATTTTCTATATCCATATCCTAAATACACAAATTGGTTGCATTTGTACATTAGAAAAGGTCCATGCCTATGAGGGTTAATTTTTGAATTAAATACCTACTATCACATAGGTAGGTTGCATAATTAAAGTCCCAAACAACACCCATAGACAATATACACTACTTGAAAAATCTTCTTTCTTAGGACTGGTATATATGGTAAATCATGGGTATGTGTATGGGTATCGCAGAATTTCCTCACTACAATTCAAGATTATTGAAAGTTATTTCATATGCAAATATATGTTGTAGATAATATTTCCAAGTCTTGAGACAATTTGGGAATGTTCAAAGTGATTGTATGCACAAAAATTGCTTCATCCAAGGTTGCCACAGGCTAGTTTTAAATCCATGTTTTCAGAATTGCAAAATGATACATATTCATAATATCACATCATAATACATATTCCCTTAATCTGTCAATTTAAATATTAATATACTCATGCCTAGGATCAGGGTATGTTTATTATGAAATTACACATATTAGGCAAAAAGGGGACAATTCCACCTACTTAAGACCCTACCCACTTAACCAAATAGGGGCATTGAACATACCAGTATTAGTGTAGTGTCTGAAAAACACATACCAACACAACACTGGTAAGAACTCAATTGGTTTTGGGTTGCTTCTAAATATTGGAAGTATCCTTGTTGTAGACTAAGCTCCATGGGTTCCAAATCTAACATTTCCATGGTTAAGTATAACCTCTAGTTGGCATCACTCAAGAAGGTGAGGGTACCAGTGTAGGTGCTCGGGACCACTTGTCCACCTACAGCCATACCTTCACCTTCTAGATTGAGGCTCGTCAACATTTAATTAAACAAAGGAAATGTTAAATTTGGACATAAAAAACCTTGATTAAGTCATCCCCATTAAGTCGAAGGATGGCATCCATCTATTAAGATTGTTTGTTTGTTTGTTGGCCTTGCCTACCAAGGCAAGGCTATTGTGTTTAGATTCATTACGGAGTATAGTAGCTTGAGGGATTTTGGCCCCTAGGTAATTAATAATAATAATAGGTCTATCTATTTTTATATGAGGATTTTTGAAAGATGGTATTTTGACTTGTGTTGAAACTTGAGATTGGTTTATTATAGAGTTATAATATCTTGAAGGATTTTGGTTTCTTTTAGAGGATTTGTTTGTTTGTCATGGTGAGATCTCCGAAACGGTCCAAAACTTTGGAAAACATAAATTGGCCAAAAGAAGAAGAAGAAGAAGAAGAAGAAACAAAAGCTTGGGACTCATGAGATGGAGCCCACCCCAAAAGCCCAACAAGTTAAGTTAGTTGTTGCCAGAACAGTGAAACTTCCTTAATTAGCTCATGTTGGCTACAAACAACAAGGCACTTGCACATTGGTATATAAAAAAGCACATGGGCTTTGTAAGTGGACACAGAGGAAAGGCATATGGTCTTCTTCCTTCAACATCTGCTTTGGAATGTGGGTCATGGTTGCCTATGATCATCTCTAACTTAACACCAGATTTGATTTTGTGGCCAGTCTACAGAGTGAACCAACACCCACCAGCTCATTATGAAGGATGTATGGATGGTACAAGAAACATTTTTTCTGTTGAGTTTCAAGTTCACTAGCTAACCCTGGTGCTTACCTCAGTTGTTATTTTACTACCTACTTGCTAATACCCTGAAGGTTTTACAAATCACTATAACTAGGGATTATATGGGTACATACAAAGTTCTATAACTAATTAAAATTGATCCTTTACCTATAAGCTTCAGCCTACTGGTCAACATTTAAAAGAGTTTCACTTGCCTACATAAAGAACTTGACTATTGTTCAGGAGTTTTGTTTTCAAAGTTGTAGTTTTCATTTTAGTTCTAGTTCCATAGTCCAATTCTTGTGCAAATTTCATCAAAAGTATGTTTGTTTGAGTCTAGACCCTAGGTTTAAACCCTAGGTTTCACACTAAAGATTGAAGAACTTGTCAACACTAATAATAAATATATGAACCATCTAATTTCATACTAGGCACCTATTTTCCTACCTTTATACTTGTATAGAGGACCTATTTCTTGTTGAATGGGTTACCAAGGTGAAATCATAATTTAACTCAATTGAAGTTCATCCACAACTTAGTCATAATGGGCATCCAATGGATGGTGTGTTGGTATGTGTTGGTTCACACACCTTTTTTTTTTGTGAGCAGCTAGGCCTTGAGTCTAGCCAATGGCCTTTATTCAATGTAATTGGCATTATGAAAAGGTTTTGGGATGTCATTAGGAATTTTGTAGATTATTTGCTTGATTTAACAATGTTTCATTGTTAATTGCATGTACTTGAAAGAGTAGTTCAACTTAAGAAACTTAAGGTGAAATGTGGAATCCCTCTTGAATGACAATTATGTAAAAAGTACTTTTTTTATTTATCAATTTGAAGACTTTTTGTTTTTTAGAATTGAGACCGCTTTCTTGGTTGCATTTACATTTTTCACCCATTTTATAACATTTGTTTGCATAACTCAAAAATAAAATAAAATCTTCAACTAGTTGAATACATTTGTCCATGCAAAGTTCTATTAGATTCCGTCTTTCATGCAAGCTTGATGATTATTTCACACCATGAGTTTCGGTGACCTTGGGTAAATTTCATATGTGAAGCAATTAAAACTGAAGGTGTGAATGTTAACCTAAAGCTATGTGTCAAGTTGTACTTCACATCCCTATTTGTTCATGAAATTGTTTACTTAAAATTATGTATAATCTCATCCTTACTTGTTCATGGGATTGTTTATCAACTTTGTCACAAACTTGGTAGAGGGAAATTGTGGGAACTCCTTGGTGGGTATAAGGTGTGAAGAATTGAAATATGTTGAATGGATAAACCTTTGAATTAATTACATGAAATTTATTGAAGAACCTTAGGGCATGAGTTTAGTCTAATAAAATGTTAGTTTGAGTAAAAAGTTGGGTAATGTATAGATTTACCCTATTTTATACCCACAAGTATATCACTTGACAATAAGTTTACCCACCCACGGTTAAGTTGTGTTCATGAGCCTAATCAACGTTGCCAAAATAAATCAAAAGTCAAATTAACACCAAACCCCTTCAATCCTTTTCCATTACCACAAAAGGATGGCAACTTACTAGCATCCAAGTTTGATTATGTTTTTAATTTCAATTAATTCCTAGCCCTATATGTGTATAATCAAACAATACATGGAAGTGGTTTCATTCTCCTTATGACCCCATTGTTTAATAGATCCACCATAGGATAGTTCAAAAGGAAGGGTTCCTTGTTTTGGCCCTTTTTTAAAATGATTAACCATCCATTCATATGCAACACATGATTGTCTTTTTGTAATAAAAAGAGTGAAATCGTAGTCAAGTAAACAAGAAAAATAGTTTTTAGCAATTAATCATCTAACATTCATGTAAGCATGTGAGTATTTGATCTCTTCTATTATAATACCAATCCTTCCAAGGCCTTTATTGACCACAAGGATGTAAACTTAAAAACTAGATAAACAATTGCATCATAGTTATTTGAATACATCTCTTGAATTCATGTTAAATCTTGCTTCCATTTCAAAAATAAAATAAAAACATTTAATAAATTACATGTTTTCACAAAGCCTATGGTATATTTGAAAAGTTCATTTCATTCACTTCTTGAGTTAGACATTGTTTTAATCTACACCTACCCTTGAATGAGGCCATGGAAATTAACAATCAACCTCTCACCCAAATAAACTTTTGACAAAATTGTTAGCAAATGCCATATTTACACAATTTTGATTGGCATTACGAAATCCTAATTTTGACATGCTGCTTTCACATAAGCACCCCACAGAAATGATTTGAAGTAAATTTGGTTTTTGCACCCAAAGTAGCCTCATCATTTTCAATGAAATTTTGCCATATGCTGGTTACATATTAATATCCATATGAAAAAAAATGCTTGCACATGCAAATCGTCAAGTGCATGTGACATGTAGAAGTTGAACACCTGATAATCAAATTAGACATTTGGTTCATGTAAAACATGTTTTAGAAACATGTGTAAATCATTTTTTAGATGATACTTTGGGACAAGTATTAAGCTTTTTTCCTTTGAAAGAAAAACCCAATAACTAAACTTGTCTCTTTTCTTGAATAAAATCCAATGAATCCACTAAACTTGTCAATTTGCCCAAATAAAATCCAATAACTCCCACCTTCGACCTCTCTACCACATTGCATTACAAAAAGTACTTGGAGAAAATTTCTAGTATATCTAGAGGGTACCGGACATCTGTGACCCATGGTGGCACCTTAGCTAGGCTTAAGAGTCGTCTTGTAGGCCTAAGGTGCCTCCAGCCCCTATTATCTGGTGATCTACCTATGCTTAGACTCATCATAATCTTCACATTCTACTTTACCACAGAGATGACAAAAGATCCTACAGGGGCCCAAATTTGTCAGATTTTGAAATTAAAATTAAAATTTTCCAATTTTTTATAATAAATGTTCAGTGAAGAATATAGAAGGACCTTTTTTTTTTTTCACATCCATATATAGTGTATAGCCAAATTTGGCTAAACCATCTTTTGAGAAATGCCACTTTGGCTACATAAACAAATTGCTAAATTTTTTTAAAAAACCACGATGGCTATGGACCAATGGGTTGCCACAAGTCACAACAAAAACCAAAAGGGAAAAAATAAAATGTCAGACTTTGCTTTAATTAAATATAATGATGTGAAATCATTTAATATTACCCACCTTGACTTTCTCGTTGAGTCATACATACATAACTCTGGTAACTCACTGGTGGGAGTCATGGCCCACTAACCCAACAAGCCTATTAAATAGGGTTTGCTTCTCACACCTCACCAAGCCAAGCTTTCCTTTCACAAGCATGATATGATTTTTGTTGGCAAGATCATGCACTTATTACAACTGAGGATTTTGTGGCCCACTTGAGTTCAAGTGGGATTATTTTTATCATTTTCTATCTGTTCAACTTTCATCATTTCTTGGAGTTTTTTTTTTTTTTTTTTCAATGGTTTTTTTTTTTACCCTTTTTTTTTTTTTTCAGGCCTAAAAATTAATTTTTCTTAACTTTTCTTTTTTTTTCTTTCCTTTTTTAGGTACCATTAAGTTTTTTTATTTTTTTGATTTTTTTTTTTTTTTTTTCCAATGGATTTTCTCTGTACCCTTATTACTTTATTACAGGCCTAGAAATTAATTACTCTTAACCTTGCTTTTCTATACCTGCCTTTACTAGGTACCATAGAGTGCTATTATTACATAGTTGCTTGTGTGCTACTTCTACCTATTGGGAACTGGGGTTGTCTAGTTCTTCATAGGTTGTGTAGATTTTGTTTGATTGGGTTTTGTACTAGACATAGATTTTGTTGGCCTTGCCTACCCAAGGCTAGGATATTGTGTTTAGATTCATTATAGAGTATAGTAGCTTAAGGGATTTTGGCTCCTAAGTAAATAATAGCTCTATTTTTATATGAGGATTTTTGAAAGATGATATTTTGGTTAGTGTTGAAACTTGAGATTAGTTCATAGAGTTACAACATCTTGAAGGATTTTGGGTTTCTTTTAGAGGATTTTTTGAGGATTATATTTCTGCATGGTGAAACATTTGAGTTTTCAAAATTCTTCTTTTGCCTTAAGATCCCTTTTAATGTAAATGGCAAGGTCACACTGTGACACACCCCCTTGTTTGCATTTGCTTTGGTTTTTTTTTGAGTTTTTAGAAGATTGGTATCATGTTTGTAAGTAGGCTAGCTGTAGTTGTATTGGAGCTTTGTGGTCCCCAGTGAGAGTTATGCAATTGTCGAGGCTTTGCCAGCTTCCCTAAACACACCCACAACATGCAAAAGGATTGCACAAGTTAGTCCATTTTTGTTATTGCTTTGTGTGTTGCTTTCAAGGGGGCTACCAGCTGGAAGGTAATTGGAATCTGGTGAGCAAAATGTGTGAACCTCAACAATGTATAGTTTCTTTAGCCTCATGAATTTAACAATTTAAAATCTCACTAAGGGATTTCATAGTACTTCTGAAGGGCACCTTATATTCACAACTACTACTCCTAGGAAAGAGGAGCCATACTATGAATCCTAAACCTTAAATGTTGGACGGTTCCTAAAAGTGGGAGGGATCTTGTACCTCCTTGTGCCTACCTACTAATAGGTGTAAGATTCTTCCTAGTTTTAGGAATAGGTAGGTGTAGGAGCCCTCACCCTCATTTGCCTTATGATTCAAATATGTTGAGGTTCATGATAACCTTGGTCTTGTGTTTTATGCGAAGGTTAATGCCCTCAAAGCAACCCAAAGCGGAGTTGAGGGGCGCTTACTTCTAGAACTTCTCCACCCTGAAGGCATTATTGATTTTAAAATTGAAGCAAAATTTTTAATTTTGTTTCTTGTGATACCTAGCAAGTATTTGGAACTAAGTTGCTATGAGAGCATTATTGAGTGTAAAAAATTGACGATTTTTTGGGAAAAAAAAATCCCAGGATACCCAGTGGGTATTTTGATAGGTACCTATTGGGTGGGTATAATGGGGGAAAAAACAACATGAGACATTTTGGAAAAATGGAATGCCTGTGCTTGTGGGCGTTTTGTTTTCTGAAATGCCCCATGGGATGCAACTCTAAATACACACGAAGAAAAATCTTGGAGGTTTTATGATAGATAGAACCCATGAGTAAGGGACGTTCCCCAATGTGGGGCCTAGGACAAGGCGATATGACCTAGCCCTCAGGTTTTACCATACACTTCAAATGATAATTCAAGTACCCATCTTGTGAAAAGGTAAAATCCTTATTTTATATCTTTATTATTTTTCATATTTAAAATCTGAGGAATTTGAAAATAGAGTGCCCCAAATCTTGGTTTGCACATAACCTTCTATTAAAAAACACTTATGCATAAGGGAAAAAAAAGAAGAAGAAGGTATTTTAAAGAAGATAACAATTACTCGCTCCTCTTGATGCCAAAACTCAAAACCTTGGCATGATGGGCTCCTTTTCCCCTAATTGCCACAAACCAATTTTAGTGAGAACGGGTATGTAACAAATCAGGCAGGTGTAGGCATTGGAATGATCACATTCTGTAATACCCTTCCGATAATCAATTTGTTATTTTGATCAGACCTGGTCAGATTTTTTATTTATTTTATTTCTTGGCCCATGATACCTCTTGGATATCATGGGAAAAAAGGGCGGGCAGGTGTTTTGAAAAATGAAACACCCGCAAATTTGGCGGTTACAATTTTTTTGAAATGCCTGCCCTCCCCAAAGGAAAAAGATTATGGGGCTGCAACGTGCCCTTCAACATTCGGAAAAGCTGCCCAGGTCTTTACCAATGTTGGGCAATTACCCCCAGTTTGGCCAGTTCGAACCGTTGGTTACATTTCGGATGAATGAGAATTGGAACTGGGTCTGATTTCTGGGAACTGGAACCAAACCCAGACCCAGTTCTGGAACTGGAACCAGACTTTTTTTAATATATATATTTTTGGGGAAATATATAAGTCTAGAACTAAGGGTTAACCACAAGTTAATCACTGATTTCAGACCAGGTTACCTGGAATTGGGTCTAATTCCAAAAACCCAAACTGAAACATAGTTGTGTTTTTTTTCAAGGAATTGAACCTTAACCAGACCTCAGGTTCCATTTTTTGGTGGAATGAAAACTGGAACCAGAACTGAAACCATTCTGATTGTAAACCCTAAACCCTAAATTCTTCATAAAATCAAGACCCACCCAACACCCACCTTTTGAGATAGATGTCTTTACATCTAAAAAAGGTACCTGAATAAGACAATAAATAATCCAGGAGAAAAAGTAAGAAAATCACAAGCGAGAAAGAATAACACCCAATCCTTCCTTCCTTCCTTCCTTCCCCTTGATTGGAATTTGATCCTCCTCCTCCAACCAACCAATCCTCTTTTGCATCAAATGAAAAGAAATGATTTCAAGTGTCCGAAAAGCTCCCAAAAGTGAAGGGACCCAGTTACCTATCTACCTACTTACCTATTTATCTACCTACCTACCTATCAACAGGTTTTGAACCTTCCAAATAGTAAAGTGACCTTTGAAAGCTTGAAAAGACAATCTCAAACCCTTCTTCTTTCTTGCAACACATTCATAATTAGTAGCTGCTACAACCTTGCCAAGTTCCAACCAGGATTTCTTTTCCTTTTTCTTCCTTTTCTTCAATTTTGTGACATCAAAAAGTTGTCAAATTTTATCCCAAAAATTGGAAAATTTTGATGACTTCACCAGTAGAAAAAAAACAGATCCCAACAGTTTTATGGAAAAAATCACAAAGTTTTTTAGGGGAAAAAAAACACCAGTTTCAAGTTCCAACCATTGATTTTATTTTATTTTTCAATTTTGTGATTTTGCCTCATTCACTAGCATACCTAGAGAGATTTAGCATTAAATGACAACTGGTTTTTAGGCCCTATCTAAATAGTAAAAGAACTAGCTAAAAAAAAAATACTACCAAACTAAAATGAGACTCCACATGTGGGGAAATTCTTTCAAATTTTGGTTTTGATTTGTTTTTTTTGGGGGAGAAATATTGTGACTTGAGGAGTTTTATATTACGACAGAATATTCCTTTAAAAAAAACACTTTTTGCCGAAAATTCATAAAAAATAAAATCATATCGTTTTTCATTTTCTGAAAAAAAATTGCCAAGTTGCCCCCCCCAAAAAAAAAAAAAAACCACTGGTTCCAACAGCTCTTAGGTACTTAATACAAGTTTGTTTGAGGACTAACATAAAATTAATTCCCAGGCTTTCTTGCATCATCTGTTAGACAACAAACTAGGCTACAACGAGTGTTTTTTTAGGAATTTTTGTTTGTAGCCAAAGTGGTGATCATTGGTATGGACCATAAACAAAAATGAAGTACAAATCTTCAATCATCCTTCTATAGTTTTGGCTACAAAATAAAACCAAGTATAAAAAAAATCAATTTTTATCTCTTTTTTCCCCTATCTTCTGGCGACTGAAAATTCCAAAATCACTTTTTCTAGAATTAAAATTTTTAATTTCACTTTTTGGGAAAATCTCACTCGTTTAACCCCCAAAAAAAAAAAAAACTGGTCAAAACAACAACAACAACAACCAAAAATAAATAAATAAATAAATAAAAGAAAAAGGAAGGTACCTAGTTTGTTCATGAAGAATGCAGCAGCGATTTACGCGGGTACAGATGATGACTACAGAACAACTGACGCCACAAAAATCCCGACTGGCTAAAACCGGCGAAAGTAGCGGAGGAGTATTGAAGAGGAGCATTTATAGTAGTAATTATTAGTTGGCAAAAGGACAAGCCGAAATTGGCGTCATAAATGGCCCCATGCGCAGGCCTCCTCTGGCAACCGTAAATAACTCTGGTAACGACGTAGGTAATGACTACTAATCAAGTTTCCAACCCCACCCCCCTTTTCTTTATGAAGCCTCTTTATGATGTAGCGGTTATAGCACAAGCTTATTTTAATGCTCTCCACCTCTGCCTTTTTTTTGTTTTTTGTTTTGGAGTTTTGTATTTTTTAGGGTTTATAGATAGTAGGGTTTATCATGAATTTGATTACATTCCTAGCCCTTTGTTTTGACTTGTTGACATACCTTCTTGGCTCACCTACTCAAGTGCTATTGGGGAGAGTAGTTCGCCAAAAAAAAACCAAAAAAAAAAAAAAAAAAATCCTTAAAAGTCTCGCCATAATTTCCATCATGAAAGATTGCTTAAGAGTTTCTACTTTCATATTTTGAATATCGCCAAATTTGGCTAGACATAATACTTATGGATGATCGCCACTTGAGCAACATCACAAGATTGAATTTTTTTTTAAAAAATACACTGACCTCACTCATTACCACTTTAGATATTTTGTATGGCTCATTATTAGTTCAGATATTTCATATGTCTAAATAAGGATGGGTTGGAGTGCTATGAAGGATGACTCCAAGTTTTAGGTCATTGAGAATTGGAACTTCCTAACTAACTTTGGACCATGTCTTTCTTATCCACATTTTCTTCCTTCAAAAAATCATCTCTTTCCTTTTTCTTTTTTCTTTTTTTTTTGGGTGAATAAAGTGTTGCAAGTTCACATCCAAAAAAAAAATTCCTTATTAAATGTCCCAATAAAGACAATTTTATAGGGCTTTGTAAAATACCATCCTAAATTTTGAAAGTTTTCTCTCATTCTCAAGTTCAACCAATTGTTTTTCTTTATATTCTTGTGTGAGCTCTATTTAAACAACAAACTAACTCAAAATGTTGAAAACAATAACTTTACCTTGTTTTGATTTTGTTGCACATTATAAACTCCAAGCATGCATATACATGTCAAGGTGAATAACAAAAGAATATATGCCTAGTATTTATTGCAAAAGAATTTATCTGTAACATGGGAAAAAAATGAACATTAATCATGGACATCATGTTGGATATAATTACAATGCAATTTTGTATTTTATAGTAAGGTTAACGAATGTTATGGGGTCCATGGTTTCTTCTTTATTTAAATTAGGGGATAAGGTCTTAGAACAATCATTCCAATATGTATGAGAGGTCAAAATTCATAAAGAAATTTCATCCTTGAAAGATAAACCCAATGATGATGGATAAGAACATGACCTATAACAAATTCATTTTTGCAAAGAATTAATCACAACATGGAAAAACAAGTGCACATGAATCATAGACATGAATTTGAATAAAATCATAGTGTAGGGTTGTGTTGTTGTTCCAACAATACTTGATTTTTTCCTACAATAAGCCATAGCTCGTGATGCACGTATGAGGTAAAACTAAGTGGTTCCATATATTTTAGTGAGGAAAAATCATATTGTGTTGTATTATGTCCATTTGATTTGGTTAAATTGATGTGCATTACATATGTTGTATTTATTTGGGGAGCTAAGTTTTGAAAATTTTCATAGATGTTTCATCATAAACTATCTAGTATGTAAAAAGTTATTTTAAAAATGATTTCCTATATATTCATTGTGAATTGTGTCAAAATTTTGTATTAATGAAAAATTAAATGGTGATGGATGGAAAATGAATGACAATGCATTATGGTGAAATATTGTTCATGGATGAACTTCATTTATGGACAACGAATTGAATTACCTAAACTATCAAATGGTTTAAACTTAAAAGCTTATATAAAATGTTGCAAAAGTCATGTTATGGAAATCACCCATGAAACAAATTGTTTTAACATATCTAGCTTGATGTGCTCATTGTAAAATGCACCTAATAAAATGTATTATTCCTTATGTCATTGAAATATGTTGATAATTTTTTTTAATTCATTGTTGAATAAATTACAATATTACTTGCAATTATATAAGCACATAATATTTTCAATATTTTGTTCCATTTCTATGGGTGCAAACATGATAAAAGGAACCACTAAAGGGTGTGGACAATGCTCAAAACTATGATTATAAAATTTTGAAAATTTTGGATTGGGGCACAATAAGTTGAATTATCAAAAAACTTTGGGGAGAAGGTTTCTTCAATTGTAAAGTTTCAATAATCAAAATATGAAAGAAACTAATAACGTTTCAAGAATTTTTTTGCATGTTTAAAACATTGAAAATATTCTTGTGGACAATCATTTTTATTTAAACATCTTTTTCCATATCAAATGTGCACCATTCCTTCTCAAAAATGGAGAAGATTTCAATATTGATTATTAAAACAATAGAATAAATTGAAATTAATGAAATTTGTGTTACAACACATTTTGGCATGCTTTTGGTTGAAATGTTTTTAAATTGGCCCCAAAATTTAGGAATTTCGAAGATGTGTATTCATTTTTTGGTGATAAAGATCATGGATGCAGCATATATATGATATAAGATCAAAATGTTAACAAAATAATATTTATTTTTAGAGCATAATTATAAACTGGGTATAAAAAAAACAAAATTTGGGGCTATGGACTAACATATGAACGTCACATGTCAAATGTAGTCCTTGGAAAAGGACTTCAACCGTGGTGTCCTTGATTCACTATACATTGCTTTCACCCCTATTCAACCTTTCTTTGATCAAAAGACTTCACAAACTTGGAATTAAATGTATTCCTAATGCTTCTCACCTTGATGAGTATTTACACCTCATGATACTCCCAATTTGATTAACCAAATCTTGGTGGAATGTCAATATTCAACAATGGAATGGTGAACCATGGTGGATAGTTGTGCTCAAAAGGAAAAGATGACCAATGCAACCAAGAGGGAATAAAATTGTTTAATTGATTCAACCATTCAAAGGTAGTTAATAGCAATAGGCTAAAGAAGTTCACTCATAACCCCTATTTGGGATGCTAAAAAAATTTATCACATGTCCAACATATTTTAATAATTGTTTCCCAATCTACACCCTTTAACATGAAAATCATGACAATATAATGCTAAAGCCAATAACTATCATCGACTAATCAAGAATGGTCATTTTGAAATTTAATGTGTTTAGAACCAATAGATATTAGGTGCATTTATCAATGGTATTGGCCTTCTTTGCCATGAAATGACTCTATTTCATACACATATAAAATGCATGCTAATTTGTTGTTGTTGTGTATGGAGTAGTTCTTGTGATATATGAAATCAAAATGTTAAATCACCACCTAGCATCAATTATGTCCTTTGTGGAATTTTTCTCAAAATTTTGATCTCACAATTCAAATAAGAAAATTTTGTTACAAATTCCCTATTTAAAAAAAAAGACTCTTGCAAAATTCAAGATTCTATATAAGTTTTGGTTTTTGTGTAGATTTTAATTAGTTTATTATAGTTGTGACAATGTTTTACAAACATGTGACCAATTAATGCTAAATCTTTTTTGGGATAAAAGGTAATGATGTACACTATAATTTTTTAAAATTTTAAATTAGACCAACTCACATAAAACAAAGATGGTTAAACCATTGTCACATTGATAAGTTAACTAGCAAATGTTAATATATCCCTTATGGTGTCTCAAAAGTGATTTGAAGTTTGGAGTGTTAATTAGGGTTTTAAGTGCTTTAACAATACCATACCGTTAACCAAGTTTACACCAAAATTAGATCCAAGGGAAAATGTCTAATACTTTTGTTTTGCATTGCCTAATTCTCAAATGATATGCTTGAAAATTGTGTAGGTTTTCAAAATTTTCAAGCTTTGGGCACCTTAAACATCAATCCTAAATCACTACACATTAACATCTTAAGCATGCATCTTAGAACATTATATTTTTGCAAGAAATGATGCCATCATGTGAACACAACTTTTCAAACCAAACAAAATAAAGGAGAGGGTGTGTAGACACCATACTTAACAATGCCAATGCTTGGAAATTTATCTTTAGACCTCAAAATAAAGATGACAAAGATCGTGTATACATCACAAGCCCCCGACTCACACCGGGCCTTTTGATTCGTTGTAATTCTCTAAACTTTCTCAACTCATGTTTGATTCACCTTGAGGTTCCTAACTCTCCCGACTTGCACCTTCTTCTATTCTTGTGTGGTTTTTTTTGTTTTCTTTGGGCTAGGTGGATACTTGTAAAAGAAAGAACTATCCATATATCTAGTGAGGGGCAATGTTGTTTTTAACATGCATTTACTTTGGTCTTTGGACATGTGCCCCAAAAACATCAAATTCCATGGGACATGCATGTTTGAAAAACCTGGATTTTAGTTCATGCAAAAATATATAAGGAATTTTGGCAAACCCTGTAAATACATTCTTGTCATAAACAGATGATAAAAAATTAATTTGAGATTTTGAACTTGTCATAAACATTTCTTTTGTGTCCATGGAAGTCATGTCCAAAACTTGAAACAATTGGTTTGGGAAATGTTCCTTTTTCTTTCCTTTTCTGTTGTTGCATTGCTCATTTTGGCCTTTAATGCAAGACAAGTGTGTCTCTTTTTCTTTTTTTAAAAAAAACACTTTGTGTAAGAACAACTTACAACACTGTAGGCTAGTGTGAGAAGAGGGTGTGATGAGAAAAGTGAAATGCACCCAACACTGGTCTAGACCTAAACTGATTGCTCCAGTGTAGAGGGCAATCTAACCTACTAAGTTTGTACCAGCCAATCCAATATCCACTTTCATCAGGAAAAAATCTCCTTTCCTGTCGTCTTCTTCTTCAAAGTGATCATTCTTTGCTTGCTAGGACACCTTAATTTGTCCATGTTTTTGGAGTCTAGTTCCCTATTGCATTTTATTTTGGGAGAGTGAGTAGTGGTGAGTACCCTTTCTCTCTAGTAGCCCCACCTGCACACATGTTTTGTATATCTGGTTCTGCTTCTCTCCTGCTAGGCTATTGTTGTTCTTTCTCTAACCAGCTAGCTTTCTTTTGTTTGGGGCTATTAAATATCTCTTCCAGAAAAAGATTATTCCTGGCACTTTTTGAGTTGTTATTTTTGCCATTTTTTGCATGCAAATTTAAGCTGGGTATTCAATACAAAGGTGATCTAGTCATCATCCTAGAGGGGGAAGAACATGCCTAGTTTCAAGGCCTTTTCATTGGGTACCACATACTAACCCCAATCCCTCCCTTGTTTGCTATCCAAAAGTTGGGCAATTATTAAAAGTTTATTTATAAGGTCACCCTGTCTCTAGGCCCTCAAATTCCTCTCTTGTCTCCAATTGAAATGAAACCTGAAAAGTGAGCCAAATTTGGGTACCATTCAATGAAGTTGCGGATCAATTCAGCAAGATTTAAAAGGTTTTAATCAGGAACGACTAATTTGGGTAAGAAAAGCAGTTCCATCCCTTCTTCTTCTTCTTTCTTTTCTTATGTGTACTTTTTTCATCCTCACTTTTGATTTGGTCCACAAATTTGGCCAAATTGGGCCCAGTTTCATACACTTTATGGATAACTTCATTGTCTTGGTGTGATTTCTTTTGCATTTTTCTGGTGAGCTCTTAACTTATCCTAATGCACCTATGAAGAAGAAGAGCTCACTAGATCTGTGTGAAGAAAAATCTTAATTACAATTCTTTTTTTCAAACCAAAAAAACGGACCTAATAATTTTTCTTTTCTTTTGATAGATAAAGTACCTTACAAAGCATAATCTTCCTTACTTGGCCTATTAGGCACCTTACAAATTTATGTTAGGTGCCACAAGGGTAGGCGGATTCAAAATATCTATGTGGTAGCGGAATGGTCAAGGTCCTCCTCATTATGTTGGGTAAGGTGTCAAGTGAGCTTGTTACAAGCAAGCTAGCAATGCAACACGACTGTATACTCCCCATCAAGCTTCACAAGCGTCAATGCACAACAATCAAACTTCACAACTGTCGTCAATGTGATGTTGTGTGTGATTTTGCATAGTTGCAAAATTATTCTACAAAGAACACATGTCCATGTTTTGACATATAATAAAAAACCCAATAAATATGTTCTCGTGCTAGGACCAAATTTCAAACCTAGCAGCACATTACTACAGCAACAACTATTTACCAATAGCCTATTTCAAAGCGTCATTCTATAGCCACTTCAATTTTCTTAATCAATTAACAAAACCTCAAAAAAAATTTGGCCATAGCAGAATCATGTGGGTGCGAAACAAGGCTTTGCTTTGACCCCATGAAGTTCAATGGGGTTGTATAGTGTCTTGCAACAATGCCCACCCAACACAATTGGGCATATCTGAGGTCTTTCCATAACATGAAGGCCTAGGGTGACAGAAGACAACAATTTTAGAAAAAAAACGATATTCAACCGCGATTTTAGTAACTTTTCCAACTATATAATCAACATCAGAAGATTATGTCATATAATGTGATTAAAAAAAATGACATGATCTCTCACCCCAGACCTTGATACGAGGTTTTTATGTTGAGAAAGGGCAGGTCACATGGAGGGTTATATTGTTATGGGACTTGGGAACTGGGGCTACATAACCCATTCTGAGACCTACCCTTCCCGTAAACACACGTAAAGACCTGCTCCAAATTTTTAATTGGAAGGCATGTTACCAAGTGTCTTATTTTCCTCCGCTGGAGCTTGAAAAAAAAACCAGAATGCTTGCTTGCTTGCTTGCTTGCTTGCATTTCTATTTTATTGATTGATTTATTTATTGGGTGATACCAGGTGGGTACCCACTAGGTGTCATGGGAAAAAATGGGCTTTACCAGAATAAGGGCCCGGGCTCCTCCGCATTGGCCCAACCTTGTTTTGGTAAACCCTGTGCCCAAATGCTTTACCCTACACAAAAACACCCTCAAAAGCAGTGAAGTTCTCATCCTAGACAACCCCCTAGTTTAGGGGGAATCATCCTCCCTCCTGTGTCTAGTAATTTAGGGGACAAAAGTGCATTGCAACAAACATGGCAACCTTCTTTAGATACCAGAGACGACAAGACAACCGTCTGAATGAGGCCAGAAAGCTCACGACACGTGTCACTATGAATAGAGGCCAAATGGTGTGAAATCGGATAGATGGTCACTAGATACTGAACCTAACTCTCCGACGTGGCCCCTCAGATGTCGACCAATCTAGATAAGGCATTGCCGTGTGGATGGATACCTGTGCAGGCAGGCATGCAGGGGGGCGTTTTTTCCGCGGGCCCAGAAGTAGGCTTCATCGGATGAACCACAACAGTAGTCTTCAATCGGACGGGCCATATCACGTCCTAAAACATGTGTGTGACTTAGGGAACCTATGTCCGTGGATAAGGAACGGGATAGGATGATAGTCCTCTCCGGAAATCTAGACCATTGGTAGTTAACTTCAATCGACGGCATGTTATCTGCCACGAGTGTGGGTGAATCTGGAGCCTAGAAGGAACAGGATAATGAGCCCCGTCTGGTCATCTAGACCGTTGGTAGTGAATACCCGATGGACGGCAGACATTGTGCCACCAGTTCGGGTGAATCTAGCGCCTACAAGAGATTGGATAATTGGGCCCAGTGATTTTATTCCGTGGGCGAATTTTCGCCATTTCGTGAAAAATATTTTGGAAAAGCAATATTCCGTTACAAATTCCCTGTTTAAAAAAAATCGCCAAAAATGCCAAAATTTCCTACAAAATAAAAAAGGTGCTTAAAATTTTCTACTTTCATATTTTGAACATCGCCAAATTTGGCTACACAAGTATGGAGGATTGTTACTAGAGAAAAATGAAAAAATTGAGTAGATAAATAAATAAATAAATTGGGCCCTCTCTTTTTGCGATCTAGACCATTGGTACTTAACCCCCATGGACGGCATACAATGTGCCACAAGGTGGCTGAATCTAGCGCCAAGAGGCTAATCTGTGTTTAAGGTGCCCTCCAAATACACCTAGCCAATACCTAGCAAGTGCTCTCTAAGGAACAAATTGGTGAGAAGGAGATCACTTCTCAGCTGGAGTATAAAATTTGTAGTCTAACCCCTAAACCCTAAAAAAACTAGTGTCAGACATATTCGGTTCCATACACTTGTAGTAGGATTTAGGGTTGAGGTTTTGAGATTTTTAATTTTTGGTTTGTGTTTGAAGTTTGCATTTTGCGTGTTTCCTTCACTTTTCATAATCATCTTTTGTTGGAATCACTTCTTGCCTTTGCAACATTCATTTTGAAGTTTCTTTCAATGTGTCGTCAAAACTATGAATGTGACCTTCCGGCTATCGAAGCTTTTTAGGACAAATCAATTTCCTTTAGTGAGCATGGCAAATCTAGAGCATCTTGTATTACAAGAAGGTACATGTGGTTATGGAGCTTTCCCTTTCAACATTCATTTTTGTTTGCATTTTGGGTGAGGGTGCACATTGGTTGTTTATTTTGGGGGAAAACATGTGAAATAACAAAAAAGAGACCTTTGTATTAATCATTATGTTTGTGTTTTTGCCTTTTGCACCATCACCTCTACTTTGAGGGAATTGTATGAAAGTTGCAAAGGTGGAGGAGGACAACAATTTTTGGAACTTGTGGTGACTCTTAATAAGTGACAATGTTTTTAGTTTTTGACCTTGGAATTTTGTTGTTCATTGTGTTTCATTGTTTCACTTGTTTTGTACCTTGCTACACGTTTTGCTCAAAGGTGTGTTTGTGAAGCAACAATCCTTTTAACTTTTTTTATTTTGATAATTCTTATGTCTACTCATCTAGTTTGTTGATTTTCATTGAACCACAAAATTAAGTTGTTTTGTTTTTGCATCTCATCCCTTTAGATTTTAATCCCAAGTGCACGAAGTTACATGGGTGGGGAAAGATTTTCAAGAAACAACCTTTTATTCCTCTCATGGGGTTTTATTCTTTAAAATCTAAACCTCAAACCTCTATTCCCTAAACATTTAAAGTCCTCTCACATTACTTTTGTTGTTGCCAAGTTTAAGGTTCACATAAATTTGTGAATAGTTCACATTTTTTTTCTTTTTTTAATTGTGTTGATTTCTTAATGAATATGTGATGGCTTTTTCATGCTTTATCATATTAGTTCACATTGAAGAAGTCCTTTCAGCTTCTATAGGATATGACAACATCTTCTAGAAGCTTTTGTCAATATATATATATATATATATAATAAATATTAATAATTTTTCTAGAATTTTTTTAATCTTTAAAAATAATTCTACATCCTTTAGAAAATTCTAAGCATATTATTCATGAATCTTTTTAGAAACTTTCAAGTCTATTATTCACAAATCTTTTTTTTAAATTAAAATACTGCCAAACATATGCGTCATGGAAATTTCCAATTTTTTTTTTTAATTTAAGAATTTTTTCCAAGCATTTTTTCAGGAACTTTTAGAAACTTCCCTTATAATTTACTATCCATGACACCCATGTGGTTCTTTGAAACTTTAAAATGCAAACACTTACACCCAAATAATTCTTTCAATTTATTGTTTCTTTAATGCCCAAACCCAACTAGTATTCCAAAATCAAACACCTACCCAACATTAAAAATACCCTTCCCTTTAGAATGAAGTATTTGACATTATATGACTACCTTTGCATCAACTAGTTTTTTATCTTGATGAAATTTTTAAGTGCAAATTTTTAAGGCCATGTGGGAGTTTTTTTTTATCTTTATATATACATAGGGTGAAAGTATACATTGTTTATAACATGTGGACATGCTTGATTATAAATTTGGACACATGTAAATCTATAATTAGATTTGTATTTCAGCATTTTTTTTCTACAAACAAATGTGCAATTGTATGTCATTTTAATCAAATGGGCTAAATGTTGGTGAAATTATGGGACCAAATTAACATGTAGCCTTTGCTTTTTCAAAGAAAAAACCTAAAAAAATAAAATATTTAAAATATTTATGACTAGTGTCATGGGATGCTTCTACATAATAAAACATTCAAATAATATTTTTAGTATATTTGGAAGGCCTGATTCTTGATTGATACCCATTGAATATTTCAAAAATATGAAATGTTCATTGTTTTACATTTTATAAAAGTATCTATAAATACATTATGAAAAAATGAGGAAGTATTCACATTTAAGTGAAGCCCATTCATTGGTGGGGGGCCATTTTCAAAATGTAAGCCCAAATTTGGCTATTTACTCATCCTAGGCCCTTTCTATTGGGAATTCCTCACCTTGGGGCTTTACCCCACACAACTCATTGTGGGGTAGATTAAAGCTAATTTTGGGCAATTTTTAGAATGGGTGATAGATACCCATTGGTTATTAACCCAAGTACATATTCATTTACCTTTTAGTTTTCAAAATATTCAAAGAATTGTCAAATTCTTTGAAGAAAATTCATCACCAAAGAATTGTTAGTCCTAATTATTTAAAAAACCTTAAGGAACCAACAATTCTTATGAATGAACAACAAAGAACCATCAATTTTCATGCCAATTTCTTGACTTTATATGTATAAATATAGATATTTGAGAACCACAATTATATACCAAAACTAGTTTTTTGAATTTTTTAGTACCAATGGGTAAGTGGGTATATAATTGGGTTGATAATTGACATGTATCAGTCCTTAATTTGGAATACCACCCTACATTGGTTTAAACCAAAAGCAATGTTGGTTTGTTGTTAAATCTTTTTTTTAAAAGGGGTTATTTATGACTTGTTTTTTATTTGCATACAACTAGTTATAACCAATGTTGGTTGTTTATGTGAAAAAGTTTGAATATGAGCATGCATAACAACTTGATGTGCATGAAGTCATATTGAGAGGTTTTTTAGTTTTTTATATTTATTTTTATACATAATTGGTGGAAGGGCATTGAACGATTATGCATATATTTGTATCTATATTTGGCCTCAAAGGTTTTAGTAATTCTAGATGCAATTTTTTGTTGTATCATTGTTTGTATTACAAAATTAGGGTTTAGGGGATGTGAATATGGCTTCTCATTGTGAAGAGTTAGGAAATAAGTTTTGTAATTTCATAATTTGTGGTTGTCAAGCTTTTCATTTTTGGCAATTCCATATTCTTTGTTTTTTTCATTTTGCAAGATAGATCTTCATGTGTTGTTCGTTCATTTGCTTTTGGTTTTTGGCTTTTTGTTCCATTGCTATTGCTTGATAATTCGTACATTGATTGTTGATTTCCTACATGTGTTCATCATTTATGAAGCTCTAAAGTTTTTTGCACCATTGCATGAGTGTTTTTGATTCCCTTGTTTGAAATTTATGAAGTTTTTTATGTGTTCATCAAACATGAAGTTCTAAAGCATTTGTGTGTTGTTCATTTGATTTTGGCTTTCAACTTTCAACTTTTGGATCCATTGTTGTTGTTTGAAAGTTTTTACATTGAATATCAACCTCTTGTATATGTTCATTTGTGAAGCTCTAAAGTTTTCAACTCCAATGTGTGAGTGTTTCTAGCTACTTTGCTCAAGATCTATCAATTGTTTTTTATGTATTCATCAGGCATGAAGTTCCAAAGTATTTAGCTCTATTGTTTGAAAGGTTTCGACTCCTTTGCCACATCTGGATGTAAGCATACAAAAGTAGGCCAAAAAAATTATACGTTACAAATATAAAACACAAAATTGTCAACTTTGAAGCATAGAAAGTAGAACCTAATTTTTAAAAACATACCAAAAAACTACATGAGTGTATGTAAGATGGTATGGATATGTTTTTTAAAGTTGAAGATTTTGTGTTTCCTTTTTTGTCAACCTACTTTCACTCTATTTTCCAAATTTACGATGTTGTCCCATATTGCACAAAATATAGTGAAAATATATTAATTATTGATCATTTGACCAAAAAATCCATATGTCTTACTTTAGATTGTTAGAGGATTGTTTTGACATATTATATGTAAATATTAGTGTTTGGGTTCATATAAAAAATCATGTTTTAGACACATAATTTGGTTAATTTGGAAAACTACTTTTTAAAGGCTTCAAATTATCATAATTGAAATATGAAAGTTTCAAAAAACAAATATCAATATGCATGATAACTCAAACATCAATATCACAATATTTGAATAGTTTGATTTTGAAAAAGTATCAAACATTAACTTGTGATAAATGAATAAAATGATGAAAGTAATAGTATACATGAAATATGACCATATATGGTTTATTTAATATAGCAAGTACATTCTAAAATTGTAACATTGCTAAAAGCCTTAAAATTCAAAAATACGAACTCTACTTTTCACCTACTTTTACTTTTTGAGTGAGGACCACCAATTGGCCTACTTTAACAGGCTTATGCCCATATGTGTTTTTTTAATATTGTTTTCTTGGCTGTGTGTGTTTGTTAGGCGTGAAATTCTAAAGCTTTTTGAGGCTTTTGCTTGAAATCTATTCACCTTTTTTCATGTTCATGAAAACACATGTTGAGAATGTTCATCCTTGTTCATTTGTTAAAAGAAAATTTGTACCAAATTATAATCAATAACACAAGGAAAAAAGGTTGGGCAGTTGGTTTTACAATCTTTGTTTTTTTTGGGTCAACAAACCCATACAAAAATAATGATGAATCACATCAAATATTTATTGAAAACCTTGTGTTTTATATTTGCAAATGTTAGTTACCTCTTTTAACATGTGAAAACATTTGGCTATGTAGTTTAATATTATGCCAATGCCCCCATGTTGTGTTTCCTTCTTGTTCTTTTATTGTGCAATATGTGCTTCTTGCATTGGTCACAAAGACCATTTGGAATTGCATGTTTTACCACATTTGGACACAACTACTATTTATGTTAGTTTTGATCTTAAATGTTTAGAGGTGGCATTGACACATTTACTTTGGTCATTTAATATTTTGATGAGGTTTGGACATTAGGCATGTTATTGTTGGGTTGTTCAAAGTGCACAAAATACATAGTAATGATTTGTAGCTCCAATTTTTATTGGAAAACAATGGACTAGTTCACCATGTAATTGCTTTTGTGAAAGATGAGAGCAACAACTTGGGAACCATGGTTACAACATTATGGCCAATAATTGATTGTGAATTGCTCAAGCTTTTGCAGGTTTATGAGGGTACTTGGTCTAAGCATGTGATGTTTAAAACATGTCAATATGCAATGGATGATGATAAAATTTTTGTGGGTTTAACTTTTGTGAATGTGAAGATGTTCAAATTAGTTTGCAAAAAAAAAACTTAGGTGAAAAAATTAGGGAAAGGGAGGCAAGAGTGGAAAATGCATGCATTGAGAATGGGATGTGGCATTAAAAGCTAAAAACTCTAGTCAAAACAATGTTTGCAAGTAAAGTTATAATGCTTGAAGAAACTTTGGAATTTAGGCAAGCCATATTGTTATGTTGTGGGAGGTAGAAGACATTAACATTGTAGCAAAAAGTCATTAAGGTCCAAGTGGGTGCCATTATGGGAGTTGTCATTCATTGCTTGAATCTTGTGATGACAACATGTGTGATGAACCATACTGGAGGCCATTGGTTATTATAAAGATGCCTTGGCTATTGTAATCAACTTAATTATGATTATAGAATTTAAAGCAAATCCCTTTGTTGATGGGAATGAAACATTTCACCTTTTTTATGTTGAACTTCACTTGTTGAACAAAAACATGCAATAAGGGGTTGTGAAGGTAATTAAATCATTTCTAGAAAAATTTAAGACCTTTAATTGGCATCAAGTTCACAATATGTTGGCCTTGATGGTGGATTCTTATTTCAAATCTTTACAGGTTGTGGAAAGATATATGGGATGTGGAAATGCAATCCACTTTATTATTGAATATGACGTGAAAGAAATCATTCCCCTTTTTATGATGGTTTTTGATTGACTAAATCCTATTGTTGAAGTGTTTGTAACACCATGTGATGAACCTACCATTCAAGTTGAAAAAATGACAATGACATGTTTGGTGTTGGAGCTTCTAATTAGGAGTCTTCGCATGCATTTGTTGTTACAAAGCTTTATTTATTTTGGAGTTTATACATCCCATAATCTATTTGTGTAGATCTTTTTATTTAGTGGTGGAACCATGAAGGTTAGTTCTTGAATGTTGGTGTCCTAAGCAAACAAATTCTTGGGATTCCAAAGTTTCAAATTGAGACTAAAAAAAATATTTAACCTTGTTGATGTTTTAACAACTTTGAAAGATTATTGTTTACAAGTGGAAAATCTTGACCAACTTATCACCATGGTAAAAATTGGCCAAATGATCTATGCTTGAATTGCATGGCAAATGCAAACTTCAAGGATTATATTAAAGTTAAAGTTGTTTTAGCCGAAAAAATTAATGAGTTGATTGAAAGTTTTGAATATTTTTAAAAACTCAAGGTTAATAATGATTAGATAAGTTAGTTTCACCAAGCTTTTCTTGTTTTCTTTTCCAACTAAACCTCCTTTGAAGTGATTCTAACTTTATTTTTTATGTCCATGTTGATGCTGCAAGGTTTTTGGGCTTATGGGTGTGTTTTTGTTATTGATCAAGTTGCATTAACTTTTTAATATATCATTGGGCTTTTGGGCATTATGTTTATATTGTTGATCAACTTGCAACAACTTTTTAATATATCATTGGGCTTTTGGGCATTGTGTTCTTGTTGTTCATCAAGTTCCATCAAGTTTCTAAATGGGTGGGGTTGAAATGTTGGGGTGTTTTTGTGGGTATATGTTTTTGCAAGCAGCTTGTGTTGTAGTGTGCATAGTTCTTTATAGAATTAGCGTTCAACTCCCCCACAAGCTACTTGATTTTCAAATTTGAATGTCATTGTTTTTGCATAATTAACATGTGAAGTTTGATATATGTAACTTGTATGCATATCTAAATGTTATTTTGAATTCAAAAAGTAGCAAATGCATAACCAATAGTGAACGAAAAATTTCAATGGATACATAATTGTCTTTACAAGGGACTTTTTGAAATATTCAAATGCATAATTAAAAAAAAAAAAATGCCCTATTCATATCCTTTGGATTGATCGAAAATACCATAAATGGCCAACAATGGTTATAAGACAATTAGAAGGGTATGGGGAAAAAAAACCACCATGTAATTGGATTTGAAGTTTTGCATTCAGGGTCCATTTCTTAGTACCTCTTTCTCCCACATTGCCCTCCATTTCAAGTCATTAATTTTTATTGTAACGGGTTAGTACTGAATTCGCCACACATATTTGGCATTGGTTGCCAAAATGATTGGATTACTTTTAAAAAGAGTCCAATGCCCCCTAATTTTTACTTTCATTATTCCAGAGATTTTTATTATGATATTTGAAGATTTCATGTACCTTTCCATATAAGAGTATCCAATTTAGTGGTTACAACTTTGAGAACTTACAAGAGGTCTTGAGCTCTATTCCTAGAAATTTGGCAATGCAAAGTCATTGAAATAATTAATTTACAATATTTCATTTCCCCATGACAAAAATAATTGAGTGTTTGCAAAAAGTAGAGCTATGAGATGTTAACTCCAAGTTGGAACAAATCCTTTCTTTCCAACTTCACATTATTCTCCATGCTCTTGTTTGGTTGTTTCACAAATTTTTACAAGTGATTGTTTTCTATTTGGGAGTGGGCAGAGAACATCTTATGCGTGTTTCAGTTTGTATAAATAACAAGTTAGTCTTAATTTTTCCTTTTAATCAACTTATTCTCATGTTGGGGTGCTGCAATCTTTTGAAGTAATAATGTTTGTTGCTTTTTGTTTTGTTGATTGATATCATTTGCACATTAGTCAATGTTGTTATTGCCAACACCACTCGAGCAAATTTGGTATCATGGGTGGTTTTTTCTCGTGGGGTGGTTGCATTGTTGGTAGCTCAAGTGAAGGAAAGATTTCATCGCGACTGTTACCTAACGGATGTGTTTTTCCCTCTTGCCATAGAGGTTTTTGGGTGTCTTCACTAGTAGGCTGACAACTTTTTTCATCGACGTGCTAACATGCTATGGATAGCAAAGGCCACCAAAGGCCTTCCTTTATCGGTGTTACATTCATTTTATAGACAAAGAATGTTGGTGGCATTATAGAGCACACATGTTGCCTCTATCTCAAGACGGGTTGTTATTGCAAGGGAGGGTTTTTTCTAGGTTTGGATCTTTATTGGGTTTACTTCCCCTTTCTTTAGTTGATATGCTTCGTGCGATTGATGGAAGGTTTGGTTCTCAGTGGTTTCATTTCCTCCAAGGTGGCCCACCTCTTTCGGGCTTGGACTTTGGTCCTTGTCCTTTGTTTCTTTTCCTCTTCCTTCCTTGGGTGCTTTCTTTTTTATAAAGTTTAACAGGGTTTCAGCACATGTGCTGATTTTGCAAAACTAATACGCATACCTGGCCACATCTGTAGCTCTTAATGCCAAGGAGTGGCCAGCTTTTGACTGATTCCAGTTCATAACGCACCCATGGCCTTGCCTGCAGGACTTGGCCGGCTTGGCCTCAGGCACGATATGAGCCAGAATTGGCCAAACCTCGCCACTTCTGTAGCTGTTAATGCCAAGGAGGGGGCAGGGTTTGACCGATTCTGGTTCGTAACGCACCCATGGCCTTGCCCTGCAGGGCTTGACAAGCTGGATCTCAGGCTCTCTAGCAGCCAGAATCGGCCAAACCTGGCCTGTTCTCTAGTACAAATTATTTTTGTAGTACCTTGGTACCTAGGCTGGTTCAGCAGCAAGGTGGCTAATAAATATTAGTAATTTTTTGTCAGTTCTGTTTGGCAATAAAAAAAAATCGGCATTATACTAAATAATGAAGCTATTGTGCTTGAGAGTTTCATTCAGATTTTTAGTATGACAGGCACATGAATTAGATTTTTTTGGAAAATTCCCAAAATAAATAAATAAATAAATAGATTATAAAAAAAAAGAAGGACTAACCAGCCTAGGTACAAGGGTAGTCTCCTTCCCATAATAGGTACATAGATATTGAACTTTTGAAGGTTCTAGTCTGATTCACACAATCTCTAATGTCTTCTTCAAATTTTGCATCTTCAAAAGTTAAGCTTGCACTGAAACCCAATTTCTGTTTTTTGCAGTCTCAAAATAATTGAAAATTTATGTATTTATTTACTTATAGGCTGGATTGATTTTCTTTCAGGAAAGTGTGGGTGGAGAGAGAAAGGCCCTTTGAGGTGATCAACAGGGCATTCATTCATTCACAGGCCACATGGGCATCAATTGTCCATATGGGAATCTGGACATGGACATGAGGGCAAATCCTAATTCCCAGATTTCCAGTTGCAAAAAACCTGCAACAGATCTGCACACCTTCCAGGAGATCCATGCTTGCTTGTGGTGTGTGTTGGGTTTTTATTCTCCAAATAATCTCAGCATCAACCCTCATGGAAATTCCACTCCTTTTTTCAGGAGCCTCAGGCAAGCTGTCTCTGCTCAAGGCATCCCATGAATCAGGAAGGAATAGGTACAAACAAAAAAGGATTTTTCCAAGGTTGTTTGTCAAGGGCTTCATTTACATCTGAGCTCTCCATGAAATGCTCTCTATGCCCATTGTGTAGTAAACCAAGGCTGGTTTTTACACCACCTCATCTTCACATATGAGCTCTTTAGCCTTGACCCATATATCCATTCTCTAGGAACCATTTTTCAGGAGACAATTTACAATTTATTTATTTTCTTCCAGCCCCTTTGTGACTCTGATGGGAGTCCTGGCCTTATTTTTACAGGCTATAAATAGCCAAAAAGAGAAATTAAAAATTAAAAGCGCTAAAATGAAAATTTGTTTTGAGATTTTCAAGAGGCAGAATTTGACTGAGATTTAAGGAGATTTGACAGATTTCTATACATGGTTCAAATATAGAACGGTGTTTAAAAATTTCTACTTTCAGATTTATCTTGTAGCCAATTTTGGCTAAATCCTTCTATGGACAATCACCACTTTGGCTACATTAAAAAATTGACCAAAAAAATACATTGGATCATGAGACTGGAAGCTAACATTATAATTTACAGAAGACAAGAACATCAGGTCTGGTTACATCACATAATCCATCAAAGTTCACAGATTTAATCAAATTCCAAGTTCAAGAATAGGAGATTAAAATACTGAAAGTGCACAAGAAAAAAAAGAGAAGAAATATATTGTCTTCCTAAAAACTTAAATTCTTTCTGTGGCTCTAATTCAGTTTTAGGTCTAATGGAAAATGTGTAATGTTGATATAATTTCTGAATTTGGCGATCCCCACTCCTACCCAACTCATGCCCAAAACTCTCTACCTAACCCTAAAGCCCTAATTTGAACCCAAATTTTGGGCTTATTGTGGCCATAACCTGCAATAGCCTGGCTATGGCAGGTGACAGGAGGAGGGGTGGAATTGCTCATCTCTTCCTTTGCAGGGTGTGTGGGTACGGAGCTCTCTCTTCATGGTTGCTCCCAGGTCAAGCTTGTGTGTGTGTGTGTGTGCCCCTCCCCCCAACAATGTTACTTAGCCAGGCATGTTCTGAATGTCATAGCACATGGTTTTGTTTAAGGGGAACAAAGCAGAGTCTGGCCTGCATTGCTAGTCAGGTTTTTTGGGTTCTGGTGCAAAAGTCAGTCAGATCTCTCAAGGAGCAAGAAAAAGGAAAGGAGAGGAAAGGCAAGGCAAGGCAAAGCTCCTATTCCAACAAAACAAAAGCACCGTCTAAAGACCACAACAATTGGACAAAAGAGTTGTCTTGTCCATCCTCTTGTTGCCTCATCTCTGCAATTTTTGCACAAGTCTCAAAACACTTCAGCAACATCAGCAGAACAAAAAACAGCCTCCCTTTTAGGGCTGCTGTGACTGACAACAGTTATGCAACAAATGGGTCTGTTTCATGATCCACCAAATGTACTATGGAATGGGGGAGGGCCTGTTCCACCAAGAAATGTAGTAAGCCCGGCAAGGGTCCATTCCAAAGTGTAACTGGTTGTTCCCATCTTGGAATTACCAAGCATGTGTGCGCGTGTCCTTCAGTGGTTGTTGCTTTCTAAAAGTCAATTGATTGTACTTAAAACTGGAAGCAATTCCCAACTGCTTATCCCACCTAAGAAAATGCCTGAACTAGTCTCAGAATAGGACAGCGCAACCAGTTACGGTAATGGAATATTCCCATTACCAAGGTCCAGAAGACGAAGGGTTTTTGAGAATATTCAATATGAGGCAAGCTTTGAGAATATTCCATACTGTGGTTAATTGCTAGTGGTATTAGCCGTTTTGCCTATTCCGTACTCACCTTCACCCCCCGCACCCACATGGGAGAAGTTCAATTTGTGTGGTTACAGGCTCCCCATAACTTACTCTCCTTTGCCGATGATTGTTTTGTGTGCCCTGGCAACACTCTTGAGCTGCTTCTCTTCTACACCTGGGCATGGGGTAAGGCAAGGGGTTGTGGTGTCGCATATCTGGTTCATAATCTGACTTAGTCTATGATGCATCACTACTGGCAATATGATGAATATGACTGACTACAATTGATGTAAATTGACTAGTCCTTGTTCCAGTCCAAGAGCATAAGGGTTCTCTCTCTCTCTCTGTGTCTGTTCCTGTAGCAGAAAATAACTGGATGACCTCAAATGCATCCAGAGCACTTGTCATCACCAGATAGGGGCTTTTGAAAAAGATTTTTCACCTTTGGCAGAGAAAGCTTATTTTCCACTACGAACATGGTGAAAGGCTGAAGAATGCCAGATTTCTTCAGATGGGTGTCTGTTCCTAATACCATTGTCAAAGAATTGGCAGACAGGCCCAGGGCAGGGGAAACCATTCATTTAAGCAGGACACAAATAAGCCTTCTGTCATTGCACAGACTTCCTTTGTACAATAGAGTTATCCGTAAAGTAAAGTCGGTCCATCTGGGGGCGAACACCCCCAGTTTGACCATAAGGCAACTTGAGATCAGTTACTTGGGCTAAAAAAGTACATAATAAGCATTTAACCTCTACTCGAAGCTGCTTCTTCCATGGGCCTATGGTTCCAGCCACCATGGTGCATGCAAGCTTGGGTGCAATTTTTCGTTTCGGTCTTGAGTCTTTGCAACAAGTTTAGGCTTAACGCAAGTTTAATCACTAATTGCTGTTTTAACATGGTTCATAGTTTATAATGCTTCGTGTAGGATACATGTATTTATGCATCCTTTCCAACAGCCAGAGTGAACCAACAGTCATGGTGGCACTGTCCATTGGAAGCATGTCATAAGTCATGACCATTGTTGCCCAGTTATTGATTTCTAGTAATAATCACCATGTAGGTATTTTTTATTTTTATTTTTTGGAATCACACAAGTGATCAATATCAATATTTTTGATTTGTGAGTAGGTTATTAAAAATTTTAATTAATAACCACTGATTATGCATAAGGGTAGGTTATCAAATAATCAGTTGATAATCATTTGTTATCCTGTCGACTATTAGTTTATAATTTTCTTTCAAAAATTTAAAATTATTATTTTTCTCTTAAAAAAATGTTGTTTAAAGACTAATAACCTATCTGAATGCTAATCAAGTCATCCAAGTAGATTATTAGATTTTTTGAAAATTTAATATCAAGCTGTTATCAATTTAATCTGTTATATAAAAAAATCAATAATCAATTAGTAAGTTATTAATAATAGACTCGATAGCCAATCCAAAACTCAATAACTGGCCAACATTGGTTATGACTCAGTCGTGAAGGAATCCCAACTGTATTGACATTAAATTTGAACTTTGGTAATCTATTCATGCGAAAAGAAAGGTCATTAGGTAAGTATGTAAGTAAGATAATAGGTGAATAATAGGTAAGTAGATGCATGTAGATGATTAATATATAGAGGGCTGGTGGGTTATTAGGTAGTAATAAGTAGGTAATAAAAATAAAAACTGAGCTAACCACTGTGGTTACCTAGGCAACTTGAATCTAATGGAAAATGTGTTTCTGTCCACCTGTCATCCATCCCTCATGGTGTGCTGGTGGTGGCTGTTGGTTCACTCTAAAGCTATTTCTCAAATGTTCTGTTCAAATTCGGATTTCGTTCACATTCTTAAATCAAATGCTTCTCGCACACCAACACCACCTCTGCTGAACAAAGAAGTTAAATGCAAGCTTCTTACCCCAATTTTTGTTTGCAAGGCGAGTTTTGTGAGAGATGAAAACACGCCAAAACTAAGCAATTCAAGACATACATGTTATGGCTCATGTAGCTCCCCCCTATGATGCTGAACTTGTAACCACCCTTGGTTGGTCTAGTACGTAGATTGGTCTAGTACGTATGTAGACCTGTGCCTTACATCAACACTGGTAGCAAGGACCCTACCAGGTGGGTATGGCCCAAGCCTATACCAACCTTCTACCAGTACCAGCCTGGTAGGGACTTGAGGTAATACCAACCTTGTACTAATCATATACCAATTTTAATCCTATGGACATACTTGCTTCATATGAGCCAAAAATCAATATTGGAATTTGGACCCAATATGAGGACCAGGCTTATATGGAAAAAATTGAAAAAGTATCCTTGATAAACAGATGTCAGGTGTGTTATAACATGGTAGCCTCAGACACAAAACAGCATAGGGTCTTTAATCTCAAAAGTTTAGTCTGATGGAAACTCATTGACAAGGGCACAGAGGCACAAAGATAACATGACTAGTAGGCTATGCAGTTAGAGTACAAAGGTAGGTGAAGAAGACATCTGTATTTTGTACCTGCTTCTTCATTCACAATTGTATTTCAATAGCAGCTGAAGCCTGATCCCCCCAAACTGTGACCACCTTTGAACAAATGTGAGTTAAAATATAAAACAATGCCTACTTAACAACTTCCAATATATGGAAGCAGAAGTGTTGATGAACATCATGGCCTCAATCGCATAAAGATTGAATTGTATTTTGTCCCCAGTAATTAATTCATGATCTAGATTTTCCGATCCTATTCAAGTCAGTTCTTGAGAATTGATTCAGGAGGGCCTGTCAAGCATATGGCCACTCCAGCAAATCTATTTTCACAAATCTTGCCTGACCTCCAAATACTGACTTCCAATGGACAAAATTTACAAACCGATATTTTTCATGACACCTCAAGCTGCTGATATTGTCTTGCCCATGCTATGCATATGTTTGTACATGAACATTGGGTTCTCTAGATCTTTGATCCAGAGACAAAAAAGGCTGTGCGCTGAACTACCCATGTATATACCTCCCACACAAAAAATTGATGATTTGAAGAAAACTTATGCTTCCTTAGCCCTACAATAGGTGAAACTTCAGACCCACAAAACTCTTGTGCAGAGACATGCATGCATCCTTGAACACTACCTTCTTCATCCTGGCCTGTTTCTGGAGTTAGAGTGAAGTGCCAGATTTCTACCTTTATGAAAACTTCAACATATATGCACAGAATTATGAATGACGATTTGGAGCTGTTAAACCCACTCCAAAAATTCCTTTGGGAAGAGTAGCTGAGCAGATGTTAACTAACTGTACTGCCTGCTGGTGAAGGAATTTGTAACCATAACGGATTGTAGGGAGCTTATTGCTAACGTGGCGGCATGGCATTGGACAAGAGCTCCCTAGTTATATCATGTATCCTGATGCCTTTTGACAGTTGTGTACCTCCCTAATTTTTTTGAACATTCCTGATCACTGGTTGGCTGAACCTCGTATCTCACCCTCTTCTGTGTCCCATAACCTGTAAGCTTGGCATTCTTGTGTCAAAATTTCTCGAGGTCTTCTAGAATTCATAATCCTATTACACAATGCAAAACATTAACATTTTAAGCAGTAGTCAAAGAGAGGATGAACTTTTGCTTGTGACTTATCATTAAAATTGAAATAGTCAAAGAAATTTATCCTGTGCTTTATTTAATTTAAACATATGCAATTTATCATTGCAAAAATATGCATCCATTCCAATCTTTATTTTATGTTCCCATTGGGTTTCTTTAGAAGACATTTACAATCATAGCAAAAAAATGTTTACACAAACAAAACAATTTATAAGCATTCATTTCAATTTTTGATCTTACATAAAAGGTACTAGAGTTTATGTTCCTTGTTATCACACAAAAAAATTAAATGAAATACTAGAACTTAGAATTCCATAATAAAACTTTAAAAGCAATTTTTGTGTGGGTTTTATGAAAAAATAATTAACACAACAAGAATGAATGTGCTCATAACCTTATGCATGTTATTGATCTAAAATTTGAAACTGGCACCTCCATCATGCATGTGAGTGACTAGTTGCCAATGGTGCAAGTAGGTAACTAAATAAGAATTTGCTCAAAGTGTCAAAATTTGTTTATTCACAAAATTCTTTTCTTGAGTTCATCAATCTCTCAACAATGTTCCAAAGATATCAAAGTCAATAGTATCTTCATTTTGCAATGAACTTGTGAAGGTAAGTTTCATTTTAGCTTACCCAATTATAAAAGAACATTTAAGTCTACCGCATAGAGAATTTTGCATAAAAGTTAAAGGTTGAAAATATGCTTGTGACTTCATCTCTACAATATTGAAAAAAATGAAAATACACAAACTTGAAAAGACATCTTTCAATTCTGTTCAAAGCAAATTCTAGAATGAAATCTATTTTGGTAGGACGAGACTATTCGTAAAACCCCAAACCTGTCTACCTTATACCAATTAGAACATTGTCATGAGAATTTCAGTAGGAAAAAATATTTATAAGATTAGAAGAAAGAAACTCCATAAAAAGCCATTTGATTATAACTTTCATGTAAGCTTTTGTTAAACCAAAGTAATCATGACAAGCATGAGTGTGATCTTCACTCCTAACCTTTAAAATGCAACTCACTAACATCAAACCATCAATTTTTATCATGAATGGAAGTCATCTCCAACTAACTCAAATTGCCTCCGAATAGATGGCAAAAAAGAAAGAAAGAAAGAAAAGAAATCTGTTCACAATTTAGGACAAAAAATCATTCTAAAATGTATGCCTTAAGTTTCTATTGCAAATCCCTAAGAGATGGGAACAAATTGTCATCATTTTAGCTAACACTTCCCCTTAGGAATAAAAATTTGGGTAACAGAATGTTCATTTTCCTACCTTCGAGCTTTCGTTGATCATGCTCATTTCCTTTCCCATTCTTCATCCTTTTTTTCTTCAACACACTTGGGTGACCAGTTTTTTATTCACTATTCTCACCTGTTGTTCCATCTCCCTACTTTTTGTGATGTATTTTCTACTTTTGTTAAAGTCCAGGAGAAGCCATGTCTCATAAAAGGATTTGATGTTTGATCTGTGTGTGAGAGCCAATAAGGAAAGTTTTTCACTTGGACTCAAATTCAAATCTTCAGAGCCAAAAAAAACAAATTGACAACATAGTCAGTCGTCTATGGGTTCCAATGTTTTAAACAGAAAACTGATTTACTTGGGTTTTGATCAGAAATCATGGAGCTCTTCAATGCTGTTCAATATTGTTGGAATAATCTGAAAGGCAAAAATGCCCCAATTACCCAAAAAAAAGAAAAAAAAAACAACAAATATTTACAGATTACTTACAAAGTTAGAGGCTGCCACAAGTTATATATCCTACTAGCCACTCCATCCTCACCGATGTCTTTGTGGTTGTGCCAAAAAATGAGTGAAATTTACTGTGGAGGAGAGGGATCCACCATCACAAACATCCTCAAATCACTTGACCAAGTTGCAAGATTCTTACCATGCCCAAAGTTTGAACTGAATTCTTTTTCCAACACCCATGGCACACAACCAGAGCTTTTGTGAGCCATGAGATTGAGAATGACTTTCAGACAAAAATACTATGTCCAAATTCAATACAGAGACAAAAAGCATGGCCCTCTCACCAACAAGTTTTTGATCTCCCTATATGTGGAACAGAGCCTTTCTTCACCAATATCATGCAATTCGCATCTTGCAGACTTGGATTAAGTGCAAAGCAGTATGGCAGTGATCAATCATGAAAAATCTTCAGTTGTGTGGGAATCTTGAGCTTCTTCTCTTGTTGGAAAAACTCCTGATATTGTTTTTGGTGCTGCAGTCATGGTAACAACTGGAATGGGTTTTGGGCCATGAGATATTGACACTTCACGATGCCATAGGTAGTTCTTGGCTTCAATTCGAACCTGGATTACACATAGAGTTGATGGTGGAAGATCCGATTCAGTACAATGGTCAGATCTAATTGCCAAGTATCAGCATAGACAAATGCTTTGTCTGTAATTCAGAAAAACCTTGTGGAGGGAGGAGGCTTAACAGAACCTGGGGGTGCCACAGATCTCATGCCCAAAAGTGAGGTATGGAAGGTGGCAAGGGAGTAGCAGGAGAGGAAAGAAGGTGGGAAAAGTGCCTATCAAAGTAAGAAATGAACCTTGTCAGAGAGCACTCGAGATAGGACATCATTCCATGCATTGCGCTCCAATACAGGAATCCATTTCCAACCCAAGCGTGGCTCTGCGCGCACCCTGCCATTTATTTTCCAGCAGCAACCATAGTCATATATTATTGAATGAGGCTGTTTGGGGAGAACACTCTGCTTTGCAAAATACGGTTAAATGGATTTACTGTTGCAACAGGCAGCACATGAGCTCATCAAGAAAGAATCTCGCAAGGCCAAGCTTTGAGAATTCTGATAGTCATGCTATCTAGACTAGTACCACAATCCAAATTAAAAAGCTGACTCCAGAAGCAAATGAATGAAAAATTTACCCAATTAACATGAAGTGAATGTTGCTGAGATGTTGTGTGATTAAAGCCAGGACAGCAGAGTTTCGCAATGTGCCTTTTTCACCAATTTCTTCCTTGTGGATACTTGCCTCCATTGGTGCCAACTCAACCATTGTGAGAACTGCTTGCTTCTGGGCATCGGTAAGGACATTGGATGCATCAAGCTGCTGCTTCACGTAGTCCAGTAGAAGTCCTTTGTCAGTGTGGGGAACAATTGTCTCTGCAATCACCAGTGTTTTGAGCTCCAGAGTTGCCTGTTCTGTGATTGTCTGCATCATGATGCAATCAGCCTCCCTGCACACTCAAAAGTTCAAATCAGTGGGACATAACTTATTTATTTCAGGTTGGGGAGTTGGGAGTAAAGGGTGTCTGTTAAAGATCCAATCTTTAAAGCTGTCTTTTGGAGACTTGAATGCTGCCATGGCCAATAGACTTGGAAAAGGAAAGAAGAGCAGGAAGAAAGTGCAACAGCAAGAAGGCAGCACAAAGATGAGAGAAATGCTGAGAAAGTGAGAAATCATACGAAAGTTGAGTTTCAGCATCACTGTCTTTGTTGAGAAGACTTTGTAGGGGTGAAAAGGGCTTCATAATGTTCCTGTCACTTTTGCTTGCAATGGGTCCAGTTGAATTTTGATTGATGCCATAGCCCAAGCTGACAAGGATGGAGAAAAGCAAACATGAGAAAAACAGTGTGAGTCGGAGAATGCGCCAAAGTGCTATGGCATAATGTGAAAAGACGGTTCTTGTCTTTGGGCTTGCCGTTGCTTCATAGGGTAAGTGGCTCATCTTGATATGCAGCTATTCCACTTCCAAATAAGCTGTACAGTTTTGACCTGCGAACACAGAAACTGAATAGTCAGTGGCATTGAGTTATCAACAACAGATTAAACTTATATACTGGAACCTCTGAATTGTCTACTGAATGAAGATCTGGGTTTGTGAAGCTCTTGAAATTCATAGAAAAATTTGTGAATATCAGGCTTGAGTGCCATCATATGTATAGAGCTGTTGTTCTCTTGGACATAAGTTCCACAATCAATCCAGAAAAACCTACTCTAGAGATGTGTCTGTCATCACCCAGGTGCCCAAGACCATATGTCACATTGGCATTTTGGAGAAAGCCAAATCATGATTTGATACTGTCGCCCTTTTCTTCAGTGATATCAGTTTCATTACAGCACTGAGCGACAATTCAGCAGTAAGGAAAACAGAGCTGGAAAAGGAACATTCCACACAACCAAAACAGGAAAACTGAGAGATCAGCCTCCGAGAAATGGTGCTCACGAGAAAGCATCATCATCTGAAAAAGCTGAAGACAGACACCACACACTTCATGTTCTGTGTGTGCATCACATATGTAAATGAGATTCTTCAAATACAAGAAAGCATGGGAGAGCTAACACAATCCTCTTCACACAAAGGACTCTATATCAGAGTTTTTCATTGGCACTGTCAGAGGCCAGTGAATCACATGCAGATATTCTCAAGGACGCTGCTGGAAAGTACCCAAAAGAATTGGATTTTTAAAACAGTCTTCACCATGATTCACAAGGAGTCTTCAATGATCAAGCCATTTGGGATGCAGAAGAACTGCTGCACTATTAAGAAGAGCAGGCCATAAATTTCCTGTTGAAACAGGTGGTCCACAATACAGATATTGCAAAGAGGATAGAGATGCTGGAACCACAGCTTCTTGATCATACAATAATAGTCAAATCAACAAGATCCAAGTATTGGGTGATTACAGCAGGCCATTGACCCTCACTCAGAACTGTCAAGCACCTGCATAAACCCCTCATCACATGCCTAAAAACATAGTACCACACAATATGATAGACAAGAGGTACTTGCCACAGGTTAACAAATTTAGGTCATCCTCTTTTTACAAGCTTTGAAATGCTGCAAACCTCACCAAAATGCTTAAGAATTTTTGTATTCCTCCCTCCTTCACTCCAGTTTCAAGCTCCTGCTGCTTCCCTTCACAAAGGCAAAGGAGAGTTGCACCTTTATCAGTAACATTTTAAGACTTTTCAAGAGGAAATTTTCTGACCCACATTCACCCTGTACCAGGAATACCACAAAGCAATTTCCTTCACGACAAATACTCCAGGCTGAGCAATGCCATCTTTACACTATCACTTAGACTCTTCACGCGGAACACTCTGTTGCCCACAATCTCTAGTGCAATCAGAATTGTCTTCAAAGCATAATGTACAAAACATAACCCACCCACTCACTCCTTTCAACAAGATGCTGATTTTCCTCAAACACCCAGAACTGAGCTCTTGCTCTACATCCACATCCTCCTTTGCTATCTGACATCCTCTTATATCCAAAAGAAGGTAATGCTACCTACTGGAATCACATGCAGATTATACTGTATTGTGCACACAATAAAACCAACACCTCTTCTTCCAATCTATCTTCAAACTATGGGATTGTTATTACTGCTCACAATGCAACTCTTGGACATGAGATCTGAATGTGGGATCTCATGTCAAATTGCATCCTTCAAGAAAGACACCTTTTCTTTCTACTCCTTGTAATGCCAATATTAGCACACAATCATCTATCTACACAGCAATCCCAAGGGAGCAGAATGTGGGCATCTGAAGCCCATGCTTTGATATGCCGTGCTTATTACAGCACAGTCTTCAGATGCCTGCAATCTCCACTCTTCATATCTCACAGCTCTCTAACAAGTCTTGTCCTCTGGACAAAAAAGCACTTTTGTTCCCTCCACAAATTATGCATCAGATCCTGGATCATCTACTCATCACAAAGAGGTCCTTCAATATCACATTATTCTGTCCCATCTAAAGAAATCCCAAGCATAACCATCCACATCAGAAAAGCTGAGCTACCATCAAATCTGCTTGGAAAAAAACTCTTCAACCATCAAAGGAAATCTCACACAGAGAAGCTGACTAACAGTTTGCTGTCAAAGCATGGTACAATGCTGCCATCATGCAACGTGATCAGGACAAATCCTTGGGTCATCATCTCTGTTTTGGGAAAGAGTGATGATCATGTGTCCATCTGGTGATGGGTCTTGCCAAAATCCAGACCAGAAGGAAGCTACATGAAAAATGCATGGAAGCTCATGACCGGACTCATTCACAGACAGCACCAAATACCTTGGATTGCATATTAATAACCTTCAGACAAAACACAATTTGTCCAGAGCATTGGAAAAATACGAGACATTGAAAGCTTCTGCTACTATGATCACCTACAAAAAAAACTCTCAGACCAGTTTGCTCAATTCAGGTGTAATTCATCACAAAACAAGCTGTCCAAACTCTTGGACCCAAGAATGGCGAGAGCTGGGAAGAAGAGTGCTGCTGCTGCACAAGGGAATTTGTGGGTACAAAACTCAATATCCATTCTATGACTCCTTCACATACCCACGCTGCTGCTGCACCCATCATACATCTAGTTGCGGAGACATGATTCCCTTATACCTGCCGAATTACATTACCTTCTCTGACAACATCAAACTGAGCAATCTGAGAATGAGAGAAGCTACACAAGAGCATCATGAGCCAAAAAAACGAAGGAAAAGAAAAAAACACTAAACAAAACATAAAAATGACATGAAGTTGGTGGCCGAAATTTAGGAGAATTGCATGCAAAACAAAGTCCGCGAAATTAACAATGAGAAGAGGTTCCTCAGAGAAAAACCCTCTAAACTCTTTTCTTTTTCCCCCAAAAGAAAGCAAGCAACAAGAACACACAAAAAAAAAACGAGTTATAGCATGAGAACCAAATGTCCGTTTGTCCGTCTGTGCTTCGATCCTCGCACCTGCCGAACGACAAAGAGAGAGAGAGAGGAAAAAAGGGGGACAAGAAATTCTTTGCATGAGGAGGAAGAAGAAGAAGAAGAAGAAGAGAAAGAAATTTATCAATTCAAGCATATACCCACAACACACAATCATGGTGAAGGACGACACCCATTGCAGATAAATAGACCAGACACAACAAAGACACATACGATCACAAAGAACTGGAGAGGGAAAAGCAAACCTACCAGGGACGACGGGTCTGAAAGAAAAGGGTGAAAGGTGGGTATGAAAGGAATCACTTGTTTCTAATCTCCACAGACGAAGGAAAACAAAAAAACAGGGGGCAAATCACAAACTTGGATAAATTTATGAGAGGGAGAGAGATTTGAGAGATCGAGGCTGAGAGAGAGATGGGATCACTACTACTACGACTCCTACGATGGACGACGACGAAGCCTTCGATGGTTTGTTTGCATGTGTACTATGGAAAGTGAAAGTGTGTGTGTGTGTGTGTGTTTTCTCTTTGTGTTGTTTGAGGATGGTTTGGACTTTTTGCACTTGCTTTTTCGCCGTTTTCACGCTCTTTTCTTTGGCTTTGGTGAGAGTGTCAAGGGCTTCTTTCTCTCTCTCTCTCTCTCTCTCTCTCTTATCACTTGGTTTGTGCCCAAAACATTGGTCGGTACCTACCTAATTAGGAAAGTATTCAAATTTGAATACATATACATAAACAAATATACCTACACACACATATACCTATCTATACTATATTCTTATGTAGATAAATGGGCAATGATCACTAAGAAAGTATTTAAATGTACATCAATATATATACATATGTGTATTACATATATTCCTATGTATTGACATTGTAGATTGTAGACAATGGACATATATTAGTATATAATATCTGTGAAAAATCTCATGACAATGTTGGTGGTGGAAGCATCAATCCAACAACTCTAAATGTCTAAATGTGACTTTTTAGGTGTCTCTCTCTTTCTAATGGGAGTATTTGTAACACTTTTGTTATGTTGTGAAGTACTTGGAGAAATTTCACACATGTATTTGGATGGCACCTTGTATTTGTGAATATCCTTTCTTGAAAAAGAGGAGAGATATTATCCTTTACTCATGGTAAGCTTTGCCTTGTTCTTTATGATGGGTAAAGTCACTCATAGAGTCATTCTGTGAGGCTAGACTTGATTGTATTGCATCTTGATCTTTACAAGCACAAGATCCCTTTCACTCTTAAAGAGTAAGCACAAGAATCCTCTCCTCATACACCTTGTAACCTATGTATGTATAGTTTCATGATAACTTTTGCCTCATGCTTTACAATGGGTAAAGCTTGCTAATGAAAATGCTCCCAAACAACGGGGCTAGACTTGGCTATCGGCTCTTAATCCTTATAACTATGTAAAAGATCCTTCCCACTTTTAAGGAATAAGCATAGGAACCCTCCTCTCTTAAACCTTGTGATCTATGTTTAAGTTTATGATATCTGTCGCCTCTACAATGGCTTTATACAATAGATGAAACCCATGGGTGAAGATGTTCCCAAATTGCTTGGCCATTGTCTTGTCCTGGCTCTCACATTTCAGGATTGCCCTCATCTTGGGGTTTTACCCTACACCTTTGTAGAAGGAAACTAATGAGAAAAAAAAAGCTAGGCAATATTCTTTTTTACATCAGCTCTTTCACCTATGAACATGTTGAGACCTGTTAGGGGGTTGGGGTTGAAGGAAATTCAACAATGCCTTATCATATGCAAGTTTTTTTCAATGTACATTCCAAAACTAAATGCATGACTGCCCACATGATGTTGTCTCTTGCATGAGAGCCCTATGAAAATCATCCAATGGGGTAAAAATAAAGCATCATTCATACCTGAGCTTAGGCCCTATAGTGTTAGGCAGCCTGACAATTAGATAACATCATAAAGTAAATAATTACCTATGTTAAGGTTAGCTCACTACTAACCTAAAATGTTAGTTGTGAATTTTTGATTTTCATTCACACCTAGGTTAGTGTTAAACTAAACTCGGGCATCACACTATAAAATAGTTTATATTTGTTGCAATGTGATGAATTCACATCATCATGATCAAAGGTAATATGTTAGTGGCCACTATCAAGATTGACTATTGCAATCAAGATTATAATAATTAATACTAAATTTAACAAATATTGAGACCTTGTTCTCAAGATTATGTTATGTAACATTGAGTTAAAAGGGTTGGGATGTGGGCTTCCACCAATGTCTATTGAAAAGAATGCATATTGAAGATCATTTAAATGCCACCATATGAACTAATTCTAGTGACAAAATTTTGAGGAGGTAATATATGGGTGATTTTGCATAATCTTTCATAGGCTCGTAGAATTTATTGTATGGTCATCCTTGGACAATTTCAGAGAAAACTCATAGCTACTTAATTATTTCTCAACTTAACTACTTCATTTCTTAATAATTATCTTACTCCTTTCCCCTACCCACCAATAAGAATATGAAAAAAAAATTATTTCATTTTCAAACTTAACTATCTCATTCTTTTCTTAATAATTACCTCACTTTTTGTTAATAACTATCTCCTTCTTTTGCCTTACCCACCATGGATATAATGCTTAACACAATTTAAATTAAATTTAAAATTGATATAAATAATAACGAGATATTAAAAACCAAGAACATGATAAGAAAAAGAAAGTTGAACATCACTGGTAGTGCACAGCAACTTGTTATAACTATAATTAATATCAAATGATGTGTCCTCAAAGACTTGCCACAAGGTATAAGATAACCGCTACAATATAATGTGTTACATAAGACTTGAAAGTGTTGAGTGCACTCCCTAACCCCGTCCTAGAGCTCTATAACAACCTTATAGACAATCAAAGTAAATCATAATTGTTGACACACCTTCTTTGGAGAACACTATACCTCATCATATATTTACAAGTCCAAACTCAATTTCACACTATTTAAAGCCTGAACTTCACATAATTTCTAATTTATAGCCCATTATGTGGCTCCTGGTAAAACTGCTTTAAGACATGGAACAACAGAGGTGGTGGTGGTGGTGGTGTTGACAACAAGATTGAAACTACGGATAAGACTCCAAATACCAAAGGAAAATTAGCTTATGTGGTATGTAGTAATACAAATGGTGGCTTTTGGACATGAGAATCACTTTCAAAATGCCATTTACAAACCATGGAATGAGCGTGGAAGGTTGTTGCACCTAGGAATGTGTCAAGCCGGTAGGGTGAGGGCTTTTGGTGTTACACTGAATAAGATGCACCAAATATCATTTTGAGTTTCAGAATTTTCAGGATTGCTATCAACAGAAAGGCCCTTTCATGTAGTCTGACAACATTGCAACCATCTGTAAAACTAAACCCCATGCTGTGTTGTTTGTAACCATGAACTAAAACAGCCAACCTTTCCAGAAGCTTGTAAGTACCCGAACCTCTTTACAGTTATGTTTTCATAGGCACAATGGCAGAATACTCTCAAGTACAAGGGACAATCACCTAACTGGTGTGTATTCATGTGCATAAACATTCAGTTTTCCAAAAGCAAACAAAGATTACAAATTGGAAGAAACCATAGTTGACTGGGAATAACCGAAACTTTCAAGCCCCATGACACAGTAGCTGGCCCCACCAGATGAATATGCAGTATTTGATTGCCTCAGATTTCTTCTTGCTGCATACGGGTTTCCAGATACCATATCATCTATGTGCAAGTCTTGAAATTCCTGTCTTCTTTGCTGATTTGTCTGTCCTACTTGATGATTTTGCGCTTGGTCTCATAAAGGTAGCTGAGTGCTACTACTAGACCTGCAACAACCACTCCCACTGTGGCTTGTCCCAGAAGGGCTGATGTGCCTTGGTAAGCCTCAATAGCTGACTTGCTACTTGCAGACTCAGCTGCAAATGCTGGTGACGTTGCCTTGCAGCCAAGTTCAGATAGCTTCTTGTGGGACTCAGCATAATCAGAGAAAAATTTCTCTTCATCCTGCAGAGAATTGGAATCCCAACATCAATAGATGGATCTTCATTGACACGCAGGAGAGTCCTAAACACAAACTGGAGTTTGACTTATTCAAGTTGATCTTTCTTTCGGGTGTTGGGCAAAACAGAGAATCAACAACATTCCAGCTCAAAGCAAAGAACAGCACCTTAAAACACTGTCATTCAATTCAGGGCTTTGACTCTTTGAATTCAGCACATTAAATGGACAGAAGAAGGGAGGCCACTGTGGGGCTAAAAGCATAAGGGAGAAAAGGAAGTTGTGGGTTCAGGAAAAATGTTTGGATTCAAAGGTCAAATGTCAAGAGAAGGAATGGGGAATACAAAATCTGATGATTTACATACATAGGACCTACATGGCTACCTGTTGTTGAACCTGTAATTTAATAGATTTCTACCTTCATATCCATATCTCAGACCCACCTTGCATATGCCAAACAGAGAGACATACCTATGAAATTGCAGAGAAATCTCCACAACAACCATTTGAAGGCAATATCCCAACAAGTGCAGTCATAACCTTATGAGAGTCACTCACAAAGTTTCAGACCATCTCATTCATCACAATTAGCAATGACTATCCGCTGACTTCATGAGCTCCCAACAGTGGGTGTAAATAATTATAGACTAATCAACCCAGAATCTGGGCAAACTGTTAATACAAATCTGCATTTTGAGTTTCTGTCACATTTCCAGAAGCAACAGGAACACTCAGTTATAATGTTGGGCTAGCACTTAAGAGATATAGCCAAAAAGAAAGACAATACAATTCTTCTTTTTTCTCAATGTGGCAAATAGTTGGTTGGTATGAGAGAAGAAACCGGACCTTCGCATAGAGTTCCACAAATGGACGGAAAGAGTGGTCTTCCAGTAGTGCCTTGTCTGATGGCAACAGCAGTTGCCCCTCTGACTCACCTTTCAACAGCTCTCTGATCAAAGACCACACAAATGATTAGCACTCCTCTAGTACCCCTCTAGTAACGCACTGGACATTTCTAACAACATATGAGACACTGAGGACAAATCCCAACGATTCATTCCTCCACTCTTCATACACTATGCAAACCTGTCTAGAGCGCCCATTATACATACACATGTGCACAAACACAAATTGAGAACTTCTGCACTTCAGATTTAAGGCAACCTGAGTAGAATTCAGAAATGGCCTGGGAATAAGGGTATAGAGATTTCAGATCTGACAAAATATCAGCAAACAGGAAAAATAAAATTGCAAAGAAAGAAATGGACCCCCCCCCCAAAAAAAGAGGAAACACTGTGCAGTTTGAACAACAGCAACAGTTTCATGCATGTTCGTTAACCTTCAACATCAAGATGTACAGTACTACAAACTACTATATTCCTATGACTTGGCTCTTCAAAAGCATGGTTGCCAAAAAGTTGCCAGCAAGTCTGGATAGAGCATCTTCAGAGACCAAGCAGAGACAAGACTTACTGAAAGTAGGAGTTGTCAAACTTGAGAGGATTTGCAGTCCATGCACCCTCAAAGCCAGATCGATCCTTATGTGCCCTTCCCTGAGAGCAACAGTACCAAACTTGACCTCAGATACCCTGAATTCTGATCCAGCAACAGGAGCATAGCACCAAGCTTATAAGACTCTATGGACTAGATTGCACAGCATGGGTGGGATGCTCACCAAGGTATGTGCTCCAGAAAGTGCAACAATGTCCTTGTCAGACAAGCCCATTCTGTAGAAAATATCCTTCAGATGTGGTGCCCCTACATCACAGAACACCCCACACATCTAAACTGTAAGCAAAAACCAGAGTACCTACTGCCACCAACAGATCCTCTACACATTGACATGAGATCAAATCCTAATGACTCTAAAACTAGCAAAAGGGAGACGTAAATCACAGCATACCTTTCTTAGCATCTGGCAATCGTCCCTCAGGTGGTGATGCAAGAGAATCCTGAACTCCATGAGCAAAAGAAACATGCGTTACTACCAAGAGATGCTCTTTCAACATCTTCAGGAAACCAAAGAAATCCAGAATGTGTTCGTATAGCCTTCATAATACTAGATCACAAACTGAGGAAACCCTCATAAAATGGAAGAGAAGCAAGATACACAACCTTGCGGCCTGGTACAAACTCAATACTTGGACCTCCAGTCACCTCAACAGCCACCACACCTGCTAGCTGTGCATGACAGAGTGCTGAACCAGAGTGAGGTTTGAGAATCTATGGTCTCAAAAAATTCACTATACAGTTACAAAACGTTACCTCGGAAGCCAATAACTTCGTGACATTCACGATAGAAATGCCAAGAATTTTATGACAACTCAGTCCTGGAATGTACTCACTCTAAAAGTGGAAAATCATCTGGAAGAGTTGGAATCTGTATCAGAATGGATTTTACCTGGTAAAGATCTGCATATGTGATGACTGGGTACTTGGCTTTGATTCCCTCTGCAAACAGAATGTGCAGTTCTTCTGGCATCAGATGAAGAAAATGAAATCTGAACTCAGGCAAGTCATAGGTTTCAATCCTACCAGAAAGTAAGTTATCAAGGAGCTTAACTTGAACAAAACATCTTGCAAGATTCCAAAGTGGATTAAAAATAACTGCAGACGTACTGACATGCTGGCAAAGGGATTGCAAGAAAACCTACCCAGTCCCAAGTTGTCACTCACTGAGTTTTCCAGGAACCTGCTAACCATGACTATCCTAAGTCATGGTTCACTAGCATTCCTCTGCCTCACTATGTCTATGATGACCTAACAAAAGAGTGGAACACAAAGTACCTTAAGAGGTTGATTATTACTTTCACGTCACCAAACTTCTTGAGGAACAGACACTGTGACTGGGAAGAAGGTAGTAGTCGGTACATACCACAGAAATCAATAGCAATTTTAAGGCCAGCATTAGCACCATGGCTGTATTCACGCTCAGCTCGAATTGAGCCATTTGGACCTCCTGTTTTCGTATTTACATCATAAGTGCCCGCATCATGCCATCTGCCAGTGGAAATATAACCTCCAAATTAAATGGTTCTCAAGCAAGAATTCAACAATTGGATTTTTTTGCAATTGGATCCATCTGAAGTGGACAGATGACTGTAGCAGCATTTCATTGCCAATACAAATGTTGCAGCCACCAAAAGAAACACAATCTTGGATAAAAAAACAGCCAAATGTACATCTAATAAGAATTATTTCTCTTCAGCTTCCTTCCATAAGTCCTCCCATCTTCGATACTTGCTACTAATTCTATAACAGAGGCCAAGAAACAGACAGCACACAAGGAAAATGTGATTCAGAATATGATAAAAGGGCATTACGCAAGGCGCAGCATGATTGGAGCACAATTCTTCTCAGCAATAAAAGCTCGAAGACTGCGGCGTGCCTTCTCTATGCTCTTCTTGTACTCATCGTCCACAATAGGAGCCGGCATCTTGTCCCCCGCCCTCTAACCTTGCCAAGAACTGAAATCCCTGCTGTGAGATGCAAAATAGTCTTGTCTGGCACATTCAAACACCAGAAGAAAGCAGGGCTCACCTATTCTTAGAAAAAAACAAGAGCTGAACAACATTGATCAGAGCTCTGTACACGAAAAAACAGGGAAAAGCGACTGCATCTGGACAAATCGCCAAAACCAAGGTTGGAGTCTAGAAAAATCCAACGAAGTGGAAGGGGGAAAATACTAACAACAATCTCTTCTTCTATGCTCCTCCTACAGAGACTGGAGATGAAAAACAAAACAGCGGCAAAAGCTTTATAATATCAACTTTCTGCATCAACCAAGAACGGCAAGAAAGAGAAAAGGCAAAGCGAATCACTGAATAAAACAACCAAAATGCCGAAGGAAGTTTGACTTGACAGAAGCAAAATTAGACGACGAAAATTGGAACGAACAAAAAAACGAAAACAACAAGAGTGTCGGACTCACCTGGACGCAGAAACTCGCTTGCAGCGACGGCAACAAAGTGCCGATGGAAATCTCAACACGGCAAAAACCTGCACACAGAAGAAAGATGTACGCGAAACCAGGATCACAGGATACAGAGAAAGCGAGGAAGAGAAGATAGAAAAGAGCACCGCACAGACGGAGCTCCAATGCCGAGGATTACGCCACGCAATTCGTTACCGAACGGCAGATTACTACCGGAACAATTGGCTATCAACCCCGTTCTTTACGGAATCGTCTCGTTGTCGTGTGGTATCAGGGTGTTACGCGTTGAACCCGTGTAATATCGTTCGAATTAGATCTTTTCCAGGATGGAACAGAGAAGGGGCCCTTCCACTGTGTGCTGGAATTGCTAGTTCCAGTTGGTCACTGCATGCGGAAGCGCTGGAACGAAACGGAAGAAAGACGAAGAAGAAGAATACAAACAAGAGTGTTTAGGAGAAGTATGGCGGTTCTTTTGCTTTTTTTTCTGGAAGAGAAAGATAGTCGGAGGAAGCCAGCTGCAAGCAACCTGGGAAGAGAAGGGAAGATTTTGAAGGGTTTCTGGTTTTTCATGTCAGATCTTGAAACTAGCGATATACTAATTTCATGGGACTTTTTGTTGCAAGATCACACAGCAGGGTAAGGAAGGTGCAAAATATTTAGAGCCCTTTTGTCTTTTAATCTTGTCTTTATATACTATTTGTGGTTAATTGCAACTACTTCCAACTATCGATTTTTGCTTATAATTATCATAATCTCAACTATTCACAATATTTGGTAGTTTAAGCTTGGTTAGCTTCTAGATTTTAGTTTCAGTTATTCTATTGTTCAGTTGTTTTCTGTATTCCTATTAATTGCATTTAGCTAATTTTTTTTTCTAACAATAATTGCAACAAAAGGAGTAAAAATATAGTTTTAATGATAACTTGTTCATGAAAATTTACACATACAAAAGATAACCATAAGAAATAATCTTTTTCATCAAAATTTTCAATTTTTTTTAAAGTCATGGAGTTTACATTAAGTGGTTTTAAAATGTTCATTAGTACATTATGTACTGATAATGTTGATCTTTATGATTTTTTAAGTTGTAAAATGGTTTTGCATTGAAGATGTATTTGGACTAAGTGTATTTTTAATCATTTGAGAAGAATAAAGTGAAATTTTTAAATAAATTAAAAATGATAAATTGTTGCCTTGAATAAGGGTTTTTTAACAACTATAAAATTAATAGTGTACACTTATGTAAAGGCACAACGATGAATCAATTGCATGTTCATGGTTCTTATAATTTGTTTTATTTTTGAAGCTTAGATCATTTATATGTGATTTATTGAAATATTCAAAATGAGTGAAATCTTATGTGTTACTACTTTTGATATCATATGTAATTCTAGTTTTGCTTAAAACTGTGTACACTATAGTGTGTCTTCATCACCTAGATGAAAACTATTAATCATAAATTTTATTTTGTAAATGAACCAAAGTGTTTGACTTAATTCATTAAGTTCATTTATTACAACATTTGTAGATTGATTGTACATGAGTATTAAAGGAATCAATTAAATTAGTTATTCAATTATAATTTATGTTCATGGGATACATTGAAACCAAATGTGTGAACTTTTGACGATGTAAGACTCGTAGGACTATTTTGTGGTTCTATGCATTTCTAGTACTTTCAGTGTTGTATATCAACATGAAATTATAAATTTGATGAAAGATGAATTGGATGGGAAGATATGATTCAACAATTTTCATGGAGCTCATGACATTGGAAAGAAATTAAGATTTGTGAACCTGGGTATGAGCAAAATGTGAATGTTGTTGATATTGGTTTGAGTGCATGTAATCTTGTTTTGAACCCATCTATTTAATTTTGGATGATGTTCAGTTGCAAAAAGTTACATTTCATTATTGGAGTTTAGAGTTCCAAATTAGACTTTAGTAACTCATTATTTGCAATTACTAGTTATCTTCCACAAGCAATTGGGAATAACCCACATCACCAATTTCAAACCTCCCAAAAAAACCCAAATTTTTTTATAAAAAAGTCATTGCAATGCTTGTTCAAATGCGTCAACCATGCTATAATGTGCATTGATGTCTAAAATTTCATTCCAACATTTGGGTTGTTGAAAACAACCAACATGTTGTAGCCTCCGATGTTGTTTTCACTCCTTTTCATGAACTGACAAAACTTGCAATTCTTTCATCAGGTCTCTGTCTGTCTGTCTGTCTGAGTGGCTTAGAGTCTTTCTCAGAAGCACAAAAGACCAGTTTTTGTTCCAGGCATATCAGGATGGGAATGATCTGGGCTTGTGAAATGTTGTTTCTCTTCTCTTCTTCCTCTCTTCTGCAATGAAATTCATGTTTTCATGTGCAACCTTCAACTCTGGAAATGCTCATATTGCAAAACATCGCTGACAGTAAGCTAAATGTGGCTACATGAATCCTTTTTCTCTTTTCTTTCTCTGTTCTGCAATGAAATTTGTGTTTCCATGTGCAAGTTCCTACTCTGGGAAATGCTCATGTTACAAAACATTGCTGACAGTAAGGGAAATGTGCATGGCCTATACTGCATACATGAAAGTACACAACACAACATATACTCATGTAAGCATATCTTCAATGTGACTGTTGGCAAAAATCGCATCATGTCTTTGGGGGGCAATGACACATTCAGCTTGACTGCAACTCTTGTCATCAATCTCCAAAAACCCAAGCACTACAGCTAATCTCCATTGCTGTCTCTTGCTCTTTTGCAATCCAACAACCCCACTTCTTTAACCACCACTCAAGACAGTTCATTGCAGTCTGCGTGTATGCCATTAATAGAAGAAGAGCACTTGCTACATACAGGCTCTCTCTCTCTTTGTGTCCTTCTCTGATGTGACATTGTTTTCTGGAAGGATTAGGGTTCATTCAACCATTCCACACCATTGGGGTTTCCAAGCTGCAAAAAACAACCTCATACAAATATGCTATGCAAAACAGGAAGATGAAATAGAGCAGCTTGAAATTGAGTTCTGATGGGATTGGAATTACAGTTCCTGCTCGTGAAGGTTTCTAACGTTAGCAGCCGCTTCTCCTGAGTATCTACTATCATGCACTTTGCCTTCCTCTCTTCCATGCACGTTTCTATCCAAGTCTATCTGCTCAACAAATGAGCTTCGTCGTCAAGCTTCTGCCCTAGAGGCACTCAACTTTTTTTTCTCTTTTCCTCTCTTCTGGTCCGTTCCTCCCCTTGAGGGTTTCGCGGCAACACGCCTACTAGGGTTACAGGAAAACCTAAGGAAACTCTCTTCTCTTCTCTTCTCTCGTTACTGGTGTGCTCTAATCTAGTCATTGGCTGTAACAAGCTGTAAGGAGAGGAGTTCATCTTCTGGAATTGAGCGTATCTTGCAGTCTGAGAGAGGGTAAGAGACACACATGAGAGCGTACCCTTTCTCAATCACGTCTTCGCTCAGCATTCCTTCCTTCTGGTTCACCTCTCCTTGCTCGAGCTTGGCAGGGCATGTCATGCATACACCCAGCTGACAATCATACGGCACATCCAAACCCGCCTCCAGAGCTACCGAAAGAATGGTCTCATCTTCTGCTACCTCCAACCTGTGGTTCTCTCCCTCGTGCTCTATCTCCACAGTGTACGTCTTCTGCGCCCTGCATTGCAACAAGTTCTTCCCGAACCTTTGTTGTTGTTGTGGCTTCTTGCTGCTGCTCTCCCCAAGCTCAATTCCCGATATGAACTTCAAAAACCCTAATCGTCCCGAAGCCTTCTTCGTCTGTCCTCCACAAGGAGAATCGATCCTTCTTCTTCCCCGGGTATGCCCCTGCGACATTTCGGCAGTTCTCCTGCGCTGTGTCTGGTCTATTCTGAATCCATCGCTGGGGCAGCAATACGAAAACGATGCCCGATGGGTACACACCAGCGACAGCGACATGATTTCTGCGCAAGCAACAAAAAAATTTGCAGGAAGAAAGAAAAAAATCTCGAGCCCGAAGTCTCCGTCCCTTCTGTTTCTCGGCAGCGATCGGCGACAAGTGCATCTTCCGCCATGGCCGCCATAGCTGATCTTCTTTCTGCTCGCGCTTTCCAGGTCTCGAAATGAGATCCCAAAATAGGTCCAAAAAATTCGGATTGCATTCCTACAACTGCGTCTTAGCTGATCTTCTTTCGGCTCGCGCTTTCCAGGTCCCAAACTCAGATCCCAAATTAGGTCCCAAAAATTCCTATTGCATTCCTGGAACTGCGTCTTCCGCCATGGCTGATTAGGCATCGTTTTCGTATTGCTGTCCCAAATTACGTCCCAAACGAAGATCCCAAATTAGATCCCAAAATTTGCAGCAACATTCCAGTTGTGTTCAAGGTCTCGTAATGAGATCTGGAAACTTGGATGAGAGAAATTGAGGTCCTATATCTGTGATATTCTTATTCGAGGACCTCGAAATGGGTCCTGAGGTCCTGAACGCAAGGGACCACTCTTTTCCATTTTTCCCATGTTCTTGATGATAAGGACCCCCATGGGCCAGGTCCCATTTCTTTTCCCAGGTCCCAAACGTAGATCCCAAATCAGATCCCAAAAATTCCTATAGCATTCCCCCAGTTGTCTTTGAGATCTCGTGATCCGGAAACTGAGATGAGAGAAGTCGAGGTCCTGTATCTCTGATATTATTTGGGGACCTCGAAATGGGTCCTGCGGTCTTGAACGTAAGGGACCACTCTTTTGTATTGTTTCCATGTTCTTGATGTTAAGGATCCGCAAGGGCCCTACTACTACTCTGTGGCTTCCATTACATTGAGGAACCGCCTTGGGTGTGGGCCCCTTACCATTTGTTCCTTTAGTGGGGTTAGGTCCAAGTTAGCTCCAAGCCTCACAAGGGCTGCTTTTGAAAAGTATTGTGAGTTGCTTCCAAAAGGGGTAAGATATTTGGAATAAGGTCAGCCCAGAAGGTAAGTACAATTGTGGAGCCCCAATATTGGTTGTTTAAAGCCTCAAAAGTGGCCTTTATTTTATAGGGCCATCCAGCATCTTACTAGGTACTTAAGTTCTTACGTATAGGTGTCTATATGTTCTTTTTTAAAATAAAAGGGTGGTGTCACATTTAGTCACACCCGATAGCCTTGAGAGATTTTTCCAAAGGTTGTTAGTGCTTTTGTGCAAAGAACAAATTAATTACCTTTTTTTAATAACCATTCATCATTCATGGGGACGGTTTTAAGGGATCTTATGCCTACTTAATCCCTCCCACGCATAAAGAGTAGGCATAAGATCCTCCCTCTTTTCTAGGAGGAATATCCACAGATGTAAGGCCCGCTCCAAATCCATTATTACTAAGGTAATTTCTGAGAGTTCTTTTACACATTGGGGATCCATTGGCGTTGTAATAACTCCTTCAAAATATTGTGTCAATCCCTTTCATTAGATTAACAATTCATCCAATTCCCCACACTTCCATTGGGTGCTAATGATCCAAGTGTGATTTTCTCTATTTAATGTCAACTGCTCCTACAGGAAATTGAGAAGAATGGCAACTTTTCCATGATCCATGCATGGGATGCAAATTGTGCAAATGGATCACCATGGAAGAGGAGTTTCTTAACCCTAGAGAGAAATGATTAGACTTTGAACGGGCAATTTGATTAGTTCAAGTTTAGTTTTTATTGCTTAGTTTAAGTTTAGTTTTTTGCTTAGTTTGAATCCATTTTGGCTTCAACCTGATTCATTTGTTGGCTCTCACATTGTGATGCACTTAGAAACGGGCCAAAGTTTGGTATCAGTACGTTCTAGGGTAATGGGGAGTCCATTATGGAAACATTTTGGGCATGAGTTCACTTCGGCTTCACCATGCTAAACCATGTGTTTCCAATTTAGTTTGTTGAATATTTATCATCCTCATGGATATCATTTAAAGGGCAAAGCCATATGATACCGTATGGGAGGAGTTGCTTGTTTTTCTCCCAGTTGAGATTCGCATTGTGCGAGTGTACTGGGGCAGTGTGCCAAAAGTATTCCACGTTTGATTTGGTTTCATGATGACATCAACCACATCTCCTACTGACATCAGGCTTACAAGTTTGATGGGCTTTCAAGGAATAATACTTTTTGTAGGCCGACTTTTTGCATGCATTCACAAAATTATTTAGTTACCCAATTTCAGTTCCAAGGTCCAATAATTTCAGTTTTTTTTTTTTTCTTTTTTTTTCCCCTCCCTTGCACTTTGCCCTATTTCCCCATGAAGTGCAAATTGGACATGTGCAATTCTGCACACATAAGTTAATTTATTGGCCAAAAATTGACAATAAATTATTTCATGTTGTGCAAAACATCAGACAATAATATGGAAGGTTGCTGGTGCCCATATCATTGGGCAGAAATTTTTATCTAAGCTGTTACAAAACATCCACATATGGAAACACTACCTATTTAATTAATTCTATGAATTATTATTGGATTACAAGATTCATCACACAATCTTAATGAACCCAAAAAAAAAACAGAGGATTTATATTTCTTTAATATTTCTTTATGCGTGAAATTGATGCATGAAGTTGATGGATGATCATCATTTTACTCCCTTTCTTCTAAGCTTAATCTAACATCCATCATTAAGATAAGATTTGTATGCTTATTAGATTAACAACGATTCCATTAATATACTAAAAGTGCATTCATATAGTCGTTGAAATTATTAAATCATTTTGACATTTTCACCTTAAAACTTAACAATTATATTTGACATCTTCACCCTAAAATCCAACAGGTGTAGAGTGGTATATGAAATTAACTTTCATTTGTGCGACAAATGTGTTCCTCATCCATAATGAATGAAAGATATAGTATTCTCAATTAATTAATTTCTCAATTTAATACAGTTGTACATGAATGGATTTGGCACTAAGGTGTTGAATATTAATTTATTTATCAAAATGCATTTTGGCATATATTATACTATTTTTCAAAAAGATTGGCATCTTATCTTTCTTGCAATTCTCTTTAGAAAAACTACTTCTACCACTCAAAAGCATTCTTGACATGCTTGCATCCTTTGTTATGCTCCTTGATCACCATTTTGAACCAACACATGACCTCCTCCCCTCACACACTAGACACATGCCCTATATAAGCACACTATTTTTCTTAAAATTGAAGTGCTTGAGAAAGAGCTTTGTACTCTATATCTAGAGTATGGCCAATGCCATTTGCTTGTGTTCAAAGCTTACAATTGGCATGTCAAAAGGCATTGCAATGGTTTCAATTTAGATTTTCACACCTTGTGATGATGGGAGCTCCAAATTTTGACATTTCAAACAATAAATTTCTCCAAAAATCAACAATTTTTAGAAGGGTTAGTTTCCACATTGACAAAACAAATAAATATTTATTTTTAAAAATTGAATTTGTTCTTTAATTTTGAAATTATATGTTTTTCCATCATCTACTCTAATATTGTGATATGAGTAGGGAAATTATTTAGAGTGTAGCCTATGGTAATTATGACGATTTTTAACATGTCAACTTCATATTTTCACAAAATTTCATTTCACTATTTTGAGGATTATTTAATGACGAAACTGACCTTAGGGTAAGGTAGTTTAATGAGTATGAATTTTTTCATATCCTATGAGACTTAATCCAAAATAAATCCCTAAGAAAAATTCCCAAAAATAATTCAAAACATAGACCAAATATTATTCCTAAGATAAATTCTCAATTTTTTATTTAACAAAGTGCACAAGTAATGTGCAAGAACCCTGTCTGTAAACAGCTAATTACACATTGAATTGTTAATTCTGACAATATAACTATGAAAAGGAATTCAAAGCATCAAATCCAGCAATCCCATTGGCCTGAAAGAAAAATCTTCAAGCTTAAATTTAACTCGAGATAACTAAATAAATAAATAAATTCAGACCACCAAATCCAGCAATTTCATTGGCCATAACATTTATTTTGTACACCTACACACAAGCCTATTCAACACTCTCTACATATTAGGTACCTTGGCAGCTACAACACTAAATTATATTATTTTCAAAAAAGTTGAATTTGTTTTTAAAAAACAAAAAAAATTGAAAAAAATTGAATCTTCAAAATTCAAATTGTTGAAATGAAAATTTCAAAATAAATAAATAATTCAACAGAAATGTGAAAATTTTCTATTCACACTTTTTTTTGTGAAATTAGATGTGGTCAAGTTTCTTATTATCCTAGGGAGAGACAAAGCCGTCCCAACATCTGCAAAATTAGACCCAAATTTGATCTAATTTTGTCAAAAAAATTTGGATGGTTACACCAACGCCCGGGCGTGCCACCGCGTCGCAAACCCTCAAAACAATCAAAATAGAAACCTGCGGGGCGGGGGAGGAGGACAAAAAACAAAAAACAAAACAAAAAGACGATCCTACTGTTTGCGCAGGAACTTGCGCGTCTCCCTTCCGTTTTGCTCAGGTCGCGCATCAAACGTTGTCACGACGTACTACTCCTACTACTTCCACTGTGGTTGTGTCTTCTTCGTCTCTCAGTGATCGGTTATTTCGTACTCGGCTTCTTCGAGATTCTGCGAAGAAATCTTGAGTTCTTGTCCAGATCTTTGTCTGTTTTGTATTTGTAATCTTTTTGGAAGCAAAACAGAGAAGCGCGAGGAATTATCGTGCACAGACAGACAGACAGACAGACTGACTGACTGACTGACTGACTGACAGGCAGACAAGACAAGACAGACAGACGCCTTGGAAGGAAGGCTCACTACACGGGCCGATCTCAAGGTAAGTATTCGTTATTTTGTTGTTTTGGATTTTGAGGATGAGGAAGGAAAACTGTCGTGAACGGTACTAGTTTTTGTGCTGTTACTAGGGACGATGGATGCGTAGAATCGCTCTGTTGTATTAGTTGTTTTTGTAGGTTTGGATTTGAGGATGAGGAAGGAAAACCGCAGTGAACGGTAGTCTTCGTGCTGTTTCTAGTGGTCATCGATGTGGAGAATCGCTCGATCTACGTGGTTGAAGCATCGTCTTGCAGTTTCTTGTTAACAGCTGCTTTAGATAGATCATTGTTGTTGTATTTTTTCCTTTTCTTTTCTTTTCATTTATTTTATGTGAACACATGAAGGCTTAGTGCGGGTAGCATACTGAGTTGTTTTTCCCTCTTAGAAATGCTTCAAAATCATATTGTCTTTCGATCCTAACGCGATTGATCGCAGGTTTTTAGAGGAAATTTGCGGCTTTTTTTGCACGGAATCACGGCTCTCGTTGCAGGTAATTTTTTTGCTTCATTATCACTATTGGAATATTTCTACTATGTCATTGTATTGTAGCTAGAGCAATAGAAGCCCTTGAGAAAATGTAGATAGATCTGCTGTGTGGCCGCTGGCTCAAGGCGGACTTCTTCTGGAAGCTAAATCTGTATCGGCTGGGAGCTCAAGTATTGAGAAGAAGTAGGAAATTTTCCAGTTAGTACATGAAGTATATTAGGTCTGTCTTTCTCAAGTTATCCTTTGTTCTTTTGGCAGCCATGGCCACCAGTCTACAGACTTTGTGGCAGTCTCCGATTGTTGGAGGGAGCTTTGCCTCCCGTGTTGATGATCACTCGAATGGAGCAGCTTTCACTTCTGGAGAGTTTGCAAGACTACAGGGACTGTCTTTCATGGCCATCAAGTCAGCACCTCCCTCAAATTCTGTTGCATCCAGGAGTGTGAAGTAAGTTCTGAAGTGGTTGCCCTAGTGTTGTTATCAAGTATCATATGTGGATTAAGATCAAGCACATGATGTGTGTGATGTGAGAAGAAGAGAGATCATGCAGAGTTTACATGACTTGGGCAGTTGTAGAGGAAACAAAACTACCCCTGTACAATGTTTCTGTGTTGGCATCCTGTGTCCTTGATCTAAAAGTACTTGCACTTGCAGCTTGCACTTCAATATGAGACATGGGTGAGCAAACTCAACCTGCAATAGGTCTAGGAACACTGGGATATTTGTTTCACCTGCAGCTTCAGACATAAGACATCCTTCTAATTAAAGTACTCAATGTATGAGCTGTGTCCAGTTCATTTGTTCTATTCAACACTGGCTCTCAATCCCTGCTCATGTAGGAAAATGCATGATTGAAATTAGCTTTCTCCCTCAATGTTTCTTTGTTGATATGTGTAGATGGCGATGTGCTGTTGTGCCATCAAAGACCGAAAAGAGAACACTTTTGCATGATCTTTATGAGCAGCAGAAACAGAGCCCTTGGTATGACAACCTCCGAAGACCAGTGACCATTTTGGAACCCCTGATTAAGAGTGGTGTTCGTGGTGTGACAAGCAATCCTACGGTATGTAACAGTTAACTAGAAATCTTCGTCTCAAGCATAACTCCTTACCTGGCTTCCTGCTGTTGCTTTGATGTTACATACTTGCAAGAGTGAATGAAACTTTGTCACCCCAAAGTTGTGTGTCACATATGTCCTTGACTCCTTTGGTTGGTACTGGGTGAATGTGTTTATTAGTGGTTGAGTAATGCTTACAACCAGAACTAAGTCTTAATGAGCTTTTGTAGCCTACCTGTCAGGAAATCTTTCTGATCACATTACAAATTTGTTTTCATACAGTATTGTGGTGTCCACAATGCCAGTGTGTTCTGGGTCCTTGTATTGCTCAATGACCATCTGTTGTTTGGTTTCCTACACAACAGCATTCTATGACATTTAAGGTTGACAGAAAAACTTATCAGAGTGTGGATCTTTCTCTTGCAGATATTTGAGAAAGCTATAGCAGGGTCAAATGCATATGATGACCAGTTCAGGTACTTTTCTTGTTGTTTTTGTTTCTTGGTCCTTTGTTCTCTGTTTTGCCTTTCCTTCTTTGGAATTCTCTGTGGGTGGTTGAAGTGTTAACCTTGCTGTGCCTTTTCTTAATTGTGAGAATGGAGATTTCTCAATTCATATGAGAGATATTTTTCTTCTTGTGGGCTTCTAAAGACCAGAAGATATTAAGGTTTCAATTTCTGGCCAGCCCATGGTCACACATTAAGGCACTAGTAAAATTTGTACATACCTGTTTCTATCCAAGACTTCCTCCTCTATTCATGTGAAGGAGGAAGTCTTGGATAGAAACAGGCATGTGAAGGCCCTACTCTAGAAGAGATCACGCTTGACTTTTATCATACCAGATGAAAAAGATCATATGTTCTCCCCATGGGATAGTTGCTTTGTGTATTAAGTGAACAGTTTCTCACACCTGTTGGGAGTGCAGACAACTTATCAGGGAGGGTAAGTCAGTTGAAGATGCCTACTGGGCCTTGGTAGTGCAAGATATTCAGGAGGCCTGTGATTTGTTCCAACCTCTCTACAATGAAAGCAATGGGGGAGATGGCTATATCTCTCTTGAAGTCTCACCTCTCTTGGCAAATGAAACTCAACAGACAATTGAGTCTGCAAAGTATCTGCACAATGTTGTGAACCGGCCAAATGTGCTTATCAAGATTCCAGCAACACTTGAGTGTATTGAATCGATTAAGCAGGTCATTGCCTCATCAATCAGTGTGAATGTCACTGTAAGTACTGATCTCTCTGTCACTTGTCACAACGTTTCATGATTCAGTAATATTTGAATCTCCTTTGCTGCTGTCCTTTTTTTCTTCAATGAAAGTATACAGACATGGACATGGACTTTTAGAAACATTCACATGCAATCAGAGGAAAAGGATTGTGAAGGAAGGTCAATGAATAGCTTCTTAATGAACCTGATCAAGGTTTTCCATATGATTTATTATCTGGTTGTTACATTGTGCAGCTTATTTTCTCTCTAGCAAGGTATGAGGCTGTGATTGACGCATACCTGGATGGACTAGAGGCAGTCCAAGGAGATCTCTCCAAAATTTCAAGTGTTGCATCCTTCTTTGTGAGTCGTGTGGACACTTATGTTGACAAGAGGCTTGATGCAATTGGCACTGAGGAGGCACTACAGCTTCGTGGCAAGGTACTTTAGCTTGGCCTATACAACTTGAAAGATTTTGAAACTTTTAATCAGTTCTACTATTGCATCAGTACAATCTAGGTATGAGATAACTCTTACCTGAATGTGAAAAGTATTTCTGCATGTGTTTCAGGTTTCTCTGAGCATGCTACTGTCTTCTTATTAGTGTACAACTGCTGTTGTTATTTTTTGTGCCTCCAAACTTCTCTCCAGTTTGTATTGCAGAGCTTGTACGAGCCTTCTACAGAGTTTCTAGAGTTGTCACAAGAGGAGGCTCTTCCCTCATTTAGTGTCTACATTTGAGTAGATGTTGTGAAAGTCGCATTGCATATGCCTTGGGTGCTTCCACACCTTGACTCTGCTATGACCATAGTAATTGTTGCAACTGTGTGTTCTTTTCACTTGATTGCCTAATGCCTGTACTTGTGAGTTCATTGCCAGAGCTATTGCTCATCAGGATGGACTTATTTCCACCTTGTGATGGATCATTTGGCTGGTGTACCATGACTTCTCCACATTTTGGTGTGTGGTTGCCAGGCAGCCAATGCACAGGCAGCTCTTGCCTTCAAGCTGTACCAAGAGAAGTTTTCAGGTCCTCGGTGGGAAGCACTGGAAAAGCGAGGAGCAAAGAAACAGCGAGCACTTTGGGCTTCAACTAGTGTGAAGAATCCAGCGTACCCTGACACACTCTATGTCAACCCCCTCATTGGCCCTGACACTGTAAGTTGATATTCTTCTCAGGAAACCTGCCTGAAATCCATAGAAAGAAAGTTGGCTGCATGCAAAAGTTTTTGAAAATTGCATCAGAAATAGAACACATGATGGTAGGTGCTGCAGTTTCTATGTAAGCTCAATCAAAACCAAAAATGTCTTTAATTTGAGACCCATTTGTGAAAGATTGACTATTTAGGGTGCAAGGAGTTCAGAAATTTGCTAGGGAGGTTGAAATTTGGTTGAATTAGAAGACATTTAGTGCCTGCTGGATAATTTGTAATAGTACAAGGTTGTTAAGCTTTGTATGGGATGAACAAATCATGTGCAGGTGACCACCATGCCTGATGCTGCCCTAAATGCCTTTGTCGATCATGGCAAGGTTGCAAGAACAATTGATGCCAACTTGGAAGAGGCAGAGCACATATACAATAAGATTGAGGAGCTGGGAATTCTATGGTCAGATGTGGGCTCTGTTCTGGAGCTTGAGGGTGTTGCTTCGTTCAAGAAAAGCTTCACTGATTTGGTGAAAAGCTTGAGTGGAAAGGCTGAAACACTTGCACAAAGTAATTGACCTAACATTTTATATCACATCAGCTATGCAAGTTGATGAGGACCTAAGTTTTCCTAACTTATGGCTGTTGCATTGATTGATAATGTGAAGCTTTTGAACTGTTGGAACTAGTAAGGATCCTGCATAAAAATAGGGCAATAGTTTTTCAAGTAATTTTCCCTATTTTGATACCAAATCTCTCTTGCAGTCATGATTATGGGAGCCATTCCTGTTATGCTTAGACACCTAGTAATGTCTCAAACATCAGCTGTTCAATTGAACCTGTCAAGTGCTTCTTGTCTTTTGTATGTATGGAGATATTCTGGATACTTCTGAAGACATGTATTTGTTTTGTACATAAAAGTAGCATGTTTAGGAAGTCCACCTCCTTTGACTATCTTTGCACATGTGCTAGTGTTGTCCCATCTTTACTTCTTGGATGTGGTAAAATTGTGGATCAAATTTGTTCTACTTTTGCAAATTTTGACAGACTTGAGTTTTTCTGATATGTGCAGGCATACATTAAGTGTAGTATATATGATGAAGCAACTTCAGGACATCCTCTTGGAAGGCATCTTCACAAACATGAGAGGCAAGTGGCTTGATGAGCATCCATTCTGATTCCCTTTCCTTTCAAATAATGTACAAAGAGAGATGTAGTGAGGTGAGACAGGTATCAAATGCAGCAATTTCCTAGAAGCAGATATTAGTTACATGTTAAGATCAAGTCAGAGTCAAAATAAATGTAAACATAGCAGAGAGATTGTCTACTCTCGCCTGGAGCATATGGTCTTTAGATTCTGAAGGTTTTGGATTTCAGCCCAAAACTTTCAAGATGTATGGATTCACACAAGTTCTCTTATGGAATTTTCTAGTACTAGTTTTGCTGCATGGAATTCAGTTATTGGAAAGAATGAAGCAATCCAATTTGTGGATCTGTAAAAAACCCAAGTACCATCTAGTATATGATGATCTGTCTATGTAGAGTTAGGCACCTAACTCAAACTGTATCTGGTAACCATATTCCTACTTGGGAGAGTTATTGGTGCTTCAGAAAAGTGGCTTTCAAATGTTCTTGTGAGCTTTATACTTTGGCTTTTTTGGTGTTTTGGACAAAATCTGTACTAACATTGTAATTGGCCACATTAACAAGTCCTTCCGGTGTTGGTGAACTAGACTGTCTCCTTTCTCCTCATTTTCACATGCAGGGTCAAGTTTGTTGTTGCAACTTGTTATAGGTTCATTTATGAGCCCCAGGCCTCCACACAATGCATCTCTATTTGGACATTGTTTCTTTTAAGGGTTTCATTATTTGACCATTTCAGAGGGCATTAATTGGAGTGATACGCAGCCCTATTTCCTACATAAAATGCTTATTTTCACAGACTGTGGAAGTGGGTTCATTTTGGGGGCTGATTTGTTATGGTATTGTCAGTGTATTGGAATCTTTTGATCTTGAAAGTTGGTGTATCCTTGACAAGGCTAAGAATCAAGTTTACACCTTGAAAGATCAAGTTTACCCAAGTATCTTGCAAAAGAAGTTTTTTGCAAAGTACTACAATCATGATTGATTGTCCATCATACATGTGGCATGAAATTGGCGTGTTGGATGTGTTTCAAAGTCCATTATAAAACATGAGGAACTTGTGGGCAGGCATTGCATTTTGCAAAACACTCTTGTGCCTGGTGGCCCAGTGGTGGTCCAGTAGCACTGAGTGAACTAGCTCATGAACATAAGTATTGCACAAGTCATGAGGCATACGAGGTGGAAGGTTAGTGCACTTACTCCTTAAGAGTTTCATTTCATTAAGGTACCTCACTTAATTAAGAGAAACGAATTCAAATTTACATACCCTTGGGTATGCATTTCATTAAGGTATATTGATTTGAGAAAAATAGGATAAGTAAGTAATATACCCTAGGGCTTATCCATAACCAACAAGTATATCTAGGTAAAATGTATCCCACACAACACTGAATAGAACTCAGTGACCCCCAAGTTCTATATATATATATATATATATATATATATTTTTGTGAGCACCATATGCAACTTGATAGCTACAAAGTTTAGAACAACCTAGTGGCCCTCAAGTTTTAACACAACCCAATGTTCTCTAAGGTGTTTGTTTGTTTGATTTCTTCTTCAAGGACCATATGCAATTTTGATGGCCCCTAGGTTCTAATAGAACCCAATAGCTACCAAGTTTAGAACAACCTAATGAAAAAGAAATAAATACTAAAAAATGAATTGAAAAAGGAAAAAAAATAAACAAACACAAATATGAACATCAAACAATGAAAAATTAATTTTTAATTGTGAGAAATTAAAGATGAAAATAAATGGGAAATGTTTTATATGAAGCCAAAAATAATTATTAATTACGTTGCGAAAATTTAATGCAACAAACTTATAAAGGTTTGTAAAGGTTATATATAGTAATAAAATAAATGAGAACATAAATAGAAGATTTAGATTTAACATTTTTGGTGTGAGGCATGAGGTGCATTGTTCAAACTTGTGCCATAACTTATCCCTTTCCCCCCAAACCCAAAAGAAGAAAACCAAGCCCCTCAATGCATGTTGAACCTTCTTATTGGTGACATAATATTTCTATTTCAAAAACAAATTTGTCACCATTTTCAACTTGTTTTAATACCCCTTCCTAAAAGCCTAGGTACCTATTGAAAATACTAAGGTGTAAAAAAATTGCAATCTCTTATTACAACTTCAATAAAAAAAGACTTCCATCTCTTTCGTTCAATATGCACCCTTATTGGATCATGTATTTGATGTTGTTGATTCTGATTTTGAACCTTTTTTATGACTATAATAGTTCAAAATTTATGATCATGGTTAAAAGAAAAGTTGTACATTTGATTATAATGTTGGGTTTTATGCCAAAAATAATCATTTTTCTTATAGTATGGGTCAAATTTGGTTTCAATATCAAAATACAATCCAAAAATAATAACTTAAAAGTCAACATTTGTATTTAAAATGTATGTTTGGTTTAATTAACCAATAAATGAAGGCCACATATGAACTAAAAATTTTGGTAAGGATTCCAACCGTGTTGCCCACAGCTCATTTTATTGTGATTACACCTTAATATATCCAACAACTAATTAGTTAATATAACCTAGTGGTTACTAAGTTTTAATACAACCAAACAACCTTTAAGTTTTAATCCAAATGTTGGAAAAAAAGTTAATGCTCACTAAGTTCTATTTTGGCCAAATGTTGGGAGAAAGGGAACACTTGGCAACCAAGTGTTCTTTTCCCTTCATTTTTTTCTTAATTGATGTGTTATTTGTTCTAAGATGTAATTTTTCTTCAAGTAATTGAAGTGTTGTCCATAGCGAACCATTAAGCTCTAATGTGTTTCCATTTTGGAAAGTATGTGGAAATTGTTATGAAGCAAAATATCATCATTTCTCCAACCAATGATTGTCATTGTAATGTTCATTGTTTGAACTCAAAAGTTGAGAATTTAGGTTTTTTTTGCCTCTATTGCAATAAATGATGAATTTGTGTTGCTAACCATTGAGGGAAAATGGTTAAAAGTAATTGTGAATATGTTAGAAGATCATTCTTCAATCTGGCTTGTTCAAGATAGGTGAGTTCTTGGTTGCAATTTGCATTTGTGGTAAATTCCAATTGTCACCTACATCTTCCATTACCAACTTTAAGGGAAACATCCAATAATTCACCCCAAGAGGAAAATCTAGTTTATGTGGTGAGTATTTGGTTGTGGTTCCTTTTGCAGGTCTTGCTAATGATGATGTGCACCATAGTGTGAAATGCAAACTTGACTTTGATAAGTTGAAATCAATTTCCAAATATAAAACCACTTGACCACATGGTGTTGGTGTTGATAGTATTTACTATGTCCTTTTATTTGGTCATCAATATAAATAGTTTGCATATGTTTAAAAAATTTATCCATCACAATTTTGGTTTGGATAACCCATATTATAATTTTTATTCCATTTTCCTTTTCAAAATAAAGGAAAAACTCTTATGTGCCAACTTTCACTGTGTCCATGGTAGTTTTATATGCCAAAAAAAAAATTCAATGAAAATTATTACATGTGAATCAAATTTTTTTAGTTGTCAAGTTAATTTTCAATGTAAGCAATTTTTGAACGCAAGAAGTTTTCTAATGAAAGAATGTTTTTGAACATGCATAGTTTCTAAATATAAATAGATTTTCGACACAAGCAACTCTTGAATATAAGTAGTTTTTTAACACGTGTAATGTGTGTGTGTGAATGAAAGTATTTTCCATGTGTGTGTGAAACTGAATGTGATTCTACATATAAACATCCATTTAGTTTAAATTCATGATAATGAAACATTTATATCAAATCTTATCCATTCATCATTGAACATTTGTTACATTCATACAACCTTCATATAATTTTAACATATATTAAAAGAACAAATCAAAAATTATGAATCATATAAAATATAGGCATTTCAAAAAACCACTTAAACATCTCACAAATGACAAATTTCAATCACCATATATAGGATGCAATTCCAAAGAAATAAATAGCCATTTCCTTTTGAACATCATATTCAAGCAAATAAGGTGCAACATCATGTTAAAACAAATGAACATCTATACAAATCAATGTACATTGACATTTACAATAAACAAATCTAGGATGGTCCCATAATTCCACTTTTTGTTTTGAAAGGCTATGTTTCTTAAAATGAGTTAAACATATTTCAAATAAATTGTCTATATATTTCAAATTCAAATAGATTATAAAACATAGCTCAACACTATACATATAAATACAAGTTGTTTACTTAACATCAATGAAACAAACCACTTTTATACCAAGTGCCAAATAAATTTCTAAAAATCATTCCAATAGTCTAAAAATAAACACAATTATAAGAACATTTTGTTATGCCACATCTTACTTTTATTCAAATTTATAAAATCTATAGATATGGACAATATAAAATGTAAGACAATGTTATAAATATTTAATGTCCTTGCAAACCTGGATCAAACTCAATTTAAATTATCACATTTATCATAGGAATTTGCAAGATTTACATATTTCATTTCAATGATTTAATAATTGCTTCAAGTTTATTAAAATTCTAGATGATTGTTAAATCACTGAAATGAATTATGTAAACCTTACAAAACCTCTCAAAATAATTAGGTGAATTACACCAAACTTGATTAAAAACCTTTCAAAATAATTACTTTGTTATAAATCAAATATAAATTATTTAATATTTCATTTAAAACTAAGAATTTATAAAAATATGTTGAAGGACCAAGTTATTAAATATTAAAAATTTATAAGAATGCAATTATTTAGCAACTTGGTCCTTCAACATTCTTTCTAACTTTTATGTTCATTAAAAAATTATGTGATCCTCTCATTTAAGGCTTTAAGCACACATTATATGCTATAAAATTAAATCTCCCAAATAAAATAAAAGACCTCCAATCTGTTCACATAACAAAATCAATACAAATTGACCTTACTACATGTGCAAGATATTATTATCATAAAACATTTTCATTTTGTAAACTTATGAAGAAGAATCATTATGTTTTTAGATGCATTTTTTAATCACATAATTCCAAAATCATGTTAATGAACATGACCATGAAGTTTTACAAATTAAAAATGCACCTACGAACAGAGTCCACACAAACGAAAAAATTGAATGGTTTGTAAATATGTATATTTCTTATGATGTATCATTATTACCAAATCTATTGCAAAATGCCCAAAAACATCAACACACACATATTACATGTAAGATGAAAAATCATGTTGTTTGTAGATTGTTAGTTATTGTTCCATGCATGACCAAAAATCTTAGAAACTTTTGAAATAAATGGGAATTATCCAATTTCAAAACAATACCTACATATACAAACAAATGAAATGTTTCAATCTTTGAAAGACTTAAAGTAAATGAAGACATATTGATTATTTAATTTTTTGAATTTTTTAAACATCAATGAAAATACATATATATTAAGTTTGAAAAGCAAATAAACATTAAAGCCAAACATTTTCTTCAAACAAACTCTTATTAACATAAAAAACAATGTTTTTAATATATGTGTTTTCCATTTATGGTTTACAAATATAAATATTCAATTTATTTAAAACCCATATGTAGTTACAACATATTGCACATACTACTTGAAATAAACAAATAAGTTGATAACATTCAAAATACATTCTATCATATAAAAATGCATTGAAAATAAAATAAAATTCAAAAACTGGGTAAAACTTTTCTTAATTTTGTTGTTTACCTTGTGCTTTCTTTACCATTATATCATTCATCTTAAACATTTCAATTCATCAATATTTTTCCTTCTAAAAATTGTGCATTTGTGTTAAATTCACAAGTTAAACAAAACAATTAAAGCTAGATTTGATTGATATAACATTGTGTTCATTGATCATAGACAAATACATTAATCATCCTATTCATTATGAATAATTGTCATTATCAAAGTTTCCCTTTTTTATAACATAAAAATAATAAAATCTTTAAATGTCATAAACCTAAAATTATCAAGTTTGTAAATTATAATGAATATAAAGATATTGAAAATTGATCAAGATAACAACTTCTATTGTATTCACCATTTACAATCTTAGAAAATCCACAGATTGGAAGTAATGAAAAATATGATTTATAATTTGACTTTCTGATTCAATCATGTAATGGATCAAACTAAAAATCACAATTGTTAAAAGATGAAAATTTCACAAAATCATCATAATCCATGATGATGGAATAATATGAATATTGTATCAATTAAATTATAAATGTATTTTGATTCATCAATTTGTTCATTTTTAATAATGGTGTTGGAACATGTAAAATTTCTACATTAAAGCTTATAATTTAGGGATTATTATAACTATATAGTAAAGACTTATCTTTGGACATAACAAAAACCAAGGTTTTGTTCATGGTGTCCATAGGTTAAGTTGCATTCAATCATTATGCCGCAAATGCCATTCTATGATTGGTTTTTATCAACTATATTGGTTGTTTGCCATTTGTAGTTGATTTGGACCTATCATTTATGCCATTTTTAATGGCTTATCCACTTGTAATCGCATAGAACAAGTTATAAAATGACATTTTTGGTGTAGTGAATATTGATTGTCTAACAATAAATTTGGGGTTGAATATACATGTCCAACAATCACTATTTAGTTTATCAACTTACCATCAAACTCATTAAATAGCCTTACGTGTTGATATGAAGAATTGCAACTTGTTGGGTGCGAATATAGTAAAATGACCCACTCTAGGAATAACCAGTCCTAAGGAATCACAATCAACAGACATTTCATTTGGAATAACATTGTCAAATGAAAATCTTTTCAAGGAGTACATTTAGTAAGTATTTATTGAACTTCTCCCAAAGTTTGAAATGATTTTGTCAAGTTTTGCACATCTTTAAGGACTCTCTTAGTGTTGTAACTAGTCATAACAATCCTTTTGTAACACTAATTAACACAATACATTTGATTTTTTTCAAGTACACATTTTTAATATTTGCATGCGTTCATTTATAATCATGAATTGTAGTTATAATTCATTTTTGTACATTACATGTGTTTAATTGGACAAATTTTTGTGTTTGAAAAATTACGGATGGAGCATAAATTAAATGTTTGAATCTTTAAAAATTATGTGAAAATGATGTTTTGGAGAAATTAAATTAAATTAATCATGATTTTTACTTTTTTTTAATTTATTTGATATTAAAATTTACACTTAATAGATTTATTAAATTGAATATTGATAATAATACATTTACTATATTTTAATGTCAAATAAATTGAAAATAAGTAAAGATCATGATTAATGTTTTATATGAACATTAAGGACCTTTAGATAAATGAAGGTTTCCAATTCTAATGGATGAAAGGCTCAATGGATGTATTAAGTGGAAAGTTTTGGTTGATGTCTAACAATTTCTATTGATTGTTGTAGCTAGAGGTTTAGCATTATAGGGTTCAAGTGAAGTGTTAAGTCTAGAGTATGTGTGGCAAGTGTGCATTATGAACAAGAACTTCATTTAAGTTTGAATTCTAGTATGGTACATGAGCTTTTGCTTTGTTAATGTGCACTATGTGCATAAGTTTTGAACTTCCATTAGGGTTCATTTCTAAGTTCAAAAGTGTAGTAGAAACATAAATGTTGATAAACCATTGAAGAAACCGTCTCTAAGAGTAATTTCTCTAGGCGCATTAGACTTGAATTTTGAACACGATAATTGTTGTTGTGAATGGAAACATTTGACAAAGCTACAAGCAACTTGTAGATATGTCGAGATTTTGCATCCCGAAAAAGTTTACACAAAGAGAAATCGACAAAGTGGACAAGGTAGTATGGGAGACATTCAAGCATACTTGCATTGTTGAACAATGCAAGCTTGAAAAACAAGATGAAGAACAAGATTATGATAAAAAGGTTTTCTACACGCCTCTAGAAAGTCCTTCCTAGATTGTGATTACAAAAAAAAGCTTTGAGTTTGGAGTGTATGGTCGACAATCCTTGACGGCTCCTCATGCAAAATTGATGGCTAATCTTCATTAGCAAATTTGTCATGAGTTGTTCAATCCGATCCCAATCTAGACTAGTTTGGCAATGAAAGATGCTGCTTTCTACAAACAACTAGCTGGGAATGCAATTGCATGCTCCAACTTCTACATCCTTATTAGGAACATATGCATATGATAAGTTTATAGGTTCATAAGTCATGTATGCATGGATTGAAAGCTAGGGGAATCGGTTGCAATAGTTATATCATGCACCACAAAGTTGATCAATGCCCTTCATCTCTAAAAAAGGTGCATTCAAACCCCAAAGAAAATAGGTTCACATAGGGTTTTTTCCATCAAAATGAAATCTAGCTCAAGTTATCTTTGTTAGTTTTCAAGTTTTGAGCAAAAGCTGATGGTTCAAGGTATATGTGATTGTTTTTGATTTGTGGGTGGGTTTCATTATAGGGTTCTTGACAACAAAAGCATGGCTAAGCGCAAACAAAACCCTTTGTCAAAAGGGGGCGAGGAAGGCATAAATGAAATTTGAGATGTGAATGTTCAGGGTGAAGGAGATTGTTGCTCAAGGAGTGCATATCAAAGTTGGTTTGAAATTAAGCGCAAAACCAACACACGAGAACATGTTAGGAGGTACCAAGTTCATAAAGCTTCCAAAAATAAATCACAAGAGTTTGTTCAGTTAGAAGTTATTAAATCTTCTTCTAGAACTCTTGAAAGTTATGATAGTTAGTCGCAAGAGGTGACTACCGAGATTACTAGAAAGCAACAATTAACCTAAAATTTATTAAGGATTTTGAACCTTCCATTCAACATGCTATCCTTGAGAAGTTTCTTGACCATTTTATCCTACAAAATGTAGTTCCTACATACCATATTAAACCCATGTACAAGGAAAGCAAGTGTATGTGGGGTTGCATCATCTAGTGCAGATCTTGTACTACAATCAAACCTTGTGTGTGTGTGTGTGTGCATGCTCCCAAGATCTAAAGTTGTGAATAAAACAAACTTTGGAGTTGCTCGCTCCTTCCTCCCTCTAAAGCTCCGAAATTTAGAACTTCACAATTTGTAGCTTGTTTCTGGTGTCCCTTCTCCCTTGCTTGCGCGCCTACTAATTATGGTTGTTGTTGTTGTTGTAGCTACAATATAAGAGTAGAAAAAGAAAAAGAAGTAGTAGTAACTCAAGAACATAAGAAACTAACAAACAAAAAAAACCCAAGAAACTCAAAGCCAAGAAAAATCTGCTGCTTTCAACATTAAGCAATAGAGAGCAATTTTTCTAGAATTAAATTGAAAAGAAAGTAAGAAAACATAGTGTATGTAAATGGTGGCTATGTAATAGCCACCGTGAACATCTGGGAATCTAATCTGATTATGGAGGAAACTCTCCCTGACAAAGGAATTCTTGAAAAACTAACAAGAGAAGGGAAGAGCTTGGCCTTTTATACAACCATCAACGAAGCTAAAACCCTAAACAAGCCATAACCCTAAAACACCTAATAATGTACAATAACCTAAAAATGTACATTAACCTTAATAGTGTACATTAATTTTAAAAGCATGATTAGCATGCCTGTAACCGGCCATCATGTATGAAGCCATGCATATGAGCATGACAACAAACCATAAGCAAGAATTATTTTCATTACACTGTTTTTTATAAGCCATAAACCACACAGACCGCCAAACTAGTGCTTACTGGAACAATTTTTAGTACACCTTAAACCATAAACCATCATATTACTTTCATTATTAATCACTTTAGGATTCAAGTACTTTTGGTAATCACTTGAGCATTATTTCTATGTCCATGGCACTACATTAACCACAACCACCTAAAGATGCCTAAGTAAATGACAAGCATTTCAAGATTCCTAAGTCAACCACTATGACAACTACATTCATGACCATGTCATGAGACAAATCACTGAAGCATTACAACAAGGTAATAAACACTTTTTACTGCTTTTTCTAACCACCCTAAACATGTAAGAACCAAACTCATGAGTGTACCACTAGGTGTAATGAAAAAACCACTCCAACAACCATACATACTATTAGTGGAGGTATTCCAAATTAGCAAAGTGGGTTTATGGATTGAAAACCATCACATCAAATTAATTGTGGTCTTGCCCAACCTTAATCACCCCATCCACCAAGTGCTGCCTACTCCTAATGCATCCAAACTTTTTGAAACTTAGTGGTGTACTAGAGACAACCATTGAAACAATCTTGATTGGAATCAAAATCTACAAAGTTCAGCTAGGATTTGATGTTCAATTTAAGAAAAAATTCAAACAAAAAACAAAACTTATGTGTGTACCTAAAGGTAATAATGACTAAGAGGTTGCTTCTTGAAGGGATGCTCTCATAGCTTCCCATTGATTTTCAAAACCCATGTCATATACTTGTTTTTTCATATCATCGCTTTCATCATAAAATCCAAAATTACACCACCAGTAAAGATGTAACACTTGCCCACATATAGAGAATGAATTGTTGTCCCTCAACATCTTAGATAAACAAAAAGGGTGAAAGCTATGTCTACAAGATGTTACTATTATATCATTGCAATGAAAACCCTAAGCACAAAACTCGCAAGGTTTGATCTGTATGTATATTAGCCTATCAAAAATTTCCTCTACACTTGGATGAAGGATGGGTTTAGGCCAAAATGAATTACTCCCCATTTTTCTCATGGCCTCAAGTTGTCTTTCAACAACTTTTTCTTCAACCTCCAGTAGTTGGATTTCTTGCTTGGCTACAATTATGAGGTTCTCAATCTTCAGGCACTCCATTTCAATTTTTGCAAATGCAGCTTCACCCATTAAAGCCTATTTTCACACACCTTCTAATGTCACAGATTTATTATATTCCATTGTTCTTTGCAAGGTGGTGCATAGATCACAGGTTGCCTACAATTTTGATCGTTCTTCCTTGAAAGCATCTTTTGCTTGAAGTCGACTCTTTTCACTCGACATAGCTTGAAGTTCAAGCTCTAGGTTTTGGATCCATATTTGTAAAAACAATAGTAACTTCATCAATGAAAAAAAAACCCGAAACATATAGACCCTTGAATTTTTTTTTATAGCAACAAGAATAAAGACAAATGTTGTGCAAAGTCAAGATGTTAAAATACATGGATACCTTTTTTTTTGAGCAAGAAAATGTCGTGCGCCAAACTTTGCAAGTCACATTCACTTGCAGTGATGGCATCTTATGTTTCCAGTGTTGTAACATGTTAATCCTTCATGTTGAATCGAAGCCCTATGAGCTTTTTGGATAGCCTAGTTTTTTCGATCTCCATATGCAAAACCTTTACATTGGACTATTTCAGTAAATCAACCAAAAAAACATGAATTTTGCCAACCTTCGTGAACTCCATAGGCAAAATACCATATGGGCATTTGCTTGTTGGTTTAGGTTTTTCAAGTTTGAGTGTAGGTAGACTATTAGGTAGCTTGCGCGAAACCTCCCTGGCTCCACTAAGCGTAGAGAGCTCCACTAATCCACCACTCTTTATGATGCATACTTCTTTTCTTCTAGCTTTCTCTTTTATTGTTGAAGTAGTCGCCTTAGCCCAATTGATATTCTCACCCTTTTCCTACGCAATGTAACCCCTCAAAAACCACAAACTAAATTCATTGTTAGTGACGTGTGGTGTACCAAACACTTGCCAATACAACCTCAACAATTCTTGCTTGGTTTTTGTGTGGAGGCATGGACATGAGACTTTCAAGCTTGAACAAGAAGGTCCAAAAACTTCTTCAATGTCAGACTTAGTCACAATGTTGCAAGGAAAATTTGTTTTGGGGTTCAATCTAGAATCATTGAGTTGCTTCACAGTTTTGAAATAATGCTTACTTTGGTCTTTAAAGTCTACATGCTCCTAGGAGGAAATTCAAGATATAGTTTGGTTCTCAATTTTCTTTCTTCTTTCACCATTTTTGCAAAGGAAAAAATTGAAAACAAAGCTCTATAATGATAGATGCTAAAAAGAAAAAAATAGAAAGATAGAACCATGTTCAAATGAACCTTTGCAAATTTTCTTTGTTGGAAGTTATGATGCTCAAGTGCAATCGAATGTTCCAATTACAAGCTAGTTGAACTCATGTTAGTCCACATTGACAATCTATAAACCTTCATTGACGACGATTGACATTTTGCACAAATTCAAAATTCCTGCCATGCCCACATTTTTGAAAACCAACCAAGCCTTACATGCCATGTGATTATAAAATTTCCTTGAGTCCTTGCCCACCACCCCCCAAACTAGGTGGGCATGGGTGATTTTATTGTATTTGGACCTTGTTATGATAAATGAAATATCATTTGTTGGTGCTAGATTCTTAATGTTATAGATAATAGGTTCTAAGGTCCATAAAACAAATCCAAACTATTTTTTTTGGTGGTCTTGATTTTATCATGACACATGATTTGTGATTTCAATCAAGTACCTTTGTGAAAGATAGTTAAACCTTTCAAAATGTCAAGTATAATGGGTGCAATTTTGTAAACATGTACCAAATCAATTGTGTGCATTTAACATTAAAAAAAAAGAAAACTACAAATGGAATTTTTTTTATCCAATGTTATTTTCAATACATTGATATAGATATCTTGAAAATTTGAAATTAATCTAATGAATAGAAAAAACCTAAAAAACATTTTAAAAAGTAGTTGTCACCACTATTTTTACTATGTAAAAGTATTCATACTTAGCATTTTTTGGAAAATTTTAAACCTAGCTATTTATTTTTGTAAAATTTATAATGTAAACCTTAACATATAGTATTTAAAAAAAATCTAAAAGATTTCAAAATTATTCTTTAAAAAAAAGAAAAAGGCTTAAGGGGGTGGGTGTGGCTGATGATTGAAAGCTTGCACTTTAATGTTAGTGCATTAACATCAAAATTTGACAAATGTTCAAATTTGTGAACTAAATGAAATTATGCAACAATTTAATATGTTTTTCATATAAACTCTCAATAAATTTCATACCATGACTAAAAGTGCAAAGGATATACAATGTATAAATTCAATATGTTATCAACAACCACCCAACAATTGTTCTATTCCATATTTTTTTTATACAAATTAACTTATGCAAAAACATAATGGGAATGTGTTCATTAACACATCAAATTTCACATTTATTTTCAAAGCAATTGACATTAATCACTCATCATGCACATCATTTTACAAACTTTCAAAAGATCCAAGCAAAACTACATGTTTGCATTCTACAATTCATATTTAAAAGGATATGTTAATTGAATTATGGGTTGGTAATTATCCCACATTTGATGGTTTTATGAATGGACATAATTGAATATTTAAAGCATCAATAATAAATAATGATAAAACCATGATATGGATATTCAAAATTAGAACATTAATTAGAGAATAATTTAGTCATTATTATAATAACAACATTGAGTCAAAATGGACACCAATTGAACCTATTGTCAAATATAGTAAAAGTTGATAAAACCTAATCATTTTTTATAACAAAGATTTTATTTTCAATTCAACTTGCAATATTAGGAACCATCCATCATTCCAAAGGATTGTCATTATGTGAATTGGTTTTTGAACTTACTAATGTTGAAAAACAAGGGCTAACAACTTTACTTGACATTCAAACAAAAAAAAGAAGATTTTATTGGTTTTTCTCCAACATGAATTTTTAAATGTGATTTCAAGATTAAATATAAAAATGAAAAGATTATAAACAATTGCAACTTGGATACCATTCATTCTTATATATATATATATATATATATATATATATATATATATATATATATATATATATATATATATATATATATAAATTAAATATA
>Ga0116227_10000282_pt1 | contig 94079 bp, 83 predicted proteins | sample S1TSphgellanicum_FD_89693 | JGI IMG/M metagenome (GOLD analysis project Ga0116227, IMG submission 89693) | Host-associated microbial communities from peat moss isolated from Minnesota, USA - S1T2_Fb - Sphagnum magellanicum MG | ecosystem: Host-associated > Plants > Peat moss > Unclassified... | reverse complement strand
TGTGTAATGAAGAAAAGAGAAGCAAACCATCAACACCAAGGTATTTAACTACAAGACCAAACCACAAATAACCAAACTAAAATAAGTAACAAAAGTAATTCAACCTTGTGAAAGTAACCTAGTTACTTTCCTACTCCAATAACTAATGAAACCTAACTAGTTGAGCTTGAATTCTCAACAATCATTACACATACATGGTGAGAGTTATATAGGATGTTGAACCCACTTATTTTGAACAAGTAGTTGGAAACCCTAAATGAGACAATGCCATGGATGAAAAAATGACGGCTTTGGATGCTAATGTTACTTGGGAATTGGTAGTTTTACCAGAGACAATAAAGCAATTGGGTGCAAATGGGTGTACAAAGTCAAGCACAATGTAGATGGATATGTGAGCAAGTACAAAACAAGATTGGTTGCCAAAAGGTATGCCCAAACTTATGGCATAGACTATGAAGAAACCTATAGTCCAGTTGCTAAAATGACAATTGTAAGAGTAATCATTACTATGGCAATAGCAAAAGGATGGTCTTTACATCAAATGGATATAAAGAATGTTTTTCTTCATGGAGGTTTACAGGAAGAAGTGTACATGGAATAACCACCAGGTTATGTGGACCAAACACACCTTAATTTGGTTTGTAGGTTGAAAAAAACTTAGTACGACTTGAAGCAAACATTTAAAGCTTGGTTAAACAAGATAGGTCAGTATCTTGTCACAAGTGGATTTCAAACATCTAATGCAAATTTTTCAATATATGTGAAAAAAATAGATTGTGGGATTGTAATCATAATCATCTATGTTGATGAGTTGATTATCATAGGAGATAGTGATGCAAACATCTCTGATTTGAAAAAAACTTTTGAAGCAAAAGTTTGAGATGAAAGATTTGGGAGAGTTATGTTATTTCCTCAACATTATGGTACTTCAGTCCCCTAAACAGATATGGTTACTACAAAGGCAATATGCCTTGAACAAATTATCCGAATATGGGATGATGAGTTGCAAACCTATTTCAATTCCATTGGAGCAAAATGTGAAATTGAATGTAGATGAAAAAGATCTTGTGGACGATACCACTATGTATAGATGCATAGTGGGGAGTTTGATTTACATGACCATCACAAGGCCATATTTGAGTTATGCAGTTGGAATGGTAAGTCAATTCATGCAAACACCACGAAAGCCACATTTGGATGTAATGAGGTGCATACTGAGGTACATAAAACATACTTTGTAATGTGGAATTTTTTATGAAGCCAAGAGCCAGTTATAAGTACATGGATACATGGATGCTGATTGGGCTGGCAATGTTTCAAATAGAAGATCAACTAGTGGTTTCATGTTTTTTTTTGGAAGTGGTGATGTTAGTTGGAGGAGTAAGAAACAACCAACAGTCGCACTATCAAGCATGGAAGCAGAATACAAAGGTGCAACAATTACTACATGTGAAATAGTTTAGTTACAAAAACTACTCTCAGATTTGGGATAGTCAATGGATGTTCCTATTGTCATTTATTGTGATAACATCAATAGCATATTACTTGTTAACAACTCGATCTATCATGTTAGGACAAAACACATTGAGGTGCATTACCACTTTATTAGAAAAAAAATTCTAGCAAGAGAAATTAACCTTATTCATGTCAGTATTAAAGATCAAGTTGCTGACATTTTCACAAAGGCTTTAGGTATAGACAAGCTAAAGAAGTTTACAAAAATGTTTAGTGTATTAGAAGTGGATTTGAGCTTGAGGGGGAGTATTGAGAATTCAAGTTCAACTAATTAGGTTTCTTTAGTTACTAGAGTAGGAAAGTAATTAGTTTACTTTCACAAGGTTGAATTACTTTCCTTACTTATATTAGTTTGGTTATTTGTGGTGTGGTCTTGTCGTTAAATACCTTGGTGTTGATGGTTTGGTTCTTTTTTTTTCATTACACAAGTTTGTGTATTTCATGTGACAAGAACCTTGAAGAGTTTTTGATGTTATGTTTCGTGTTGTGAACATCATGTTGTAGTTTCCTTTCAATAAATATTTATGTTTACATTTGAATAAATTTCTTATTTGTTAACATACCCTTTAGCCTAGGCCTTAAAAATCCAAAGGTGGTGAATTGGAAAATGAATAGTCATGAGGCTTGCAAACCCTAGTTGGGCATTTCTTGCAACTTCAATCATTAAATTTTAAGAATGAAAACCCTTCCAAAAGTATGTTTTCAATTTTCTATGTATTCAAAAGATACTTTTCTATATGCACATAAATTGTAATTAAATTTTGTAACTTGGTAATGGATGTCCCTAACTATTTCCTAATGCATACCTAACTTGGAATTATTGAATTTCAATTCTTAAATGTAGAAAACCAATGCTTTATAACAAATGTGACAAATACACAGTTTTTGCAAAGTATCATGAAAGTAAATTAAAAAGAAACATTAGACACAATTTTAAACTTTTAAAAACATGCCCATGTCATATTTCATACATCCACATAAATTTAAAATTCAATATCCAAAGATTTGATGTACTTTCAAGCTTGCCTTTCATGAATGTTTAGTTTGTGCATGCTTAGGATTACTTTTTGGTATACTTTACCGTGCTTGGACCCCCAAGCCCAAGGTACAAAAGTAAAACCCAAAGTGGGTCGTGGGGGTTAATGAATAAATCGTGTTCTAGAACACCCACCAATTGCAAGAAGCATATTAGAAAAAAAAAGGGATGAAAAACCTAAAAATGAAATAAGCCAATAAAACTTTCATTTATAATGACCATGCACCTCAAAATAGAAGCAATCCAAGTTTTTTGTCAAGCTTTAACACCTTTTAGCTATAGAAAACACACAATATAATTAGAAGATGGCCATTAGTGCCCTTTGCTAATCATGGCATATTAGCACATTGATGAAAAAAATTGTTCACTTATTGGTGTAAGCAATTATAAATCTTTATGGCATGAAGAAAAAACGCATATGCTAGGTGTCAATTGTGGTATAGTTCTCCTTTGGCTCGAGTTGCCATAGTTGTGGCCACCCTACGAGATGGATCAACTTGTGAAACCAAATTTGCTTAAGTGGGATCAATAATGACAACATTGGCCAAAATGCGGACACCATTAATAAATAACAAGATGTCAACTTGCTGGTAAGAAGATTGAAGGGAGTGCAATGAAAGGACATGCGTTTGTTCATGCAAAACATAAAACCTTATGTTTTTCACAATGGAGGTGAAAGCATCTTGTGTTTCTCACCCATATAGATTGTTAACACAATGAGGTCTCTGAAAATGAAACCGATCCCCCATGAAAAATGGGTAGAGAAACTTATCAGCACACCAAGGCAACTTGTGGGCAATCGAAAGGACATGGACCTAAAAAGATTGCTTTGACACTCAATGTCGAAAAAAAAAACTAGTTTCAAGGTAATTGTTTAGTCCAATGTGGATTGAGGACAAATTTGCACAAGTTTATATTAAGTAATCAGCCTCACATCAGGACAATTTTTAATATGATCACAATAAAATTTCCATCTATCATTACATCTCTTTACATAAATTGAAGTGGATAGTGATGTCATGTAGTTGAAAATATGAATGTTCAAAATTCTTCCTTTCTTTCCTCTTAATTTTCGCCATTCCCTTAATTAAATGTCCTCTTTTCTATGGCATACCACCCTACCTTTTACCCTTTTCCCATTCCAAAGTGACCTGGCCTGGGCATCGGATAGGATTATGGTTCTACAGATCGCTGTTAAACCTGACAGTGTAAGTGCCATTATCTTTGTAAGGACGCCTTGCAAGAACACGACCTTAAAATGGAGACAGCAACATATGTTTTTATGCAGTTTTGGAACACCAACTAAATTCAAGAAAAAATTGTGCTAGGAGCATGTGGGGGGTATGTGCTGCAGCAGGATTTCACAATTTGGCAGGCAGAGAGGGTTCAGGTGACAGCAGAAATAAGGCGGAGCGGGCCGGGGAGGCGTGGCGAAAGAGGGCGGCGGGTTTGGGTTGTTTCTTTCAGAGACCTGGCCGTCAATTGACCCATGCCCCTTTCACGAGACTCAGTTATGGAACACCAGATATGACCAAATGTATAGTAGTAGACTTCGACTTTCAATTTCCATTTTTTCTTGGAGACAATGAGACAAACCGTGGCATGTAGAGCACACTACATGCAACCGTGGGTACAGACTCTTGGCTTCCGTTATGGGATGCTGTGCCGGCTGATTAAATTGATGCAATTCACCTGCACATTGCAGGTGGGCTACATAACTTGTGTCCTCAGGGGCCCAGTATTGCTCTCAATGGATGTGGTTTATTAAAAAACAATGGAGGGTTCAGATGTTCAGACTTCAGACTTACCTATACAGAGCCGCACACCTACTCAAGTCTTGTTGGCAATTATTTAGTAATGAGGCCGTTACCAATGACCAGTTTTGATTCTCTGAAAATTAAAAATCACAATCAAACAGCTGGTGCTCTGAGTTATTTGAAAACCCTTAAAGGACTTTCGGTTTTGATGTGTAAAGACCTGGCAGTTTCTCTTGTGTGTGGGGTGGAGGGGTGGTATGGTAGACTAGAAGGTTCAAGAGTTTGATGCTGAATGTTTAATAAATCTTCTCCTCAGATTTTGGTATAACCATTAAAAATTTATTAAGGTGTACTTTTAATTTTTTTACTTTTATTAAGTACATTTTAATAATTTCTCAAAATTTTTGAAATGTTTTTCTCATAATTATTTCGAGCGCCAAATCTTGTAGGTTATTACCAGTGTTCTCCAATTCTTGATTTCAGAAGGAACCTTCAGTTCTATTTTTATTCTTTTTTTATTTTTGTTTTTGATGGAAACTCCAATCCAGTTTGAGAACATTTTTTCGAATTTCAAAAACTTCCAGTTTCAATCATTTTCATCAATAATTTAAAGTCAATTCGATTTAATACTAAATCCATTTCCATTTCCATAACAAATTTTTTTTGGGGTGTAATATTAATTTTTTCAACTACTGCACACAATTCAAATATGTAATAATAATTACGTACAATAAATGAAATGCAATAACTTGTCTAAAATGTAAGGCCAAATGATATATATTTAAAAGAAATACTTATTTAACCTAAAAACCTGAAAATGTTTAAAAGGGGCAACTCCCCTTCAAGTTCTAATTCAATTTTGAAAAGAAACTAATCACCCAATTAGATTCTAATGGCAATTCCAACAAAATTCAAAACCTTTGATCCAAAAACCTTAGAACCTGACATATAGCCTAAACCTGCTTAAGTTCCAGAACCTGCCAACAGTTGGGACTACAGTGTGTACATATATATATGCGGCTTTCTTTTTCTGGTGGCAATATTTTAAAGTAAACAAAATAAAAAAACAGTGTGTCGTTGGCTGCCAATCCATAGGGGGCGGCTAGTCATGACTACTAGGATAGCTGTGAAGTTTGTGGTACTTATCAGTAAGTATATTAGTAAAACTTAATTGATACTCCCTCACATTAAAAATATTTCCATTTTCAAAGCACCCTACTGCAGCTGGGAATAGGGTGTGGGACACAGGTTTCAATATTAGGTGTAGACAGTATTTTAAGATGTAATGTTTTGGGGTGCTTTTTAAAATCACAAGGAGCTATATAAGTAGCATCTGCGTGTTGGACAAGAAAGAAACTGTGGGGAAAAAAGAAAAAAAATAAAAATTAGTTATATTACTGCATGCAATTTTGCTCTTGACTATTGGGGAAATGTGCATTGGAAGCAGCTGGTGTCCTGGAGTTGAGTGCGAAAGTCCACCTCTCAAATATTTAGTGAACAATTAATACCCAAAAAATAGTACCCCACGAAAAAGTTCAGTAACCAACTATTCAAGAAAAACACAAAAGACATAAATTGCAGGTCTTGAACTTTGAAAATTTCCTATAGTAATAAAAAAACGAACTTGAAGCATTAATATGGTCTGTTTTAGGAGGTCCTGCAGCAGGTCATCTTGGGAATCTAATATCTTTTTATTGACAGCAAAACCTCCAAATTAGTCGATCTAGATTGATCCATCCGGGGATCAGGTTTCTATTAGTCGATCTAGATCGATCCATCCGGGAACCACACTTTGTTAGTGAATTTAGATTGATCCATACGGTAACCAGTTGCTGTTAGCCGATGCAGATGATTAGTTGATCTAGATCGATCCATCCGAGAATCAGTTTCTGTTAGTTGATCTAGATCGATCCATCCGGTAACCAGTTTCTGTTAGTCTATCTGAGATGGATCCATCCGGCGGCCAATTATTTCTGTGAGGTACCTAGATCGATCTATATGGGGACGATTCTGTTAGTCGATCTAGATCCATCCATCCGGGGACCGGTTTCTGTTAGTCGATCCAGCCAATCTACATCGATCCGTCCGGTGACCAGTTTCTATTAGTCTATCCAGATCGATCCATCAGGGGACCCGTTTCTGTTAGTCCATGTAGCTTGATCCATTCGGGGACAAGTTTCTGTTAAACGATCTAGATCGATCCATCTGGGAACCAGTTTCAACAGAAATTGTATGAGTCATGTTCAGAGTTTGCAGCCATGAGTACTGGTAGTTCATATTGCGCTTGCAGCAGCCTGTTTGTCAAGTCTAGTAATCCTTGGACTAATTACTATTACCAATCACAAGGTGATGTCGATCAATATTGCGATCTGATCTGATTCTTGCATGCAACCCCGTTTCTGCACTAAGGTAATCAAACCAGGCATAGTTCACTAGACTGTACGATGATTTTAAAATTATATTCATGCGGTGCAGTAGCACATCAAAGAGTTTGCGTCACCAGTTCACAGGGTAAACAAAAACACACCTCGCGGCCGGGGTAACCGACATATATAACATCACTCTACATGAACTCATACCAAACCATATAATACTTACTTACATAAGAAAGTCATCTGCTGTCATCTTTACACATTTTTACAAAAGGAAAGAAACAGAGAAAGATTATCAATAGTGCTGTGGATCATCACCACATTGCCAAGACACTGATGGTGAGAAACAAAATCACTTCAATCACTTTACCGAAATGAATGTACAAGCTGCTCATGGTGGTACCAAAATCTGGGAACCAGTACTCAGCTTGTCCTAGAAAAATAGAAATGCACTGTCAAAGGATCAGCAGGAGAAAATTTAGGAAAAATCAAGTGCACACAGAGAACACACCGCAGCTTAATTAGATAGCCAGCTGCATCCCAAGACACCCGGATGTTCTGCTGCTGCACAAAGTTACCACCAGCCGGGACCACATGCATGACGCATGCGAGATTGATTCCGTCCCCTCCCTCCTCCATCAACATGTGATCCGCACGCCTGGGAAACGTGGGTCCGTTCGGCTCAGTGTCCAGTTATAGGGGAATTAGAAGCTTTATTTTAGCCAACTCGACAAACACGAGCAATAGGGAAGGCAGAGGAATTACGGCGTATAAATACGTCGAGGGGACAATGGGTGAGTGGAATGCGGCTAAACCAGGGCCAATGAGAAGTCGTAGTACTCGTCAATCCGACCACCTCGCCAAGCAGTGCGGATTAATGTATGTGTGCACGGCCTTTTCTCAAATCACATCGCCGTTGGTTCCTTGGCGCTCCACACCCTTTTCTTTTGTTTTCTTTGTGTGTGCGCGGTGTGTTGTTTTTTCGCTTGCTTTTGCGGCTCGTAAAACATAGAAAGTGGTTGCCCTTTCTGTTTTCGAAGGCGACGGCTACCTGGAGACCAGAGACTAGGACTCGCGCCCACCATTAGGACTGTGAACTCCTTAAGACTACAGGTCCACTCCTACAAGTGCATCGGAAAAAAGCCAGACCTTAAAGGTCGGACTTTTGGAGGAATCTCGTGTTGGAGGCCTTTAAGGCAGCGGCGTCGTGCAGTGATTGAATGAATGACATGGCGGTTGCCTTGCAACTCACTCTTATTGGTTTCGGTGGTCAAGATAGCTGGATCGGGCAAGGCGATCGGTTGCAAGAGAGCACCGATAACTTGGGGGTGGGGTTGGGTTTCTTCCAGCGTTTCTTCTCCTGATCTTGTGAATATAGTTAGCTGCTGCGGCTAGCTTGGATTTTGGAGTGCCAAAAATGCAGATGGGAGATAAGTCGGTAGCACTCTCACAAAGAGATGGTGTGGAAGGCAAGCAGTTGCTCGATTTGATGTTTGTTGAAGCTCTGCACATGATTTGCGGCTGATGACGGAATGATTCGGATGCCAGAAGACGTCGAGTCATTGAACAAGCAGTGGATGTGATAAACTTGCAGGCAGGTGATCAAGAGTCCCTGGTTTCCTTGTTGAAGATTTTCACTCAGAATTCGTGTTGGCTCGAAGAGTTAAAGAACTGCGCCGGGTGTTCTAGTTTCTAATATGCACATATCTTACCTTCTGAATGCTGGCGGCAAGCGCAAGAACTTAACCGTTTGCTCGATCCGACTTGCAGCAGCGACCGAGTTATCCCTGGTGTAAGGTGTACTCTCGAGGATTCGGGGAAAGGGCTTTCGTGCAGAGAACGATCATCAGCTGGAGGAAGTTGGAATGAGCTGGACGTGTAACCATGAGCAGGGCGCGTCAGTTCCAGTGCCACAATCTTTGAGCTCCATACGTCATGCCCAACCAGTACAAGCTTTATGTGAAGAATGGTGGCAGTTTCAGCCTGATACAAGTGCGCGATGGCCCACTCATGTTGGCGCCATCGACCCTTTCACTGACATGAGTTTGTGGCCTAGCGGCACAACCGGATCAACCCGCCTCAATTCTGACATATCTACTGCACCTGACTCGCCGAGTACTTGTACTATATCCAGGGTGCGTGCACAAGACATCCGCTGGATTCCATCCTAAATTTCGTCTTGAACTGTTTCGTAGTTGCCAGCTTCAATTAGCTTTCTTGGTGGATTTAGTTTGGGCGTGCGCGTGCTGAGTGAAATCTGATAGATCTACTAAGAACTGGCTGACAAACACCTCGATGACTGAAAGGTTGAACACTCCTACGAGATCGACTCATGGAATTTAATATATCGTTCATGTAGCAGTCGCCGATCTCATGGTGGCAGCTGCATATGAACAAGAAATTGTTACATAAGTTGAAAGGTCAGCAGCGTATTGATATGAACTGTGAAGCGGATTCATATACGTTTCGTAAATTGTTTCAGTCTCATGAGTCCGAAGAAAAATGACATGTCCTGTTCGCAACAATCTAGATTGTCTCATTGGCAACATCCCGCTGGCTTCGTCATGAGAGCCGGCGCAGAATTCTGCGGTCATTACTAATTGCAGCAATGAGTTTTAGGGGTTTCGCGACTTATCAAAATACTGATGTTGGTATATTCCTGCGTGATATTTTTGAGCAGTTTCACCCTCTGGACCACCCACATGGGTGCAACTGTTTACGGCATTCTAAGATTCAGCACTTTTATGAGAAAGAACAAAGGCTGTATAACCGCCAACGTTCTTGTGAGTCCGAAGCTGGACCGTCTCCTCTTCAACGGTCGCTACCTTTCTTAAGCCTCAGTCCTCCCACAGCAGATGATCGAGGACCGGATGTCGAAGATCTCCGAGCGCAAAGGCGCTATCCCGCGGCTCGACCTGCAGCTGAGCTTGTACCTGCAGCTCCGGATTCTAATGCATGTCGTGAGTATTGTGACGACAATGATGTGACAGTGGCACTTCACATCGGACCTCCTTCCTCTCATGATGCCTGCATGGAAGGCGCCACACAGCGAGATGGATCATCCGGGCATCTGCTCGCTGACACTGCGTTCAAAGACAGCGCTCACATCACTGACGGAGTCGGTCGGCTGCTGCTTTCAGAAGGTCAATATTGGATTCCCACATCGGCTGAGATTCTTGTGGGGCCTACGCAATTCTCGTGTCACGTTTGCAGCAAGACTTTCAACCGTTACAATAACCTGCAGGTTTGCACTCAAAATTAGTTCGATCATTTGACTTGTGATTGCCATAATCTTAATCCGGTCATGACAATTCATGTTAGCCATGGTTGAGGGTAAAGTAGATGCCCGCTGGCTGTGATCGTCGTATACAGAACCAACGTGGTTTAATGTACGTCTTTGCAGATGCATATGTGGGGGCATGGATCACAGTACAGGAAAGGACCTGAATCATTGCGAGGCACGCAACCCACAGCGATACTTCGTCTTCCGTGCTACTGTTGTGCGCTAGGATGCCGAAACAACATCGCGCACCCTCGATCCAAGCCACTGAAGGACTTCCGCACCCTGCAGACGCATTACAAGAGGAAGCACGGAATCAAGCCCTTCGTGTGTCGCAAATGCAGTAAGACCTTTGCCGTTCGTGGCGACTGGCGGACCCACGAGAAGAACTGCGGAAAGCTGTGGTACTGCACCTGTGGCTCGGACTTCAAGCACAAACGCTCCCTCAAAGACCACATTAGAGCTTTCGGCAATGGTCATGCTACGCATGGTGGTCTGGACTCCTGCGAGGATGAGTACGACCCTGCCGTGTCGGAAGATGACGCTGATCATGATGTCTCAGGATAGAATAATCTATGGACCTCCGTCTATGCAGCTTGTCCCGTAAGACATTCATGCAGCAACCTCTTCAAGTACCAAAAGGATTCCAGCCCTCTTTCAAAGAGCCATGCACCATGCGGTACCACATATTACAAGCATATAGAACTGTCGACTCACACTGCTGCTAGCAGCTGGAACAGATCAGCTACTGGAATTGTAGCCATATTCTTAAGGTATGTCACGTTTCACAATTACAGGTCGTGTTGCAAATCCTCAATACAATCCAGAACTGCAAATTGAGCTAAACAGTGCGGTTCCCAGTCTGGTGCAAGTCCTCTTCCATTTGCGTATTTGATCTTAGCAGTGTGAGATTTCTCGTTGGGGCTATGTTTGAGCTCTGAGGGACAAAGCAGCTGGAAGGCCCACGAGGTCCTCGATAATATTATCTTTGTCACAAATTACTTGTGCATAGCAGAAACTCCGAATTTCGAAATCTTGCAGCTATACAAACCCTACTCTAGGTACCTTTGATTAGGTGATCAGTTCCATTCAGTAATGCCAGATCTCAACCAGCTTGCCTGGGGCTTGAATATATTACAAACAAATTCAGGAGGTCAAGTAGAGCACTAGTAGTACCAGCTATAGTTCCGCTATAAAATACATGGAGATCAATGAATGAACATATGTGACGGTTTCAAGAGTTAAAGGTCGGCAATGAAAAGCTAGCAATTCAAGAGTACACAGCTCTAGAACTATAGCTGCAGCAGCTACATATCTTGGCCGTTTTACCGAAACAGTTCCGTATCAATTGCAGATTGATGTTCATGTGTGTATTCTAGTCTGTTGAACGCCGGATTCAGATCAGTACCCAGCTGTCTGATATTTTAGAAAGTCCGCAGACACGTTGTTCATGCAGGACCAGCAGCTGCTGATCATCTGCGTCACTAACTTGTCTTGCGGTTACACTGCCCTAGTGTTCTCTTTGATGGAGACAGATAAGTGCTCACAATTTATATATTCATTCAGCAGAGTTTCCAGAGTTGCTGCAGTGATCTCTGTAATTAGCTTTTCTACCGAACTCCGTTAGCTAATATCTCTGTGGCTGGTGGGGGCGTAGTGACGGCGGCTAGATCAGTGCTGACGTCGTTCAAAACGAAGTTGATGGTCAGATGGTCCTTGTGAGTGAGAATATACTCATTATCGGGTTATGATCACACTCATTTGCCTTGTGAACTCCATACTAGTTTTGCTGGAACGTACTGGTACATGTGTAGCTCAGCTCGATTACCATCGAAGTGGAATTCGAGTGAAGTTTTCTCTGCAATCTTGAGCATAGAATCTATATCATGTTCTTGTTAGGTAGGGTCTTCTACTGGTGTCCCCTTGAGGCTTGGACCCAACATAGATTTGCAGTGATGGAAATTGTGTCCAGTCAGTTTCAAACTTCAGCTTGGCTTTGGCAGTGAGTTTATAACATGTTCATCTTAGCTAATCTTCAGGAGTCTGGGTAATTGGTTCTAATTTTGCTGCATACTGATGATCAGTGTTGGAATTTAATCTCGAGTGATGCATAAATTTCAAGACAGTTAAAAATTGTTGTGCGCAGGTCTTTAGTGTACTTGTAATTGCTTTGGTGATCTTGAAACTGTATTAGACCAAGACTTGCGCAAATTCTTAGATTTCCTAGGTAATCTAAATTGATTTGAGTTGAAGGAATTGAGACACGTGGTCTCTGAGATTGTTGCAACATTTATAATCTAGAAAAGTAAATATATGCCTTTCAAAATTGTTTGCACTATTCTTGATCTGTTTATGATAATTAGCTCTGCCTATTGTGCACCATCAGCTGTGCTTGCTGCAAAGACTGTACTGTACTCTGAGTTCGTTCTCAAAATTTTCTGGCTGCCCTTGATCACCACTTGGTGTTAGGCTTTATCTAGAATCAGTGAGAATATATTCACTCGCACATTCATCCTGATAAATGAATTCCAATTTGAAATGAACCATTTGTATACAAAATTTTGATCTGTATACAATTTTGGACGTTATATTTTTAGTCTAAGTGATGAAAATCTTGATCCATTGATATTGAAAAATTAAAAGATCATGAAGAGGATATTAGTTTTTTCTTTGGGAAAATAGTGCCTCTTTTCAACCATTCAAATGTTGTTATATTGATGACGAAGCCTTATATCAAGGAAAACGTTAATCTGTGTGCAATTTAGAGGAAGCCAACTATTTGTGAATAACTTAATTCTTTTGGTCCTTGCATTTAAGTACTAGGAATTAAACCTGGTGCTGTATATAAGGATCCTGAAATTCTGAAGTTTTGAAAAGCATATATCTCTCTAATCTCCATGAATTTTTGCTTGACATGTATGCAAACACAAGTTGATCACGTACCTGCATATAATTCTCCTTGGCAGGTATTTCAGATATGATTATGTGCCCAGGATGGGTCACCACAATTACCTATTGGGAACCAAATCTCCAACGGATAAAGCAAGTGGGATGGCCCCCAACAAGGAGAATATGAATAATTTGAATACTGAACAGTTTTTTGAAATAGGATGCATTACTTACAAAATTTTCAATGCTCAAGATTTGATGCAAATCAAAAGTCTTTTGGCATATTTAAAGCATTCAAACTTTTGAATAGATTTTTTTTTTCAAAGATTTAAAAAATCAAATCAAATGTGTATCATTCATTTTCAAAATTGAACAAGATTTTAACATTGCTGATTAAAAGAGATTTTTTTATATTAAATTAATGATTTTTTTTTCATAACACATATGAAAACATTTGATTGAAACATGATTTTTAGCTTTGAAAATTATGAATTTTAGGATGTCATTTAAACAAAAGTCATTCATTTTTATTTGGTAAAGAGCATGAAATGCATAATTTACATGATATAGGATCAAGACATAGTCAAAAAATATTTATATCTAACAAACAACATGGTAAACTAGGTTTGAAAGGTACAAAATTTAGAATTACAGATCAACACATGAATGCTACATCTCGCAAACCTTGGAAAAAAAACTTTAAAACTTTTGCATCCTTAGCTCTTTTGATTGTGTTTGCACCTTCATGTTAGTTATGGTCTTGTGCCTAATTAAAGTATCAAGGTGAAGCATGTTAAAATAGGTCAAAAAAATAGTCCACAGATTAAAAACAAAATTATGTGACACTTGTAGATTAAAAAAAAGGTGATGCCTAATGAGATTGATCTTTTCAATTACATGCTTGTGTATCAAATGTGTTATGGAAAAAGTTTTAGAAGTTAAAAAATTCAATTTTTTTAAAAAATTGCTTTCAATATATTAAATGTAAAAATTGCAATATTTTTCAAATTGCACAAAGTAACCTTTTCCATATTCATGAAGAACAATTGTGAAATACAAAGATATGATGCACATTTATTAAATGTTTAAGGCATGTTTCAACATGTTCCAAACACAAAATGCATTTTGTAAACATATAAAAAATAGAATGGGCATAAGTATTCTTGGGTAGACCCACTAGGAATGTCACCCCTTCATTTTAATAGACGTATCAAATTTTTAAAAGTTATAGGATCCACTTAAATGACTTGGCTTTTTATTAGATTTTTTAATGATTACATTAACTAGGTTGTATAGAGTTTGAATATTTAATGAAATTTAAAATATATTATATTTTGATGTTCCTAATAATTGCATTTAAGAATAATTTCAGGAATGTTATAAGGTTTCCTTTCCTTGAAATTTTTGGTTAGGAATAGAAGTTTGAAACATATTTTAGTTTTTTTGTTCTAAAATCATTTTCATAAGAAAGCATTCAATTTGAATTTTTTGTTATATAATTAATTGGGTAGGTATAATTTAGTTATGAATTTCCAAAGTTTAGGAAGGTGATTATGAAAAGGGCTATCACAAATAGGAAATCAAAATAACCATAATTTTCACTTTTTATTTATTCCAATGAACATTTAAGATCATATATTTTGGCACGCAATGGATAAAAATGAAAAATAAATAAATTATGACTATGAAACATTTTAAAAGAAAGAGGACAAAAATATTATTTTGACAATTTTATTAATTTTACCATTCTTTGAGGTGATTCTTCTATTGGGTCCACTCAAGGATGTTTATATTGAATTTCAACTACTTTAACCTATTGTAAGGGAAATTTATTTTTGAAAGGTTTAACATCGTCATAATTGAAATATTCAAGTTCCAAAAGATGTGTATTTACATGCATCATAGTTCACATTTTATTAGCACACCATTTGAATTGTTTGATTTGAAAAATATATATTATCAATCATGTTAAAAAATTTATGATAAATAAGTTAAATAATCATAATAAATAAAATTTATGAAGGGTGAACATATGGTTAGATATGGTCAATACATCCCAAATTTTACAATATTGTTAAAAGGTTTAAATAAAATACAAAAGTGCAAAATCTACTTTTATTTGTTGAATTGGAATGACAAATTGACTTACTTTATCTTGATTAAACCCATCATTTAAGTGATTGACTTGTAGTTTGGATAAGTTGATAACTCATGTGAACCAAAGATGATTTAGCCAACAACTAGAACTATAAATGAAAATTAAATTCAAATGTTAAGTTTTGCAAATGACTTTTAAAAAAATATTTTGTTGAATTTGAAAACATTATGAAAATTTGATTATAAGAAGATTATTTGGTTTAACACCATCAATAATTTTTTGCCATAGTGTTGTGATGATTTTCAAATATGAATTATGTACGATATACCAACTATACAATAAACCAATTACATCTGAAAGGATGGACCTAATGGAAGTTCAAAATTTGGTTAACCAATAATGGTTTCAACTAAATAAATATTAGAAACTTGAACATCTTGGAAAACAATTTTGGTAATGTGTTAAGAGTATTTTTTATTCCTTTAGATAAAATTTCTCTTATCTTTGTTTTTAATTCTTTCTTGCAAAAAATCAGCAATAAATGAGTTTCATTCCTAATCTGGAAATATATGGAAAACAAAAATATAAATGTTTCTTTTCTTATTTACAAAGAGTAAAACCAATATGAATTTCCACACCTAAAATTAGAACGATAAAAGCTTCAGAAAAGAAATAAAAAATGTATTGATTCATAAAATCAAAACTCAAAGAATTACAAAAAATAAGAACTTGAAATTCTATCATCCTCAAAAATCCTCTTATTTGTAACCAATCGTAGTCTTGTTTCAACTTAAACAATCACTAGCTAGTACAAACTTAAAATCAAAATAGGAATTAATAGTCACAAGTTTAAATTAACATGTTCTATGAACAAGCAATTACTGGAATAGACCGATTAATTTAAGGACCTATTATCCAATAATAACTAAAACAGTCACAAAATGGTACTGCCTCACCGTTTATGAATTGGTACAACCAATTACTATCTACACACTAAAAAATTGGGTTAACATAATTCAATTTTGGTCACAACAATTTTTATACAATGGCCACTAGGCTTGTTAAAACTAACATCACATGCCATTTTTGCATTCATTGTCATGTTGGCATTAATCATAACACATCAATTTGTTGAATCAACATTAACGTTGACTAAACATGCCCACAATAAAAATAAAAACATTATTTTTTTAACTATGCAAGTAAATTTAATTATTAATTATTAATACATTAATCATTAGTTATAAAACTTTATATTTTTGTAATAAATCATTTCATGACCGAATTTAGGTCACCAGACAACAATTGGGGTGCAAGGTTGTCACTACATCTAAACATCCATCGCATCTCTAGTACAATGTGATGAACACATTTGGATGTAAACACAACCTTATGCCATGTTAGTATAAAATCAACCTAGGTCAAAATGAAATCAAATTACTTAAAAAATAGTTGAAGGCAACTAAAATTCACGTCATTCAATTGCTCTATCTGCCTTGTGGCGACCGAAACAACTTTTGATCACCATAATCTTGTGACAACCAAAAAATTTCACACGAGTGATCAAAATGCTTTTGAATAGTGATTGATATGTTTTTGCACATGAATGAAAAAAATTCAATTATTAAATCAATGGTGGACAATCAAAACATGGTCTATCAAATGGCTAAAAAATTTCAAAATGTGATTGAAAATCAACAAGTTTTCAATCACCTAATCTAATGACTAAAACTTTTTAACTAAATTTTTCGAAAATTGGTTGAAAAATTTGGTAGCAACCAAAATTTTTAGGCCACAACAAAAATAATTCAATCACAAGATCAATGGCCATTGTCGATCAGACCACTAAATTTTTTTGACCAACTTCTAATTTTTTTTTGGGCAAATCAAAAACAACTCGATTGCCCAATTTAGTGACCGATAATTTTCAATCACCCAATTCAGTGATAAGAAAATTTGGCAACCAAAAAACTTTGGTTGATTTCCATCATGAAAACTAGTTTGACTAAAAATTTTCAATCATTAAAAAAAATTGTCGAGATCCAAATGCATCCATAACTATGGTGTGTTAGGTCGATTTTGACAACCTTGTCAAAGTGTGGACTAGTTGTGTTCAAAAATTATGGCCATTGAAATAACAACCAAAATTAGGTTGCCATTTTTGAATAATGCAAAAAAAACTCTAGTTTTTTTTTCAATTTTTTGCTTTTGTTCTTGGGATTGGATTTTGGTTACTGGACTACAACCAAAGTGTGGGTTAGTTGCAACCAAAAATCCTAGCCATTGAAATGATAATCAAAATCAAGTTGCCATTTTCAATTATCCAAATTTTTATTTTTATTTATTTCCATTCTTGAAACCAATTTTCAATTGCTGAATATCGATTAGGGTGTAGGTCAATTGCAACCAAAATCAAGTTGCCATATTTCAAAGGTCCAAATTTTATTTTATTTGTTTACCTACTCTCATAACTAGATTTAGGTCATTGAACTATGATCAAAGTGTGGATTGATTATAACTGAAAATCTTGGTTGTTGAAATGGTGATCAAAATTAGGTCACCATTTTCAACAATCTAGATTTTTTTTCAGTTTTTGTTTCTCTCTCTTTAGACTAAATTTAAATCAGCAAACCACAACCAAGGTGTGGACTGGTTGTGACCAAAAATCTTAGCAATTAAAATGCCTATTGACATTTTTCAATAATCCAAATTTTTTTTAGTTTTCTTTTCTTGCTTTTAGGGCTAGATTTAGGTTACCAAATTGCAACCGAGGTGTGGATTAGTTGTGATCGAAAATTTTGGCCATTGAAATGGCAATGAAATCAAATCATTATTTTTCAATGGTTAAGATTTTATTTTTTTTTGCTCGATTGGGAGTTGATTTAAATCATGAGACTATGATTGAAAATCTTGGATATTGAAATGGTAGTTGAAATTCGATCACCATTTATCAACGATCAAGATTTTTTCAAAATAATAATAATAATTTTTAGTTGTCAGGACTAAATTCAAGTCAGTGAATCTAACAATTTGGATTTTGGTTTTTTTGCAATTGTAATTTTTTGTCACCATTAGGGTAATTTTTTACCCTTACATGAAAAGTTACTACTTTGACCTAGGTTGACCTTAAACCAACATGATGTTGGGTTACATCAATGTCAAAACTAATGTGACATGACAAACATGATGTTGATAACCTTGGTGGCAACTCTAGAACAAAATTCCAACCACTAATTATGCAAGTTGCAACTTTAATTATACCACCAAATGTAAATCAATAATCCCTTGGAGACTTTTAACATGCATAATTGACATACTTTTAAGTTAGAATATCTATCATAAAATTTCATTAATTAAGAATTTTGCACTCAATAAACAAAATAATCATTAAAATGAAAATTAATTATGGCAATATCTCTTATTATGGCTTTCAAATAAATTGCAATTTATCTCTTCATGTAAATAATATTTAATTATCTTGAGTTCAAAAATAACAAAAGTATGATTTAAGAATCACATTAGTTGTTCCATGTTCCTTATTACACTTGGGTTTTCTTGTGTGGTTTGTAAAACAAATAACCAAACCAACAAAATTGGTTTAGATTGAACCACCTTCATACTTGGAAGGTTTTTGCATGGATCATGTTTCAAAAGGTCACAAGTGATTACACACATGACTCTAAAAATATAATCTAATTAATTCTCATAAAGCTAAACACTTCAAGTTTTTGTTATATTTGCAAATGATCTATGAACAATTTTTTTTTTGGTTTTTTAGTTGGTTTTTCATGTGGATGCTTGTAAATAGAGCAAATAGGAAGAAGTTACACGTGATCCTTTTTCTCACATTATAATGTATGTAATACATGTTTAGCATCATACCTAAATAACAACATTGCAAATAATGAAGACAAAAATAACATCATGTTGACTAGCTCTCTCCAAATCATGCTTTCATTGATGTTGCACAATTACCTTTAATCTCATATTGGCTTATAGTACAACAGAATTTGGTTTTCCTCACACAATAGGGTATGGTTCATGACACGTGTGTGAAATATTTTTTGTGGTGTTATTCATTAAAATGTACAATATGTGGTGTTTCTTATGGCACATGTTATATTGAATTTTTAATTTGATATTATGTTATGACACATATTATAGAAATGTCAAACTAATATTACATGTAAATTATAATTTTAATGTAATATAGGTCAAAATAATCATCACATATTACAAATTGTAATGGAAAAAACCATAAATTTTACTTCACACATGTCATGAAGCCTAGCCTATTGTGTGAAAAAAATCACATTCTTTTGTTATGGTGGTAACACTCTCTTAATCAGTTTTTTCATAAATATTGCACAATTGCATTCAACTTGAAATACATCAATAATACTTTCACAACCTAATCATTCATGTTGCACAATTACATTACACCTTTTATATTTGTATCACTAACAAATTTTATTTTAAAAACTTAATGAATGAACAAAATTGGAAGAACAAATTTAACAATTCTTCATAAGTAGCCACAACAAACATAACTGAACTTCTTGTGACTATTATTTCAATAATTTACAAGGACGTATGGTTTGTTGATTTTGGAACTCCAGAATATCTAACCTTTCAAAAAAAAGTGTTCCCAACCTTTGAAAAGTTTATTTTGACTCACAAAGTATATTTTGAAAACAATAATACACTTGATGTATGTAAGAAAGACCTTATTGTTTTCAACTTCCCAAATGGGATTTCTAAATGTATTGGAGATGTGTTGTATGTTCCAAAGTTGGCAAAAAATATGTTATCGGTTAGTCAATTAATAGAGCAAGGCTTCAAGGTGGAATTTGATGCCACCAAATGTTTATTGAAATCTTTTGATTGAAATAAAACATTTGGTAAAATTGTTTAAAAGGAAGCAAGTTACTGCATGAGCTTAAAGCCTAAGCCTAGAGCCTAAAGTTGGAACTTGGGACAGTAAATTGTCTTTTCCTTTATACACATGCAAGTAAAACCCAAGAATTTAACCTCAAAATGAATGTTACATTAATAAACTTAGAGCAAACATGGGGATGAATGTAAGCATTCGTCCTCATTATGAATGAACAAATTTTTTTCATTCATGTAATGTATCAATGAAAAAAAAATTGCTTAAATACATATTTTTAATAAATAGAACTTCCATCAAAATTATGGATGAATGTTTTTTTTTCATTAAATTTTTATAGATATTTTTTTCCATAATTTTAATTAATTAAAACTTCATGAAACACAACCTAATTCTATATGATATAACGTTTATTGAATAATATAATGTACATTCCATTATAGATGTATTTCATAGGTATGGTTTACAATGTCATTATTTTCAAAATGTTAAAAATATATATTACTATTATTATGCTAACATCCACCCCATGGTCATTGTTATTTATATTATTATTATAATTTCAAGCAAACTAACCCAATGTCATTGACAATAGTGGGTTTTTTCTTCCCCTTCCTCTAAATGTGCCACAACTTTTTTCAAACCTATTTATAAGTGTTGTTGGCAACAATGGCATTTTTTTTTTTCATTCTTCATCGAAGATGCCATGATTTTCTTTAAATTTAACCAATGTTTGAATGTTTTAAATATCTTTAAACTACATAATGTCATTGGTGATAATGGGTTTTTGAAATAAACTAAAATTCAGTTTTAAGCACCTTAATTAACCTTCTTCAAACAACCTACTATCATAGATAACAATGCGAGTTTTTTAATAATTATTTATTTTCAAGGCACCCAAGTTTTCCATGAAATAAATATATAATGTTGTTGACAACAATTGAATGGGGGGAGGGGGTGGTGGCACTCATTCCATGACAATATTTTTTGAATTGCTTAACATTATTCATGATTTCTTAAACAAAAATTTTTAAATTATTTTGGTCTCATCATCATATTTTCCCATGTTATCACAATTTCATTATCCATCATTATTAAATGGCATTCAAGTTTGAAATACTAATATTTGGATAACAAATGAAGATAGATATAAATGATTTTGAATTTATTTTTTTTCCAATAAAAGATGAATTTCATCCAATGATTTATTCATTTAATCCAAATCATAAATGAAATTCATCCATATGAAATCATTCATCTATGGACATATTCATCCATGTAGGTGGATTAAATCACATTAAGCTTTAAGTTTCAATTAAGCTTACAAGCTCAAAATTCCAAGTTTAAGCTTTACGCTCATGCACAAGCCATTTTCTATTCAAAAGGAAGGTTATATAAATTGGTTGGAATTGTTCAATCCTTGGTTGTAAAATGTAGCACAAATATTAAGAGGAGTGACTTATGGCATTGAAAATATTTGGACACGTGTAAACTTTAACAGCCATGGACACAAATAACCTTGTTGAGGGCATGGATCTCAATGGAGATCATGACTTGAATTTCTATGATGAAGGTGTGTATATGATAAACACCATTGTACCCCATTTCTTTTGAACGGGGGTTTTCGTGCAAAGGAAATTCTTGAGCTTGTGCACACATACCTATGTGGTCCTATGGCAATAACATCTCATGGAGGAGAAATCTTTTTGAAACTTTTATTGATATTTCTTTAAGAAAAAATTTCTTTCCACCATGAAAACTAAATTTGGTGTGTTTGATGAGCTTAAGGTTTTCAAAGCTTTGGTAGAAAATCAGACTAAAAAGAAAATCAAAACAATTAAATACGATGGAAGTGACAAATATAATTTTAATCATTTCAATACATTTTAGAATGAGAATGGCATTGGGAAGTAGATAACTATTCCATACATGCTAGAATAGAATGGTGTAATTGAAAAAAAAAATCGTTTAAATTACTTTTATCGAATTATAGTTACTTAAAATATTTGTGTTACATGCACATCTTTTTGGAACTAAAGATATGTTAATTAAGCTTATTCTAGTTAAGTTTAGTGTGAAATATCTCAATGCATGAGATAATGACCTTGTTCATGTGCCTTCTAAGGTACCTTCTAGGGGTAAGTAACATGTGCATGGAGTGGTCATCTCCTATTTAGATTAGGCAAGAGCTGGGGGGCTTGGATCACAAGTTTGTAGCAACATCTATACGATCCTATGGTTGCGTGGAGAGCTCATGGTAAAATCATTGTTTTTATCATCTTTATTCTCTCGTTGATCCATTGTCAACTTCCAACAAAAAGGAGCACATAGGCGTCCCCATTTAGGGAACACGTTCCCAGAGAGGGTGTTTTTGGTGGTTTGATTGCCCTTTTTGGGGCTGGCCATTGAGTGCACTTTTGTGCTTTCTTCGCGTTATGGCGATCGCTTGAAATCTCTCTGCGTACGCAAATTTGCTTCTCGAGCGTTGGTGCGGACGAATCTGTTATCATCTGTGCTAAGTGCTGTTGCAAGAGTGGGAGTGAGAGTGAGAATGAGTAGGTACATGTGCGTGTGAGAGGAGAAGAAACAAGAGGATACAGTGGGAGAGACAAGTGAAATTGTTTTTTTGGGCGGGTGAAGGCGAGGGAAGAGCGAGGGTGGAGCGGAGGAGAGATTTCGTTACGACTTAGGGTTACCGGAGCACGGATTTGAGGACGTGTGGGGGTTGGGAAGAATAGTGGAGGTGGGAAAGAAGGTTTGGGGCCGTGTGCGAAACCCTTGGGGTGAAGGGTCGCTGTGTGCCGGCTTGTTGTGCGGGCAGTAGTGCGTCATGTCATCCCCGAGCAAGCGGCGAGAAATGGACGTCATGAAGTTGTGAGATTTCTCTCATCGTCTTCTTTTTTTGGGTCTTCTAGAATTCCTCTTTTACTCTGTCGATGTTGGTACATTGGTTTAGGGTTTAGGAGTTCGTCAGTATGTATGTCCGTTGGCGATTTTCTTTGGCATTTGCGAATCATAGAAGGAGATGAGGGTGATATAAAGTCTGTTTCTCTTATCCGAGCGTTTTGTACTCTTCTTTTTCTTGAACGATTTCTTGGATGTTTTTGTAAGAGTATTTTCTCCTGTTCTTAAACTGTATACAAGGCATTTACGAAGGTGACTTGAAAATTGAAGTTTCGTTTGCATCTCAGCTAAGTGTACTCGATCCTGTACACTTTTTCTGGGTTCTGTTTCGGATTGCCACAATAACTATAACTGGGAGCTGTGGCCAGACGGAGAGTTTGGAGGTTTGCGCCATCTGTTCTAATTCGTTTGATTCTGTCTGTTGACAGGATGATGAGCGACTACAAAGTGGAGATGGTGAATGATGGGATGAATGAATTCTACGTTGAGTTTCATGGCCCCCCAGAGAGTATGTTTTCAATTTCAAGTTGGTCTTTGTTTTGCAGTCTTTACTCTTTGTGAATGTCAAGCTGAATTGTGTGTCTTAGGATTATGGAGGCTGGTGGCCATTGTGGTCCTCTTGATTTTGAATCTATGGTGTCCTGGAACTGGGAGGTTGGATGGTATGCATTGTGTTCTCCATGATGGGAAGGTGAATCCAGGATGTTAGTCAGTTTTAATGAGAGTCTTAGTGCACTTGGTGCTGCTGCCAGACAACCTCTTTCAATCTAAAGCTTAGATTAAGAGGAGAATTTGCCATAGGCATGGGTGACAATAACCCTAGCAATTCCCAAAATGGTGTAGGTCTTATGCTCAGTCTCTATAGGGTACATAATATGTGGAGCAGAGGATGGCAAGGATTCTATACACATCTTGTCTTGTCTGGAAGGTTTCATTGCAGACTTTTTAGCAGCATCAGCTGGTGCGCTGAGGTGTCTGCTTCACTTTGCATGTATCCCTTTCTTTGTCTTTTGAGAGAATTATGCACCAAGGACTTTTAAGAGTTGTTCAACATGAGTCGGTGCTGCAGCCAGAACAGGTATTGCACGTGAACACAATTAATGAAGGAATTCGAGAATTTGCAGCCAGAGAGAAAATGAACTAGCACGTATGTCACATGGTTGGGTCAGAGTTGAAGATTAGGGCATTCTGGGCAGAAGATGGTGGGGCTGATGAGACAGAGGGTTTATGGAGGATGGCAGGCCCATACCAAGATGGCACATGGAGAATCCGGGTTGAATTACCAGAGGCTTATCCTTACAAGTCTCCTTCCATTGGATTTGTGAACAGGATTTTCCATCCCAATGTGGATGAGATGTAAGTTTCTTGCTGTTTATTGCAGCCAGTGGCTATTGCATGTGTCCTATTAGGGTTTTCACTTGTTTCCCATGGGACATTCTGCTGTTACCAGATTTGAGTAAGGGCATGTTTCTGATTCACAACCTTAAGTCCTGAGGAGTCTTCCTAATCTTTTTTTTGGTCTTGGGAGATGTTGATGATGCCAGCTGTTCTGCAAATTCTAGAGGTTCTGTTTGCTACAAGGTTTTTGGTTTGTCCTATTTCTTTGAGTTGGCGATTCCATCTTTTTGGTTCAGGGTCTTTGGTGTGCTCTGGGGGGTGGTCTGATGTGTGTTGTCACCTTGGAGTTGCATCACTTTTAGTACCCCATGCATTTTTTGTGAACATGGTTGCCTGTTTATGTTAATGTTTTGTAAGTTGGTGAACTTAAAGATGTGAGTCGGTTGGACAGGATTACTTGAGGTGTATGCCTGCCTCTATGGACATGTGCACAGTTGACAGCTGAGTTGCAAGTCCTAAATGCTGCATATGGTTGATGGGTCGCAGGTCAGGTTCTGTGTGCTTGGATGTCATCAATCAGACTTGGAGTCCCATGTTTGGTGAGTTCTTGACGTTCTTTTTGAAGGCTTTTCAAAAAAAATTCCCCTTAGGGCATTTGGAGGCATTAGGTTCAACCTGCATAGCCATTGCAGATACAGTATAGATATTTAAACTGAAGCCACCTGACTAATGTTATTTAAGAAATTTATCAAGTCTGAGTTCATCATGAACAGGTTTGTGTTTTTTTTTTCTTATAAGACCTGTACTGAGTTTTCAAGCACTCCAAGCTATCTGAAGAGGTGGGAGTGGAAATTGAACAGTTTGTTTCTTGTGTAAGTTATAACTGACCAGTATTGACCCTATGCAAGCAAGAGGTTCTGGAGCCAGATTCTCTTTTTGATGCTCTGTTTTCGTAACTGGTTTCAACATTGACATACCATTATGTGATGTGTAAAGGAAGTTTATTAGCAATGCATCTATTATTACGCACCTCCACAAATTGACATGGATGCTGTCATATGGACATCTAATGCAGTGGTCATCTTAGGTTAGGGAGCATCTATAAGGCCTATGCTGAAATGCCCATTGGGACCTGTGCATCCCTCTTGGCCTGGAGCAGCAGTTGCTCAAAGGGGCTTATTTGGGAGCAATGCTGCATTTGAATTTGCAATTTGGTGGAAGCCCTTGTACCCTAAATACAGGGAGGCTTATGGGGCTTGACTGCTGTGTGGTGGATTTGGGACAGACCTAATAAATGTGTTTGAGGTTTTCCTTCCACAACTCTTACTGTATCCAAATCCAACAGATCCTTTGAATGGTGAGGCTGCTGCTCTGATGATGCGTGATCGTGGGCATTATGAGCAAAAAGTGAAAGGTACAATGACTTCATGTACGGCATGTTCTAGTTATAAAACCAAGCAGGTGCTGCCAGTGTCCATCTTGGCTTCCTCAATGATTTCATGGCCTTCACTCTGATCCTACCTTGCTTAAAGGTCCACCATCCTTGCACTTCATCTGATCCCAAGGCTTTTTTTCTCAAAGATTGTTTCAGGCTCGTAGTGTCTGACCTCTGTGGGCAGGCAGGGAGAATTATGCCTGCATTGTACCTCTGGCTGATGGCCCAGTCCCTAAAGTTACTCCCATATCTTATTCCTGGAATCACATTCCTTTGTTCACAAGAACTTCCTTGGATTTTTTCGGACAGATTATGGAATTTTGATGCTATCACTTTGCTAGGTTGCACCATTTTCATTGAATAAGTGGCTGATGGTTGCTTGTCTTGCAGAATATTGTGAAAGGTATGCCAAGGCTGAGGACATAGGGAATCACCCAGAAAATGACAGTAGTGATGAGGATTTGAGTGATGCAGACCACACTTCAAGTGATGAAGAGATGGCAGGCCATGCAGACCCTTGACTTTATGGGTTGTGCAGCAGTTTCACCCCCACGTTTTTTATTGGCACAGTGGGTGAGCTTGCCCTGCAGGGTAAATGTGGATTGGTGCTTGCTGTACCATCCAGGTTTGGAATTCAAGAAAGAACCTTGGGGATGAGAAACCTCAGGAATGAGAGACTCACCCTGAGATGTTCCTGAGAACGGGTTTTTTTTTTGCTTGTGGTTGGTGGATGGGGCAAGGGAAGGAAATAGTAATTGAATAATAGCTATTGGCTGTCTTTCTCTTTCTCCTTCCGTCTTCCCCTTTATGGATGGACTTCACAAAATTGGCTATTAGGAAAATGCCCAACTGTATATACTATTTGGGGTTGTAAAGAAACTGTAGCACATTATTCCTTTCAATTCATACAAAACAACATGGCCAGTGCAGGTGTACTTCTGTGATGTGAAAGCATGTATTGTTATCTCTCGAACAACCCAGCAGAAGGCCCAAAGCAAACTCTATGTCTTCATTTTGGCAAATTTGGTTCCTTGGTTCCTGTGCACAAAAATAGGAGAGAGGCTGTAAGAATGAGTCTACCCTTCATCTCTTCAGCCTTGCAGGGGTTTTGGTGCATTGGACAGAGTTGAGTGCATACCTTAGTTAACTCTTCAACACAATTGTACAGCTTGTGATGCTCTCCTGAGAGAAGGGAACACAAAGCATTGTGTGCAAGTTATGAGTGTTTGGATGTTTTATGAGTTTGGAGTGAGTGAACATGGTCAGCTTCAACATGATTCAAGCTGTTAGTGTTTCTGCTTTCTTTCTACAATGTCTTGATGCAGCAATCTTGCGGGCCACAATAAAAAACGTTCTGCATCCACTTGAGCTTGGGAGCAGGTTCTGTGCACAATACATTGGATTTTCATTGACTGCCTGTTTTTGATGCGTTGCTAAACAAGACATAGATTCTTAAGCGATCCATTTAAAGTGGCCTATTTGGTAAACCATATGGACTCCTTCCCTTTAAAGTGGCCTAGTTGATAAACCATACATACTCCTTCCATTTAAAGGGGCCTAGTTGATAAACTATACATACTTGGTAGAAAGAAATCAGAAACACTAACACCGTGAATCAGCTGCCATGTATGTTAGGAATTTTGCAGCGCCCTATGGCAAAAGACTAATCAAAGGATTACTACACTTCAGCGCACATGAAATTAAGTGCTTTCTTGCTTCAAAAATTTCACCTCCCTGGTGAACTCTTTGGAACGTCACTGAAACAGGCGCCAAAACAGAGGCAAGAACTTCTCGCACTTCCTTATGCATTGCGTTTTTAAATCTAGCTCTATTTATCTGCAAGAGAAGCCAGTGGAACAGTGCGGGAACAGGCACGAATACAGAGAGAAGAGCAAGAAACACTAAGGACATCTCTCCATTAGGCTGCAGTGATCACAATTATCACAACGTTATGTTTTTCCAGCTGCCCTGTGCTCACAGTCATCTCCTAGGTCTACCGGTCAAGAGTTGGTGCACGGGATACCTTTAACGGCGTTTACACTCTGTTTTCCTTCTCAGCATCCTTTTTATCCGTCCCCCCTTCTCTAAACCACGTGACCCTTGTGTTTGAGCGAGGGGGTGTCTTCTGGCTACCGGGAGTCTTACTCCGGACAGCAAACGGCGTACGCCTTGGAGACACACACCTCTCGAACTGACGCTGTGGATGGTGAAAAACTTATGATGATTAACATCGTCTGTTTCCCAACAACATTCCCAAAAGATATTACAGAGAAACAGGAATACAACAAAGAAGTTAGCTGCAAAACTTTGGCAAGGATGCCAAAGCATAGACGATGGCAACAATATCAAAGTATACAACGGGGACGATGGCAGGATCTACCAAAAACTGGAGTACCTCGATGTATTCAAGGTGAAATGGATGTCGCAGAAGCAAGCAAGAAGCTCCTTGTTTGAATTCCTGCTTATGTGACAAAGGATCTGATTGAGACTCAAGTTGGCTTGTAGCTTTGGAGATGGATTACTTGGCAACGATGGTAGACTTGCAGGCAGTCATCGTGGGAACAGGATGCTTGGCACTCGGCTTTGCTTATGGAAGACATCGGAGATCCAAGGATCGCCCAAAGCTTGCTGGGCTTCTTGAAAAATCAAACGGGGTTTGCAGCCGTAGCATTATTGTTCAACCGTTTCCACAACAGAAACATGCGATGACCAGTACTTTGCCGACTCCAAGAATGAGGACAGTGGCATTCCAGAATGATCGAAGCCAGTGCGAAGAATCAAGTCCGGTGAGCATATCGTCTTTTTGTTAGGGTAAGCTCCCTGTAATTTCATCAATGGCAGAACAATTTTCAATTCCGACGACCTATGAGATCTCTCACAAGCTTTGCATGAAGTCTACAGCATGTTCATTTTGTTTTGTGGTCGTCGAAGATGATGGATAGCACCAGCATTGGTTCAGAAAGAAAATTACCATGTTTATTTACCAATATGAACTTTGCGCTGTGAAGGACGAACAGGATATAGCGAGTCATAAACGCTGTACGAAGAGGCACCTAACTGAGGTTGTTGATTTGCTGGATCGCCATTCCTCTGACATGGTAAGCTCACAAATCTGTGTTTTGCAGAGGTGATCATCTTCTGGAGAGCCTGAAAATGTCTCAGCTTCCAGAATATTGTTCGAGTCCTGAATGTTGCAGAGCATCTATAGTCATGAGTTTTTTGGAAGGTTGTTTCCTCTCTGTACTTCATTCACGACTTGTGAGAATGCAGGCAGAGCTTCTTGGAACTGTTGTTGAAGAAGTTCTTGGATCTCCTCAACAAAGAAGCACTGTTCCACCAATGGAGAAAGATCAGGTAGTTTTTGGTTGCCAGACTTAAGCTTGAATTATGTTGATTGTTAGTAATTTCCAAGATCTTCCATTGCAAAAGAGATCTTGAGACCTGTTTGGCAGTTCCTAGCTCCTTACCAGAATCTGACAAGCTTTTATCTTCCTGAGATCTTAGATGAGAAAGAGGAACATAGGTGTGCAATCTCAAATGCCTTGCAAGGTTTTGCTCTTTCTTACACTTGATCCATGACAGTAAGGAACCTAAAATCTTTACTGTTGGCCTTCCCAAATTTCTCTCCTGTTTTGGAGCTCTTCACCTCTTACATCTGATGATACTGCTGGAAGTAAACCAAATTTGGCAGGGGTTTTTTGATGTGAGAAGTTTTTATGGAGCCTGTCTCAGTAATGTATGAGTTTATTTCCATGGCAGGACAAACATACTGCTTGCAGTAATAAGCATGTGTTTTCTTTTGCTCCAGAAACAAAAGAGCTGCAGAGTTGACATGAAGAAGTTAGGGGACTTGGAGGATCTTTCTCAAGATGAAGGAGAACCATGGAGTCACAGAAGCCTCAATCAAGGTTTCAAATGCATCAACCTTGTGAGTTCTGAAAATGAAGAGTTTGATGAACAGCAAGCAAGTTGGAAAATAAATCGTTGTGAAAGGTTCATGGTTTTGAGCCCTAGGAAGGTGGTTGAAGTTGGTAGTGTAGAGAAAGAATCAAAGTGCTTGGGAGCATTAGCAACACCAATCCTGGCAAATGAGTGTTCTGTTCAAGATGTTGAGTTTCCACAATTGGATTGTAGTGGCTACACAGGTGGCTCCACAGAAGGAACAACAGACTCAAACAGTGAATGCGAAGTTGACACTGAGAGGGAAACACTTGCCATGGGAATTCTTTTACTCAGTGAAGATTCTGCATATTCAGAGGCACCTTTGAAGCAGGCTCCTGTTTCCTGTGAGAAAAAAGCAGAGACAGAAAGGAATCTTTTGGACACTGAAATGATAACAGCCTCCTCAGAAGTGCCTCTGAAGCAGACTCCTGTTTCCTGTGAGAAGAAAGCAGAGACAGAAGGGAATCTTATGGACACTGCAGTGATGACAGCCTCCTCAGAGGCACCTCTGAAGGAGACTCATGATCCACCACCAGACACAGAGAAGATGATGCAGCGTGAGAGGAGCCAGCCAAGATGCTCACCACAATCAGAAGTAACAGATCAAAATCTTCAATCAGAAACACCCTTTTGTGACTTGCCAATTGAATCTGTTCAGGAGGCTCAAGGAACCACAAGTCCATCTGGATGGAGGCAACCAACAATACTTTCAGCAAATGATACAGGTTGCAGACTTGCATTTCTTGGTGCAAAAAGCTTAGTACTACCATCTTTCTCAGATAAAAAATATTGCACTATCAGGGTCAATCAGCACCCAGGTTTTAGTGGGAGCATGGCAACCATATCTGATGCAGGTGTTAGTTTGCAAGCAGAGAACCCTTTTGGGACATCACAATTCTGCTTTTCAATGTTTGGTTATGGACTATGCTAGTAGAAATTTCATGCATTTGACTATCATGCCTCTCAAAATTTCCTTTGTCTACCAATGAAAGGCAACAGCTTGGAGCTGAATGAGATGGAGAGGAGTTCTCTAGCTGACAACATCATGCTCAAGACTGAAACCTATGAACTGCTTAACAATGCTGATTGCAGAAAGGTTGCTCCTCAGTTACCTACCAGATTGCCCCTACAATCTCTCTCACACATGCATGTCAAGGCAGCAGGTTGTAATATTAATAGCTCTGCTTTCTCATGTGGCTATGTTTGAGGAGATGGTCTCTATGGTTGGGCTGTTGTTGGAAAGGCAATGTTGATTTCTAAAAAGAGATTTTGGTTTCCATGATATTGGGAGCATATTAAACTACATATGTTAGTCATGCTGTACACAGCAATTCCTCAGTGTTTTCTTAATCAACTTGTGAAAGAGGAAAAGTGAAAGGACTAGACAGAGAGAAGAGTTCACCCTTGTAGAGTGTACATGATAATCTGGGTGTTTAGACTCAATTCAAATGATTCTACCATTGGGGAAGGAAGTCAATATGAAGCAGGTCTCAAATGCATTGAAGTCATTTTTGCTTGCCACCAGAGTGCCAGCATATGTAGGTTTTTAAGGCAGAGTCCAGCATAGTATTCAGAGGTGGAGGGATGTTCCTTGCAGAGAATCCACAAAATCACTAATTCTCTCTTCTTTTTACAGTGAAGGACACAACACCAAGATATTTCTCTAGGACTTGAGGGATTCAATTACTGAGAGTTATGAACAGCTTCTTGTAACTACTGTGTATTGCATTTGTATTATGATTGCATTTGTATTTATAGTTACATGATGAATCCCCCAGGTTTGCTTGCCTGTCCATTGGAAACTACATGCTGCAGATTTACAGGTTATACCTGGGTTCACAAATGGTGTGGGTTGGCTGCAGAGAAGAAACTGCACTTCGACTTCAGTGAGAACAAAGCCCAGATTTTTGCCCTTGTTTGGGAAGTTGTCAGCATTTGCAAACTATTGGCAGAAGAAAGGAACTTCCAAGAGCAAAAAGTTCAAGAACAAGTCAATCAGTAGTTAGAAAGGTACAGTGCTAACATCATTTTGCCAGCGTTGGATTGCAGAAGAAACTGAGACTTTTGATTTGAGTTTACTGTTGCTGCTTCTTTTTCTAAGAAGTGCTGTTGTTTCTTCCAAGTAGGTTTCTAGGCAGGGTGGCAGGCATGTATTACATTTTCCAAAAGGCTCCAAGTAACTCATTTCTTAATCTGGTGACCAGTGTTAATTTGTTGTACAACACTGGTACCTACATAGTTTCCAATCTCCATCTCTCAGTACAAAGTGAACTATTCTTTCGCATTTTACTAAAGAATACTGTGTGCACGATACAATCAGCAGCATATCTTAACTTATTGGTACTCACATAATCTTCGATGTCAGGAACAAATCTCCAATGTTTTAGGCGCACCGCTTACATAGGTCAAGTGTACCCAGTTTTCAAGCCAGACCCTGCTTTCTACAAGGAAGAACTGGAAATCAACAGTTAAGAATGTAAAATGACAAAGGTTTAGAACTTGACTGGTGGTTCCAGAAAAGAAAATTCAATACCATCTGGACCTGGAACTTCAGACAAAAGGTTCTCTTCAAAAACCATAACTAGAGACTGGAACTACAACCACAGAAGGTAGGTTCTCGTTAAATATTACAACCGGAGACTGGAACTTCTACCCGGATCGTGGGCTCTCTTCAAAAACTGCAAACGATGAACACTGATATATCCGAAGGTCCTCTTCAAAACCTGGAACCGGAGAACACTGATATATCCGAAGGTTCTCTTCAAAACCTGGAATCGGAGAACACTGATATATGCGATTGAGGAATGAAAAACGATGGGGTTTTGGTGATGAAAAACGCATTTAGGACTAGGATTTAGGGATGGGGATGAAAAGGCATTTAGGGCTAGGTTTTAGGTGTTTGGGGTTTGGGTTTAGGGTTTTAGGGCTTAGGAGATGTGTGGGGAGGGAAGAGGTCGGGTGTAAGTGTCAATAAAGTGCAGCAATTAAGTGTTACTGGTGGCGATGGCATGGATCAAGGCTGCAGGCAAAGGAACACTATGGTCACGAGGTGGAGGAGGAGCAGCAGCAGGAAAAAAAGGTGAAATCATCAAGTCTCCATCAATGCTACTGTCATACGTGGTGGCACTCTCCTCCATGCTCGTCGGAGCTTCAATTGTGCATAACATTCTCAAGCCCGACTTGGTTGTCCCTCCCTCCACCTTTTCCCTCTCTACCAACCTCTGCTTTGTGCGCGTGTGCACACGTTTGGGTGTTTGCTAGCCGTTTCAGCTAAACCGCGCTTCTTAGGATCAATACTCGCAAACCGTAGTGTGGAAACAACCTTAGAGCCTGTCGTGTTCTCAGGAGAATTGCACTCGATTTGCATTGATTGCCTGTAGAAAAGGTTCCAAAGCCCTATTGGTTCTTTTGGCAAGGAAGACTGTCTGTAAAGGTGAAGAGATACCTAGTGCTTTTCCGAGTATTCGACTGTCATTCTCATCTGCATGCCTTGTGTCCGACTTTTTCTTTTCTGTAGGATTGAATTTCTACTCTACTTCGGTTTGTGCCTGAATCATGTGTCCGGCTTGTGGTTCTTGTTGTCCTTTCAGACCATCCCGGCACTCGATCATTCAGAGAAGGATGACGCAAGCATGAAGGGCAGTGGTGATGTTTCAAGTACTGATGACTAACGTCAACTCAGAGTCTCAATAGAGTCTGGCCTTGTGGGTTTCTTAGTCTGCAAGTGAATTTGCTCTCTTGCCTTTTTGAGTTTGTTTGTGGCTAGCAAGGAAAGTGAGTTTGGAACCTCAATTTCATAGGAGATTCATGTTGAGAAGCACAGAATGCCGACAGGTTTTTGCTTGTCTTGGTCTCCTACCTGAGAATGTGGAAAGTACGGGGATGGCTCTCAAGAATGCTTGTCTTTGTGTGCATTCTAATTTGGAATCTGAAAGATGACGGCACCATTATCTTCATGCACTTGTGCAACGCCCTTAGACAATGAATGGGATACTTGCAATAGGAAAGCTGTTAGAAGGTCGTCTTTCACCTGTGAGTGTCTCTCTTCAGCAATTAGAAAGCCACTTGTTCTGGATTTCAGACAAAGTTGACACAATAAATGTGAATGCAAATGGTCTCTCGGCTTGTGATCAACTGATTGCAGTCTCTTCCATTGTGCAAATTCTGAGATTGAACATTGGTAGGAATGAATGTGTAGGAGTGTTCCTCCATTGATTTGCATCCAGAAGACAAGTGCAAACAGCTGCAATAAGGTACTTAGAGATTCTTGTCTTTCTGGAATCACTTTCATCATCCTTTCATACATGAATTAATTTTCATAGTTCTTATGAATCAAATCCCTGCAGTCCATTATCAACAGGACATGGATTTGAGATGGGTACTTTGTAAGACTCAATCAACAACATAACTAGGACATATTAGTAATATCTTGAATAAAGACATGTTGCCTCTTGTAGAGTCATTTCTTCTTCCTTCTATCCAAGTTACAGGGATGGTGAGTCCCACATGCTACCCACGTGTTCACAGTTCAGAAAATCTAAGAGTAACTGTGTGTTCAAACTTTACAAGCATCCTCGAGATTCAATCACAAAAGCTGATCTATAAACTCATGCCTCCCAAGCTTTGGAATTGAAGGTCTGCTTCCATGGCAACAGTGCACATGGTGTGTTAAATTATCTTTGGTGAAACAGTGTGTAAAACATAGAGAATCCATTTGAATTTGTATGCATCACCTGCATAGAACTCACAGGTTGGAAATTTGGGATTTCACAGGGTTGGAAATACTAATCTGTTTCTATGATCAAGAAACTACACCCATCAGAGGGAATTGGAAAGTCTTGAAAAGGAAGGAGGAAAAGAAGTTCATAGTTCCAAGCATGGAAATGAAAGGACAGAATGAGCTCACAAAATGACACTAAAATTGATTTCCAGTTTCTAAGTTTGATTGAACTGTAAAGAGGGAAATTGAATGTCAGGACCAAGTTCATGAGAGACACGAAGCTACGATATTGCAGGCAGTCTTTAATACATGTTCTACTTAAAATGTGGCTCTAGTGTGAAGGGTGGTTCTAACTTCCCATATGAATGTCATAACAATATACTTGGTTCATTGTTGAATATTGCAATGTCAAATGTTTTGCATACAAGCATGTATGATGATAATGGGAAGAAGGCTAAGTCTGTGGGTAGGTTTGCAAAGAGATAGAGTAGGTGTGTAGGTAGGTATGAAGTTCTCACAACACACACACCTAGTCTTTTTTTGTTTAGGGGTTGATTTATGAAAATAGGGGCTCAGTAACACCAGCTTTACACTCCTTCCTCAAAACATTTGCCCATTTCTGACCTAATTGGAATTTTGTCGTGCTCTTTCTTTTTCTGACTACTTGTTTGAATTTGTCCATGAAATCTAATATCAAATGCTTATTTCTCAAATTATTGTTGTTTTCTAGAGTATTGACATGAATTTCCCAAAATGTTGTTGGTCAATGTTCTTTTGATGTTTGAATGAGAATTTTGGCATACTACAAAGGACATAGGGATTTTGCAAGAATGATCTCAATGCACGCATTGTATGAATTGACTTTTATAAGTTTGAGTCAAAGGTATGCATTTATGTCCAGTGACCAGTAGATGTTGATGTGGTGCTTGAATTCTTGATATGTGTCATATCATGACCATCATGAATTAAAATGTATTAATAATTTGACCATTTTTTTTGGTTGATGTAATTTATCTAATACATGCACTTTTGTTCCCACAAGACATAAAATGTGAGAGATTTGAAGGTGATATTCATGGTTTATTATCATGATACTGTTTTCAAAAGAATTTGGATTCAATGTTGGATGATTACATGTGAGTGATGAATTTCTTTAAATTAAGGAATTCACTTGCTTTTCTGGAGGAAACTTTGGTGATCAGAAGGAAATGAGAAGGGAGGTGGTCTTCTTTACATGCACATTCCTTACCATGGATTCTGTGTCAATTTCCACTTCAGGAGCTCTTTCTTCACTTATAAACCAGCTGCCAGAAATATTGATTAAATGATTTGCATAGTGAAACAGAACTTCATAAGCAGGCCAACCTTCAATCCACTGAATTTTGCCGGCCTTGATTGAGAGTATTTCTCTACCAACTTCAGGGCTCACACTTCGTTTTACAATCTCCAATAGTTCTCACTTTTCCATGCAGCCCCCATGCAGTTATATGCTGTCATGATTTTGATGAAGACGAAAGGTAGGGATGTTCTTTCCAAAAGCACGCATGCAATTTTATCACATGGTTCACTACCAGACAGACATTGCCAATAAGTATAGAAATATCAGGTGTTTAACTGGGAAACTTTGATATGGTGCAGACACTGAAATTGCTCCACCACTCACCATAGTATGCCATCATCTCTCCACAAATCCCTGGTAATGCTAAACATTTAAAAAAAGACTAAATTTGGCGCAACTCTTCAATCTCTGTGTTGTACTCATCTTCACATGCAGATTGCAAATACAACAGTGGTACTAGAATTGAGTTGGCAATAATGCTGCAAGAACCTTGACAAACACAGATGTGGTGAACAAAGCAAGAAAGCAACAAGTGGAGGGTGGAAGTGTGTAACCACAAGACTTGAGTAACACCTGAACCCTCCACCTATTTAAACAGGCAATGTAAGCATATTGCTAAAGATACCAGGCAGAGCTCCAACACTCACAACCAAAAACAGTCCTGATCTTTACAAGGAGGTGAACTCCAGAATATTACACTGGTGAATAGTCAAGTACCTTTCTCCATCTTGTGGCAGACAGTGTACAGAGGAACAAATTCTCAGAATTTGGTCCATGTATATTAACTTGTTTTCAGTACTGTTGATAGCATTCAAAAAAATCCAATTTCCCAAGCAAGAATCACTCTCACTGCATACAAGGGAAGAACCCTGGTCTATCACCTTAGCACTAGCAGACTATGCCTTCTTCAATAACTCTGACAGAACATCAACTGTGAGAACAATTTGCCTCATTAACCTTTCCATCGACTCTCACTCCTAAGGAGTGCCATACACTTAAATCTTCCCGTGCACAAAAGCTGTGCCCATGGTGTTCCTCAGAAATACATGCAAGATGACTTGAAGAAAGGCATTCCCCCAGAAGGAACTCTTCTGTTAAGCTCCTGAGTGTCAGTGCTTTGGCTCCAAGCTCTCATAGAACAAGATATAGCCATGGTCTGTATTGTTAGAATACTCCTGTGTAGACCCAAAAAATGTCTGCACAACTGACTCATCAATTATCTCAACATTTTCATCATCAAAGAAGAGCCAGTGGTTATGACTCTTAACCAGACTCACGTAGTGGCCATGATTAGGCCCACTCCCCACATGCACTACAACTGCAAATAGTGAGTACTCTGCTTCTGACCCTGGAGCATCGTCTGTGGTATTACAAAGCTTGAGCTCCAGAGGAAAGACTACCCGATATGAGAGCTTCTTGTACCGACCCAGCTGCTCAATATACTTGAAGCGCTTGAGGTGAAGTGCCAGGATGCGTGGGGGTGATTTTATCTTCATTCTCTTTTGTGCCTCCTGCAAACTGGCAGAAGCATCACAAGCGATTTCAGAATGGGCCCCCTGCAGGAGAAACTAGAGACAATATTGAGTATTCATTACCAGCTTGCTGTCTAATGCACAACCTTGGTTCACCAAACAAACCAGGTTGCAGGGAAAACAAAAATATGAAATATGACCATACAGAAAAAGGGTGACTGACACTCCAAGCCTCCTTCAAGCATGCAACCAGGTGAACAGAAAGGAGACACACCTGCAGCACTTGTCACAGAAAAACTTATCCTCGGCATTCAGGGTCTCAGTAGAACTGAAATTTCGGAGGCAACTTGTTATTGAGCTATTCTGTTCAATATCAAGGCTGAGGTCCAGGAATGTCTCATCCCGAGCAGTGATTGTTTCACATCGCAAGCATCTGGTCTCATTTGTTAATGTTCCCTGCAAAAAAGGCAATGTAAACCTCTGGTTGAGAATGCATGGTTCAGTAGATGACAAGGCAAAACAAGTGTAAGAAAGAAGTAAAAAATTACCTGAAAGATTTTGTGCACCCATGTGACTATGGGCTCCTTATGATTACCATTAGCCATTCCATTGAGTCCTCCGTTTGGGACTTTTTCTAAAGGTGCTTGGTTTCCAGAATTAGACTTGGCTGCTCTAGCCTCCTTCTCCAAAATGTCAACCAATTCATTCAACAAGAAGTTTAAAAACTCATGCGCATCCTGCACAGTCAACAAGACAGTCATCTTTGTGCTGAGCTGTGTTTCCTTATTAGGCAAGGTCCATGGTGAAGCAGATTTGCCTGGGAGACAAGAATGCTTCTATTAACATGATTCCAAATTCTAGAAGGCTATGACTCACACATATTGTCCCCATAATATTCACAACCTTCCAAAAAAGACTTTTACACCTTGATGTTTACGAGATCAACAAACAATGCTCTGTCAAAAATCATCTACTTGTATTATTTTCTCTCAACACACCCCTAATATAAGTTGTCTCTGGATTAAACAGTTCAACAATTCTTGGCAGTGTGAGGGTTAGGCATGCACCTGGTGCATGTAGCTACGAAAAAGCTCATTCTGCTTCTTGACCCTCTGAACAAATCGCTTTGGAGCTATCACACCAGTTTTCTTCTTCTGTGAATTGATCTGAGAACAAACCCCAAAATGGCAAATTGACAAACAAATAAACTCAAGGGGCCAGTGAAGGTAAAAAGATTCCAAGGCAAAAATCTCCCTACAGATATCACATACATTACTCCAGCCTAACTCCCACTGCAGGAATGCAAAAAATGCATGCACCAAAACCTTCCAGCAAAAATGGAAGTCAAAATAACAACAGCTAGTTACACATCTTGCAATCCAGGATGCTTATTATTATTCACACAAATAGACATTGAACCTAGCTACTACAATGTGCAAGATGAGGCACATGTTGTGCAGAGTTAGGTGATGTATTTATAAGAAATTGTTTGAGAGATTGTTTCACACAGGCAGTAAGAACAGGATTCCCACACAGGACCCATGTCTGTGTGCAGTGGTATAACCATAATCTGCAGAATCTAAGTTAAACGTCTTTTTTGTTCCCTTATAAGATGGATCACCCCAATGACCTGAGGTACCTACAAGCAAGACAAACAAAATAGTGGGAGTTTCTAACCCTGCTGTTCCCTTAACCTAAGATCAAAAGACAAGGAACTTACTTGTGTAAATAGTTCTGACAAACAAGTTAGAAGATTTTCTTCTGTTGTCTCTCCAATTGTCTTGTTCTGACCACAATACTCCAGTAATTGGTCCCTGAATGGCACACAGAAATATAGAGCCTGGATCCCCCACCACCAGGCCATAAGAAACAATTTTAGTGTCAAATCTCTGAGGGAAATGACATCCTTGAGTTACACACATTTAGTGTAGAATATCTGAAGGAAATAGCAAACTGGAGTTGACCCTTTGAATCCAAAAACATGCAGAAATTCGGCCAAATTTTCAGTGAGACATGGCAGGAAAGAACATATTCCAGAATCCATGCTATCCTCAAATGTCATTTGTCTTGTACTTGTATCCATTCAAAAAACATGATTTTGGTCACACTCTCTCTACATTTTCACAATGCCTTTGCAGTTGTTTCCACCAAACCAAACCCTAGTATTAGGGTTTGAAGCGCCTTCCGTACCAGACCCTGATTCGCTAATAACAACGACGACAATAGGAGGCTTGTTTATGACTAATTCCATCCCCAATTCCCTTTGTTTGCTCCCACGCAGCAACTCGTATGGTTATCGTCTCGCTATGTGGCGGAAAAACTGCTTCCGAGAAAGAAGAAAACTGCGCACCAACATGGTGGTCGCCGCGCAAATCGAGTCCTCCAAATTAAGACAATTGCCGCGACATTAGCGCTTGGGCTGGGCAGAGGATACAACAGGATTACTTTAGAAAAATTTGTGAAATAGCTATCAACCATACCTGGAGAACGCTGTTGCAATAGCACGTATTGCCAAAATTCTCCAGACCGAAATACCGCTCTCCCTCCGGAAACTGATCCCCCAATGCCTTCTCCAGCTTGGAGCCCGAACTTCCCATGACCATAAGCCTCCTCCAATCCAGCTTTACCCTCTTCTAACAGCCCAACTAACCGCCCAACGCAAACCTTTTCTATAACCCTCTCCACCCCCTACCCCCAGGACCTCTCTCCTCTTTCCCCTCCTTCCCCCCTCTAACTACGCTTCTTCTTCTTTTTCTTCTCCTCCCATGTGATCCACACTCTCTCCTTTCAACTTTCTCCTCCAAGATAGCCTTGGATCTCAAGCCCTTGACGCATCCAATAGGAAACACGAAAATCCCAGAGCTTGATTGCGATATAAAACTAAGAAACAAGACCCAGCACAAAGACAAAAACAAAACAGAGAAAGCAAACACGAAAAAAAGAGACTACCAAACAAAGATAACAACCCATGACAATGAATAAAAACCCACAACTTCCCCCTTCTTTTCCCGACTTCCTCTGCTACTATAACCAGCAAGTAAGCATCAAACGCAAAGATTCCAGTAACCCGTCATCGTCGCGCAAACTTCACAACCAGAAAAAAAAACCAAAAAAAAACACAAAAACAAAAAGTCCAGTCGCCGGTGGTGCGCAAAGCTTCCGCTTGCGCCCCTTCAGAAAGGCCCATCTCTCTCTCTTCACACTATTCCCTCTTTCTCTCTCTCTCTCTTTCTGTGTTCACACCAGTGTCGTGATGTTATTTTGAATTTCTTAAGAACCACCGGTTCCGGTTCTTTGCACAGTTCAATTAAAGAACTCTCAGTTTCAATTGTTTCCACAACCTTAAACAGCCTCCCAATTTTATGAAAGAACTGACATTTTACTGGCTGCTTATTTGAATTTTTTTCCCAAAAAGTTTCAGGATTGTGATTAGTGATTACCTACTAGATTTGATTTTCTGAGAATTATGATTATGAATATTAAGAACCGCCCTCATAACCGTCGGGGGTCTGTTCCTGCTTCTAACAGCCCAAACTGGTTCACACCTATTTGTGCATTTTCTAATGACGTTATTGTCTTCCTTCACCCAACGCTTGTTATGAAACTTGTTTAGGTCCTTGTCAATGCATGTTTCAAAGACTTGATACCTCCAAACTTGAAGGGCATCATCTAATGAACTTCATAATGAATTTCATCCATGTGATCCAATTTCATGTAATGTCAGAATCAATGTCAACGGAGGGAGAGTTGTGGCATATGTAATCTATACCATCATCTCACATGGTGGACATGTTTATGCAATGTTGTCTACCCAAAAAAAATTCATATTTAAATTTTGTGAGGGACTCAGAGAAGTTTCTTAATGTATTTGAAGGGTTAGTACCCTATATTCATGAATATCCTTCCTAAAAAAGGAGGGGGCGGGGGCATTACACAATGTGAGGTATCTTACACCTACTGATAGGGATCCGTTATAGGCATGAGATCCCTCACGCTCTTACTGAGCAAGCATAGATCCCCCCCTCCTACTTCTGGTGATCCTCCTCTGTTTAGGCTCATGATAACCTTGGCTTGTGCTTTATGATCTGTACAGCTCACAATTGCAGGACATTTGCAATAATCAAGGCTGGACTTGACTATTGCCTCATCATCCTAGGCACCTCATTTCAGGAATGCCCCATCATCCTGCTTTACCCCCACACTTACACAGAACCCACCTCCAAATAGTGCTTGAAAGACTTATACAATCCATCTCCAAATCAGCTGACATCCCAAGACAACAATGACAAGGAGCTCATCGCCTAATGACTCTGGTCTTTTATGCCAGGTTCAACCTTCAAACATTAAACTTCCCTTGCTACATTTTGAATTTCTCATATAGATTCATGAGTTTTATGAAACCTATCCCTCCATAATATGTGCACATAGTACTTTAAATGCCAGTCACACATTGGGTCAAATTTGAGCAAAATTTCATGCCCAATCCTACACCAATGTGTGGTCTCTTCCAATGTTGAGAGGGTATTAAAAAATGACTAAAAATTGGCAAGGTTTAAGTCAGGTTTCAAGTTGAATGTCTCAAAGTAGTACCCGAGGTCATCCATTGTTTGAAACCTATTCACTATTTGAAACCATTCACTGGTTCCCACTGGATTCAGAACAGTGAGAACCAGTCACTTGAAATCTTGTTTTTTTTTTTTTTTTTTTTAATTTTTATTTTTGTAAAAAATTAAAAAAACCTTGAATAAAAATTTTAAATTTTTCCCAATGTTTCAGTACATTCAATTGTCACTTTGAGTTGAAATGTTCTCAAACTGCAGTCAATGTGAAGAATGTAAACATGCAACACTCAACTCAACCATCACTTTGAAATCAAATGTTCTCAGGCTTGAGCCAATAATGTGTAGAATGTAAATATGCAAATGTAAATCTAGAAAAATGTTCAAAAATTTGGGGTTGGTGGGTGGGTTGCTACATTATTGAGGTACAATGGTAAAATTTTATGGCCAGCATGAACCAACACCCACCGCGCACCAATTGGACGTTTTGTCCACCAGATAAGGAAAGATTTCTCATCTAATTCATAAATCTGTGTTGATCACAGTTCAGTTTTTTTGGTGCTAACCATTTCTTAGGTTTTCTTTTTTGGCTAGTTGTTTTTTCCTAACTCTGGACCTCAACTACCTAAGTACATATTACCTGGATGTTTGGCATTACCTACCAAGTAAAAATCAAGGGCCCCCCTTGTCACGTACCTACTAGATCCCTGCCCCCTTTTCCCACCTGCCCACCTACTAGATTCAACCCCTCACCTATATGCCTATCACCCAACTAGGCACCCACCCCTACATGCCTATGTCATTCATATTCTTACCTACCTACCCACTCTCCCTCCTACCTTTTATAAATAATAACCTTTAATAGGTAAAGCAAAATTGGGTATTTTCAATTAAATAATGGTTGAAATAAAAATTAAGAAGAAACGTCTATAAAACTATGATTAATCAAATATAAAAATAACAATTATTTTAATAAACTTCAATTATAATTTGTTGGTAATATTTTTTGAAGGGAAAGTGTATAACTTTTTTTTTAATCATTTAATCATCAATGGTAATTCAAAGTAATGTAGAGCCCAAGTAATGATATTATTATAGCTAGTTAATAATTACCCTAGGCTAACTATTTTAATATTATTATTATTATCATCATCTCGATACTTTTAGCTTTTATTAACTCTAATATTTATTTTTCAAATAATAATAATTCCATAGGTTTAAAACAATTTCATGAGAATTGAAATATTCACATGTGGGCACTATTGAAAATGTTTCTATTGGTCCAACACCCTTAAAATGAATTTATGTTCCAAAAATGCACATGGGCACTAGCAAAAATGTTGTCTATTGGGCCCCCTTTAAATTGATCTTTATTGTAAAAATGTAATACTTGCATCAATCATATTTGTTTGGTTGAATGTGAGTAGTACAAAAGGTTTTTGTAACCCTTGTGTAAGTATTACATTTGAATATGAAAAACCTAGCATGTGTGTGAATGCCATGCTGCTATTACACTTTGAATACCTTTAATCCAATTTTATTTTTGTGACCCCAATGCAGGTATTGTAATTTGTATGCCTTTAATTGAATTTTTTTTTTTGTGACCCCACTGACATTATTACAAATGTTATGTTTATTTCATTGGCAAATGACATTACTACAAAACCATGGCTTTTTTACCACCTATATTTTGACTAAAATGACTGTGGAATCAATTACATTTGACTGTTTGACTAATCATATCTATATTTAGTAAGTGAAAAATAAGTGTGTATGATATGACTTATCATAAATGACATTGTAATCAAACTAAACATACCAAAGCATATGTGGCAAAGTACAATGCACATGTGGAAAATGTAAATGACTACAATTTGTTAGGTAGTTTTTAACATGAACTATGACATGTCAAATGTGACTTAAAATAGTCATGTACTTTTTGACATGGAACACAATGTGTCAAATAATACTAAAAATAGTCATAGACATTTTGAGGTGGATTGTCACATGGAACATGACATGTCAAACATGACTAAAAATAGTCATAAACATTTTTGAGGTGGATTGTCATGTGGATCATGTGACCAAAAACTATCATAAAGATTTTGAAATGGATTGTGACATGGATCATGTGATTAAAAAAATCATACTTCTATTGACATGGATTATGATATGTGACATGTGACATGTGGCAAAATTAAGTCAATATGTTGATGATTTTACCACATGTGTAATTATTATACAAAAAGTAATTTCTTAAATACATTTTGAAACACTAAAAGAAGCCTACAAGAGATCATAAAAAGAAAGTGGGTATATATTTTATAGGAATCAATGTTTTAAATGTTTAAACATGATTCCCATACTTAATTATCACAATTATAAGTTGTTGCATACTCTTTTAAGCTATTAGTTCCATCATTTTCCTTTAGTAAGCACATTGCCCACCAAGTCACCAACAAACAACAATAAAACCTCCCACAATCACAACAGGTTGCATTGACTTGTCAATAGATTTTGGAGTTCGTAGGCTTAAATATGCATCATCATTATCTAACTTGAGCATGTCAAACTCAATTGGGTTAGTGTGAACTATGTCAGTTATTCATCTCCCACGAGATTCCTTTCATAAAACCATTTTCCATCCTCTTTCCTTCGGATCACTAGAAAAAATACTTGCTCCACATGTAATGGGAAAGTTAAGGATTGGTTAAAAATGGGAATGAAAGAAGCAAAATTTACAAGAGTGAAACCATATTCGTCTCACTTAATTGTCACACTACTCCCAATGAAATTAGCTTTCATCTAATTACAAAACAGCAGTTTTGAGTACCCCATAATTTAGCTCCAATATCTTTTCAACCCATCCCACGTATTTTAGCTTTGCAAGCGCTAGATTTTTATCATTTGGTCATGACACATTCTTGTTCAAAAATTGTTGCCACCCCATTACCAAATGTTGCCAAATGTTTTTCCACACTTGAAACATGAATATGATTACCAAATGCCCACATTGTTCAATAAGACTTTGCTTCAAATGCTAGTGGCATCAAAATGTGGACCACATTTCTTTTATTCACATCCCCATTTTTGATAACTACAATAATTAAGTATCTTACCCATGTTGGAAATGGTGGCACTTCCATAAGATGTTTTGGGAACACATAAATATCCTTTGCTCGAAATTGACCCTAGATTAATAAAATTCACTCCTTTCTTGATTCATCCAAAGGTAGCATGGTGAAATGCTATGCATTATAAGAGGCCTTACAATTCTACACAAAATATTTGTAAGATTTTATAACCACATCAACATACATGTAGAGTCATATATACATCAACATCCATGCCAAAATCCACAATCCAGTGGTTTTGGAAATGTTCATGTCATTAACCATATTATGTAATTTAAGGGGTTTGAAATCCAAAAATTGGATTGAAATTATAAATGGATTTTAGTGGGTCAAACCTTGAAATGTATTTGCCAAATCATAGTTATGCAACCAATTTCCCAAACATTAAAAAACAATAAACTAAAAATCCATTGTTCCATTATGTATAACCAATTTGCCCCTTTAAAAAAAAAATTCATCAATATACATATAATCCATGCCAAAATCCACAATCCGGTGTCCATTTTGTGACCATTTTCTATAATCCAAATATCAAGGGACTTGCAAAAATGAAATATATTCCACTAATGTAACCCCCCCCCCACCCCTCCTCAAAACACAATGTAGTATAATATGTTTAAGGCAACATGATTAAACAAGTGGCATTAAATATGACTAATTTCAATCATCATAGTCATCCTATATTTAATTACATAAATATGAAGTAGTTGCACTATTCAAATTTAATCCCCACCTCCCATTCATGTACAATGCAATTAAAAAGGTAATTAATTGAATGCAATTTAGAATTATACATGTATATAATATATCATTTAAATTAATAAATTTGAAGTTGTATAGCCAAGTGGCACTATATAATTGATTCATGTAGGAACAATATGATTGATTTCAATCATTCTACTACTACACGTAAATTTTAATTCCTACAGAAGCTTATTTTAGCCTACACAATAATGTTGATGGGTGACACCTTGGAATTTTAATGCAGTGCACATGCAAGCCAAGAAATAATGGAGCCATGCTTATCTCCACAACTTAGTGCAACAAATAAAATGGCAAACCACCAATGTTTACTACACCAACATAATTTGAAAGTGATTTACAAAAAGAAAAACATGGGGGTTTACATTTGTGGATGGGATAACTATAGAGGTTATAAAATTGGTATAAGGTGGAAAAGCAAAGTCTTCATTCAAACTGGGTGAATGCACATTAAGGTGGCTCACTTTTTGTCCCTTTTTGAACTTTTTGCAAAGTGTACTTTATTCAAATGCCACATACACATTATAAAATAATCAATTTGACAAAAATATTTATGAATTAAGATTTCCATCTTGAATAAGAATATTTATTGAGAGGTGAAATTCAATAAACATACACCAATCATATAATAATGAATTTTTAAAATGAACATATGGACTATGGTCTAAATTCTACATTAGCATTCAAATGCATTTTTTGTTATGATTTCATCTAAATATTTTTTTATAGTGTTTCAATATCTGATACTTGATGGAAAAAAAATATGGATTGAAAAAGTTACAACAAAAATTTTAACCAACAAATAACTATGGACTTTTGAATGAGCAAATTTAGACCTTATTTTCCTAAGTCCTTATCTTGGTCATTTTTAATTGGATTGATATTTTCCCCCCCTAACATGTATGTCAAAGAATTGTTTAGATGGGCAGCCTTTCATATGGACTTTATTAATTGATTAATCACCACATAAGGCCCATTCAAAATTGGTTTTTAATTGTTTTATCCATTCTAGTGTTAAAATATGGACTTTTGGGATTATGACTTTTGTTGTTTTTGAGCCACCTTAACTTGCATCTACCCAATTGAAAATAGAAAATGGAAAGATATTGTCACTTAGGGTAAAGGTTGTTGCATACTTTGAGTAATCAAATTTATAATCCTTTTAGACAAGACTACGATGTCAGGTGCACACAATTGCATTGTTAATACTATGATGGAAGATGTCAACAATTAATCATGCAAACAAAGGGGAAGATTATGAGGAGGTACAAAGATGTAAGGTGGTAGAATATGATGCGAAGATGGTAGTAATTTTTGGTCTAAAATGGAAATAAGTATTTTTGTCATTTAACATTGCTCAATTTTTTATGCGCTTTATAGTTCTTCAAGTATAGGGTTGATTTGTTGTTGTTGCATTACTTGCAATTCAAAACCTTACATTGAATTACAATGATGAATTGTTGTTGTTAAACCTAATGCACTAGTTGCTATTTTTTTTGTTTTTTGTCTCTCCATTTGATTTACGTTTTTCTTTCAATTTGTTTTTTTAGATCTTGATAGAGTTGTGATCTTGTTAAAATCATTGTGTTTGTAATGTTGTTGTAGGGATAGAAACATTACAAGTAATGTTATCCAAACAACTGGTCAATTGCATAAATGTCAAGTTCCCAAGGCCTTAAACTTCTAACTTCAACACTATAGTTGGTTAACAAATAACACAAAGGTTATCAACAAATTTGGTAGTTCAGATGAATCAACCGAAAAAAGGAATGAACTTTCATAATTTAATAAAGATTTGAAGGTGGACAAGGACTTTGGTGAGGAAGATGTGGCAAATAAAGTAGATTCAAATGAAAGCATAGAACAAGAAATTCGGGTTGTGAAAGAAAAAATCAATAGACAAATGATATTTCAACCTTCTAAAAATGTCTTGTTTCTTTTTGTGTTTTGATGGTTTGGAAACTTTAATTCCATTTCTCATTAGAACTAGAGCTACTAATCCATAAAAAATAAAGAAACAAGAAAAAGAAAAAAAAGATTATTCATGGTCCTCTTTTAAAATTTTGTATAAAAATGGAGAAATGATGAAAATTCTAATTAATTTCATTTTGTATATTACAAAAATAGTTTAATCAACCTTCATTGAGTTGCTACCATAAGTTATAAATGTTTTAAGGAATTCATGGTGTTAAACTATTAGTTAATTGTGAATAGTAGTGGACCAATGAAAAAATGTTTTTTTATTTACATATAATGTTAACTTGCATCCATTGTTGCATGTTATTCTCATTTAGAAATGATATTTTGGCAAACAATAACCAAATTGGTGGAATATGCAAAAACAACCTACAAAATCTTTGCTTGATAGGTTGAATTTGCTTGTAATGGAAAATCCCACCCCTTTTCAATTAGCTAAACTCAACATGGCTATATTAAATGCCACCAAATATGTCCCTGGCCAAAAACATCCTTGGGTGGTACCACTAGGAACATCATACCTTGATTTTCTTAGACCCATTGAACTTTGAAAAATCATAGGAAACACTTAAATAAATATTTTCATAATTTTTTTAATGAATACATTTATTAGGTTCCATAAATTTTGAATTTTCAATAATAGCAAGGATATTGTGTATTTTGATGTTCCTAATCATTACATTTTTAAAAAGTTTCAAGAATGTCACATTAGTTTCTTTCTTTGAACTTTTTGGTCAATAACACAAATTTGAAACATGATTTTAGAATTTTCTTGAGAATTTTTTTCCTAAGGTAATTTGGAAGTCATCTTATATTTAGGTTTTTATTAAGAAATTAATTGAGTAAATATAATTTAGTTATGAAATTCCAAATTTAAGGCTATTAATTTCTAAAGGGGCACTTTTGATTAGGAATACGAATTTTTAACAATTTTTAATTTTTTAAATTCCAAAATAATTTTCAAACTATATATTAGTGCTTACAATTGATAAACATGAGAAAAAAAATTTATAGTTGTGAAAACATTTGAAGTAAAGGGCTCAAGAAAATGATTTTATGGTTTTTGGTTCTTTAACTATTCCTTGAGGTGGTTCCTAATGGTAATACCCAAGGATGTTTTCGCCTTCCTAAGACTTTAGCTACTAGAGGTTTATTTATATTTTTGAACTACCCTAATGTCATTTTGAATTTTGGCATCATGTACTAATGGTATCAGGAGGGACTGTTAATTGTGTGACAATTTTTTTGCCAAAAAAAAATCAAAGAACTCCAAATATAAAGGTTCAACTAATGTTTCCATAGGTTGTACCATGAACCCCACAACTTGTTACAACTTGACCTGAAAGAATGGCCATGCTTCCAATTAGTTGGTTAGTACCTCTAGGTTGGTAGTACCTTTTGGTTGGCCCATGCTTGGTCAATTTAATTAAATTGCCATATATTAATTCATCAACTATTACCATCCAACAAACAACATCAACATTTAATTTTGATCAACAAAATTTGGTGGTACCACCCAATCCATACCTAGCAACCATGGTTACAAATTATCCATTTCAACAAATGCTTGTAGTTTAACTACAATGCAACAATTTCCTTCCAAGTTGCCTGGATACCCGCACTTACCATGGCCTACAACTCTATTGACATTAGAAGGGCCTATAAAAAATAATTTTGCAACCTTGAAATTTTTTGGAACCACACTAAATATACTTAATAAAATTTATTTTCTTACTTGTGTTGCTTAAGTGACAAATATTGTGTTTTACTAACCAAATAGCCAAGTGCTTGAAAAGTCATGAAGGGGGGCTCCAAGCGAGTTGAATAAAAGGCCCATCATCAAGGAATAAATAAGGTTATGCAACAATTGGGAATTGAGTTTGATGACCGTAATGGGAAGAATGCCATACCTATTGTGCATTACACTATAGATGGTAAGCTTTATGGTGGTGGAAAACAACTAGATGAATGCATTTCAAGGCTATGCCTTGAAGCTCAATCTAACAATCAATGACATTCGTAAGCAACTAGCTAAGAAGTTAAAAGCAATCAAAGACACCCTTGAGATGGGCTATGAGTCTTTACACCATCCCTTGGCTTACAAGCATGTGAAAGTTCAACTAGCGGTCATTTTGAAAACTAAATGAAGGTCATTGAAGAAGATGATTTTGAAGGGGGAATTGCATACATGAAATTGCCAAGAGAACAATTGGAGCCAATTGAAAAAAGTCTTGATGAAAGATGAAAATAAAGAAAGAGTAGTTCGAATGAAAAGAATTTGAACAACTCGAAAAAATGCTAGTTGGGTTGGACAAGTAGGTGTGGAAGAACAAATGGTACATTTCACCCCTTTCCCTTTATTATTATTATTTCTTTTGCTTGTTATTGAAATTTTGAATGCGCATGCATACGTGTGTATTAGGAAGTAGATCTTGGAAAATTGCCTACATTAGAAGAGATCCAAACAAAATGTGAAAGGGAAAAAACCTACAAATGAAAAAAGGCAAAAGAAAAGGTTGAGGAGTATGGGGAGGACGAGGTTGAGGTTAAAATGTACCATAATACCTTTACTAGTGTTGTGAATTATTGTTGAGTTTTTAATTTAATAACTTACATTCATTTTTTCACTCTTGTAACAATTAAATTCTCCAAAATGATAGCAATTGTTTTTAACTATTCACATTTGAAATATGTTAAATAACCATGCATAATAGTTTGAAACATCCATTCTTTAAACTTACATGACTTGAAGCATTTTTTTTTGGACTTTAAAGGAAGATCTAACATCAAAGTTGGAAGTTCGCTAAAGACCATGGAAAGCAACCATGAAGACATAGTCAAGGCCATTGAGGAGTTAAAGAAAAATCAAAAGGAAATGATGACACCTATGATGTAAGAAATGTATCTCATAAGCAAATTCAAGTGGTCATGGTAATCAATCTCGAATGGAATGCCCCAAAGGAACAATTGTTGCCAAATCTATTCATGGTGACACTAAAATGATAAGAGGGAACTAACCTGAAATTCACATAACAAGAAATCCATACATTTTGAAATTATTTAGGTGTGGAATTCATTAACTGACATAGGGAATTGGCAATTGAACTTCTTGGGGTTTGTGATTACATGTGGTTCATGAATAGAGGTCAAAGGAGCAAGAAGAGCATGGGTCTTTATAATATGTTGTAGTTGAAAATACTACATGTGTCAAACTTCACAACAAAGAGAAAAGTGTGGTGAACTTACCCATGGTGGAACATAGGTTTGAAGAAATTGACCCTAATGTGGTGAGCTTAGATAAGCAAACACATTCAAGTTTCCGCAGGAATAAAGTGGTGATTGGCAATATAGCAAGAATACTCATGTGGCCCCAAAAGAGGTGAACCCTAATTCACTTGCAAATGCTTGCTTTATTTTCTATCCAAGTAGGCAACTTGATAATAAGGTCCGCAATTTGTTGGTTTAAAATATGAATGGCTTACTATGTGAAGCATTGCATTTGAAATCTATTCAAAACAAATAGAAACCCATAGTTCTTGCAATGAAATGTGGAAATACATTTGTGAGTTTTTCACCCAACTATTTTAATTTCTTGGAGTTATGTAGCTCAAGGTTTGATATTGCCATTTGGTCCACAACCATCCAAAAAAATTTGCAGCCCATGGTACAATTTCTATTAGGGGATGATAGTGGTGTCCACCTTGTCTTTGTGTGGGGTGCAAAGAAATGCTTGGAAACAAACATTCCACATCCTAAAAATCCACATAGATAATTGGTTTTGAAAAAATGTCAAAGGTGTGCAAAGAAATTAGTCCATCATTTAGGCAACTAAATCAATTCAATATTTTGTTGATAAAAAATTGCCCATACAAATGCATTGGGAATTATTTTTTTCATACATTTTGCCCCACCCATTTTATAGTCAAGTAATGGACAACTACTTACTAGAAAGTTTGTGGCCTTACTTGGAGGGGTTGTTTGAGTGATTGGGTACCTTACAATATGTTGGAATGAATCCACATGGACAACATCAACTCACAAGTCAAAACCCCCATTAACATTTGATAAGAGATTTTTCTTGGTCTATTAATTGCTTAGGTTAATTCTAAACCCTTACTAAAAACCCATACTTCCATGTAATGTGTTTAAAGTTTTTGAATTTTCTTGAATATGTCAACGATGTTCTATGGGTGTAAAAAATTATAAAGTAGTACATTTATGCCATTGTTTGGGTATTTGTAGATGAATAGGGCTATGCAAGGTAATTCCAAGGTTGTGGGCAATTCAATTTTGAGCAAAGCCAAAGGCAAAAAATGAAATTTTGGTGTAAGTTCAAAATGTTTTGCCAATGGCATTTGAGGCAACTATTACTAAACAAGTTGCAAAAGCCCGCCCAAGTGTAAGAAGGTCATAACTTTTTGCTTTGAATTATTGAATTGAACATTGATTTGAAAATGTTGTCCAAATGTGCTACCAATTTTCATTCACCCAGTTATAGAGGTTTCATACATTCAAAGGTTCAAAGTAAAAATGTTTTGTTGCTTGAAATATTGATAGGTCTAATTGGTTTGATTCATATTATTCATTTGTTTTTTAAATGGTTGATCAAGTTGGAAGTATGAACTTGATCTTCATTTATTTAATTTGAGTTTGTTTCCTAGTATTAAAAAATCCAAGAATTCATCTTCATGAGTCCTTTTGGTAGCACCCAAATTACTCTCAAATCCTTTGTAAAATTTGGTGGTGGTATGGCTAAACATTTTGGTAATTCCATGATAGATGAGTATCTATCTATTGGCATTACACAAAGTGACATTAAAGGGTGTTCATTTACTAGTTCCTAAACCAAATAATGATTTTCCATTCTATAGGGTATATGATGGAATTGGATATTTTGTATAGTGACCTTGGAAAAAACCATTGCATACAATTAATTGGTTGATAGCTAATGATGTTTCAATTGATTTTATAATAATTATTGATCTTTACTATGTATAAACTTCAATTTGAAACAAGTATGAAGATTTTGGCTTTCAAGTTGTAAAATTATGTGTGAGTAATGTATTCATTTTTTTTTTTAGTTCATCATTTGTGTTTTTAATGAATCATGTCATGTTTGTGGATGTTGTTTTATTGTCCATGTAGATTAATATATATAGATGTTTAACATAAGAACATTTATATGGTACATACCCATGTCTATTTTAGGTTGAAAATTAGTTTTAATATTTATATTAAAAAATAATTAAACAAATCAAGCTCATAAAATATTTAGCATGTTAATCATCTGTTTAAAAAAATTGCCATGTGGTAACCAATTATTGGATCAACTGCTAGTAAATTCAATCAAACAAACATCCACATGGCACTCAATTATTGGATCAACTATTAGTCAAATTAGTCAAAATAAACATCCACATGGCAACCAATTGTTGGATCACAAATGTAAGGCAAATCAATTAGAACAAACATCCATATGGTAATGAATTGTTGCACCACTTGTTAGTCAAATCAATCATAACAAACATCCACATGGTAATGAATTGTTGGACCACTTGTTAGTCAAGTTAGTAAAAAAGGATTGCCATGTGGCACCCTATTATAAGGCAATAGGTTAGTCAATTTTGTCATAATAGACATGCTAAGTTGGTAGCCGTGTTAGCCAACAACTTAGTCATCCTTGTCAGAATGGACACACATACATCATCAAACATGTTGGTCAAAACATACACTAATAGCCATTCAGTCATAATAAATTTAGTCAAGTTTTTGGTTTAAACAACTAGTATGTTCTTATTTTAAAACATTTTTCTCCATTGTATATATTGATCATAAAACTAATTATATTGTGTCAAATAAACTAGTGGAAATCCCATGTTTTGTAGTAGTGTAAACACCAAAAATATGGTTATTACATATTTTGTATTGATGATTTTTTGTGTTTATGGAAGAATTGTGGAATCATTCTTTTGCATTTGTATTGAAAAATTAGTAGAATAAGGTATTTCATCACAAAACATGGTTACAAAAAATGATTTTCAATACAGCTTGTGAAAGTTTATATTGACACATGCCAAAAAGTTTCATGGATAATGGATTAATCCAAATCAATGTAACCAAAAATGTTCAAAGAGCGTTAAAAAAATGCCAAAAAAAATCACACTTGTTTAATTCAAAGACCATCATCATTAAAGCCATGAACTTGGTGGTAAGCCTCTACCACCTTCGCCACCCTTGTTGTGTGATGGTGTGTGTACATTTGGTAGTATTCTATGATGAAATGAACTACATTCACCACAATCAATCTTTTGTGGTTCCAAACAACCTAAATCACAATTAAAAAATTATTTCCAAACTTGGAATTTTCAATTGGACTTGAATTAATGGAAGGATTTGAAAACACATACCACTCATGAATCATTTTTGATGCGTGAAAATCATAGATAATTTGCATTTCTTTGACTCAAGTGGATCATTTGCTAAATTCTTACTCCCACAAGGTAACATTCCATGTGACCTTAGTCCTTTTAACATATGAAAATTTGCATTGAAAGAAGGTGCTAACAGGAACTTAATCCTTTTCAATCTCTTTTTTTGCCTTGCTTGTCCTATTGCCCCAACCCTTTCCTTTTTGCTACCTTTTTCTTTCTTTCCTTTTGTATGTATTGCTTATCATGTTGTCTTTCCCCCTCTTTTCCTTTTTTTTTCCCTTCTTCTTTTCTTTGATTTTTTGGTGTGCTTGTCCTACAACTCCTCTCTTTCTTTCCTTCTTTCTATCATGCCTACTCCTATTGCCACGCACACACACACACTTTCCTTTTCTTTTTCTTTTATATCTTCTTGCCATACACTCCCTTCTTCCCTCTTTTTGCACTACATATCTTCCCACACATACACACATTCCCTTTTCCCCCTTGTTTGTCCTACCACACATTCACATAATCTTTCTCTTTCCTTTTTCCTACCCTTCTATCCTACTACCACACACACACCTTCTTCCCTTTCTACTTCATTTTACCCTACCTATCCTTGTGGGCACACACACACATGCTCATTCTCCCTCTTTTTGTCCTTTTTTTTTTTCATGTTGCCACACATGCACCCATCTTCCCTTTTTCATAGACACAAACATAGTGAAAAAAATAAAATTACTTGGAGTGCGTGAAGAAACTATTGTTGGAAAAATAATAATAAGGTGTTTGGAAGAAGGGCATTGGAAAGTAATGTTCCCCACATTGTTGGAAAGAAAAAAGTGGGGGCACTTGAAGGTGCTACTACTAGAAGAAGAGGAAGAAGAAGAAAGAGGGAAAAAATGTGCTATTATTAAAAGAAGAAAAGAAAATAGAAAAAGAGGTCCAAGAAAAAGAAGAAACAACTTTGTTGTTGGGGTAGGCAAGGATGTTATTGGGTAACTAGGTGTTTAATTTTTCTTCAAATTAGGGGGTGTTAAGGGTAGAAAATTATCCTATGTTGGTTAAACACCATGGATGTTGGGAGATGGTAATATCGTTAGATGGCAAAATAATTTCAAGAGAATTCTAGAATGAAAGTGTTTTATGTCGATAGTATGGTTATAGTGAATTACTTGAACATGGGACAAAATAATCAAAAGTTAATTCTAGGATAAATTCTAATAAAAATAATATTAGTTATGAAAAAAAATCTTCATCTAGTTCACTTTGAAAGGCATCCTAATAATTATTTAATTATTAATGGTAAATATCCTACTTACCATATTTTATTTACTGGGGGGTGAAGGCATCTAAGTTTATTAATTTAAGTAAATAAAGGATGGATGGATTTCCCTTAACTAAAATGTGTGAAATAGATTAAGATAAAGAGATTTATGAAGATAAGGAAATCTAGGAGGATAAGGATTCAATTTTTGTGTGATGAACATCCTTCTTAGGTTCCTTAGTTATTTCTTGGGAGGGGTGAACAATTTCATTAGAAGATTAGATGATTAAATTGATTAGTTTTCATGAGTCATTAACATTAAGAGAATGTTTGTGTGTGACATTCATGTATGAGAAAGAAGAAAAAAACATGGGATAAAGTTGTATTTGTCTTTATGTAATGGAAAATGGTTGAAACTTGTGTGGATTCTAACATTTCTTTTTAGTGTGTGTTCTACTTAGAGTGTGATACATGAAAGGAAAATAACTCATACCAAGTTTATATATAATTTTGTTATTCTTATGTATTAGTTTTTCATTTCTTCTATAGGAATTATGTGCCATCCACTTTCTATTTTAATTTTTGGGATAGGGAATACCTTTTGCCACAAGATGGTTCTTGTTCCTAAAAAGAAACAACAAGGAGGTAGCAATTATATTTAAGGTTTGTAAAGGGTAAGGAGTTGTTTCAAACGAAGACATCAGTTACAAAGGGTTTGTAGGTGTTGTAGACGATAGGTAGTGGCTATAAAGGGTCAGTAGGTGTTGTAAACAATAAGTAACAACTATTGAAGGTTTGTAGGTAGTTGTGGGTTTTCTTTCAAGTTTGCAAATGATAATATGTGCAATATAGTAGTTGTTGCATGGCAGTAGTTGCTGTAGGATGGTAGTTGCAACATGATAGTAGGTAAACAAAAAAAAAGTCGTATTTTCATGTATTTTCATTTTTTTAATTAAAAAAAAATTGACAACTCTTTCCTTGTTGGTAATTAAGTTGTCAAATCATGCGATTTTATAGGGGGTAAGGTGAAAAAGGAAAAGGAAAAAAAAGAAAAAAATAGTTTGAGTTCATCCAAAAACAACTTGAATGGCTTCATCCACCAATTGGTGGGTGCAAGGTCACAATAACCAATTTTTTTTACCATTGTTATCCCAAGACAAAAACTATCAACTTTCTAGTTTTTGTTGATATGATTATGAGATCCTTGGATATTAGGTCTGAAAATGTATCATATGTAATTTGGTATTAAAAGGATAAAAAGTTTAGTAAATCATGCGTAAGTTTGCCATCTTGTGGTTGAATTTTGCATGTACATTAAATTTTTCATATTTTTGTACATTTTTAAATTAAAAAATAAAATTACAAATCTGAAATAAAATAACTTTTGAAAATTGATATGCGAAAATTGCTTTTGAATATGAACAAGTTTGAAATGTGTGAGACTCCACATTTTGAAACCTGGGTGAGAACATTTTTCCCATGTTTTTGAAACCCTGCCCAGGTCTCTTAAAAAATAATTTGAAAATGAATTAAAGAACTGAGCCAAGTTGTAAAAACTCTTCTAAAACCTGGACCCGACAGGTCTAAAAAAACCTGAGAACAACCAAGCACTGGTCTCTTCCTCTTAGCAGAGTCAACAAACACTCTAAAATCTTATAGAAACCACCCATACAGTAGTCTATAGTATGTACTATGTACCTGAGAAAACGCTATAAGTTACACACTACCCTAGTACCTTGGCAGCTTCAACACATGTGTGTCCAATAATTAATTTATTTTGACAATTTCAACATTTCTGAAAATAATATAATTAGTGTCGAAGCTGCCAAGGTTCTGTAGTACCTTTTACCATTCCCACATCTTCTTGTTGAATATTTATTTATTTGTTTTTCATTTTTTCACTCTGGTAGCCTAGTAACAATAAAAATTTCCTGAAATTTTTGAAACTTTCAAAGACCTGGGCCATGTGAACCTGGAATAAACAAATTGATCATGTACACTAGGTAGCAAGATAATTGCTAAAACTTCTGGGATTGTGGGCAGCTAATTTTGAATAAAAAGACATTTACTGAAAGCCTAATTGAATTATTGCCAGAATGGTAAAGGTGCTATGGTAATAAGGTATCTTTGACAAAGAAGGAATAAAAAGCGTTCTGACTTAAGCTACACATGCTAGAATCAAAAGTTTTTAAAGGCGTAAATTGAAGAAAATGTATTATAACTGATGGATGATTGTGGGATGAATGCGGATTAAATTGTTTTAGAGAATGACGGTCATGTCTCTTCATCAGTTGGAAATTAGGGTTTGCCTGAATTAGGGTTTGGCGGTGGCTGACGGAGGCAAAGGAGATGGTGGGGGAGAAACTGTAAGCGAGCTCCATTTCGATCTACGCTGCTCCTTGAGGTCGAAGAGCGTAGTCGTCTCTTCTTCATATTTGCAGAAGCGGTAGTAGCAGCCATGAAGTTTTCTTCTCGTAATAAGATTTTCCATTGCTCTTTTTAAGCTTTTTTCTTTGTAATTGCTTTGGTTTTTGGTACTGTTTTGCTCCTTACTCATGGGGTTGGGACTGAGTGTGTTGTTGTCTGTTGTTTGTTCATAGAAAGAGAGCATGGGCGCTATTCCTTTGTTGGAAGACTTCAGTATTTTAAGCTGATTTTTTCTAGCGCATTTGGAGTCTTACGAGGAAGCCTGGATTGGTTGTAGGTGTGAGTAGCTCAAGGCGCAAGTCGCGGAAAGCGCACTTCAGTGCACCTTCAAGCGTCCGCCGCATTCTTATGAGCGCTGCTCTTTCGTCAGATCTCAAGAACAAGTACAATGTAAGTTGTTCGCCTGTCTGCATGCAGCGTCTTCTGTATAGAGAATTTTCGCGTTCTTAATCATTTCTAGATCGATATGGACACAACCTATTAGCACTGCGGTTCTGACGAGAAAGAAAGAGGGGTTCATGTGCCAGGTGCGATCTGTGCCGGTGAGAAAGGACGATGAAGTCCAAGTTGTTCGAGGCACATATAAAGGCCGAGAAGGAAAGGTCGTCCAGGTCTACCGCCGAAAGTGGGTCATCCATGTTGAGCGTATCACCCGCGAGAAAGTTAATGGTATTTTCACTGATCTTTTTGAGTTTGCCTTCTGCATACCAAATCTTCTTGCTTTGAGAAACCATGAAACAATGGGTCCTTGTATTCTCCTAAAATGCGTCATCCACCGTCTTAGACCATGTTGTAAACAATGCTAGTGTTTGGTTTGTTAGTAACTAGAGCATTCTTTGTTCTTCTTGTGTCATCAACCTTCTCAAACCGCTGCTGTAAACACAGGCGGTCTAGGTTTGTTTTGTAGCTAAGAATTCTTTCTTCTTCTTGAAGTGAAGTTTTAGAGTTTAGGCAACATGCTCATTGATGTTAGCATGGTCTCTATTCACGAGTGGCAGTGCATTCTAGGTGGGGAGTATCTTTAGGGAGGTGGGACAAGCTGCACAATGTAACTTTTCTATTTATTATTTTTCTGGGCCTTTGAAAGGTGGGCTGTTAGTTTTAAGGAAATCAGTAATAGTGGTTGATGGTACTCAGTAGTCAAGCCTCTTATGTTTACCTCATGCTAGATGTTGTGATTTTGGTGGCAAATGGACTGGGAACTCAAAATTGAGAGTCACTTTGTCTGCATGAGATATACATGCTTGTTAGTTTCTGAGAAAGGTGACCCTGAAGTCTGTTTCTGCAACTATGAGAAGCACTTATTATACTGTCCTCCTAAAGTAATTCTCAACCTGAGATTGTCAGATGTGGACTGGTAGTAATACCTGTCAATGAAATCTTTTGTGCAGAATTTTGAAGCCCAGAGATTTCTTGATGGAGCTTTGTTCTTTATTTGTTGCTGTGCAGGTTCAACTGTCAATGTTGGCATTGATCCGTCAAAGGTTGTCATTACCAAATTCAAGCTTGACAAGGATCGCAAGGCTTTACTAGATAGGAAAGGTAAGGGCCGTGCTGCTGAGAAAGGTAAAGGAAAGTTCACAAATGAGGATGTGGCCCCAGCTCTACAGGAGGTTGACTAGTTCCAGCTAGACCAATGAGCTGGCTGTGCAGTCTTGACAGATTCAGCAGGCTTGAAAAGGAAGCTTGCCTAAAATGGATTTTATATATGTTTTGTTTCAAATGGTTTTCATTCAGTGAGTTATACTTGTCAAAGTTTGGGTTTTTAAAAAAAAATTGATGATTGCAAAATGTTTCCCTGATTTCTACAAGCAAGTTCTGTAATGGATTGGTGAGATCATCTTTTTTCCTAAATTTATGGTTCTGTAGAGGGTGTCCAGTACTTTCTGTAGAGATCATGTGCCTAAGATTCTTGGTCTAAAGGTGTCATAGTTTCTCACAGTAGGTAGTGCTTGACCTAGAATTCCTGATAGTTAAATCTGAATTTTCTTTTTCTTCCAATTTTATGTGTTGGTTAAAATTCTCTTTGATGATTTTTCATTTGAGCTTCATGTTGTCATATGGAGGAGTTCTTGAGCGTTTTGGACCAGAATTCAAAACTCCATCTAGCTTGGTTGTGATACGGTCCTGAGTGTTATGGGTAAGGAGTGTCTTGAGGGAAAATTAGGATGGTGAAGAAGGCCAAGTGATATGACCTCTAGAAGGTCGACCATGATGCGGACAGATCTGGCCAAGTGCCTTATCTGAAAACCTAGGTTTGCTGATGGCCATCAATCTATTCCATCTTTGTATTGATAGCTTCAGAATTACTTACTCAGAGGGTGGGGCCTGGGCAAGCTCTCTTTTTGCATAGATCTGATGGAAGGCAGTAGGAGGACCAAGTGATGTGACCTTAAATGAGGTTGACCATGATGCGGACAGACAAAGCTAATCATATCTGATAATCTGGCCTGCTGATGGTCCTTACATTCTTAGTCTGGAGAAGGTAACTAAAAAAAATCAGGTTGGTATGCAAAGGAAGAAGATTTTGCATAGAAAGTGAATGATGAAGTACAATTGCGTGTCTTTCAGGTTACCTTAGTTGTTGAGTTATAATATGTATTTTGTAACAGGTATCTAGTGCTTGGCTACTACCTGTAACAGCACATCTGGTACTTGTGGAGATGTGGCTTCACCACTATAGGGCATGCTGCCACAGGTAGTAGCTAGCCACCAGACACTGGTTACCAGATCTAACCAATTCTTGGACAGAAGTATTTTTATCTGAAAAGTAGCAGAGTTTTCCAAACAGGTGAAAGGTACTGTTTTCCAACTATATGGTACCTTGTCAAATTGCAGCAGGTTTTTGTTGTATTCATTGTCAAATGTTTTCTTACATCCAAATCCACCAGTTAGAACGTTGAATTTGGAAGGTATGGAAGGTCTGGGGGTAGGTAGAAACTACAAGAAACAAGGCAGGAAAGTACCCCTGATAGACCACCCTAACAAAGCTGTCCAGAACTTGGTTGTAATTGTGTATCTTTCATACATGGTTTGACAGCTCAAAATGATCTGTTTTGAAAAACTTTATTGAGTTTTTAGGTGCATGATTTCAGATTTTGCATGGTGTCAAGTGTCAATCTTAAGAGTGCCCTAATTTTTCTAATACATGTCAAAATGTCATTTTCTTTTGTTTTCTATGTAGATCTTTTGTCTTTGCAGGAGACACTTGATTTTGGTTGCATTTGAATTTTGGGTTGCATATGATGTGATCCAGTTATTTTTTTTCCATTGTAACTGGTTGTGTGATTAGTCAAAAGAATGCCATGGTTACTTGTATTTTACATCTTTTAGGTGAATTGGGCTTTGTGTGTGTCACTAGGTTTGTAGTTTGCCACATTAGTTTGAACTTAGTTTAATGATTTTCTAATACCCACCTAGTACTATCATGGTTGTAAAGTAGCTGACTACAAAGTCTCACAATGTGCAATACACGTCTTCTCGTATTGTCTATATCAATAGCAGAAATGTGCAGACCTCTCTATCTCTAGTCCATGGGATTTGCTGTGAAGCAGGAGCAGGAAATGATTATTGAATTGTTTTTTGCAAGAAACTGTGTCTTCATTTTTTTCCCAAGACTTCAGATTGTAACCTCCTGGGCTGTAGATGCTTTTGAAGAAGACCCCGCACTGCTCTTCCTGTCCTTTGAAGCTTCCATCTTGAAACTTTCTTAGATGTCTTGAGAAAGGCAATGATTATTACACACATGGTGCATGGGCAGACTGAGCATTACATATTTGGCTGATTTCATCCAGCCTCTTCAACTTGTGATGGGCAGAGTTATTTTTTAGCAGCACTGGCTTTAGCAGACTTGAGGAAATTTTGAAGAGCATGCAGCCTGAGATCAATGTCTGTTACCTCCTTTTCTGCATCCATGTTGTGTACAGCTTGGGAAACAACATTATATTGCCCTGCAGAACCAATGTTTTCTGTGTTAGAATACAATGTGGTGAGTAATAAAGCAGAAGTATTGAAGTTGGTCCATCAGGAAAATGCCACACAGGGCCCAGGGAAGTGTTCCAACTGTGTGCAAGATACATTCTGAACTAGTAAAGTATGGATGTTGAAAAACTTGTCTATGGGATGCTCTGCATTTGTTGACTCAAATTCTAACTACTGGACTGTGAAGGAGAGTTGGCATGGACTATGGAGTTCCAAATAATGTGGCTTTGGACAGAGGGCCCCGTGGCATTCCAAACAGGCTAAAGAACACAAGATTTCAAGTAAGTGCACACCTGAAGAGTGACCATTGTAGTCCACACTCCGAGTATCAGGGGACTCAGTGTGACTCAGTTCAATTCCCTCCATCTTTGCATACCTATTCATGTAAGTAATGAAATTGATAAATTTGCTGAGGGGACAATTCTCACTCATTTGTGTAAGATATGCAATTTTCTTACTTGTTTAAAGGTTGCAAATCCTTGTGTTCCCTCTCATGTTGAGGTATCATGGTTCGCAACCACCTTCAAAAAATTTCAACAGTTGGTTATCAACTGAATTTCAGATGAATATTGCATTGGGAACATCAGAAGTGCAGATTACTTTTGAAGTTTTGCCTTCACATCTTGCAAGATCCTGCCTGGAGAACTTGCTCTATATCCATAATGACGATAAACCTGTAGTCATTCAGTTAGCTTTCTTTCAAATCCTGAATGGCAAAATAGACTTCATTAACCTACCTCATCCAGTTAAAGTCATGGATCAAATGGTCAAGACCAAACCATGAATGCAAATCACACACTAAATACAATTCAACATTTGCCACTTAATGCAGTGGTAGTTAGGTGCACGTGCATCCAGAAATGTAGGTCATAAAAGAAATTTCCTCAACAGCGATCATAGTGTATAATGACACATCTTCACTTGTACCTCAGCATCATCATCACTTGTGAGTCCAGGCGTCAAGGCAAGACCACTTGTCACATTGCTACCAACTTCACGAAGTGGTTGTTGGTTTGTTTGGCTTCTCCTGCATGAAACTCCCGTGGTTGGATACACTTAACAAAGATGTCAAAATTAAGATAGTTTCCTCCAAAGGTCAACTGACATCAGTGAATTCCCAATCTGTAGTTACCTAAAACTACCAGTAGATACAACCATTGTTGTGCCTGCCTGCTGATTCCATGGTTTTACCACATCCTAAGCACATGCTGGTTCCATGGTTATAATTCATTCTTAATGTGTGCCTGGATGCAATAACACTAAAGTAGAAGGCTAGGTTTGAGTTAGAAGAGATGAGCAACATTACCAGCTTCTGGTGGGGGAAAGACTGGAATAATCTTGTCTTGCTGAATGTGACCTTATCCTATCCACCTGATTTCTTCCTGCTTTGGATACCTACAGAGGACACAAACCCAGAAACTTGTCTCTAAACAACATTCCATAAATACCTGGGATCAACTGGACATTGAGTGGATGGCCAATATTTCTGAGCGTTTTGAGTGGCACAGATATCACAACTCTGAATAGCATACCTGTTTCAACTCTTCTTATTACTGTGGGCTTGGTGTCCTGGACCTCAGATCAAATTGATTCATAGAAGAGCTTTGGAAGGAAAAAATAGACATTTTTTGCATGATTCTTCTGGTCCAGTGTGCACTCATGACTCCGCAAGAACTCTGATCTCAAATATTCTCCACCACCTCAGTTTTGAAATCCATTCACACTACACACAGGATTTTATGTTAACTTGAGAGGAGTCAAGAAATTTCTTGGATGTAGTACCTCAAGAGGTGAAATACTCCTGTTTGAGAACTGCATACTCTCTTGTCTTTGAGAAGATACTGTTGGATGTGCCCTTATACCATTGGAGCTTAAATTCCTTGACAGTTCCCTATCATCAGCAAGGAATGCTTGATCAAGTCAGCTCTCCGTTGTACTGCAAATGAAATTGTGCTAGGTGAATACATTGTAGGCCAACTGAAGTATCTGCCTAGATCTGTTAGTTGAGTCTACTGATATGAGACAAATTAGATTTTCCAAAAATTTCACTATTGTATAACTTCTGCAAGCACCAAACCATCAAGATTTCACAAAACGGCATTGAAGCCAGGGTGGATATAGCCCATTTGAAGTTTATACCCATGCAACTCGTAGGTAAGATTTGATGTATCATTTCAGCTGACAAGAACTGGTCTGGATAAAACTGTTATGTCATTTCCTTATGAGACCCCCTCAACGAACCACCATCAGGTTTTTCTCAACAGGACTCTTTTCAATTTGGAATGACATAGACCTATTGATGGATTGTTTCCTCTTATTTTAGTGCATTGTTGGGTGAGGTCAACTTGGATTATTATGTGTGTGGTTTCTCCCATACAACAAGTGAAATGCTTAATTCCTTGATCTCATCTACATTGGTAGCTATCATATATTGGGACAATCCATTAGTTATTTCTGATTGGTTTGCCTTAGAAGCTTTCACCATCTATGTTATACAGTTTCTCTAATTTGTTGAATTACATCAACGTAATTGCTAGGAGTAGTAGCCTTAGTCAGTCAATACAATTCTGGCAGAACATTTATAACTTCACTCCAAACACTGGTGAAAAGAATCCTGTACACCGTCCCTGCCTGCCAAGTTTTCCTTCAATTCAAATTGGATGCACATAGGAAAGAAATAGAAGAGGTGAGCATGGAAGGTAAAGACTATCTATCACCTTGAGTAAGGATCAGTTGATCGTGTTGATGAAGGCTGAGATTGTCTTGCCTGAAATCCCTTGTATTCCTGACAATGTGCTCTAAGGTTGGCAGCATTCAGGCGGCCCCTAGTACCAAAAGAGGGGCATGATGATGGGCGAGAGCTTGGTCGAGAACCTGCAAAAAGGGGCACAATAGTTAGCCTGTAATGTTGAGGTAATTTTGGCATATAAAGTCCAACATTGGTACAATGTGAGAACACAAATGTAAGATCTACAACAATTTCTCTGTGCTAGAAACACATACATCATGCTTGGTCTAGATATACATTACTGGGGCAATACATCCACCTATAGGTGTGTTTGCACGACTGGATAATGGTGATGGCCTTCGACTGCCTCTCAGGTGACCATCAGTATGTTTTGTCAACAATGATGGAGATGAGCTCCTGTGCACAATAAAGCGCAAATAGTGAACCAACATAAAATCTTCACAACCTGTCTATACAGGAAGAAAGTTGGCATGAACTCTTGTGTCCCTTTGATAAAAGTTAATTATTACTATGTGAGTCAACTTCTGTTTCAAACCAAACTGGTGTGAACAACACACAACTTGCATTTCTCTTCAGAAAAAACTTTCACCCTGTTGGAACTACATGGTTGATAACCAAAAAATTAAGTTCACAAAGCTGGTACCTGGGTCTTGTACGAGAAGGGGGAAGATCTCTGGCACCCTGGACTTTGATCCTGCAAATATTGTAGTTTGCAAGGCCATGTCTTGAGAGCACAAAGATGCATTAGACATTGGTCCCCCTTTTAGAAGCTATATAGAACTCAGTCTTGTTAATCTTAGCCTGAACATATATCCTGCAAGTGTCAATCTTCTTGCATTTTGTCAGATAGCTTGTATGTATGTTTAACTGTCAGATACAAATTAGGCTTCTTATTTATAATCTTAGAGTAAAATTTTGATGCTAACTGGAGCCTGGCTTTTCTCTATGCCATATGTATTGCCTCTTCTTGAAGGTGGGCTCTATTAAATTGCTGCTCCAGGCTTCTGGGAGGTCAACCTTTGCCGTATTTTTCTGGACTAGGCCACCTGACTTGAGGGTACACGTCAGATGCAATATTCTTCCAAGTATATGTTGTTTAGAGATAGGTCATGTTGTGAGAAGATCAGTGTTTTCGTAGTTTACCTCCTTTTCAAGAGGTCAAGCTCACTCTCTGACTCACGCATCGTCACTCGTAACCTCCTCTCTGCTTCTCGAACTGACCTTACCTACATTATGCAGCACAACAAAGAGCCCTCTCTCACATAACAGCTAACTAACACAAGAAAATTCTTAGGAGCCATGAAATGTTCTACAATATGATTGAAATAGTTATAAATCAGAGTTCACTCCATCTTTTCACAGTTGCTATCTCTGAAACATGCTACTGGTAAAATGCAGTATCTAGCATGGATTCAAGTGCAAAGGATTGTATACTTCTTGGTTCAAGGCAGCATTATCCTTTGCCAATTGTGCGACAGCCTTGCGGTGTAGAGTGCGCTCTAGTTGCAAATCTTCCTATCCTCTCCCTCACATATGCAAAGCAGTTAAGCCAAAGAAGATGAACAGACAGATTGGTATCTCAAAAGTGTTTTTGTCTCCATTTGCCAAAGCACTTCAGACAGTGAAAATTGAAGCCTGAAATCATTTTGAGCTCACATACACATTTGTACATTTGAATGAGTCTGGAGAAAAGGTTGATGTCCAGTTGATTAATGAGAACACAACTAACCTTGCATCCCAAAATTCAATCAGTAGCTCCACATTGAGGCTCAAACAACTTGTTGAGATACTTACCTGCAGATATGCATCACCACAAGGAGTTGAGGTTTCAGCATCATGAGCAGAACATTCTTGGCATGTAAATGTTCTTGTCAGGTACTGTACATGTGCTCAATAAGCACTACTAATATGTATCATGAGCTGGTAGAGATTACTACATTATCAATATGGTCCTCGTTGCACTTTCCAACCCTACACCCTGCAGAGGCATGCATTATTTTCTTGTCATATTACCTCCTCCCACCTGTGTTGACAGACACATGAATACACTGTCAAGCAAATTGGACATGAAGACTGGCAGGAGTAGGAAAACCTGAAGCTGATCCAATCTTGCTTGCAACATTTGTGTCTCTTTCCTACTATCCTTCTGCATACAAACAAAGGCCACAAGAAATGCACCAGTTGATTCCAGAATAGTGTTATGACCCTTCGTTGATTATGCCAAAAATTGAGGATACTCTACGAGCAAATTGCACTAAGAATGTGAAGCTACACTTCACTCGTCCATTGTAGCAAGCTTCACATTGCTATGACCAAGCTGCAGAATTTTCCTCGAACTACTTGTTGCATGGATTTTTCTGCCTCAATTGATAAGAATTGGTTCAGCCATGATAAACTGAGCAAGCATGCTACTGTCCATGTGAAGCTTGTTGACATTTTCATGCTCAAGGTTATTAGTGCAACTAACCTTGGCATCGACTCTAGATAGTAGAAGGTCACACTTCTTTCGGGTTAGAGCGAGCTCTTTCTCAAGTGTCTTCCGGTCATCTGCAACCTCCCTGTCCAACATTGACAGCATGTGTTCCATACAATAAGAGTCTTCGAGATGTGTAACAAAGAGTACAAACATCTATATGGCAAGCTTAAGGATGTGTCCAGTATTTAAATCAAAGATGTACATAACTCTCAACATCAAACTAAACCAGCAACACACTTTGTCCAGAAGGAAACTCAAAGAAATACAACTAACCAAAACAAATCAAATTACTGTAAGATTGTCTGCAGTTCTTGTCCATTATGCTTGTAAAGAGCTTCATACATTGGAGTCTTGTGTCAAGCTCAGAACAGACATTGAAGAGGCAATCCTAGCTCATGGCAATAGTTTTGTCATTGCTCTATTGCAATGTCAAATGCCTTGTCAGGTCATGCATACATTACATCCACAACACAATTTTATGAAGATATGTTCAAGCAGGTATATGCTTGCCATTCTTCATATTGCTACCTCCAATCAGATTGACTGATGTGGCCGCATAATCTGTAAGAATCCTCCATGCAAGTGAGCTGGAATGCCATCATCAAGCAATTATCACTTTCAAGTCAGGAAAATCTTGAAGAAGCTCTGAGCAATTGGCATGGATTTTGTCCAGATGTGATTCTGATATGTCTCAGAAGAAGCTTCCTCTCAAAGAAAAGATCTATTCCTCTTGTGCTATGGACCACAACTCTGGAACCATTTTATTTTATTTACCAAAGGAATGTTTTGCAGCCATTCTGAGTGATTTGTTATTGTCCAAAAAAATTGCAAACAGAAATAGGACTGCACTTGAGCTTTGAGGCGAGCATTTTCTTCTCTGAGCTTTGGCAACTCAGCATTCTCACTGTCAATACTTTGAATGGAATCCTCATCATTGAGTAATGGTGGGTGTGTTTGCTCCAATTTCTTTTGCAGTGTACTTTTAACCTCCTCGAGTTCATCCCGAAGGCGGCGTATGGTTCGCTTCAAGGCTTCTGGTTCTGGATTCTCCTCATAAAGCAGTGGCAATGGATAATGTACTCTGTGTGCACAAAATCATGCAACAATCCTCAATACCTTGGTCTCCTCTCAGACCTGTAGCTTGTTGCACCCCTGCCTAACTCTGATAGTTCATAAAAGGCGAGCTCATCAGCAATTGGTCTGTGTTCTAGTACAATGTGGAGAATTTTCATACCGATCAAATTCGCCTGTGTATGTCAAGATGAGGTATCGCTTGTTGTTGGATGCTCTTTGACAAGGATGGACTCCTATGCCTCTACTCTTTCTGTGTAAGTTGAAGCATGTTAGGTCTTATAAAGAACACATTTGTACACTGAGGGGAAGTTACTTCCATTTTTTAAGAATGAAGTACAAAAATATACAAGGAGTTTTTGAAATTTTTAAAAAATTCTAATTTATTTCAATATAAACAGGATGCTTAAAACTAGATTATGAGAATATACGTAGAATATATGTAAGATATTCTTAAATTTTAATCAATTTTTGAAATATTTATTATTTCGTAATAAACTAAAAAATATCCTTTTTATATCATGTGCTCCATGAAATATACGAAGAGTAAATTCCCCTAGTTGTACGCAGCAAAGCTTGTACAGCAAGGATGTGTAGTATACACTAGTTATTGTGGAAGTGTGAGATCTGTGATGCTATTGAAAATATATCGCGTAAGATAAATGAAATGCAATGTTAAGATCGCATGAACACATCTCATGCGCACTGCACGGCATGAAGGTGGGAAAGAAATGGACAATGATTTTCTGGTGCGACTGGGAACGAACTTGTTCTTCAGCATCTCCAAGTCCTGGTACGTAAGAAGGTCGACGAACACTGAATCTGACTCCTGCAGGATAGCTGACCGCAGCATCTTCACAAACACAGTAAACGTCTTGAAATTGCCTGTCTTGCGTGTGATTTCTTCGATATCTGCAAAGAAAAGGGGGGCTTAGAGAGCGTATTACTTGTGCAAGGAGTCCAAGAGTTCGGTGTACATTCGGTGGAGGAACTGAACATCGCATGTTGCAGACTCCACCGCTCGTTTGAAGATAATAGACAGGAGGCTCATTGTGGCTGGGAAAATCTTTTTCAAAATCGTCCCAATCTTTGCACAAACTTGTGATCGTAACAACAACACTGAAGCTAACTAGCTCGTGGTGCAAGGAGGAAGAAGAAGACTCACATCTGGAGGTAAAATCGCCGCGCCAACGAGAGCCATCAGTCTTGTGCTCTGCTTCCACACAGAGCGTATCCCCAGGGGCTAATGCAACTGTGAGGAGATACTGCACGTTTTGAAACACCAGCTCCACCACCTGCTCAAACTCCGACCCTCCATGGCTCATCCTTCTCAATTGTCTGTCTCTGCTTTTTTCTTCTCCTTCTTCTCCTCCCTTTCTTCTTCTTCTTCGTCTTCTTCTGCGTGTTCTTTGGCTCTCAGCAAGCAACTTCTGTGTCTAGGTTATAACGGGTACGCCAAATTTTCTTGGGGTAGAGGTTCCGGTTTTTCCCGTTGAACGGCGTAGATCTGATTCGGGTTTGCATACGCTTTCTTGATTTTCTGCGGGTTGTCGTCTCCTGTTCTCCGTGTTTCTTGGTTACAGACTTCATTTTCTCCCTCGTGCATTATCGCCTTGGCCTCTCTGCCTTTGGTATTCTTTACGTTTGCAGCAACTGTTGTTATTGATTTCAGACTCAAGCTTTTCTTCCGGGAATTGTAAACCTGGTGATCTCTTTTATTTTCTGGTAGAATTGTTAAGTTTTGTGGTAGCAGGTTTAAATGAATTTTTGCAACGGAGAAAACTATGATGGACAGGGGTATATGGCATTACCTCAATGTTATTGTGCAGGCCACATGTTCTTTTCCTATTTCGTCTTCACAAGCAATGGCGGACCATCGCAAACCATTGGAGGTTTGTCCAACAATATAATTCTTTCTTGTTCATTCTTGACAGTTGCAAGTTATCAAACTTGGAAACTTTTAAACCCTTCACCAGAAAAAAACTAAATGTTTTTCTGTGTGACTTTCATCAAATTTTCTTGCTGTCTAAGCCCCTTGCACCGATCTCTGGCTTTCTGCCTAGACTTCTGTGATTTTCAAGCGCTCTATGATAACATGCAACAAACTCCATCAGTCCAGAGGATCCTGACCGCAGCTATGACACCAGGGTATTTTGCCACTGCAGATGTGAGAAGTGCACTTTCCTTTGCTACAGTTTTGGTGAGTACACACCTTTTCAGCATAAATGCAAAGGAAAGGTTTCCTGTGTGGCTTTCTGTGACATTTTTCACTGTCTGCATCAGGCTTTCTACATTTGCTTTCAGGCACTCTGAGATTATGAAACAAAAAATTCCATTGGTCTGGAGGATCTGGGTTGAAGACACGACATCAGAGGTTCCTGCTCCCCATTTGTAAAGTGAACTTTCTAGTACAGGTACAAGACACACAAAAAGTCACACAAAGTCTCAGTATGAAAGAAACTGAGAAAAAGCAAATTTGCCATACATTTTAAGTTTTATCTGTTTGATTGTCAGCAGTATTTTTCCTGCAAATTTAGTAGTAGTCAACTCTATCTAATGCATAGCCTTCCGTATTTGTGAGTTTTCAAATGAATTTTTTGTCACTCCTACTTTGAAATATATATATACATATGGGAGGCTGCAGGCATCCCATACAGAAGGACAATGATCAATATACTAAGAAGCTCATGCTAATGGGTTTTATCTTTGCTTATAATTGTCATGATTTCTCACCAAGAGGGAGGAGACTTCATGACTGTATAATTTTTAGTAGAATTTTGGATTAAACTCCCCAAAAGAATGAGCACTAGAATTTGTCCCTTCAAGTCTTGGGCAAAGCCCAAAGCCCTAGGTGGGGCCATTCCCAAGGCCCTGCATTTTGGAAATGACCACAGCCTAGGGCCTTACACAAGGTTCATACCAGTCAAACCTTATCATAAGGCTAAACATACATAGATCAAGAGGTGGGAGGGGCAAGAAGGAGCTTGCACCTACATTTTATGAGTGGGAAGGACATTATGCCTACTTGGCACCTTCACAACTGCACCTGTATAGATACACCTGTGGCTATAAGAACAAAATGTGTAAATGTGAGCAATAGAACAAGTCCAAGATCTAAAAGTACTGGACACTATCCTCCACATTTTAGTTTCACATTTGTACATCCAACTCTGACATACAAAAAAAGAGCTGTACCCTCATCATCAACTCAAAGACTTTCCAGCTTATATTAGGAATCTCAATATCCTTTGCTTCCATCTCCTGTAATAGACAATAAGCAGCGTTCAACCTTGACCCTGGACAATGTGACAATAGCCTCTTCTAGAAATCTTCACCCCCACAGTTCACCAACACATGAAGTACTTGCCTGTTCTTGTGAATAAGACATAAGTTACATCAACATGGTTAGCTGCACCCTGGTCAACATTTCAAGAAACAAGTCAAAATCCTTCTAACTTGGGAAAGATCTGCAGATCACCAGGCATGTCACCATAGACAGAAAGCAAGTCAATTCATATGTCCAGCAACAAGTAATGAAGTCTACCATGTAGCCACTGTCAAACATGGCACAAAATGCATCAGATGATGCCAACAATGCAATCCTGTGTGCAAAGAATTGCCTTCCTGCAAGCATACTATTGCTGTTAGAACACAAACTATCCTGGCATAAAACAGAAACATGCAAGTGCAAACAACCACGAATATGCTTATAAACTGGAACAGAAGAAGGCTCTAATACATCATGTGCCTTCACAGCTAGTCCCTTCAAGACACTCTTGCAATCATCAAAAAGTATTACAAATTATCAAGAAGCATTCATTTTATATGAGTCACACCTTCTACAAGAAATGTAACATCAGAGAGTGTACTGCTGTTGACATACTGTTCACCCAAATAGACCTACAAAATGCGAAATAGACCATAAATGTGAGAACATCCATGAAATGCACTAAGGAACAACCCTTAGAAAGCAGAGGTGAGATAAAGGCATGCTGGTGCTTCAGACTTGATCAAACATTGCAAAAACAGAAACAGATTTGCACCCAACTTGCAAAGACACTTCTGAAACAATCTTCTTCAGAGAGCCTAACAAACAACTCCTAGCGTCACAAGCATTTTTTATGCACAACAATAACATGTGAGCAACTATTGGTCTGCATACCAATGACAGACATAAATCACATGTTTTGGCTTACGTTCCCAATTGTTTTTGACATCAACACCAGTAGACAATGAAACATTTAGATATACAAAGCAACTGACGTCACAAACCTGTGGTGTGGGAGGCAGAGGGACCACTTCAATAGGTGAGACAGCTGTAGCTTTCTTAGCCAGTGTGCATAATGCATGGGCACCATCATGTTGAAGTTTCAGGTTGATAAATGAAGTTAGCATTTCCAACAGCACCTCCATCCCTGGAATGACAGCATGTAAGTATGTCAGAAAAGGCTGCTGTTACATGTCTTTCTCTGCTGAAAAACAAGCTGTGATGAAATTTAATCAAGCCAAAACTGAGCTCTTGCCATTCTCAATAAATATGATATGCTGGTCATCAGCAGAACACAGGTGGCACAAGAGTGGTGCCAACCCTTCTCTGGACAATCTTGTCTGCTGACCGCATGAGGTAAAGAAGATGCTTCAGTACCTGACACAGAGCAACACAACACATGGGGAGTCAATGTCTGCAGTACTTCTCTCCACCATGCCTGCTACCAATATCATCTCAACACCAGAAAACAATTGACACAATTACTCATCCATCCATGGATCTTTTCTTCCAACCTCTTCAACGTTTTCTGTACACAGTCCTTAGATGCCTGCAGAAGATGCCACACATGAAAACACAATGGTTTGTTCCTTAGAACCAGGCTGCATTTTGTCACTTCACTGCAGTTAATTAACTAATCACAAACAAGGAACATAAACCAATCCACCAACTACATGATTTGCAGCAATAAACCAGTCCTCTTGGTAATCACAGACATAAAATCATAGGAAAGTCTCCATAGCCACAGGAATGTACATACAGATTCCATTAACATGTGAAACAAAAGCTAAAAAGATGGTTATGCATACATAAAGCCAAGTAAGCAGCACAAAACTACCTGCACAACAGGCTCACCATTGAAGAGCCTTTGAACACCACCCTCCCTGACTATGTCAGACACATTGTCCTGAAAAAAAAAGTATGGATAACTTAAGTTGCTCTCAAATACATTGCAAGTATGTAAAGTCAAGTGGGTGTATACCTCCCACCTCTTATACTGAAAATGTCCAAGTTTCTCATCTTTAACTAACCTAACAAACTAAGAATTTCCATTTATCCAAGAAGATACATGTTGCTTTCAAGAGAACCAGGAAGTCCTAACACATTCAGGTTCAGTTCCTCACCTCATTATCAGCCAAGCCATACAGAGCAAAAGCTGCATTATGCTGCAAGGATCCATTCTTGGAATCCAGGAGTTCAAGCAAGGGCCTCAGCCCACCATCATGGACAATTCCAGCTTGGTTGTGTGAGTTCTGTGAGGACTATAAAAAGAAAGTGTTACTATTTCAGGACTTCACTGACTCAATCACTGAATCTTCAGCCAGTGCAGAAATCAGAGCAGCAGTGATCAGAACCTGAGCTAGATGGCCCAAAGCAAATGCTGCCATTTCACAAAGTTGAGGATCTGGAGCTTCAAGCATGCTTATAAGCGGTCAAATTGCCCCACATTGGATAACATTTACCTGAAAGCACACAACCTTTATTGAGCACCAGACACCAACAACAAACATGCCTTTGGACTGAGGTTCTGAGTCCTTTCATTAGAAACTTGACTGTTATCCAACATATCTGCACTGTGCCTGTTGACCTATTTCTATATTGACCACTACTTGAGAATATATCTTCATAAGAATCAAGACCTTCTCCTTACTTATAACTCCAGTCCACATGAATAGAAATGAGATGACCTTAACAATGAGGGTATAGAAGTTTCAGATCCAGAAACATATCAATGATGGGAAACAAGAGAAGACACAACTAAGAGAAAAATCTGATAAGCAGTTTAAACAAAAGAGACAGTAACATGTACATTCAATCACCAACAATAGCAAATGGACTAACTACCATAAACTGCCGACTGATTTTGTCAGCTCCAAGCCAATGAGGAGCTCCATGACATGAACCAACCTAATGTGTATTTGTCAGTAGTTCAGCAGAAACAGGAAGACACAATGAACGTGAGCTCAAGAAATCATAAAAGAAGAGGAATTGACAAAGGAAACTAAGAAGGGGGAGAACAAATAGAAGAAGGAAACAAAACCCTCCAAACAAACACCAATTGAACTTAAAGAACTCGGTGCAAGCAGGGAGTAGAAAAGAGCATTCTGAACAGGTACAGAATCCACACCTTGCACTCAGGATCTGTTGTAGCAAATTGGCCCAACAGGAGAGCAGCCTCCCTTTGGCTTTCCTGACACCTCGAGCTGATGACATGCAACAAGGAAAAATGTAAGCTGTAGTCAACCAAGCTAATCTTTGTGAAGCTTCTCCACAGAAGCAATACTCAAAATGTGTGTTCTCAGAGATCAATGTAGGAATAAACCTCAAACCAACACTGAAACATTGAGAAAAACCTTATACTAGTCATAACTAGTAATCCATGTGAATCCATGTAGGTGGATCACCAACACTCTCACAGCCATCAAGAAACTATGATTTAGAAGTTTGGTGGTTGATGCAGAACCCACCTAAGAAGCCCAATGACTGGCTGGAGTGCTCCTGCTGCAAGAACTTCTTTCTTGATATTTACTGAAGAATGCACCAAATTGCCAATCACCCCAACTTGCCAGAGCAGAACCAACATGCTGTCAGAAACAAATGAATAGTCTCAACAGGCAAAGCTGGGCTGTCACTGAAAACAGAACAATGAAGACCAAGCATGACTGTCATAACCAAACACAAAATACAACAGAAGGGATAACATAGATAAAAAATCTATTTGAAACAACATCTGCAGAGCAACAGCACACAACAACCACTCTAACCAATCAAGTTACCAATTCACATACTGCCTCATAGTGGATTCCAGCATCCTCTGATTGCAGCATGAAATTAAAGTAGGAAGAGCATTCTCCTCCACGATCTATAGACCATACAAAAAGTCTCATCAATTCCACTCCACATTTGCAATCTATGAATGCCTCTCATGAAGCAGAACTATGAAGAACAAGACATTCTTCAAATGCATATGACTAAGACTAACAGGCTCAGAAAACCAAGGCTCCATACTGTATGAATCAGATGGAGACTTTCAAAATCATATAACTGCATAGTTTCACCTCTAAGGTCAGTCCTGTGCCACATGGAATGCTAAGCCAGCCTGTATCACTGAAAAACCCACAGTTGAGACCAAACCTGATTTTGGTTGGCCTCATTCTTAAATATTTATATCTTTCATAAGGATAGAGAAATCTCCATTCTCATGATGAAGAAGAAACAGCAAGGTTAACACTTCCTCAGGAAGCCACAGAAAGAACCAAACAAGGGGAGACAAAAAACAAACGAAAAACAAAAACCACACACCTGTATGAACAAAAGTGCCAGTCTCACACCTGTTCAGGGACTGTCAACCGTAGTATGTATGATAGTGACTTAACTATCACAACTTCCCCACTGACTTCATCAGCTCCCTACAGTTGTAAAGGCTGGTGACAAGCACCGTCCTACAAACTGAGTTTCTGCTGCAATTCCAGAAGCAATGGGAAGACTCAGCCATACTACTGGCTAGCAACAGACCCTACAACAGAGACCAGACAAAGAAACAAAGAAAGACAGAAAGGGAAAAGAACAGGGAAAGACTAAGAACAAGTGGGCTTACATGAAGCTCCCCACTTACATGACCCGAAGCAAAATCATTCTGAAAATGCCAAAAGCGGAAATTCCAAACAAGAACCAACCCTCTAGTTAAAAGCCAACGTTCACAATGCACCAGCTGCTGCCTGTTGAACCTTGCCATCAGTTGATTCCAAAAGTTTTACCAATGGTGGGATGCCTCCTTCCATCCTGCAATCAATACATCAGCATGGAATCTGAAATCATAATTGCCTCTGGAAATACCCAGGTTGACAGGTACAAAAAAACCATCTTGAACCAGCATCATACCTCACACAATTTTTGATATGTGTGTTCTCATGTGCTAGTTGGTTGTGGCATCTGCTGCTCAGCAAACCACTCCATATGCAATATGATTATTAGAGCGGCTGGCTTGCCTCCTTAGCAATCCAATGAGCAGTGGAAGAGCTCCAGCATCTGCAATCAGTCGCTGATGTTCTGGCTGTGGCAGACCAACATGTAGAATGTCAATGCCTTGTAAACCTGATGTCCTAGCACTCTTATCTTGCTCATGGCATAAGTTTTGATGATGTCTCCAATCATTCACAAGGAAAGAACAACTGGTAGTGATAAGCATCAAAATCAGCTACTTACAGAGCCACAACCACAATCCCACAGAAAAGTGTCTCCTACACAGGGGGGATACAAGCCATAGTTTCTTCCTAAAAATCCTCAACTGCATGGGCATCATTGGAAGACCTCTAACACTGCCAGCTGAGCTTATAGATCTTACTGACCTTTACTGCCAGCAATCCTAATGCAAAAGCTGTATCTTTTTCAACCTCATGTTCACAAGCAACAGGACCTTCGCCCTCATCTACAATAGGTGCATGAAGCTGAGGCACAAGTGCATCCACTGCTCCTTCATGAACTATGGTTTCAACACGCTCCCCTGCACAGCAGCTAACACATTCCAGTCAAGGCTCGTGTGCAAGAAGTTCAACCACAGGAGAGGAAAACTCTGTATTGTCAGTGAAGTTGGAACAAAAACGACCTAAGGTTAGAGGGCCCCACATCACTGAACAAAACCAACCACAATGGACCAAAACACCAAAAATTAACCCACAGACATCACACCATGGTGACAAAAGATAGAAGAATGCAAAAGAGGCATCTCACCATGTTTTTCAAGCTCTGCTACAGCATGTGCAGCATGGCGTGCAGCAACACGCTGAGATTCTTTCCAGGATAGGCAGGTCCTCAAAATGTCAACCCGGGTTCTAATGTCCAATGTAAAATTATTGTTTGGTCCATCAACTGCTGATAGCCCTAGACAACTGTCACCCAGTTTTCTTTTGTGACCCTTTCTCTCAGTTCATGATAGAGAGAGATTTTGTGTCCATGTGCTCACTTCCTACCAAATTTTTTGTCTCCATAGAGTTTTCCCAGCAGCAAAAGTATGCAGTGGTTTCTTGTGGATGGTCTTGACTATGGGACCGTGTCCTTAGCAGACAGTTCAGATCTGCAATGGTTGGTCATAAGACAGCCTTGATTTTTTATCAACTGCAATCAGGTTATCACTTCCCTGGTCTTCTATGGCAAAAATCCAAGGCGCATTAAAGAGAGGATCAGACAACCAACTGCTGCCATGTTGATGTCAGAACAAGATCACTCTATGAAGCAGCACCTGTGTTGAATTCCTGTTGATAATAATTGGATTCAGGTCTCCAGATAACCTGATTGCAGTTGATAAAAAATCATACATTCAAACTGGTGCCACTGTCCCTAAAACCTGCTACAGGCTTTTGTCACAATTCCATTGCACAGTCTTAAAATGATGGAAGCTCTGCCTTCTGCATGACGCTGATACCTTCGAAGTATGCGCTTTCATCAGATGTTGAGAGTCATGCACAGATATCAACAAGCTGAGAAGCACATAGATTTTATCCCATCTGCCATAAGAAATAACAAAGTTGATGTCAATCAAGTGGAGACCAGACAATAAAAAAAATACAAGAGACCAACCAGCACAACATGCAGAGATATATGCTGCCATGTAGACAAGCCTGAAAATGCAGTTCTGTGCAAAAACACTCATACACCGCATCTCAAAAGTGCCCAACCTTACAAACAACAATTCCACAATCCTCACATTGTAACATCCTGTAAGAAGAAGATGAGGAGTCATTAGCAGGATGACAAAACCAAAACTCCACAAGGCTTCAACCTAATCCCCCCCCCTTCCCCCCCACCGAGGAGTAGACAATATCAGAGGTGAACAGACCAACAAACACAAACTGCAAATCTACTGTGTTTCAATATAACAAATAATTCTCCCGATTGCTGTCACATTAGGAACATCCTTAGCAGCAGGAGATGAACAGAAAATGAAAATGCTGCAAATAGAATTGTCAAGACAACTGATACCCCATAGGATGCAAAAGGAGAGACTCACCATGAACAGACCATCAGCAAGAAACCTGATGAGGTCTATAGATTTGGAAAGACGAGGAAAACAGGAGAAAGAAATGATATTGCTAGGTTTTATAATCAACAAAAAGTCTCCAGCTGAATGGGAGTGGAGAAAACCGAGGATGCGCGCGATGGCGTCCTAGTGCATCACTGCGCACCTCGTAAGGCAACAAAGGAGCTTTGCGAAAGAGAAGACGCCGGCGTATTTAAGGGCCGAAACGCCTACACTATCCCTATGGTGGGACCAGTTGTGGGGCCTTTCTGTTCGGGGGTACCAGATCAGGCGGTCCAGCGGTGGGAGCTGTTGTTGGGGCCTATGCGGTGGCTCAATGGCCGAGGACACACTAGTGGCATTTTCGATCCTGACAACTGGCGGTGGCCGATTCATCGAACCGTTGGTCACTGAGAGTGCTCTTTCAATTTTGAACGCCGATGAGGTTCCCAATTTTGCCGGGCAGTATTAATCAACTCTTGGACGGTTATTGGATACAGGAACAGACCCCCGGAGGTTATAAGGGCGATTCTTAGGATCTGTGACCATGGTTCTTCGAAAGTCAAATGCCTGGTTCTCATGTATGATCATGGTTCCGAATTATTTTTTAAGTCAGAAAAACACCCATTCTTTGCCGGTTCTTTCAAAACCCTGGCAGTTTTTCAAATGTTTGGAAATGTCCAGAACAGGTGGTTCTTTCATGCTGCTTTTCCAAATGAATCAGAACCGGCGGTTCCATTATTCTGAAATACTAAAAACCCGGGAAATTAACATATTTCAACAAAATCAAATGCCCGCCTTAACACTAGTATTAATCTTGGCCACATCTTCTTCTTCCATGTATTCAAATGTTTGTGGAGGGTTTTGACTTTCAAAATGTTTTAAGAGAAAATCCCGAATAACAAGAACAGAAAAGCACTTTTTTCTCTTTTTTCTCTTTTTTCGTCCAGTTTTGTTAAGAAGTTTTTTTGATTAGGAAAAGATTCAATTTTTGGGAAAAGATCTCCCAAAATTAAGGCATTCTAAAATTTGGATAATGGATATAATCATTTAGCAACCTTTAGGCATTTATTCCCCAATTTGTTTTTATGCATCCTTTTTTTTTCCCAATCTCACAATCGATGTTTTTAGATTTTTTAATCTATACAGTGATTCTCACTTTGGGTCTCATTTTACACATTTATTATCCTCTTTTAGCTATCCATAAAGTTCAACAAAGTGAGGATCATTTTTCAAACTAAAATGGCTACCATAGTTTTTTCTTCAAACCATGCATCCCAATCTAACTAGGTTACAATCACACGTATTAGAGGGCAACTTAAGATAGAGAGCTAATTAGGTTAGGTCTACCCAAGCACTACCTATGGCCTACCTACAATCTCACCAAGGGATCTACCTACAAGCTTTCACTTTTTTGGAATAAGCGAGAGTGGAATGGCGGAAATCACAAATACAAATACAAATATTTTTTTTTTGAACCTAAGGATTATACCATAAAAATTTATGAAATACATGATTTCCTACAAATCTAAAGAGAAGGAAATGGATATTCAATTTGGAAGTGAGCAAGGACCACATAAATAAAAATATATAGAATCACTATCTATTCCATTCAAACAAAAAATGGGGTGTTGAAAGTTGTATTCAATAAAAATTGCATGTACGGTTTGTAGGGAGATTTCTAGTGAATGAACTAATGAGATCCACCCTACAATATGGAGTTTAAAAGTCAAAATAAATTATTCAATCATTTTTTCATCATCATGTCACGCCAAAATAACGAAGAAAAGAAAATTGGAAAACTTGATTTGATTTATCGCAATCAATTGGTCAATATGTTAGTCAACTGCATTCTTAGACATGGGAAGAAATCATTGGCTTATCAAATTCTTTATAAAATTGATGAGAAGTATAAAGCAAAGGACAAAGAAAAATCCACTATATGTTTTGCATCAAGCCATAAGTAAGGTAACTTGCAATGCAATAGTAAAACCAAGATGTGTGGGTGGATCAACTTATCAAATACCTATTGAAATATAATTTGCACAAAGAAAAACACTTGTTATTGTTGGTGATTAGGAGCATTTAGGAAACGTTCAGGCTGAAACATGGCTTTCAAACTAAATTATGAATTAATGGAAATGCTATATGAAGAAAGGAAGAAATTCATAGAATGGCTGAAGCCAACAGAACTTTCACACATTTTCATTAATTAATCAATACAATAAACAAGTGGGAAGGATTTTCCTTTTTTTGGAAACAATAAATAATAATAAGAAGCTATGCAAGCCCTTCTTACTTGGGGGCCTTACACGATGGAAGTTTTGACCAATACATGACAATAACAAAATCTATTATTCTTTGAAAACGAAGTTGTATACCTAGGTATAGAAAGATGATACTATTCATTTGTAATGATTTTCACCAAGTTGCATGGTGTATCATATCGATACTTCAATTTTTATTTATATATTGGGAAAATTTCTATGAAATTAAAGTTCGACCTTTCTTTCTTATATGGAATCACCATTTTGCTCGAATGTATTCTTATTGTTTGCCTAATAATCATTTTCATATTGGATTTGATCTTAGAGGAAAGAGACACCTCTTCATTATATTCATTTCTTTAATGGGTTTATTAATAAGTATTGGCTTATTATTATTCCAATGGAATGAGAAACCTATTATTAGTTTTTTGAGTAATTTTCAAACTAACAGTTTTAATAGAATTTTTCGACTATTTATAACACTATGTTTGCTATTATGCATTCCTCTATCTATTGAATATATCAAGTGTATAAAAATGCCTATGATTGAATTTATCATTTTTGTACTAACAACTACTATTGGAAGAATGTTTTTATGTGGTGCTAATGATTTAATCATTATTTTTGTAGCTTAGAATGTTTAAGTCTATACTCCTATTTATTATCTGAATACACCAAAAAAGATTTACGATCTAATGAAACTATTATGAAATATTTATTTATGGGTGGAATAAGTTCATCTATTTTAGTTTATGGTTTTCTTGGTTATATGGTTTATTTGACGAGGAGATTCAGCTCCAAGAAATAATAAACGGTTTCATAAATATGAGAATGTATAAATTTTTAGGAGTTTTTATCAGATTCATATGCATTATTGTAGGAATCAAATTCAAACTCTCATTAATACCTTTTCACCAATGGACTCCCGATGTATATGAAGGAGTGTGAATTGTTTCATAATTTATTAAATGTAATGAAACTCTACCCAAACATGGATGAAATTAAATATTCATTGTATTTATGAGTATTATATAAACATGTAAAATAGTAAATAATTTTGTCTTCATTCAGATTAAAACATAACTTCTACCAAACTCTTGTTCAAAATGAATCCAAAAGAAATAGGAGATAAAACAAAATAAGAAACAATTTTGAATTGTTAATTAATTATTAAGGGTTGTTTTCGGGGGAGTATCTCAAAATTTTGAATGAATCAATATAATTTCGATATGGAATGTTATCTAGTTAGTTTTTATTTTTTAGATACTACGAGTGTATCAAAAGCATTTATCAAAAAAGGAAAACCTAAAATAAAAAAGGTAAGGTTATTAATAACAAAAAAAATTAGATGGTTTTCTCTTCCCAAATTTGAATCGGTCCTAATTCTTATTAAAAAAAACACAATTCCATTTTTGTGAGAATCAATATCTCGTTATACCATAAGAACCACTGAAATGGGATTCTTTGAAAAGTTTTGAATTGATAATAATTTATTGTTAAATTGATAAGCTTTTCTTTATACACATGTGAGGAAAGTTATAAGAAAGATTTGGTTTTTTGTACCAACTAGGTCCTACTATTCAAAAGTTGTGTGAAATGAAAGTTTTATGCATAGTTTTGAATGAAAGAAAAGACAAGTAATTTTTCTTTTTGACTTCAATTCTCCCACTCCAGATGTTGGTTTTCTTTTTGTTGCTCCCAAAGTAGCATGTATAGCTTTAATCACTCAAATTTTCAATATTCTCTTTCCTTTTTCTTTAGATCAATGGTACTTTATTATAAAAATATTAGTTATTTCCAATATAATACTAGGTAATTCGGTGGCTATTACTCAAATGAGTATGAAATGTATGCTTGCATATTCTTCCATAAATCAAATTGGATATTTAATGATTGAAATAATTGTTGGAAATCATAAGGGATATGCAAGTATGATGATTTACTTACTATTTATATTTTTACAAATTTAGGAACCTTTGCTTGCATCATCTTATTTAGTTTATGTACAAGGAAAGATTACATCCAAGATTATGGACGATTGTTTATAAAAGACCTTTTATTAACCTTTTTTTTTTGTTTTATACTTGCTATCTTGGGAGGCATTCCTCCTCCATCCAATTTTTTTGGAAAACCTATTTATTTTGGTGCGAATGGGAGGCTGGTCTATACCTCCTAGTTTTCGTAGGATTTTTCACAAGCATTATTTCTGTATATTACCATTTAAAAATAGTTAAATTATTTATTATTAAAGAAAGTGAGGAAATGATTGTTTATATATTAACTTATGTAAGTTCTCCATTGCCTTCCTTATTGAAAAGTTCTATCAAAGTTGGCCTAATTGTATGTGTAATAGTTTCTACCTCTTTGGGAGTCCTATTAATACTATATATAATTTTGTTACAAATTACTGGCACAACATTTATATGGCATCATATTGAATTGATAGGCCCAACCAATAAAATTTGAGATTCTTTCTATATAATTAAAATATGAAAACCTTGGTGGTGAAATGTTAGACACGCGATACTCAAAATTTTGTGCTACAAAGTGTGGAAGTTTGAATCCTTTTTGAGGCACTCTTGTGGTGGGACAAATAATAACCCCATGTTAAAAATGGAACGAAAATAGAATTGTTTCAAATTTTTTATTATAAATACGAAATAATCCCATGTTATACTATTTATTTGATATCAATGATTTGGATAAACCCAAAATATAAAATTCTATTTATTTCATTCGGTTAAATCTATCAGGTTTGTGATTTGGATAACCCCACCAATTGGAAGGAATGGAGTTGGATCCAAATAATAAAATTCATAAATATTATCAGATGATATTTTGGAGTATTGCGGAGTAGTAGTCGATTCAATAAAAAATATGGAAGTAATATTCTTGCATTTATTGCTATTGCACTGTTCATATTAATTTTTATTTTTTAAAAACTTATTCTTTACATATAAACAATTAGTCAAGGTAGTTGATTAGAAAAATGAATTTATAGATATACAATAGCTATAGAACCAAATTTTTATTGAAAAATTCATTCCTTTGGAATAAAAAAAGGGAAGGGGGGGGGGGGGGTAAAAAATTTAAAAAAAAAGAAAAAAAAAAATTGAATATTTTTTTCCTCTTCCCCCAATCCCTTATATATATATATAATTCTTACATGATTCATATAGAATTAAGCCTTAATACTATGGTAGGATTAGGGCTCATCGTGATAGGCTTACTTTTATATGCCCTTCGAATAACGGAACTTAATGTATTTAGAGGTGTGTTTTTGGGTGTACCCTAAAAAAAAGGATTTAAATAAATTTGATGTATTTATTAGTAATGATAGATACGACATTTGAAATGAAATTTTTGATTCATTTGTAGTGGAAGAAGTATATGGTTAAAATTATTCAATATTTTTTATATCACTTCAAGAACATTTGCGAGCCACAAAATGAAAATGAAATTATGACCCAAAAAAAAGTGTATTTCTAAAAAAATATATTCTAAATCTACTTTTTTTTCCTTCTCTAGAGGGGGAAGAAATAATAATCGAATCCACAGGGTGAGCCTAAATACATTTTTTTTGTAGAGAGCGATCAGGTACATAGAAAATAAACCAGATTTTAGTTAGAAGAAGTAATTAGGGAGGTAAGACAAAATTTAAAATGTCATTTAAAACTCACTTGGATTTTGGGTAGATGAAATATCGGGCGTAGTTTCAACGATTATTTCATTTCATCATTTAAGCCATGTCAAAAGTTATTTGGGGCTTATTTAAAGGGCTTATATTTAGGGGTCAACATAGGGCACATTTAAAGGGTACTTAAAGCCCTATCTAAAATTATCTAGGATTAAGGCTATTGAAAGCTTACATAAGGGGTTACCTAAGGGCTTACATACATTAAGGAATACCTAACCATTATTAATGATTATCTTAAACTTTATTTACCCCCATCCAAAACCTTAGTTCCAAACCATTAAAACAAAAACCTTAATCCTTAAACCTAAATCAATGTATTTATAATATAGTTAAAACCCCAATCCTAAACCCTAAAATTGGAACCTAATTCATCCAAAATCCAAGTTTTAATCCTTAATATCAAAACAAATTTCCAAAATCATAAAATTTAAAACATTAGTTTTAAACCCTAAAATTTAAACCTAGTTCAAAACCACAATAATTAATGAATTTTAAATCCAAAACCTTAATTTCAAACCTTGATTCCAAACCCTAATTAAAAACTACAATCCTAAACCTTATTTGAAAACCCTAAAACCAAAAAAATAATATTCAAATTAAAGTGGGTAGCCTGTTTGGGGGGCAAGGGGTTCAAATTAACCAAATTGTTAAAAATTTATACCTAGTGAAAAAAAACTTGGGTGGTGGTACAAAATAATAACCTAACATTGGATTGATGGTACCAAGCAATGATAATTAGTACATGACGTGATAAATGGAGTTTATAGCCTTGAAAAATTAATGAAATATATCACCTATCACAAGGTGCCCATTGCATCCAAATGATCCAATTTTAGGTTTTTTACCATGATCTTGTCACCTTTTGACAATTTGAAGATAGCCAAAGGTTCATATATGCATCATTATTTCATTGTTAGTTTTTGCTATCAAGTTTACAAGTTCACATTTTAAATTACAACTTAATCAACTTCCATGAATCTTTTATTTGGCAAACATCTTTCATGTAGATGTTTCTTCAATTTTTGTGGTTACTGTGGTCCATTGTGATTGCCCTATTTTGCAAGTTTTATGAAGTACATGAAGGTGGTTGTTAATTTGAACCATTTTCAACCTATTCAACATTCACAAATATGGGGACATGGCAAGCTACATTAGTTTTACCGAATGGAAATAAATCTCACCATCAAGCTTGTAAATTTTGTTTTTGTTCTTATGTGTGGATTAATATAAAGTTATTTATGGGATTTTATGTTGGTATTTGGCATGATTAATCTAAGATGTGATAATATCTTTGAAACATAATCTTATTATGTGTTCAAGAATTTATTATCTTCATTTGTGGTTTTGTGTGAAAATTTGAATCTTGAAATGACAAAGGGTACAATGCCTAAAAATCATTTTTCTTGGCAAAGATGAAGGGCAAAGAAAGAGTAGTCCACAAAATGAAATGCATTATTTGCATAATTGTGAATGGGAAAAATAGGTTCATGTTTCTCAAGTTTGACACAATGACCTAAATAAAAACAAGTGAAAGTTGACAAAAGTACATCAACAAATCCTTTATTCATTTGAAAAACATTGTAATTTTTTATCATTAGAAATAAAACAACTAAAATTTTCAAATTAGTACAAATCAATTTGGAAAATGATCAAGACTTTAGATGGTAGTAATTTGCAACTATTATTCATTTATTGCAACAAAACAAACTACCCATGCTTGAAAATGAGGTTATGAAGCCAATATTTATCTTTTTTAGAATTTCACAAATGCCCAAAAAAAATTGGTTTGATTATATTAGCTAGGGCATGATTAAGTTCATGCACATAGATATAATTTCCAAGTCTAGAAAAGTGATTTCAAATGCACACTGCCTTGCATTAACTTATGAAGAAATAACGATTGATGATTAATATCATTAAATCAACATGGACATTGTTATGTGGTTCAACATTAGGATTACTATCCAACTCAACTAGAAGCACATAAACCACCTAGTCTACTAAACATTGTGATTCCATACACTAAAAGGAATTTTATTTTTTGCAACCAAGAAATTAATGACTTAATGTGTTAAACAATTACATAATTGACTATTGTCATAAGATATTACTTTAAATCTTCAGAAAAGTCGTAGTCATATATTAGTGATGCATTTGATTAATATATGAGGATGTTGTAATAGGGAAGATGACATCATTTTTTCATTGTAAATTTTCATCCATATGGCTTTTATGGTTGATGACAAAATGATGTAAATATTTAAAATATCATTTGAAAACATGACTAAAATAAAATCATTTCAAATATGATTAAATAATGATTATGCAAATGATGTGGACAAAATGATGTGTCATTTCATAGACAATGTGATCATAAAATTATCTTATAATGATTTTAAAATGACTATTAGTAATTTAATATGAGTGTAAATGACCATAAGGAACTACAACATGTATGGAATTGATTTTGATTAATATTATAGATATAAGTAAAATATATATTTTTTATCACATTTTTAAAAAGAAATTGATTCATTGTAACAAAACAATAACTTTCATTAGTAGAAATTGGCCAAAATGTAACCATTCTATTTGTGATTACATGTGATTAGTAATCATTTGCCACTATTTTTGGACATTTTTGCAACTATTTCTTGTGTTTGTCATATTTGTTGTCGTAACCTTAACATCAAGTTTGTGACTAAATGTGGAGTGCAAGGGCACATGAGGCCATAATAGTATGTTCAAAAGAAACACACTTTCACAAGTGGGGGAAAATGTAAGAGATTAAATTCAATGACTCTTAAGTGCACACCCACTTTGGGAATCGCATTCATACAAAAGTTTTGAATGTTCACAACCTTAGTTGAAAAAACAAACAAGCACCAAATGGGGCCCCTAGGATATCATTGAAAAGGTCTTGAAATGTAGATGCTTAAAATGCCCTCACACTATTCATTTGGACTTGAAATGCATGAATTATGATAAAAAAAAGGTTAAAGAGTCAAATTGAGAATTTGATCTTCGAGCACAAATCCCCTTAGAGTAGGGGTCAAATCATCTCTGACTAAAGCGTGCCATCTGGTGGAAAGATTTTTTTGAAGGCTATAAGATATTGATTTTACATGTTCAAAACAAGCTTGATTTGAGGAAGATATGAACATCCAAAGTTTTGGGACAATAATAGTCTTAGTTTTGGGACTCCCATTTGGGAGTCTTGGGAAAAAGTGCCATTTGGATGTAACCCTTGTAGAAAGTCACATATTATACTATAGGGAGTGGAGTGGTGCTTCCTCTCAAAGGTTGTGTGCTGTGTAAAGCTTGTGCTTGAAGTTATTCCTATTAAGTCTACCACACCACTTGCATTCAACTTGTATTAACCGCCCTTTTTCCTTGGTTGTGCAAGTTGATTTCATTTTGAACTTTTGCTTATGAGTTTGTATTAGTTCCATCCCAAAGTTCTAGCATGCCTACATACCCTAAAAGTGTTGTGAACTAAAGAGTATGCCTTGATTTTTTTTTTTCTGATGTTTCACCTTAGGACCCACATTTGAATTTTTTAAGGAATTTGGGGGCACATTATTTGTGACTACATTGCAATTTAGTTATAACTATTTTGATTTTCATCCTTCCATGTGAACAACATTTAATTCAATTTTCATTAAGAAAAACAACTTATGTCTCATTAGTTGTAAATTTGACTAATTTAGTTGCAACCTCATGAATGCAAAGGTGTATTTTGTGTATTCCAAAAGGTGTATAGTTGGGTACATTAGGGTTTCCAAATGTATATTTTGCATGCATATGAATGACCATATTACATGTGTATTCAAATATTATTATTAACATAAATGGCCTTGATATTATGGTTACACTAGGTGCATATTTTGAGTATATATTAAAAGTTTATATAACATATTTATTAAATGTAATGTAACCATATTACAAATTTATCTAAGCTATTTTATTATCTTTCCTAAAATTATTACAAATAACATTTATAATATATTATAATAGAATATAACGTAATATAATATTATATATATATATATATATATATAAATTAAATTATAATAGAAAATTAAAATTTCGTATTATCTTTGACTAAATATTTCGAATACTAATTTTTAATTACATAATGATGATAGTGATAATGATGATATTAGTATGATAGGAAGAAATAATAATATAATTACTAAAGTTAAAACCATCATGCCTTCTGAAATTATTATTAGTATTCTTTGATATTTATAATTTAAAGAGCTATAAAAATTGACATAATAATAAAATTAGGGCTAACAAAATAATTCACCTAAGTCAGTTAACACTTCCAATAATAACTTTATTATACTATAACATTTTAACATCTATGATTTATTTATACTAATCATTGGAATAATTACTAGAGAAATCTAGTAAATTAATATTTAAATTCAGAAATTACTTTCAAAGGATAAATATACTCATTTAAAATAATAGTTCATAAACAACTATAATGAGTGAAGTAATAATAATAAAAATAATATAACTAGACTTGGCTAACAACTAGTTATAATAATAGTTCAATTAATAATAATAATATTATTAAATGTTTATATTCATATCATTATTAACTATAAAATGAGAAAATAATGGGAATTATTGAAATAAACAGTTAGCCTAAGCTAGGTATGGATTATTTTATTAATTAAAAAAGTAAATATTCCTAATTAATAGTTAGTAATAATTATTGATTAGTCAATATTTCAGATAATATATTTATTTATTTATTATCAACTATTAATTAATAAGTCATTTATAATTAATTTTTTAATTCAAGAGTAATAAATACTAGTTAATTAAACTAACTAATGGATCATGGTGGTTAATATATAGTAAAAACTTAAATATTTATTATTTTTATTTTACTAATAACTATATATTAATATTTAATAAGAACTAATAGTAAAATTAATTCAATAAATAAATAATTAGGTAATTAAAAATTCCTTATGATTTTTGAATATAAATAAATAAATAGTTGGGTAGTTTATTACTTAGTTTGTTAGTTTGTAGTTTAGTTCTCAATTAATTAAGTAATAGGTTAAATAAATAAGTAAATAATAATTATTTTATTAAATACTTAATTAAATAAATAGTCTGGTAGTTTGTTAATGATTTTTTGACCTACTTAATTATTTAATTAAAAAAATTGAAATGAGGATTAAAATATGGGATAAACATTTTAGTTGCAAAAAATTTGCGACTAAAATGTTTATAACATATGTTTTGGTTTTTATTTTCATCTTGGAAAAATATATAAATAAAAGGTTTTGTTTTACATTTTCATATTTAAAAAGTGGGTGTATGGGATGAATGAATAAAAAAGATTAAACCCAAAATAAAATATAAATATTTATGTATTTATATGTAGTTACTTACCTCGCTAACCAACCTATTTAGTTTAAGTAGGTAAGTAGGTTTTATATACATAGGTGTCTAGCCTAAATAGATGGGTATGTAAATCCCACCTACTTACTTATCTACGCCTAGGAGTGTAAGTAGGTGGGTAGGTACCTACTTACTTCTTTACTTAATTTGACCTACATATTTGAATATTGATTTAAATTTATTTTTGAAAAATTAAATTAATATGTTATATGGAAATTTTTTATTATATCATGTGTGGGTGAAAGCATGGTTAGGCAGTTCAAAAGTGGCTTTTGAGAGTCCATAAACTAACATTAGCAATTGTTTTTGTAGTTTAACAATTATTAAACCATAAATCTTATAATTATCTTTCGGCTATGATTTTAATCATAAATATTAATAAACCAACCTATGAGTATCCCTAAACATTATTGAAAAAAACTTCCATGCAAAAGATTAATTTTAAAAATGTGAAATGGATTCTCAAGGATAAAAATTTATAATAATCATGTCATTTAAAATTTAAATAAATAAGTACATAAATAAATAAATAAATAAATAAATATTAGGAAATTTTCCATGCATTTCATTAATAAATTCTTCATTTGATGATTTTGTTTTTAATTTTAATTTTGACATTACTTTGACATATTTTTTGAATCCACATTTTTCATTTTTCTGTCTGAAAAACGTAGTGTTCTCATTTCAAAGGACCACAACGAATCCATAATCTTTTTAGAATTCATCCAAAATTTAAAAAATGATTCCCATTAAAGCCTATGACAACATGAATAATTAAAATTGACAATGTTAATTTTGAATATGGCTTTAAATTATAAGTTTGTATGGAACTTATGAAAATTACAAGTGTGATAGTCCAAATAATCCACCTATTCATGGTTTCATTCGTGTCAAAATTTAAAACCATTTAAAGATAAAAATTATAGGTCATAGATTATTTCGAAATTATAATAAAAATATTTGAAATTATTAATAGTTGGGACACATGGCAACACATAACTTGTTCCCATTGCTCACCAAAAAAATTGCATCTTGATCGCAAGTGATAATACGTATATGACTAGTCAAAGGATGAAGGTGTATTTCATTGACTTTTTAAAAAATTAAAAATTCCTTGTTGTTTGTGATTAATGCCACATGCGACGTGTTCAATGCGATTATGAAAATTGAAGTTGAAAATGTCATTTATGATTAAAAATTAGTTACTAATTCCAAAATGACCTTTTTTTACTGGTGTTTGCAAATGAAAATGGTGCAATGAAATTCCCTATTGCATCATCTTTTGTTTAAATTAAATCATCATGACTCCACTATCAAATTTTCAGAACCTTCTTAGTATGTGCATTCTTGATAATTCTAGTAAAACACACAAATGCCATTCCAAAGATTTAAATTTAAATATGCTCTCCACTTGATATTCCAAGTTTGTTCATGTTGCTAATGGGGCATACATCTTATATATTAATTCAGCAAGTCGGTCAGTCAGTTAGTCAGTGACAGTGACTCCAGTAACTACTGTGAAATTGCCCAAAAGTGCACCCTTTTGGTAAAATTTCCAGGTGCCAATTAAAACTAACTGTGGCTTTTCCTTTTGATACATTTCCAAGTGCCAATTAATATTGACTACGGCTTATCCTTTTGGTAAATTTCTAGGTCCCAATTAAAACTGCGACCTTTTTTCCTTTTGGTAAATTTCCAGGTCCCAAACTATGGCTTTTCTTGTAGAGTCATTATTAGGTAGAGGGAAAGATATGGGTACCCGGGGTGACTAACTAACCACGTGTCGAGATTTGGAACGTCGACTGACATCTTAATCGACGGATTACTACACAACGGACTCCAAAATCCAGGTGCTAAAAGCGCTACCTGACCGACCTTCCCTCCCTCTTCGGAACGCTTTGGGAATTAACTTGAAATAACACACCTGTGCATTATGTACAGGGTTACCACTAGTTAATAGAAATGAACCAAAATGTAATTGTTCCATTTTAAATTACATGTGACTTATAATCATTTGTGATTAGGTTTAAGAGTATTTGCAATTACAAAATCAAATTTCAATTATTTTGGTCATTTTTACAATTATTGAAAACTTAATCATATCAATCAATTGGATGGTTTTTAAGTTTATTTTCATCCATGAATAGGTTTATATGTTACATTAGTTGCAATAGTACCCACATTAGTCACGCGTTAAAGATATTCTATGGTGATTTAGGGGTATATATTTCAATTCTAGAAATTGTTATTTAATTTATTTTTTAAATTTTGATTTGAAAATAGTTGTTTAGTTAATTTTGTAGAAGTTTGTTGGAATTTGAAAAAAAAAAATTGAATTTGAAAATTCTTATTTCAATTCTTTAAAAATAATTTGAATTTGAAAAAAAAAATTGATTTTAAAGTTAAAGTTTCAATTTTGAGTAAAATTATTTAAATTCAAAAAACTTATTTGATTTAAAAATTGAAAATTTTAAAATCAATATTTCAATTCAAACAATTAGAAATTGAGTTTAAAATGGACATTTTAATTTTCAATATTTTAATTTTAATTTAAAAATTGATAATAAAAACCATAATGAGTTAGATAATGAGAAAAAGAATAATGAAAAAATAATTAGTCTAAGCTAGCCACTTTCACCATAGTAATTTAAGAAATAATTTTGTTATTTTTATTAATAAATTATATATTTTTAGTGTAATATAAATTTAATTGATTCATTTTTATAATATTATAACATAAATTATTATTTAAATTTATTTTTTCTATTTTCATTAGTATTATTATTACCTATCAACTTTTGTTACTTATAACAATTGCCATAGTTAATAGATAAACTAGGTTAGTATATTAGGAAGTATTCTAAGAAATAGTTGCAAATAACTTGCAACTAAGTTGGTGACACTTACAACTACAATGTTTAATTCATATTCTTTGTCTTTCCTTCTTCCTTTCATGTGTAGTATATAAGTAGGTGCATTAGAAGTTTTCAAAGTGCAAATGCCATCCAAGGGATGAACCAATAAAATAGGCTCAACTTTGAAGGCTAAAACCCAAGATAAAAATAAGATTTTAATTTTTTTTATTTGACTAACCTAAACCTACCTATTTACTTCCTTCGCCTTAGACCCTCTTTACTTATCCATGTGTTGACATCCTATTGACTTTAAATTAAACAATCCAAAATTAATTAGTTAATTTAAAATATCAACTATTAAATAAGGTTTAACATGCCATGTGTCATTAAATAATTGACCTTCAAAAAAATAAATGGACACAGTTTATATGCCACATCGCACCAAATAATTGACCTTCAAAATAAATGGACACAATTAATATATCACATGGAAAAAATTTAATTTACCACATGTCATATATAAAACCCATACAAAATGGATGATGTGAATTTTTCAAGATTAAATAAAAATAATTTAGAAATATTAAAAAATGTTGCCATGTGGTAGCACATCAATTATTTTTAGGGTGACCAAATTAGTTGCATGGTAAGTTACAAATGACAATACATATATAATAAGTCAAAGGATGAAATTTTATTTTTTTGACTTTTTAAAAATTCACAATCCATGTCATTTGCGACTAAAAATTAATTTTTTCTTCTTGACTCAACATGTTAAATTGAATTGACTGAACATGAAATTCATACATGATGCATGAATAGATTGTAATTTCAATACATTGCAAAATCAAACCAAAATTATCAATGTTGCTTACAGTATTTCTTGCTAGGTAAAACATTTTTTTATTAATGATTTCATTATTTTTACTCATGTATTTTTGAACTAGGGCAAGACATTGCCAATTGATTTTTAAAAGGTACAGATATAGACACTGGGTACAGGCACTTGCAATCAAAATGTGATGATCATTTTCTGCTATTTCATTTTCTAAAGTATCCACTTCATTTTGATTTAGGTGAAAAATAATTTGACAGCTCCAAGCTTTTTCCACCAATTTCTATTTTGTGATCTTGACAAATTTCATGTTTAACGTTCATGCCTAGAGAAGAAAACACTGCAGATGTGATTATGTATCACTGTCACCTTTAATTTGATTTTACAAAGAACTATTTTCAAAAGACTTCTACACAACATCAAGTTATCAAGTTCTCCAAACCAGAGTTTGTTTTTTCAATCTTGTGATATAAAAAATTTGGAGAATTTTTTTCAAAAAAATTAGAAAAAATGTTGAATTTACAATAGAGAAAAAAATTCCGATAATTTCCCAATGTCTTTCAAGAAATAATGACAAAGTTCTGTTAAAAAAATCACTACTCCCAACACTCATCTTCATTTGAAGATTTGACAAAATAATTTAGACAATGGCATGCACAATGCAAGAATATAAAGTTTATATGCAAGAAAATCTATATTTTGATTCAAATATTTTGGCACATTGTCAACAATGTGAAAACATTAACTGTCAACCAGCGGCCTTGGCCCTATGGCAGATTCTTTTGTTCCTCTAATAAGAATATTTATAAATAGACTTCTATATAATATTTTTCAAGCTGCCATAGACCACAGGTTTCAAGTTGAGATTTAGTCCATAATTTAGCTGAATTGCAATTGTAATCCTTGGGAAT
>Ga0116227_10000281_pt1 | contig 94136 bp, 95 predicted proteins | sample S1TSphgellanicum_FD_89693 | JGI IMG/M metagenome (GOLD analysis project Ga0116227, IMG submission 89693) | Host-associated microbial communities from peat moss isolated from Minnesota, USA - S1T2_Fb - Sphagnum magellanicum MG | ecosystem: Host-associated > Plants > Peat moss > Unclassified... | reverse complement strand
GTCCACCTCTTCCCATTCCGAACAGAGAAGTTAAGCCCGCCAGAGCCGATGGTACTGCAGTAAAATGTGGGAGAGTAGGTCGGTGCCAACCTTTATCGTCTATCAGACGTTAAACTTAAGCCCTTCATCGCAAGATGAGGGGCTTTTTTTGTGGAACAAACTTTCCAAAAACTAACTCCCCTGTACTAACCCTTCATCCTAAACCCGATAGCAGCGGAAAGCTTTTGCTGCGGGCCGGCCCTATCCAACGGGGCAAAACTTGCAGCGCATAGCGGGACGAAAGGAAGCTATGAAATACGGAACGGGCGTTTACTGAAAGTCGTTTTATAGAGGAGGGTATAAACTTTTTAAAATAGACATTAATCCTTCCTTATAGCTACCATTAGGCAATCTGACTTCGTAATTATCACCATCTACGCTTACCAGATATTTGAATTTGTAATAACCAGAGGTCTTGTCATGATAGCCGCCATCAAAATAAAAGAAATAAGTTTTATAATTATAAAGATCAGTTCGAAGGAAATCTATTGGCCATTGATATGGCCTGCCATCGATTAATTGGTCAATATCTATTGTCGAAGGATTTCCGATTTTTTTGAATTCACCATTTATTAGAACCATCACGAACATTTTAATTGCTATTTGCTTGGCTTCATCTTTATTATTTTTAAAGTAAAAAGTAAATCTTTTCAAATTATTCGGATGAGCTGTCACTTTGATTGTGTCCAAGTATAATTCCGGTGGGGATATTTTTTGAAGAGTAACTTGTCTTTTAGTTGTATCTATTTGTTTTACTAACCTATTGTTTAGCGAATCGAAGTGAAGTCCATATTTCAGAAGAACCTCATTGAAATTTTGAGAACTTTTTTTATAGCTACTGTCTAATCGAATTGAGTAGATACTTGTCAGTTGATCCTCACGTTTTTCAAGTCTTGAATCCCTAACTCTTAAAGTATCATTTAATGTTTGCTGAAATTTAGATTGTTCGTTCTCTGAAATGTCAAATAAAAATAAAGTACAAATTATGGTGACAACGATAAAGGCAATCATCCATTTTCCAGAAGCGGTTAAGTTTTTTGGAAATGGGCGTCTGTTGTCAGATAGCTTTTTGTTATAAATAGGTATTGAGGTAATTAGTGCTTGGCAAATAGAAATTATAATAACTAAAATAATTTTCATGCTATTTGGTATGTGATAATGGTATTATTATCTGTCGTCGTTAGTGAAATGATATATACAAAGTAGATATAACTTTTGAGAAAAAAAGCACCCGAATGACTGAGATGTGTTACTTGATTTTAATTGAGCGCGATTTCACCTATATTAATGAGTGAGCATGAATACACCCTCCCCCCAAATTCCCTTATCACAAAAAAGCATTTTTTACGTTAATACCTTATATTTGCGTTTACTAAATTTTTTGTGAGATGGCACTTATCCGTTTCTTGTTTATTACTATTGCTGTTTTATATATTGTGCGCAGTTTGGCGCGCATTTTTTTGCCGATGTTTTTTCAAAGTGTGGTGAACCGGGCGGCCGAGCAGGCCGGTCAGCAAAATTACCAGCAGCAAAAACAGCAGCCTAAGCGCGAGGGCTCTATTAAGATAGATCATATCCCGCAGCAAAATCGTAAAGGCAGCGTGCCGGATAGTGAGGGCGATTTTGTAGATTACGAAGAAATTAAATAAACCTATACCCATGTTACCCGAAGAACTGTATAAACGCAAACATTTTGGCACGCCCGAATCGGTGATCCTGATTGTGGTTAACTATGTGATCATGTCAGTCGCTATCGAAGTGTTTGCCATGTGCGCCAAAGTGAGCTGGTTTTTTTGGGTGATAGTGGCCGGCCTGGCCGTATATAATTATTTCAATATTAAACGTAACGCGCACGAGTATGGCCGCAACAACAAAATTGGCTATGCGGTAAGTTTGGCGGGTATTGTTTTAATGTTTTTCCTGTTCAGGATGCGGGCGGGCAACTGCTAAATCACGCTACTGTAAATATTAATTCCCATTCTCGCTCAAATTTCTATTTTTGAGGAATATTATCATTTTCAAACTTTAATAATGAGTAACTGGTTCAAGCAAAACGGCGTACACCTGGCCGTTGTCGCATTCTTTTTCGGGATTTGCGTGTTTTATTTTACGCCCGCCTTCAACGGTAAAACCTTAGGGCAGTATGATGTGGTGGGTGCGCAGTCAACCCAGAAAGAAATTAACGATTACAAAGCCAAGGGCCAAACCATCCTGTGGACCAACCAAATTTTGGGCGGGATGCCGGCTTTCCAGGTTTGGGCGCCATATTCGGCCAGTATTGCTACCTGGATAGTGAAGGGCGGCGGCGCTATTTTGCCTAACCCTATCGATACCGTTCTGTTGCTGATGCTGGGCGCATACCTGTTGTTCTGCGTACTGAAACTGAACCCATGGCTGGCCGCAGCGGGCGCTATTGCCTTCGCTTTCTCCAGCTATAACATCATACTACTGGCGGCGGGTCATGCTAACCAAGCTTACGCTATTGCTTTTTTTGCACCTATTTTAGCGGGGATTATCCTTACCCTGCGCGGTAAATACTTTACCGGTGCAGCTTTAACGGCGCTATTTTTGGCGATGGAAATTAAGGCCAACCACATACAGATGACTTATTATCTGATGTTGTCGCTGATTATCTTATTGTGCATCGAACTTTATCATGCTTTTAAAAATAAAACTTTACCAGCCTTTGGTAAATCTATGGCTTTCCTGGGTGGCGCTTTGGTTATTGCGCTGATGGTAAATGCGTCGGTACTGTGGAGTACGGCCGAGTATAGTAAATATAGCTACCGCGGGAAATCAAACCTTACCCGCAAAGCTACCGAACCTAAAGACGGACTTGGCCGCGATTATGCTTACGAGTGGAGCCAGGGCGTTGCTGAGTGTTTCACCTTCCTGGTGCCAAATGCATCGGGCGGAGCTTCGGGTATCGAAGATTTTATGCAGCCTTCATCAGAGGTGAGCAAGTTTTTGACATCTAAAAATGTACCTGAAGAGCAGGTAACGCCGTTCCTGCAAACGCTGGGCAATTATGGTTTGTCAACTTATTGGGGTAATAAGCCTGGTACATCGGGGCCATTTTATTTTGGCGCTATTGTGTGCTTCCTGTTTGTTTTTGGTTTGATAGCCGTTAAAAACAGGCTGAAATGGTGGATAGCCGGAACAGTTGTGTTGACGATGTTCTTGTCGTTCGGCCGCAACCTGCCTTTCCTTTCTGATTTCTTCTTTAACCATTTCCCGCTGTATAATAAGTTCCGCGCGGTTGAATCTATTTTGGCTGTAGCCGGATTATGTTTCCCGATACTGGCCCTGTTGGGGATCCAGGAAATTATCGATAATCCTGATAAGAAAGCCATCTTTAAGAAATTGAAACTGGCCGGTTATATCACCGGTGGCTTAGTGCTGATCTTAATTGTATATCCTGAGCTGTTCCTGAATTTCCGTGGTGACGATCACTTGAAATTGACAGCGATGCTTTCGCAGATCTTTCAGCAGGTACCAACCTTTGCGTCCGATGCTTCAGGCATTGCCAGCGGTTTTGCGGCAGCCGTAGTTAACGATCGTATTGCCATGGAGCGCGCTGATGCCATCCGTGCGCTGATTTTGATTGCCATTGCTTTCGGGATCATTTGGGCATATATCGATAATAAGATTAACCTTACCATCGCATCGTTAGTGGTGCTGGCGTTAATTACCATTGATATGTGGCAGGTAGATAAACGTTACCTAAAAGATGCCAGTTTCCAGGATAAGGTAGATGTAGAAGCTGCTGTAGCCCCGCGCGAGGTTGATAATTTTATTATGCGGGATCAGGATCCTGACTTCAGGGTGTTTGATCAGACTCAGGGCATTAAAAGCGACAGGTTCAGTCCGTTCTTCCATAAATCAATTGGCGGTTATTCTGCTGCCCGTTTAAAACGCTATGATGAGCTGATTGATAACCAAATGTCGGCCAGCATTAACCAGAATGTTTTGGATATGCTGAACACCAAATACGTTATCACTCCCGATCAAAAAAATCAGACTGCTGGTATGCACGTAAACAACACCGCTTGCGGCCACGCCTGGTTTGTAAATAAAATAGTTTATGTAGATAACGCCGATCAGGAGATGCAGGCCATTACCGCTTTCTCTCCAAAGGATGAAGCGATGGTTGATAAAAGCTTTAAACCGACGATCGGCAGCCAGTCATTCGGCGGCGATCCTAACGCTACTATTACGCTGGAAAGCTATAACCCTGATCATTTGGTTTACAAAACCGGTTCAACTGCTACACAAGTAGCAGTTTTCTCGGAAATTTATTACGAAAAAGGTTGGACGATGTTAATAGACGGTAAAGAGTCGCCGTATTTCCGTGCTGATTATATTCTGCGTGCTGCAGAAATCCCTACGGGTAACCACAAGGTGGAGTTTGTATTCCACCCGGCATCGTACTACACCGGCGAAAAGATCTCGTTAGCGGGCTCTATTCTGTTAGTGCTGGCTTTGGGCGGTGCTGCATATAGCGGTATGAAGAGAAAAGAGAAAAAATAACCCCCTATCCCCCTAAAGGGGGAACAAAATACAGAAGTAAAGGCGTTCCGATTTGATCGGGACGCCTTTTTTATTTGGCAGTGTAGATAGATGATTTATTTGAGTTTTATTTGATCGGAAAATAGCTCTATCTTGTTTCGTAAATCACAATTAACAGGATATGACCACCACAGCCCGGGCCGACGATTTCCAGGAAACGCCAACACGATTACAATCATTAGATGCCCTGCGCGGCTTTGATATGGTTTGGATAATGGGCCTTGAGCCGGTGATTGTTGAGCTGGCTAAAGCCACGCACTGGCCGGTGTTTCAATGGATGGCCGTGCAACTGATTCATCCCGATTGGAATGGCTTTCATTTTTACGATCTTATCTTCCCCCTGTTTTTATTTATGGCCGGGGTGTCCACACCGTTTTCGGTAGGGCGAGCGTTAGAGAAAGGTACATCGCGCAATAAACTGTTACTGCGAGTTATTAAGCGCGGATTGATCTTAGTTATCCTCGGCATTATCTACAACAACGGACTTAACATTAAACCCCTGGCCGAGATTCGGTTTGGCTCGGTATTGGGGCGCATTGGTTTGGCCTGGATGTTTGCCAATATTGTTTACCTGTATGCCGCCGAGCGGTGGCAGATCTTCTGGTTCTGTTTTTTTATCATCGCCTACTGGCTGATCCTCAAATTTGCCTCAGCTCCCGGTTTTGCCGCAGGCGATTTAACCATGGCTGGGAACTTCGCATCGTATGTAGATCGTTGCCTGTTGCCCGGCAAACTGTACTTGGGCATTCACGATCCGGAAGGGCTATTTTCTACCATCCCGGCTATCAGTACCGGCATTTTAGGTATCCTAACAGGCATCACACTTAAAAAGACAGGACTAAGCCAAATGAAGAAAGTATGGCGCATGATGATGGTCGGTGTCATCTTTATAATAGTAGCCTGGATCTGGAATCTGGATTTTCCGGTCAACAAAAACCTGTGGTCAAGCTCGTTTGTGCTGAATGTAGGCGGTATCAGCCTGCTGCTGATGGCGCTGTTTTATTATATTATAGATGTTAAAGGGCATGTGAAATGGGCCTTCTTTTTCAAAGTCATCGGGATGAATTCTATCCTCATCTACCTGTCTAAACATTTTATTAATTGGGATTATACCAACACAGCTTTTTTCAACTGGCTGTTTCAGTTGGTAGGTAATCCGTTTAGTTTGGTGGTTGCGGCGGTTACTTACCTGCTAATTAAGTGGCTGTTTTTATATGCCATGTATAAAAAGAAAGTGTTTTTGCGGGTGTAGGGATATATTAAAAACACTTCACCTCATTGCGAGGTACGAAGCAATCTCTACACACAAAGAGTATAACCCTCGAAGGAATTCTGTAGAGCGAAGAGATTGATTCGTACCTCGCAATGGCGTATGGGCTACTTTAAAATACCATCTACCCTGTATACCAATCAGATACAAACACCAGTTGTTTAGCCCTTTTTCGCCTCTGAAATAACCTTTAAATATTTTTTCAATTTAGTTTTTGAGATTAGAAATATCGTCTTATATTTGCAGTCCGTTTCCAAAGGTACTTTGTTACGGTGAATTGCCTGATAGTATAATGGTAGTACGACGGTTTTTGGTACCGTTTGTCTAGGTTCGAATCCTGGTCGGGCAACTTTAAAAGATTTCGGATTTCGGATGTTCAATTTCGGATTTATTCTAAAATGGACATTTGAAATCCGAAGTTGTTTAATCGGGTTGCTAATTGAAAGTGAAGGGTTGAAAAATCCCAAGTTGAAAATATAAAACCCATAATTGTTTTATTAAGGTTGTGAAAACTGAAGACCGTGGCAGGGTTATCCGCCGGTCGAAAAACCAAAAAATCCGAAATAAAAATGCCTTTACAATTCAATCCGGTCAAATTATTTGCAGGTTCATTTACAAAAGAGCTTGCCGGCAAAATAGCTGAAAAATATGGCCGCGAATTAGGCGACGTTGTTCTTTCACGTTTTAGCGATGGCGAGTTTCAGCCGCATTTTAACGAGTCGGTACGCGGCTGCGATGTGTTTTTAATACAAAGTACCAACCCACCGGCCGATAACTTGTTAGAGTTGCTGATGATGACCGATGCCGCACGCCGTGCTTCGGCTCATTATGTTACCGCTGTAATCCCTTATTTCGGGTTAGCCCGTCAGGATAGGAAAGATAAGCCACGTGTGGCTATCGGCAGTAAACTGGTTGCCAATATTTTGGTTGCCGCCGGCGTTAACCGGGTTATGACGATGGATTTACACGCAGCGCAGATCCAGGGCTTTTTTGATATCCCGGTAGATCACCTGGATGCGGCCATTATTTTTGTGCCGTACATTAAAAGCCTGAAGTTGCCTAACCTGACTATCGCTTCGCCGGATATGGGTGGATCGTACAGGGCGCGTACTTTTGCCAAGTACTTCAACGCCGAGGTGGTAATTTGCGATAAACGCCGTAAACGCGCCAACGAGATTGAATCGATGACGGTGATTGGTGATGTAGTTGGTCAGGATATTGTGCTGATAGACGACATTTGCGATACTGCAGGTACTTTAGCTAAAGCCGCCGGCCTGATTATGGAAAAAGGCGCTAACAGCGTTCGCGCGGTTTGTACGCACGCGGTATTATCGGGCAAGGCTTACGAGACCATACAAAACTCGGTATTAACCGAACTGATAGTTACCGATACCATCCCGCATCAACCGCAGGATGTGTGCGATAAGATCAAAATACTATCGACCGCCGATTTATTTGCCCGCGCTATAGCTAACGTTAACGAGCACGGATCAATAAGTCAGTTGTTTCAGGTAGATTAAAGAGAGAGTCCATAGGCATGGACAGAAAAGAGAATAAAAATACTGTGGCATTTAGTCACGGAATAACAATAAATAACAAAAATGAAATCAATTGCTATTAGCGGTTCTCCAAGAGAGAACGTAGGGAAAAGAGACGCTAAAGAGCTGCGTTACCAGGGTTTAGTGCCTGCAGTTCTTTATGGTGGTGCAACACAAACCCACTTTTCAGTGTCTGCAGCTGATTTGAAACCGGCGGTTTATACCCCCGATGTTCATTTCATCGATTTAGACGTAGCTGGTGCTAAGTCACAAGCTATCATTAAAGATTTGCAATTCCACCCGTTGACTGAGCAGATTCTGCACGTTGACTTTTTATTACTGGAAGATGCAAAACCTGTAACTATCGAAATTCCAATCCGTTTAACCGGTACTTCGCCAGGTGTTAAAATGGGTGGTAAATTGGTACAAAAGCTGCGTAAATTAAGCGTTAAAGCTTTACCTAAAGATCACTTAGATAACATTGAAGTAAGCATTGAAGGTTTAGAAGTAGGTAAATCTGTACGTGTACGTGAAGTTAGTGTTCCAAACCTGACTATTATCAACACTCCGGAAGATACTATTCTTTCTATCACAACTTCACGTGCATTACGTCAAGCTGAGCAAGAGCAGAAAAGCGGTAAGAAATAATTTTGCCCTCTGATTTCACAGATTAAATAGTGATTTCACAGATTTTAAAAGCGATGAGTTTATACTCATCGCTTTTTTTGTTTTAGTTTTGATTTAAACATTAACACCATGGAAATCCACTTCGATCACGATGTTCAGCTACTTAACCATACCGACGAAACTGCATTTACGCAGGCCTTAACCGATCTGCTTAATAAGGGTTATTCGCCGGTATCAACCAATTCAAGTTTCGATCATCTGGGGCGGCAATATTTTCATGCAGTATTGGTGATTAAAAAGCCAAAGGAAAAGAAACCGATGGGCTTTAATTTCGGCGGATAGTCAGCAAATTATTCTCCCTAAGTCGGAATAATAATTTTAGGTTACCTTTGCCCCTTATGCTTGAGATACTTTACCGCGACGAACACCTGATAGCCATTAACAAGCCGCATGGCCTATTGGTACACCGATCATCTATCGCAGCCGATGTGCAGGAATTTGCCGTACAAACCCTGCGCGATCAGGTTGGCGAGTGGGTATCACCAGTGCATCGAATCGACCGTAAAACGGCCGGTGTCTTGTTGTTTGCTTTTGATAAAGAAAGCGAGGTAGCCATGCATAAACAATTTATGGAGGGGCAGGTAGCTAAGAAATACATTGCCATTGTACGGGGCCATACTCAAGATGCTGAGTCGATAGATTATCCCTTAAGAAAAGAGAACGGAACGTTACAGGATGCCCATACTGACTATACTACGCTGCAAAGAGTAGATTTACCGATTCCATTAGGTAATCACCCATCATCGCGCTACTCATTGGTTGAAGCTATCCCAACCACCGGTCGGATGCATCAATTAAGAAAGCATTTCGCCCACATTTTTCACCCCATCATTGGCGACCGTACCCACGGCTGCAATAAACAAAATCGCTTTTTTAAAGAGCGCTGGGAAATGACCACCATGATGTTGCATGCCAGTTATCAATCCTTCACGCACCCTATTACCGGTGCGCAGGTTGTTATCAAGGCACCTTTACAGGATGAATTTTTAAGGGTGATGGGGTTTTTGGGTTTTAGTGCGGAGAATTAAAAATCTTGTCATTTCGACGATAGGAGAAATCTTAAACGTGCGATACGCAAATGAGAAGAGCCGTCCGCGCGTATAAGATTCCTCTTTCACACTGCGCGCTTTCCCTGCCCGTCGTTCTATCGGAATGACAAAGGGGTTTAGTTATCGTCTCAAACGTTTCGTGTAAGAATTCGCCAGCAGCAAAGGAATAATCCCAAACACACCGAACGAGCAGTCTATCAATCGCCAAAAGAAGGGGATCTGTCTGATCGGGCCGGCAATGAATGCCAGCGGAAGGATGGCAACGCAGGCTATCATTCCAAAATGAATTACCCATATGTTTTTAACCGGATCGCGCAGGGGGCCGATGAATAATACAGCCAGCATTACGTGGGCAAAGGCCAGCCAATCGGTACCGTAGCTTAAATAGGGGTGACTTAGGTTAACCTCGTGAAGGGTATTATAAATGATAAGTATCCAATTGTGAAGTAAGCCGTTAGGCAGTTGATCTTTGATTAAAGCCAATTCCGACTCCAATGGAAACGCGGTTACACCGCTTAAAAATAACCCAACAATAACTATCCAGATACATGTTTTAATGCGGCTGCGCAGTTGTTGTTGGGTTAGGTTTTTTTTCATGAATTTAAGTTCAAAAAATTACGTCATTGCGAGGTACGAAGCAATCTCTACACTCAAAGGTTACCTTCAAAGGTCTCTGCCTACGTAGAGATTGCCACGTCGCTGATAGAAGCTCCTCGCAATGACGTGCGCGTTGGATTTTTATTTAACAGCTACTTTCCAGCCGTCTTTTAAAGTCACCGTGCGGTTAAACACCAGTTTATCAGCGGTAGAATGCTTATCTAAAGTGAAATACCCCTTACGCATAAATTGTACCGCTTTGCCCATCTCGGCATCGGCCAGGGCCGGCTCAACGTAGGCGCTGATAATTTCCAGGCTATCCGGGTTCAGGTATTCTTTAAAGTCGCCCTCCTCGTTGCTCGGGTCTTCCACGCGGAAAAGACGATCGTACAAACGCACTTCGGCAGTTTTGGCGTGTGCTACACTTACCCAGTGGATGGTACCTTTAACGTTGATACCGCTGGTATCGGCGCCTGATTTTGACTCGGGGATATAGGTGCAATGGATTTCGGTAACCTTGCCATCGGCATCTTTTACAAAATCTTCGCACTTAACAATGTAGGCGTTTTTTAAGCGCACCATCAGGCCAACACCCAGGCGGAAGAATTTCTTCGGCGGTTCTTCCATAAAATCCTCGCGTTCTATCCACAACTCATTGCTGAAGGGGATTTCGCGTTCACCATCGCCGCCGTCAACCTCGGGGTTGTTTTCACCGATCAGTATTTCAGATTGGGCTTCCGGATAGTTGGTGATCACCAGTTTAATAGGATCAAGTACAGCCATACGGCGCCAGGTGTTTTTATTCAAATCTTCGCGCACGCAAAATTCTAATAAACTCAGGTCTATCATGTTTTCGCGTTTAGCCACACCAATGCGCTCGCAAAATTCGCGGATAGAAGCAGCCGGGTAACCACGGCGGCGCATCCCGCTGATGGTAGGCATGCGTGGGTCGTCCCAATCCTCTACATGGCCATCTTCTACCAGTTTCAGCAGCTTGCGCTTGCTCATTACGGTATAGGTCATGTTTAGGCGGGCCATTTCGTACTGATGCGATTGGAAAAGGCTTAATTGCTCGATAAACCAATCGTACAGGGCGCGGTGCGGAATAAACTCAAGCGTACAAATAGAATGGGTGATCTGCTCTATAGCATCCGACTGTCCATGCGCAAAGTCATACATCGGGTAAATGCACCAGGCATCGCCCGTGCGGTGGTGATGCGCGTGTTTAATACGATACATCAATGGATCGCGCAGGTGCATGTTGGGCGATGCCAGATCAACCTTAGCGCGCAATACTTTAGCGCCATCGGGATACTTACCGGCTTTCATATCGGCAAATAGTTCCAGATTTTCTTCAACCGAGCGGCTGCGATATTGGTTAGGCGTACCCGGTTCGGTAGGTGTGCCTTTTTGCGCGGCAATTTCTTCAGCAGTGCTGTCGTCTACATAAGCCAGATCAGCCTTGATCAGCGTTACCGCAAAGGCGTATAACTGATCGAAATAATCTGAAGCGTATAATTCCTGCGCCCATTCAAAGCCCAGCCATTTCACATCCTCTTTAATGCTGTCCACATACTCCACGTCTTCTTTCACCGGGTTGGTATCATCAAAACGCAGGTTGGTTTTCCCATTATATTTTTGCGCTAAACCAAAATTAAGGCAGATGGATTTAGCGTGACCGATATGCAGGTAACCATTAGGCTCGGGCGGGAAACGGGTTAATACCCGGCCGCCATGCGTACCGGCTGCCAAATCGGCTTCAACAATTTCTTCTATAAAATTTAGTGATCTTTCTTCGCTCATGTTAAGCGCAAAAATAGCTATTAATGTGCAGATGTGCGAATATGGAGATGTGCAAATGTGTTATCGGATGAGAAAGCCGCAGAGTAGTTTGTCATTGCGAGGTACGAAGCAATCGCGAATTTAAAGAGCTGCTCTTTGGGTGTGCGATTGCTTCGTACCTTGCAATGACAAACGGGTAATATTATCCGATGAGCGGCAATTCAAAATAAAAAGTAGATCCTTTGCCAAGTTCGCTCTCTACATTAATGTAGCCTTTGTGGTGATTGATGATCTCGGCAGAGATGTAGAGGCCCATGCCGAGGCCGCTGGTACTGAAAGTTTTATCTTCAACGCGGTAAAAACGTTCGAAAATCTTTTCGCGTTGCTCTGCCGACAGGCCTATACCTTCGTCGGTTACTGATACGCGGGCTTTGCCGTTTAAAGCTTTCGCGGAAATGAGTATGCGGGTACCCTGATCGGAATATTTAGCAGCGTTACTTACCAGGTTATTTAACACCTGTTCCAGGCGTTCGGGATTGCCGTGTACTGTTAATTCAGGTTCGATGCTTGACTCAATTTTGTATTCCGGATACATCTGAATGGCGTTCTCTACGCCGGCGGTCATCATATCGGCCAGGTTAATATCGGCCTGCTGATATTGCAGGCGACCGGCCTGGATTTTGCTTACATCTAACAGATCGTTAATTAAATGATGTAGCTTGTTTATAGCAGTGTTGGCTTTCGCTATATATTGTTTAATAGCAACGGGCACCTCTTCTTTTTTGTAGATCCCCATAATCTGTATATACCCCTTCAAGCTTGTCAACGGTGTTTTTAACTCGTGACTGGCAATGCCTATAAACTCGTCTTTCTTATCCATGGCCTGCTTTTGCTCCTCAATGTCAGTAGCAGTACCTACCCAAAACAGTGCTTCGCCTTGTTCGTTTTTAAGCGGGATGGCCCGGTTAAGATGCCAGCGGTAAGTGCCATCGGCGCGGCGATAACGGTTTTCCACATCAAAAATACCCGAGCTTTGCAGAGCGGCGGTATAGCGTTCAACAGTTAAAGGCAAATCATCCGGATGTACAACAGCTTTCCAACCCCACTCTTTAGTTTGCTCGTGCGATAAACCGGTATAATCGTACCAGCGCTGGTTGTAAAAGGTAACCTCGCCGGTAGGCAGGTTAGTCCAAGTCATCTGGGGGATATTATCTGTTAATAGCTTTAAGTATTCACGGCTGATAGTTAGGTCTTTAGTTCGGTCTTTAACCGTTTCTTCCAGCTCATCGTTCAGTTTTTGGGTAAGCAACTGGGCTTCCTCTAACTGATCGAATTGGGCTTCAAGCTGTTTTTGATTTTCTTTTTGGATGGTAAGATCGGTAATGATCAAACTCAGGGCCGTGCCGCCGTCAAAATCCATAGCGTTGCACGATAACAGGCAGGGTACAATATGCTGCCCGCTGCCCATAAACACTTCGGCTTTGCAATCCTGCTCCCAGCTGCTGTTGAGTACATGGTTAAAAATGGTTTTATCTCCGGCAACAAAATCAACAAAATTAAAACCGAGTACTTTTTCTAAAGGCTGATTAACCAGGGATGCAAAACGCGTGTTGCTATACAGGATTACACCTTCGCGATTAAGTGTTACCGCTCCCTCATTCATTTTCTCTATGAAAACACGGTAGGTTTGGTCGGCGCTTTTTAGGGTATATAATTGCGGGCCTTCTTCACTTTTAACAATTAATGCGTCAACCTGTCCGGTACGGATGGCCTCAATTGCATCGTTTGCTTCTTCTAACTGCCAGCGTAGCTCCTTGTTCTCGTCCAGCAGCTGTTGATAGGTGGGCTGTTGTTCCATATTCAGATCAAGGGGTGATATTAAAACATTGGTATAACTTATTGGTGTCCGACATATCGCCAATCAGGCGTCTGTCCAGGCCCGGGCCTTTTTTTAACAATAAAGGGAGGGCAATAATCTGTTCCTGCTCGGCCAGGGTAGGTTGCTGGTATACGTCGATAATTTCGAGGGTATAGTTGCCTTTCAGCGCCTTTTCGCAAAAGGCCTTCAGGTTATCAACCGCACGTGTGGAATTAGGGGACGCTCCCGTTATAAACAAACGCAATTGGTACGATGTCTCATCGTCTTTTCGGCTGCTACCTTCCTTTAACCATTGGTTTGCTTTCATCGGCTATTATGCAGGGCGAATATTTAGCCCCACCAAAACTTTCTCTTCGTTAGATAGATCGCCGATTATTTTACGGATCGGTTCCGGTACTTTCCGTACCAATGTAGGTATGGCAAATATCTGATCACCTTCGGCCAATTGGGGCTTTTCCAGCAAATCAATTACCTCTATAACATATTGTCCCTTTAAATGTTCTTCACAATATTTTTGCAAATTGGTTAAGGCCGTAACAGATTTAGCCGTTTTGCCGGCAACGTATAAGCGCAGTTCCCAGGCTTTTTTAGATTTTACAGGGGTCATTATTTTTTGCCTTTCTTTTTAGCCGGAGCCGGAGCAGGAATACCGCCGTCTTTAGTTTCACGACGCATGGCCATTACCTCGCGACGGTTTTTCTCCATTACCTCTTTTTTTAGTTCCTCTTCCAGGTAAATTTTATTCAGTTCTTCCTCTACCGATTCAAACTCCGTTTGCAGGCTCGAAATCTTCGATTCCAGTACCTTGCGTTTGCGTAACACTTCACGGTCTTTACGGTCAAGCGCATAGTCGCGCAGGGCCTGGCCGGTATGCTCTTTCAATTGCTCCGCTTCGCGAGCCGATCCGGTTAGTACACCTTCAGGGCCTAAATATACATCAACAAGGCTCAAACCATCATCGGTAATTAAAAACTCGCGAACCTGGTTGGAGTGTTTCATCCCGCGCGATTTCATTACGTACATTCCACGGTTACGTTCGCCGTTAAACTCGATATCGCGCACCAGCAACCAGGCATCTACTAAGGATGATACCCCTTCGTCTGTCTGTTCGTTTACAATAGTGTTTAATGATAGGGCGGTAAACATAACCGTGATCTGCTCCTCCATCAGGAAATCGAGCAAACGCACCAGCATCGATTTTACCTCGCCTACCGAACCAATGGTGATCAGGTTAGTAATAGGATCTAATATCACCGTATCGGGCTTAAATTTGCGGATATGCTTGTGCATAGCAACCAGGTGCATCTCTAAGCCATAAAGCGTTGGCCGCGATGCATGGAAATGTAATAGACCGTTATCTAAATACCGCTGCACATCTAAACCGATAGAATGCATATTCCTGACGATTTGCTTAGGCGATTCCTCGAACGAGAAGTAGATACAACGTTCGCCGCGTTTACATGTTTCGGCTGCAAAGTAAGCTGCGATACTGGTTTTACCCGTACCGGCCGTACCCGAAACCAGGATGCTGCTGCCCCTGAAAAAGCCCTTGCCGCCCAACATTTGATCAAGTCCGGCTATACCGGTAGAGATGCGTTCGGTTTGTACTTCTTTTGCCAGATGTAGCGAGGTAACCGGCAATACTGAGATGCCTTCCTCATCAATAAGGAAAGGATATTCGTTTGTGCCGTGTACCGTACCGCGATATTTTACAATGCGCAGGCGGCGGGTAGAAATTTGATCGATCACCCGGTGATCTAACAAAATCACGCAATCTGATACATATTCTTCCAGGCCGTGGCGGGTAAGTTTGCCGTCGCCGCGTTCGCCGGTGATGATGGCGGTTACACCCTTTTCTTTCAGCCAGTGAAATAATCTTCCTAACTCGGCACGTAAAATGCGTTCGTTGGTTAAGCCCGAAAATAGATTTTCGATAGTGTCTAACACCACGCGCTTTGCGTTTATGCTATCGATAGCATGCCCTAAACGGATAAATAATCCTTCCAGGTCATATTCGCCGGTCTCTTCAATTTCCGACCGTTCAATGTGGACGTGATCTAAACGAATCTTTTTATCGGCCTGTAATTTATTCAGATCGAAACCTAAAGAAGCTACGTTCATAGCCAGTTCATCGGCTTTTTCTTCAAAAGCCATAAAAACGCCTGGTTCGTTAAATTCTATCGCACCGCGTACGATAAACTCCATCGACATCAGCGTTTTACCGCTGCCTGCGTCTCCGCAAATTAAGGTTGGCCGCCCTGTAGGAAGTCCCCCACCTGTTATCTCATCCAGGCCAATAATGCCCGTGGCGGATTTTGGTAACGTGGGGTATGAGGTGGCCGATATATTTTTCCGGGATTTACTCATGTTTATTTCTTATAACTATAAAAGTATCCTTTTAATTTAATAAAGGGCTTCAAAAAGCCCGAATAATGATGTTTAACGCACTCTTAATAGTTTTAAACTATTTATTGCCTAATAGTTAAATTATTAAAAATCAATCAATTGCTAAATGACAGGATATTTAACAGCAGGGAATAGTTATTGTTTGACCGTTGATTAGTTTTGGCAATTTGATTAAGACAATTTACTTTTTGTTCATAGCGAGGTACTAAGCAATGACAAAATGGAGCAGCCGGGCACCACAATCAACGAAATCATTCAAATCAAAAAATCAGCGGTCAAGATCAGCGGTCAAGAAAAAGGGGCTGGCAACTCAGTTACCAACCCCTTTCATTAAACAATCACCTAAAAAAATTTAACACACACTCACTTTATCTTATTTCGGCTGATCTTCCGGAGTGCCCGCTACGCGGTACACTTTGCGGTTGCCGTCACGGTCTTCCTGGTAGTAAACACCATCCGGAGACACGAAATATTTTTGTCCGTCTATTTTAATTGCCGTTGTATTTGGCGGCAGGCTATCAAACAGGTCGCCTATTTTAATTGGGGCTTGGTCGGCATTACCCTGATCCATTGTACCCGCATCGTTTTGATCGTACGATCCCGGCTCGCTAACGCTGGCAGCTGTGGTTAACTCACCATCTTTACCGGCAATCTGGTAACCTGTGTTACCATCATCTTTGGTAATAGCCTGGTAGTAGATCCCGTTCAGCTCGTAATACTGAGCGCCGTCAATCATTATTGATTTGGCACCTGCAGGCAACTGATCCATTATAGCGCCCATTGGCGGTTCAACTACGGTGTAATTGTTATCATCGTAAGTATAATAATAGCCACCGCTGTAAAAATACTGGTAATCGCCCCAGTAAAAGGGATAATATCCGTAAGGCAACACACTTAACTGAAAACCTAAGCGTGGGTAGTAAAACCTGTTATAAAAAGCCGTACGACCGTAAAATCTGTTATAAGACTGATAATGGCCATTGTAAAAGCTGCCATGGAAATAACCATTGCGATAAGCAACACGGGCAGTACCGGCTCCATAACGGCTACCGAAAGCTGAACTTACACGGCCACGGTAAACATCGCCGCCACGACCACCATAAGCATAACCGCCACGGTTGGCATATACACGTTGAGGTGAGTTGCTGTAAACATTACCACCGCGGCTATAACTTTGGGTACGTGCACCACCGCCATAAGCCTGGGTACGCAAACCACCACCCGATACATTGCCACCACGGTTAGCGTAAGCTTGTGTCCTTACATCGCCGCCACGGCTGTAACTTTGCGTACGGGGAGTATAGCCTGAAGCTTGTTGCCTATTGCCCTGGAAGCCACCGCCGCCTGAACGGCTATAAGAACCAGCGCCCGGACTTTGAACGGCACCACGGCTACCGCCGCCACCTGAATAACTTGGACGACTACCACCAGAGAAGCCGCCTGAACGGCCACCTCCTGAAAAGCCGCCACCGCCGCTACTCATGTGCGAACCGCCGCCGCCACCTGAAAAACCACCGCGGGATCCCCCGCCACCGCCACCACCTCTATGTTGGGCGCTTGCCGAAAATGCTACCAATACGCCAAGTAGGGTACCGAGGGCAGCATTTGTGAAATATTTATAGTTACTTTTCATTTTCTGTTGTTTGTAAGTCGTTTAATAATAGACGTTCGTAATTAAAAACGGTTTAATCAGAGTTAAATTATTATTAAGAGAGTACAGAGGGGTGACAAACCCGAGGCTTATTTGCCGCTGTACCGCGCCTTCTATTTATATCAATCATCTTTTTTTGAAAAACTATTTGCAAATCCCGGGGATTATTTGTTGCTTTGAATAACAAAGTACTTTTACAATTGGAAAATAATCAGGTACATCAGGATCTTGCCTCCATTCGCAATTTAATGGAGCGTTCATCGAAATTTTTGTCGCTTAGCGGGCTATCGGGCGTGTTGGCCGGGGTTTACGCGCTGATAGGGGCTTACGTTGCTTATGGCGTTATCTACCCGTTCAGGCAAGCATCGTACGTGCAGCGTGGCGAGATAGATGATCTGCTGATCATCGAAAAATTATTGTTGGTAGCGGTACTGGTGCTGGTGGCATCGGTAACTACTGGCTTTGTGCTAAGTCTGCGTAAAGCCAGACGCACCGGGCAAAAGTTTTGGGGCGCAAGCAGCAAGGCTTTATTGTTTAACATGATAGTGCCTTTGTTTGCTGGTGGCCTGCTAATTTTGATTTTTATCTGGCGCGAGTACTTTGGCATTGTAGCCCCGGCGGCTTTAATATTTTACGGCCTGGCACTGGTTGGCGCAGGCAATTACACTTACAAAGGCGTACAATACCTTGGGATAAACGAAATTTTATTAGGTTTGGTGGCTGCAGCCTATCCTGGTTACGGCCTGTGGCTTTGGGCCATTGGTTTTGGGGTATTACATATTATTTATGGCAGTGTTATGTACTTTAAATTCGACAGGTGAGCATCCCTTTTGATAAACTTGACAAGGCTTTTGAGAACCGGGTAAGGTTACAGATCATGAGCATACTGGTAGTGAACGAACGCTACGACTTTAACTCGCTGAAGGATTTGCTGGGCGTTACCGATGGTAACCTGGCATCGCACCTGAAGGGCTTGGAGAAGGAGGAATATATTTTGGTTAATAAATCTTTTTTAGGCCGCAAGCCTAATACTAATTATGAAGCAACCGAAAAAGGCAAGCAGGCATTTAAAGCGCATTTGGATGCGCTGGAAGCTTTAATTAAGCAACAAAAGATCAGCTAAATTTTTTTATCCATAAACTTTGAAATTCAAAGTACTTTTAAATAAACATATCATGATAGAACAAATTGAAAAACAGCCCAAATGGCACGAAAAATCTATTTTATTTAAGTTAGGAGTTATTGCCATACTGATACTGGCGCTATTGATTCCATCGGCCTGGATACAGAATTTGGTAGCCGAACGCGAAGGCCTGCAGTATCGTACCGCTACCGAGGCAACCAACAGCTGGTCGGGCGGGCAACTGGTGCAAGGGCCGGTGCTGATCATCCCCTATAAAAAACTGGTAACCGAAACAGATGCTAATAACAAAGTTAGCACTAAAGAGGAAATTGAAACCCTGTATGTATTGCCGCAGGATTTGCACATTAAAGCTAATGTAGTTACACAACCGTACGATCGTGGTGTTTACCGCACCACTGTGTACGCATCTAAAATAGCGTTGCAGGGTAATTTCAATTTCCCAAACTTAAAGGCGCTGAATATAGACCCGGCAATGTTGATTTATGATAAAGCAAGATTGGTTTTTGGGCTCACCGATATTAAAGGATTAACAAATAATCCTTCCGTGAAAATTGGGAGCAACAATTACACTGCCGAACCTGCTGCCGAAGACCTTAACCTGTTTCAAAATGGCTTACAGGTACATTTTGATTTGCCAAAAGATCAGGGCTTTACTTTCAATTATCATCTTGACCTAAAAGGCAGCGATGAGCTTAAGTTTTTGCACACAGGCAAAATCACCGATGTGGAAGTAACCAGCAACTGGGCGCACCCAACTTTTAACGGCAGTTTCCTGCCCGATAATAAAAAAGTGGATGATAAAGGCTTTAACGCCCATTGGCACATGATTTATTATAACCGGCCGTTTCCGCAACAGTGGGTTAATACCGAATCGGTTTTTACCAATGCCAAAAAGATGACAGATGCCACCTTTAGCATCGGCTTGCAGGCACCTATCGATGAGTATCGCAAAATTATGCGCACTACCAAATATTCAACGCTGATTATCCTGCTCACTTTTGTTTCGTTGCTGCTAACCGAGCTCATCAAAAAACAACGCATCCACCTGTTCAATTACACGCTGATTGGTGCGGCTATGATTGTCTACTACACACTCCTGCTGTCCTTCTCCGAGCAAATTGGTTTTAACTGGGCTTATTTGGTATCGTCAACGGCTACCATCGGGTTGATCTCCTGGTTCATGGCATCGCTGCTGAATAACAGGAACGCCGCCATCATGTTCGCCGGGATTTTGAGCATGTTTTACGGGTTCATCTTTGTCATTATTCAGCTGGAAGAATTATCGCTGTTAGTAGGCAGTATCGCATTATTTGCTGTAGTTGCCGCGCTGATGTACTTCTCGCGTAAAATTAACTGGGATCAGCATTAATCAATCATAACATCAAATCATCCGGATATGAAAACAAGCAACTACTGGATAGGGCACTTCAAAGCAAGTGCCCTTCAGCAACGCATTAACTGGGACCTTCAACCTAACCTTACATCGCAGGAAACTGCTACTATTTTAACCTCTTTACAGGCCTGGCAACTGGCCGAAACATCCGAAGGGAGGCAACTAATTGCCGCAGCTACCAAATACGCCGGGCAGGTTAATGACCCTGCATACATCGAGGCGGTAGAATTGTTTATCAGGGAAGAGCAAAAGCACGGCGCTAACCTGGGCCGCTACTTAGACCGGATGCAGCAACCCCGTAAAAAATTAAGTTGGGACGATTCCCTTTTCAGATGGACGCGCCACCTGAACACCAGTATGGAAATTTGGACGCTGACCGTGGTAGTTGTTGAAAGCACGGCACAAATCTTTTATCAATCGCTGAAGGATGCTACTAATTGCGCCCTGTTACAGGAAATCTGTACCGATATCCTGATTGATGAAGCTTATCATATAACCTTCCAAACCGAGCGGCTGGGCATTATCTATGGTAATAAAAATCAGTTTTCGCGTAGCTGGCGTAAACCGGTGTATAAAGCATTTTTTTACGGTGTGGCTTGTGTGGTATGGCTGGGGCACCGTAAACTGTTTAAAGCAGGCGGCAATACCTTTGGCGGCTATCTTAAAAAGATGCGCTTTAAATATGTGAAAACTTTAGAGACAGTTACCGGCACGGCCATGATGCTGTGGGCCTAAAATAATTGCACCATGTATAAAGAAATAACATACACCTTTTTTTACACCTTAAAAATATGGGTGACGGCATTGCTGCTGTCGCCCGTAATCATCGCTTTTTGCGAAAGTTCGTTAAGTAATGTATTAGAAGATTGTTTGGCTCTGATGATTATCGGAAGTATTTTTGGGGTTATTTTCTCGTTCCCAGTTTTTGTATCCTGTGGTTGGGGGCGTATCTGATTGTCAGATATACGGACTGGAATATCATCATACAAAAAATAGTTTTGACGTTTTTGGGTATCGGCCTATCGAGCTTACCGTTTTTTATTTTAAGTGGTGCCTGGACTTTCCGCGGTGAGCGGGTTCCCTACTCGTTAATTTACGCAGCAGTCATCGTCGCCGGCATTTGGTTTTACCGACTTAGGCCGAAAGAAGAGGAGAGTGTTGAGGATGAGCAATTATCCGTTTCACAGATAGAGCCTTAATTAAAAAGATATTAGTAATCAATGCAAGTTTAAAAAAGGGCTGTCAATCAGAGCGCAGTCGAAAACTTGTGCGGAGAGGTCTGCCCGCCACGCTTCGACTACGCTCAGCGAGACAATCCCCATGTGTGGTAGAACACAACTTAACCCATCAACTCCTCTTCCATCCTTACCGCAAAGTAATCGGGCATCAGGTAAATATCATTGCCATGGTGCTGCAGGCGGTACAAATGTTTGGCGTCTTTAAATATGCCGGGATAGGGGTTAGTCGCCTTATTAATAACAAGTCCGGTGCGGGATAAGGTAACATCAGCCGATGTTTTTTTAAACCACAGAGGGCCATCAAACAGTGCGGTTTTAATAGTGATAGTTTCCTTACTAAAAGTAATTTCTACAACGGTTTGGCTTACAAATTTGCCTTTGGCCGATAGCAAAAGATATTGCACCAAACCCAAGAGGGCTATCATCCCGGCTTCGCAGTAGATAAAAAACTGCATATCGGTAGCATACTTATTGTACATATAACCGCTGAAAAGTAGGAGGATGATATCGCAGAAATAGCAATCGCGCTTTAACCTGAAGGTGAGGTTAATAATTAGGATGAGCAACTGGCTCCCGGCCTGATAGGTATGTTCGCGTGGCTGAGTATCCAATGCACAAGGTTGTTATCTAATTTCAAATATAGTAGATTTTGGGTGATTTTTGCTCTAAAAAGAAAGTCCCGGCTTGCAATCAGCAAACCGGGACTTTTATATTATTGGCCGAAAGGCAAAAATTATTTCAGTGTAAAGTTGATCTTACCCATGGTATACCCATCTGAATACAACATCACGGTATACTCTCCCTTTTGAAATGGCGACGGGTTTACCCAATCAATTAAAAAGGGAGAACCATCATCTTTATACTCAATAGCGGTGCGGTAAGTGTATTGCAAATCTGCCCCGTCTGATGAGAAGGTGCCTGTTTCAGGTGTAGTGATCAGGTTGCCCGTAGGGTCAAGCACGCGGATAAATACATCGTGCGTACCTTTCTGCGCAACCGGGTTGCTGGCTACAGTAAAATTGATCTTGATTTTTTTGGCTGGGCTGGCGCGGGTAACGTCAACCTCTTTACCACTGCTTTTTATTTTATAAGCGGTAATTGATCCGGCACCCAGTTTCAGGGCCGATGCTACCTGTACTTTGTCGTTCAGATCTTTATTTTGAGTTTCAAGGGTGGTAGCTTTTTGGTTTACGGTAGCCAAATTGTTTTTTAAGGTATCGCGCTCGCTGGCTAAGCTGGTGTTTTGTTTTTTAAGCTCCTCAATATCGGCGGTGTATTTGGTAACAAAGTAGCGCAGTTGTTTTACATCTTCCTGGGCTTTACCTAATTCGGCTTCAGTTAATTTGCCTTTGGCCAACTGGGCACGCAGGATGCGAATTTTTACTTTTAGCGAGTCGTTAGCGGCCTGCATTTCCTGGGTCATGCGGGTTTTGCCGGCAGTAACCTGCTCTATTTGCGCTTCAAGGCTATCCAGTTCGGTTTGCAGGCGGGTTTTCTCGTCGGATGTACTAACTACCCGAACATCCGATTTATTCTTCTGCATGTAGAGGTAAACATCCGTTACTAATAATGCCAGCACAACAACTATCAGAAAATAAATTACGTTAGAGTTCTTTTTTGATTGTGGTGCCTGCTGTGGTTGGTATTCCATTCTTAAATCGTTTTTAATAAAATAAAAAGCATTTATACAATGCCCGTGTTTAACTATCAATGCCGTGTTTACAGCATTGCATGTACTTATAACTCTATTTTTATTGTAAGGTTTGTCGGCGATTATCAGTAAATATACGCTGATACGTGTCGCTAAAAATAATTACATTATGTTTAAAAACACAAATTACTTGTAATTATTGCCCAATAAGCACTTTTTAAACTAACGAGGTTTATATCTTTGCAGCTTTTAATTATACCTGATGGCAGTATCAAAACGTATCATATTATCCATTTTTGCTTATTGCGCAGCATTAAATTTGCAGGCCCAAACGCCTGTAAATCCGGCTGTAACATCGTCGGCGGCACCGGCAGCTAACACCAACCCCAAGCGCGAGTTCAGGGCGGTATGGATAGCCACCGTTGGTAATATCGATTGGCCATCTACCAACAAACAGCCTGTTGATAAACAGAAAAAAGAACTGACCGATTTGCTGGAATTTGACCATCAACTGGGCATAAACGCCGTGATGTTCCAGGTGCGCCCCGCTGCCGATGCCTTTTATGCCAAAGGAAAAGAGCCATGGAGCAAATGGTTAAACGGTAAACAGGGACAAGCTCCCGATCCGCTTTATGATCCCTTAGATCTGGCCATTACCGAAGCACACAAACGTGGTATAGAACTGCATGCCTGGTTTAACCCTTACCGCGCTACTTTAGATCTTAACTTCGCGGCCTTAAGTCCGCAGCATATTACCAAGTTAAAGCCCGAGTGGTTTTTTGTTTACGGCAATAATAAATTGTTTAACCCCGGCCTGCCCGAGGTGCGCGAGTATATCATTAAAACCATTTTAAACGTGGTTGATAACTATGATATAGACGGCGTACACATGGATGACTATTTTTACCCATACCGTATAGCCGGCCAAAAACTGAACGATGCCGACGCATTTAAACAATACGGCGGTGATTTCAGCAATATTGATGATTGGCGTCGTAACAATGTCGATCAGTTAATTAAGGCCTTAGGCGATAGCATCCATAAACACAAACCGATGATGAAATTCGGGATCAGTCCGATGGGGATTTGGGCGAACAAAAGCCAAAATCCGGAAGGATCTGATACCCACGGCGGCGATTCTTATTACGAGCTGTATGCCGATTCGCGCAAGTGGGTAAAAGAAGGTTGGATAGATTATATTAACCCGCAGCTATACTGGACCTTTAAATACCGCCTGGCGGCTTTTGAAACCTTGTTAGACTGGTGGAGCGATAATACCTTTGGCCGTCACCTGTACATTGGCCAGGCTGCCTACCGCATTGGCGAGCGTGGTTCACCGGGTTTCCAGATGCCATCGCAATTGCCGGAGCAGATCAAATACCTGCGTGCCAATCCACGGGTACAGGGCAGTGTGTATTTTAGTCAAAAATCGTTGGTGAACAATCCGCTGGGTATCGCCGATTCGTTACGGAAAAACTATTACCGCGTCCCAGCCCTGCCACCGGTGATGCTTTGGTTAGATTCGATTGCGCCCAATCAGCCGCAGCAATTAACAGCCACCGCGCTGCCCGGTAAAGTAACCCTGCGCTGGACGGCCCCGTTGCCCGCTAAAGATAAAGAGACGGCTTATGGCTATGTAATTTACCGTTACACCGGTGATGAAAAGATAGACACCAACCGCCCTGAAAATATTATCAGCATCCGCTACAATGCCGACCAGGTGATGGACGACAACACAGCGCTGCCCAATAAAAAATACATTTACGTTGTTACGGCTATAGACCGGATGAAGAATGAAAGTGAACACTCCGAGCCAATAACGGTAGTGGCAAAATAAAAAAAGCGCCTGCAAGGGCGCTTTTTTTATGTAAGACGGTTATTCATCTAAAATATCGCCAATCTCGCCCAGTACCCATTGCAAGGCGATAATTTTGTGCTGATATTCAGTTACGTCGAGCTTAGCGCGTTTATCGTTTTTAACCATGCTTTTCAGGATGGCGATTTCTGTTTTGATGTCTTCTTCGGTTCTCATAGCGTTTTAGCGTTATTTTCTAAGCTACAAAAATACTACTTATTATTTGCCACAAAATAATCGTGGAAAAACTGCAACTGGTATTTAATGGAGTTTGACCAATACTGAGAGGTATGCCCTCCAGGGCGGGTGATGAAATCGTGAGGGATATTACGCAGCAACAATTCATCGTGCAGGTTGCAGTTTACTTTATAAAAGAAATCTTCAGTACCGCAGTCAATAATCAAGGCCAGCTTTTTAGGAGTTAAAAGGTACAGCATGTTAATTACTGTGTTCTTCTCCCAGTTTTCAGGCTGTTCAGCATACGGGCCTAATACAGCTGCCATATCCCAATTATTAGGAAATGGACGAATATCCACACCACCGCTGGTACTGCCCGCCGCGCCATAAACATCCTGGTGTTTGAAGGATAAATATAAGGCGCCGTGCCCACCCATGCTTAAACCGGTTATAGCGCGGCCGGTGCGGGCTTTAATAGTTTTATAGTGCTCGTCGATATACTTCACCAACTCCTTACTCACATAGGTTTCGTATTGCGATTGCGGGTTTACCTTGCTATCGATATACCAGCTGCGCACGTTACCGTCGGCACAGACAATCATCAAATCATCATGATCGGCAATATCTTTAATATGTGGGGCGAAGGAGATCCAGTTTTTATAATCGGCACCATAACCATGCAGCAGGTAAACTACGGGTAAGGCTTTCAGTTTATCGTAATTATCGGGGGTAACTACAACGGCCTTAATTTTTTTGTGCATTACATCGCTGTAGGTTTCAACGGTATCTACTTTAGCGGCACGGGCGGCAAAACTGAGCAATACAAGGGCAAGAGGCAGTACAGCACCTTTAACAAATTTAAGCATGTGGGTATATTTGGTGAGCCTAATATAAATGTTTTATATTAAATAGCTTACGATTTGTTTTATCGTTTTAGCAAAGGTTTGTTTCATATTCACCCCGAGCTACAATGTACCAATATCTTTTATTTCAATCTATGTCCCAGCGGGACTACCTGTTTGTAGAAAAACAAACGAGATTGTAAATGCCTCGGAGAGGCTACCCTTACGAAATGCATGTAGATTAAGGGTAGTCCCATTCGGGACATTGCCTTTTTTTCGCTGATATCTACAAACAGGTAGCCCTTACAGGGCAAAAACTTTTAGGTACACAGCATTTCTTCCCAAAGAGGGATTTTGCACGGCCGAATATCAAACTGGCATTTTACGGCTGATCACATCGACCTGCTAATCCCCATCTCCAAACCCCTTAACTCCGCTAATCCGCGTAAGCGACCAATGGCTGAATAGCCTGGGTTGGTTTTTTTGTGCAGATCATCCAGCATCTGGTGACCGTGATCGGGCCGCATGGGGATGTTTACCTGGCGCGATTGCATTACCTCTACTACCGCTTTTACTACGTTGTACATGTCTACATCTCCTTCCAGGTGGTTATCTTCGTAAAAATCGCCAAACTCGTTACGGCGGGTGCTGCGCAGGTGCAGGAAGTTAATTCTGTCGGCAAATTGCTTCACCATGGCAGGCAAATCGTTATCGGGCCGTACGCCGAATGATCCGGTGCAGAAACACAAACCATTATTGGTAGATGGTACCGCAGCTATCAGCGCTTCAATATCATTAGCCGTGCTAACTACGCGTGGTAAACCAAGGATAGGGTAAGGGGGATCATCGGGGTGGATAACCATTTTGGTTCCGCATTCATCGGCCACGGGGATAATTTGCTGCAAAAAGTAAATCAGGTTGGCGCGTAAACCATCGGCACCTAATCCATTATAAGTATCAAGTGCCGACTGGAAATTTTCCAGTGTAAAGCTTTCCTCACTGCCGGGCAATCCGGCTATAATATTGCGTTGCAATAAGACCTTATCAGCATCGCTCATACCGTCAAAACGTTCTTTAGCGCGGATGATTTCGTTCTCTGTATATTCGCTTGCGGCACCGGGGCGCTTCAGGACAAACAGATCAAAGGCGATGAAGGCGGCTTTCTCAAACAGCAGGGCTTTTGATCCATCTTCTACCGTATAAGCCAAATCGGTACGGGTCCAATCCAGCACCGGCATAAAATTATAGGTGATGATGTGGATGTCGCATTCGGCCAGGTTGCGGATGCTTTGCTTATAATTTTCTATGTATTGCAGATAATCGCCGGTTTGGGTTTTAATAGCCTCGTGCACGGGCACGCTTTCTACCACGTTCCAAATCAGGCCGGCATCTGTGGCCAGCTGCTTGCGTTTTTTAATCTCATCAACCGGCCAAAGCTGCCCGTTGGGGATATGGTGCAGGGCGCTTACAATACCCGTACACCCCGCCTGGCGGATATCGGTCAGACTAACCGGATCGTTAGGGCCATACCAGCGCATGGTTTGGATCATTTGGTAAGGGCGCGTATTTTGGGCGATAGTCATAGCGATGAAGTGTTGATCTGTCAAAAATATAAATACAGCCTTAAGTTTAGTAATTTATTCGCGGGAACGATTGCGGTGGCGGAGATCAGGAGGAAATAATTTTTTCGGCTTAAATAATTATCTTAGACCGATATAACATTTAAATCTTATCATGAAAAAAACCTTTTTGCAATTAGCTTTTCTGTTAATTCCTTTCGTTGCCCTTGCTCAGGCAGATGCTCCCGTACTTGAAGATTTTGTTAAGAAAACAAACGAGATGCAATCGTTTATTTTAAATAACAATGTTAATATAGTAAGATCAAATATCGACGCAAAACTTACCGAAATAGCTGCCGTTAATGATAAGATGCAAGTGCTATGGCGGACTAAGATTCCGGGATATGCGCTGACATCCGGTTTGTTTAAAGGCAAAATATTTGTAGTGGCGGCTACCGAACATAGCGCAATGTTACAGAACAATAATCTTTACGACGGATTTTTATTAGATCCGGCTAATGGTAAAATATTGGTTCAAAAATTACTTTACGATGGAGAGACCGATCACTTAGAAATTCCAAAGTTTTTTGCTGCAAAAGATGGCTCGTTTTTAAAATTGGTGGTGCGCCAAACAGACATGGTAAGGCGCGTACACGTTGGTTTGCCTGGTCCGTTGGCGTTAATTGCTATTAATTCGATGGATGTAAATTTTAAGGAAACTAAGCGGGTGACTGTTACCGATTTTGATGAGAATTTTAACCCCATAAGTAAAGTGACGCCGACCCTGAATGGTGGCATTTTATTTGGGATTAGCTGCAATGCCAAAGGTTCTTTGTTTTTATCGTGGGCTAAAGGGAAAGGCGTGATAGATGTTGAACGCTTTGAACCGGGAAAGACTGAGCGGGCGGCAATGATCAGCGTTCCGTTTGATTTACGGAATAATAGTGAAGCGCGGCACCCAGAATCGCACATCAAGGTTCTTGCTTCACAAGTTGATCCCAACCTGGTGTATTTGGCGGTAACTGCCGAAAACCAGGAGGGAGATACAGAACTATCTATAGGAAAAGTAAACTTTGCCGGTAATTCGCAACAGGTTTTCTCTGAAAAAATTGACAGGACTGTTATTAAAAACCTTGAAAAGACCTATGTGGTTGTTAATAAAAAAGTGGACAAGCCTGATCTTGGAAACCGGCGTAATATTGACGTTCAATTTATGGGCGAAGATTCGGGAAACCTGGTAGTGTGTATGACAGGGAATGATTCGGAAATAAACTTAACCAGCATGGGTAGCAGTTACATTAAATTTAAAGCTCCAATTGTTAGCGTGTACGATGCTTATCTTAAATTGAAAGTACGCCAGCTGATACCAACCGAATTTGATATCCCATATACCAACAATCCATCCCCTTCGGCAGACTATTTTTTAATTGGCGGTCGACTGTACTTTGTAGCCAATCGAAAATCGGGACTTACTTTTACTGCTTTATACGGCGTAATTGATTTGGCGACCGGTAAATATATTAAACAGGAATATCTACCCAAAAATGATCTTAAAAAGAATGCTTTCGCCGATGACGCAGTGATGTGGTTTGGTTCGTGCTTTATTGTTCCTTACGCGGCTTCGAGTGGGATGTTTCAGTTTGGTACGGATAAAAAAGATTATACTTTGCAATATAACAGATATTGATTTTAGTTATTGCCAACAACAAAAAACGCCCCCGATGTGCTCTCGGGGGCGTTTCATATATTAACTGATCTGATTATTATGTCGTAATTAGTCCATTTCGGCGTATACCGGGCGTTTCACGCCATTGTCGTAAGCTTTCAGTCCTTTTTTTAGGATTTTACGTGCTACGTGGATCCGGGTTTTAACGGTACCGATAGGGATATCCAAATGTTCGGCAATCTCGTGGTATTTGTGACCTTCGAAATACATGGTGAAAGGCACGTAGTAATCTTCAGGTAATTTGTCAAGGCAACGTTTAATGTCGTCCATCACAAATTTAGATTCGCCCTGGTTTTTAGTTGAACTGAATACCAGGTTAGCCGAAGAAATTTCTTCGCTTTTAGTAACAAAGGTGCTCATTTTAACAAAACGGCGATAGTTGTTAATAAAAGTGTTTTTCATGATGGTATATAACCATCCTTTAAGGTTAGTACCTTCTTTAAACTTATTATAATATGTTATTGCTTTTAACATTGTATCCTGTACAAGGTCGTTAGCGTCGTCTGCATCGTGTGTGAAGTGTAAGGCGTAAGAACGTAATGAACTTGCCTGACGTAATACCAATGTGTTAAACTCAATCTTTGTCATATCAGTTGTTGTTTTGATATGAATTAATAGACAAACATGGTACCGCTTTGTCACTGTACAATAATCAGGAACAGGTGTCGAGGGTGCTAAACGGCAAATATTATTCGGCTGGGGTTAAAAAAGTATTTTATTAGGATAAACGTAACTGCCTAATAAATAGCTGTTTTAAACATGAAAAGTAAATGAAAACGGTATTTAAAACAAAGCGTGTTAAACTTTTGTTAAGAGATTTAAAATAAGATGATCTACCCGATCATGTTTACCTCGCGTTCTAATAAAACGCCAAATTTAGTGTACACACTGTCTATGATTTGCGACGACAGTGCATAAATTTCAGTACCTGTGGCACCGCCATGGTTCACTAAAACCAGCGCCTGATTTTTCCACGTGCCGGTATTACCCACTGTTTTGCCCTTCCAGCCGCATTGTTCAATCAGCCAGCCAGCGGCCAGTTTAACCAAACCATCGCCCGCCGGATAGTTCACCACATCGGGATAGCGTTGCAGGACACTTAAAAATTGCTCTGTACCAATTACCGGATTTTTAAAGAAGCTGCCCGCGTTACCAATGGTTGAAGGATCGGGCAGCTTGCTTACGCGGATATGCGACACCGCCTGCGATACATCTTTAATAGTAGGCTCAAAGATGCCGCGATGATGCAGTTCCTGCTCAATAGCACCAAACTTTAAATTAAGGTTGGGCTTTAGCGATAAATGAAATTTCACCGATACAATAATATATTGCCCCTTCAGCTCCGTTTTAAATACGCTTTCGCGATAACCGAAGCCGCAATCGGCATTGGTAAAAGTTTTAAACTCACCTGTAGCAATTTCAAAAGCGCGACAGCTTTCAAACACATCCTTCAGTTCTACCCCGTAAGCGCCTATGTTTTGAATAGGCGAAGCGCCAACCGAACCCGGTATTAAACTCAAATTCTCTAATCCCGCATATTGGTGCGCGACTGCATAAGTAACCAAATCGTTCCAAACCTCGCCCGCACCAGCCTCCACAAACACATCATCGTGACTGATGCGATGTTCAATCCCCCGGATGTTCATGCGGATCACCAGGCCATCGTAATCGTTAAGCAGCAACATATTGCTGCCGCCGCCCATTACCAGTCGCGGTGCATCCTTCCATTTCGGATCCATAAACAACTCCTTCAACTCATCCTCGTGACTGATCTCGGCAAAGTATTTGGCCGAAGCCTCGATACCGAAGGAGTTGAAATTTTTAAGGGAAACGTTTTGTTGGATTTGTAGCATGGGGCGTGTGTTGGTGTGGCGAATTTCGGAATTTTAATTTTTATACGACAAGAAGATATATATTTAGCTGCATAAAACCTAAATTATAACAAAAATGGAAATCACAAACTTTGCAATTATTTCTGGGACATCAGCATCCGTTGATAAAGGAAAAATAACTTATAAAGCTGATGATACTGAAGACTCTCCTCAAGTTATTATAAGAAGTGATTCCTCTTTTTCTAATGGTACGTTGGAGTTTACTCTAAAGGCGACCTCTTATAAAACAGCAGTTCTTTTTAAACCGCGAGCGGTCGATAATAAAAGTATTAGAATAGGTTACAGCAGGACCAGCGAAACTTTTACTATAGGTGTTTTCAATGGAATATGGAAATCAGCATCAAAAGCTGGAAGCTTGTTGAATTACAATTTAAAGGACCCCATCGTATTTAAAATCTCTGTTGAAGGTTCATTGATTACAATGTATATTAATAACGTTTTAATATGCGAGGCTAATTTGTCCATAAAAGAAGCTCCTATTGAGTTCTTGCTGTCAAGTGATGCTGATTTTACTTTGGAAAACTTTAAAATAAAAAAAATATCCCCTAAACTTTTCATTGTAATGCAATTTTCAAAAGACTACAATGAATTATATGAAGAGGTTATAAAACCAGTGTCTGAAAAATTTGGATACGAATGTGTTCGAGCTGATGAATTTTATACAAGTACACCAATTATTTCTGATATAATAACTTCAATTAAGGAAGCCACCGCGATAATCGCTGAAATTACGCCAGATAATCCGAATGTATTTTATGAAATCGGCTATTCACATGCAATTAATAAACCAACGATATTATTGTGTGATAAGAAGAGAGAGAAACTTCCGTTTGATCTATCCAGCTTCCGAACATTGTATTACGAAAATACAATCGCTGGAAAAAAGAAAGTTGAAGCGAGTTTAACTAAATACCTGGAAAAAATTTAATCGTTAGTATCAATAAACCAGATCTTTGGTTATCTTAACTTAATAAGATTAAATTCTTTTATGGACACTTTGAAAATAAAAATCATTGATCCAATGGCTATGAAACTTCTGGAGGAAATGGCTGATATAGGCTTAATTTCTATTCAGAAAAAATCTGAAAACAGATTTAGCAATCTATTGGAAAAATTGAGGGCTAACGGAGATGCCTTATCGTTAGAGGAAATTACTGCGGAAGTTGAGATTGTAAGGACGGAAAGATATACTAAAAGGGGCGTTAAGTAAATTTTGATTACTATATTTTGCATTCCCACGGAAGTCAAAGACTTCCAATATCCCAGGCACAAGTTAATCCACCGCACATCCAGCCTTTAAACTTGAGCCAGTAACAGCATAAAACACAAACGCCCAACCTTCCGGTCGGGCGTTTGTATTTTATCAATCGGTGAAATCAATCCTCAATCGGTGAAATCCCAACAATAATAATTAAATATGGATAGGGCGTTTATCCGTAGCTGCCAAACAAGCTTCACGCATCGCCTCAGTATAAGTAGGGTGGGCGTGGCTTGCACGGGTTACATCCTCGGCTGATGCGCGGAATTCCATGGCGATTACCGCCTCGGCAATCATATCTGCTGCACGCGGACCAATCATGTGCACACCTAAAATCTCATCGGTTGCGGTATCGGCCAGTACTTTTACAAAACCGTCTAAATCACCACTTGCACGTGCACGGCCGCTGGCTTTAAACGGAAACTGACCTGCTTTATAGCTAATGCCGGCTGCTTTCAGTTGCTCCTCGGTTTGGCCAACGCTTGCAACTTCAGGCCAGGTATAAACTACACCGGGGATCAGGTTGTAATTGATGTGTGGTTTCTGCCCTGCAATTTGCTCGGCGACTAAGGTGCCTTCATCTTCGGCTTTGTGGGCCAGCATGGCGCCTTTAATTACATCGCCAATGGCGTAAACGCCCGGTACGCTGGTTTGCAGCTGTTCGTCAACAGTGATTTTTCGACCGCGTTCTTCTACAGTCAGGCCAATGTTTTCTAAACCTAAACCATCGGTATAAGCAATACGGCCAACGGCTACCAAACAGTAATCGCCTTTCAACTCGCCTTTTTCGCCTTTAGGGGTATCGAAGGTAACAGTTACCTCTTTACCTTTAACGGTAGCGCCGGTTACTTTGTGGCCCAGGTAAAAATCCATACCTAATTTGGTCAGTACTTTTTGCAGTTCTTTACCCAAGCCTTTATCCATGGTTGGGATAATGCCATCCATAAACTCAATTACCGATACCTTGGCACCCAAACGTGCGTAAACCGAACCCAATTCCAGGCCGATAACGCCACCGCCAATCAGCACCAGGTGTTTAGGTACTTCGGTAAGGTTTAAAGCCTCGGTTGATGTGATGATGCGTTTCTTATCATCCTGAAGGAATGGTAACGATGATGGTTTTGAACCCGTAGCTATAATTACGTTAGTCCCGGTAATCTCGCTGGCAGTACCATCGGCTTTGGTAACTACAATGGTGTTTTTATCTTTAAACGACCCCACACCGGTGTGTACGTCGATTTTATTTTTCTTCATCAGGTAGGTGATACCGCTGGTGTTGGCATCAACCACTTCCTGCTTGCGTTTAATCATCCGGCCAAAATCAAATTTTAGGTCTTTCAGATGAATACCGTGATCGGTAAAAGCATGCGCCGCGTTATGGAAATGTTCAGACGAATCTAACAGCGCCTTGCTGGGGATACAGCCTACATTTAGGCAAGTACCGCCAAGGGTGTTATATTTTTCGATAATTGCTGTTTTTAAACCCAGTTGTGCGCAGCGAATAGCCGCCACATAACCACCCGGACCAGATCCTATAACGATAACATCATATTGCATAGCAGAAGTATTTTATTTGCGGGCAAAGTTAATATTATCTTAAATAACACGGTTGTAATAATCATCTCTTCACGGTAAAAAATTGTAACTTAGATACATCAACCTTAAAATCAATTAATCTGTGACACAAACCAATACCCTTACCCAGCCGTGGAGTGCCACGCAAAAAATGCTATTCCGCTTCGCGTTTATATTTTTTGCCTTGTTTATATTCTTCTTCCCTAATGCCGGAGCGCCGGGATTGAACGAGCTGTATGATTTTTATATCGATCCGATGCACAAACTAATAGTTTGGATGGCAGCGCATGTTTTTCACCTGGCCAAACCCGTAACCATTTTTACCAATGGCAGCGGCGATACCACTTACGATTGGTTGGTGCTATGCGTTGTAGCTATCTGTTCGGTAATTGGAGCGGCTATTTGGACTATTGCGGGCCAAAAAAGAATCAATTACGATAGGCTATATTATTGGATGATTATTGTGCTGCGTTATTACGTAGGCATTACCATGCTGGCCTATGGGTCGGTAAAGGTGGTACAGCTTCAATTTGCTGCGCCAACCCCATGGCGACTGATTGAGCCTTATGGTAATTCGTCGCCGTTTACATTGGCCTGGACTTTTATGGGCTATTCGCGCGGGTACAATTATTTTACCGGTATAGCCGAAGTAAGCTGCGGGATACTGCTGTTATTTAAGCGTACATCGTTATTTGGCGCGGTGATAGCGTTTACGGTGGCAGCAAACATTTTTGCCATTAACCTTTGTTTTGATGTCCCTGTAAAAATTGTTGCAGGTGCCCTGGTGCTAATGGTTAGCGTTATATTACTGAAAGATCTGCACCGTTTTATTGATTTTTTCTTCCTGAACAGGCCGGCGGCTCCGGGCAACCTGACTCCGCGCCGCTTTCAAAAAAAATGGAAAAACGTCACACTCATCGTGGTTAAATACGTAATGATATTTTATGTTGTAGCATCAAATATTAGTAACATGATTACTGGTTACAGCGCTTACGGGATGGGGGTAAAACGCCCGGTGCTTTATGGCGTATTTAATACCAAAAGCTTTGTACGGAATAAAGATACAATTGCGCCGCTCACTACCGATACCGCGCGTTGGAAACGAATAACCATAAATGGTTTTGGCAGCGTAACTGTTGAAATGATGAACGACAGCACAAAAAAATATAGCTATAAAGCCGATACTTTAAAAAAATTAATCACCCTGGGCAACATGAAGGATACCAGCCGCAAGTACATTTTTAAATACAGCCTCACTAAAGACAGTGTATTACAAATGGATGGTAATGGCCCTAACGGAGATTTGAGCGTGAATTTTAAACGGTTTAATGAAAAGAAAACCGTGCTGATTAGTCGCGGGTTCCATTGGGTAAATGAGTTTCCGTTTGGCAGGTAGGGGTTTGAGAATTAGGGATCAGAACGATTTGTGATCGATGCCGTGAACACTTAACGTATTGTATATCAGTTTAATTAGTGTTCATGTTCACGCGTGAATACGCAGGTGTGCGCAAAATACCCTAAACGGGTGTTTTGCGACAGTGGTTATATATATGAAAGCAATGATGCCCATCTTTCAAAGTCAGTAAGCGAACATGCTTAGTTAATCTGCGTGATGGGGTGCTAAAACAAGTTCAGCATTGACATGTTTATTTTAGCTGTGCTCTTCCTCGACAGCAAACCGCTTCCGGGTGAAACCGGGCAGAACATGGTGGATTGTGCGGAGGTAGGGCATTAGCTTCGAGCTGAAGCCGAGACTTGTGGGTGCGAAGCAGGGCTCGAAGGTACCGCCCTGTGGTTCTGGCCGATTTGCAGAGCAAAGGCCATGTGCGGGAAGGGAAGCATTTTGCTGTCTTGAATTTTGATTCTTTTTTTCAAGAAAAAGAACGGCGTGTGGTTAGTGATTATTACAAGGCAAAGGGGGCAATTTTCCCCATCTCCCAGATTTTCCTTACCTTAACCTCATTAACTGACAATCAATCTCAATGAAAAAACTTACTTCGCTATTATTAGCCGTTTCGCTTTGCTGTGCGGCTATGGCCCAAACGCAGCCTGCGCCCAGCCAACAAGCGCTTGATGATGCGCAATACGTTAAAGAGCATTATACCAAAATGGAAAAAATGATCCCGATGCGCGACGGGAAAAAACTGTTTACCTCTATTTACCTTCCTAAAGATCAATCGCAGAAATACGGTATCGTAATGACCCGTACGCCTTACACCGTATCGCCTTACGGCGATGCCATGAAAGGAACGCTTGGTCAGAATATGCTCTTCGCCCGGGAAGGGTACATTTTTGTTTACCAGGATGTGCGCGGCCGTTACATGAGCGAGGGCGATTTTGTAAACGTACGCCCGCAACTGGCGGACGGTGTTAAACACAGCCCTACGGCCATTGACGAAAGTACCGATACTTACGATACCATTGACTGGCTGGTAAAAAACGTGCCTAACAATAACGGTAATGTAGGCATCCTGGGCATCTCGTATCCGGGCTTTTACTCAACCGCATCCCTGCCGAATGCGCACCCTGCGTTGAAAGCAGTATCGCCGCAGGCCCCGGTTACCGAGTGGTTTAAAGGCGATGACTTTCACCACAAAGGTGTTTTTTTTGAGATGGATGCTTTTGCCTTCCTTACCGGTTTCGGCGTGCCGCGCCCTAAGCCAATTTTGCCTACGGATATTAAAAATCAAATCAAGACTAACGTAAAAGACAACTACGATTTTTACCTGAAACAAGGCGCGCTGCCAAATCTTAAAAAGAATTTCTTAGGCGATTCGGTTGCGTTTTGGAATGATATGATGAACCACCCCAACTATGATGCATTTTGGAAAGGGATGAATATTTTGCCGCATCTAAAAAACATCAAACCGGCGGTGCTAACCGTAGGCGGTTTTTTTGATGCCGAAGATGCTTACGGCGCACAGGAAGTTTACAAGGCGATAGAAAAACAAAGTCCGGGTACTAAAAACATGGTGGTACTGGGTCCGTGGTTCCACGGTGGTTGGGAGCGTGGTGACGGTGACTTTTTCGGCGATATCCAGTTCGGCCAAAAAACCAGCGAGTTTTTCCGTCAGAACATCGAGATGAAGTTTTTTAACTACTACCTGAAAGGCAAAGGCACAATGGACCTGCCCGAAGCCAGCATTTTCATCACCGGTAGTAACGAGTGGAAACAATTTGATACCTGGCCTGCAAAAAACACTACTTCTAAAACGCTATACTTACAGCCGAACGGCAAACTAAGCTTTAGCAAACCAACCGTTGCAAAAAGCTTCGATCAGTATATGATTGACCCTGCTGCGCCGACTCCTTACCAGGATGGCATCCAGGCCCGCCGCACCCGCGAATATATGATAGATGATCAGCGCTTTGCTTCGCGCAGGCCGGATGTCCGCACTTTCCAAACCGATGTGCTGACCGACGATATTACTTTAGCTGGTCCGTTACTGGCCGATCTGTTTGCATCGACCACCGGTACCGATGCCGATTTTGTGGTGAAACTGATTGATGTTTACCCCGACGATGCACCTAACCCAACGCCAAACCCTAAAGGCCTGATTATGGCTGGTTACCAGATGCTGGTACGCGGTGAGATTTTCCGCGGTAAGTTCCGCAACTCGTATGAGAAGCCGGAACCATTCATCCCCGGCAAGGTAACCGAAGTAAAATACGATCTGCCCGATGTTGGCCACACCTTCAAAAAAGGTCACCGCATAATGATCCAGGTGCAACACTACTGGTTCCCGCTTGGCGATCGTAACCCTAACAAGTTTGTAGATATCAACAAAGCGAAGGACTCAGATTTCCAATCCGCAACCATGCGTTTATACCATGATACCACTGCGCCGTCGAGTTTGAAGGTGACGGTGTTGAATTAATTCACCTCTCCCAACCCTCCCCTTGGGGAGGGCTTTGATCACTCTTGTCATTTCGACCATCGGGAGAAATCTTATACGTGCGATAGGCATCATTGCTTAGTGCGTTGTATAAGATTTCTCACTACGTTCGAAATGACAAAGATATTTTAAGCGGTTGGCAATTTCGCCAACCGCTTTTTTATTTAATAACCCGCACAATATGTAAAACTCACCTTACAAACCCTGCAGATTTTTCTCTTAGTTTTAAATGCTCTACATTAGCTTTATGAAACTAAGATCAGTACTTGGCTTATTGGCTTTAACTGTTGCCCCTTTATTTACCCGGGCCCAACTCCTTACCCCGCGCGAAAAATTTAGTCGTGCCGATTCGTTGCATGGCAACCAGAATGCGCCTTTGCGTACCTGTTACGATATTAACTACTATCACTTGGATGTGAAGTTTGATATCGAAAAGAAATTTATCAGCGGCAGCACGCAGTTTAAATTTACCGCCACCCGCGATATGAAGAAGCTGCAGTTTGATCTGTTTGCCAATCTGAAAGTAGAGAAGGTGCTTTATAAAGGTAAGCCGCTCACCTACAAACGCGAGTTTAACGCCGTGTTTTTAGATTTCCCGGCCAATATCACCAAAGGAACAAAAGATCAGTTCACCGTTTATTACTCAGGTAACCCTACTATTGCCAAACGCGCCCCATGGGATGGCGGTGTGGTTTTCACTACCGACTCGCTGGGTAAACCATGGGTAGCCACTGCCTGCGAGGGTGTCGGCGCAGCCATCTGGTGGCCTAATAAAGATCAACTGACCGACGAGGTGGATAGCATCCTCATCAGCGTAAGCGTACCAAAAGGTTTAAAAGATGTATCTAACGGTCGCCTGCGCAAGGTAACCGAACTGGCCGATGGTTATACCAAGTTCGATTGGTTTGTAGGTAGCCCTATAAATAACTACGATGTGGAAGCTAACATTGCCGACTATGTGCATTTTGATGATAGCTACCAGGGCGAAAAAGGCAAGCTGACTTTAGATTACTGGGTGCTGCCTTATAACCTGGAAAAAGCCAAAAAGCAATTCGGCGCCAACGTTAAACCCATGCTGAAAGCTTTTGAACATTGGTTTGGCCCTTATCCGTTTTACGAGGATGGCTATAAACTGGTAGAAACCCCTCACCTGGGTATGGAGCACCAAAGCGGTGTGGCCTATGGTAATAAGTATCGTAATGGTTATTTAGGTCGTGATTTGTCGGGTACCGGCAGGGGCTTGAACTGGGATTTTATTGTGGTGCACGAGAGCGGTCATGAGTGGTTTGGCAATAACATCACCGATAAGGATAATGCCGATATGTGGATCCACGAGAGTTTCACCAACTATTCCGAATCGTTATTTATTGAAGATTTTACCGGCAGCAAAGAAGCGGGGATTGAATATGTACACGGCACCCGTCGCGCTATTGCTAACGATGAGCCGATTATCGGTACCTATGGTGTCAACAAAGAAGGCAGCGGCGATATGTATTATAAAGGCGGCAATTTGCTTAATATGGTCCGCACTATTATTAACAATGACGATAAATGGCGCAGCATACTACGCGGACTGAATAGCGTGTTTTACCACCAAACCGTAACTACCGAACAGGTAGTAGGCTACATTAATGAACAAGCCAAAATGAACCTGACGCCGGTGTTTGATCAATACCTGCGCTACAAAAATATCCCAACTTTAGAGTTCCGTTTCGACCCGAATGGCGCAGTTGTTTGTCGCTGGGTGTCTGACGTAAACGGTTTCAATATGCCGGTACGCATCCGCACCAAAGGCGGCGAGTATAAGTTTATCACCCCAACCACCCGGTTCGGTCGCCCATTAGATTTTCCGGGATTAACTAAGGATAACCTGGAAGTGGATACCATGAATTATTATATCGGGGTGCTGGTGAATTAAACTCACCCCGACAACGCTTCGCTGGTCGGCCCTCTCTTCGCTGCGCGGAAAGAGGGTAGGAGCATGCTTATCAACTAACGCTTCTTCTTCTCCGACGGCAAACTGCTTCCGGGCGAAATCTGGCAGAACATGAAGGCCATTGCGGTGGGAGAGGGCATTGGCTTGGCGCTGAAGCGTAGGCCTGCGGGTGCGACAGCGGGGCGTCAAGGCGCGGCCCTGTGGTTCTGCCTGATTTGCAGGGCAAAGGCCTGTGCGGCCAGGGAAGCATTTTTGCCGACTTGAATTTTTGTTTCTTTTGTTTCAAGACAAAAGAAAGAAGATATTTGTACCCTTAATTATGATGATGACAAGCGGCGGGATAGATTTTACCTTACTCAATCAAAACCTTTTACTGTTACCCCAAAAAGCTATTTACTGGCAGCAGCAGAAAGCGCTGATTGCGGCAGATGTGCACCTGGGCAAGGTAGGGCATTTCCGTAAGGCCGGGATTGCCGTTCCGCGGGATATGGAGCAGGATGATCTGGCGGTATTGTCTGACCTGATTCACGAGCATCGGCCCGAGCAAATCATTTTTTTAGGCGATTTGTTCCATAGCGATATGAATAACGATTGGGATTGGTTTGCCCTTTGGCGACGCAATTTCCCCGAGTTGAAGATCATTCTGATTAAAGGCAACCACGATATTATTCACGATAAGCACTATACCGATCTGGATGTGGAACTGCATCAGCAGTTGCTGGTCGGCCCGTTTTTAATGCTGCACCATCCGCAAAGCGAGGAGAAGCTGGACAAGGCCGAAGGTTACGTGTTTTGCGGGCATATCCATCCCGGTGTAAGTCTTTCGGGCCGGGCGCGGCAACATATTACCTTACCTTGTTTTGCCTTCGGCGATAGACAGGTGGTGTTGCCATCCTTCGGTAAATTCACCGGCAAAGTGGCCATGCGTCACCGCGAGCAGGACCGGATTTTTGGGGTGTTGAAGGATAAGGTGATCGCGATTTAAATTTATTGACTAATTTTAGTACATGACAGCGCAAATTTTCATCGACGAAGATTTTATTGGGGAAGTGTTTTTAAAGGAAATTGATAGAAGTATGGGTGTTTTGGGCGGAGAACTTTTGCCAACAGAATTATATCAAAAGTACAAACATCTGATACAGGAGATTTTTGAACGTGAAAACAGATGTGCTAATGTGACTGATTTTAGTTTTAGAGCCTCAATTGAAGATGTGGAATTGAAACCAGAAGGCGGTATCAGTGTAACCGATGCCGTTCAATTTGACGAAATAATAGTTGACATTGCGGGATTGCATTGGGAGTTAGTTGATCGCGTTATAACCAGTCAGAGAAACTGATCTTTATCTTCCGGGCTTTCCGTCTTTCCGTACTTCCCGACGATATCCAACTAAATAGTGTATCTTTGTGCCATAATAATACCCGTTAGCTTACGGTTTTGATCATTTCAAACGACGAGAACTCTTCAGATCCGCTATACATTCGCGTTAGCATATCATAAAAAATATTACATGTCATTTCAAGATTTAAATTTAATTGAGCCCATCCTCAAGGCTTTAAAAACAGAGGGTTATACCACACCTACGCCTATCCAGGCAAAATCTATCCCTATTATATTAAAAAAGCACGATTTACTGGGCACCGCTCAAACCGGTACCGGTAAAACAGCTGCTTTTTCTATCCCTATTTTGCAATTGCTTTATCAGGATAAGCAACAGCATAAAGAACAAAAAACCATCAAGGCGCTGGTATTAACACCAACCCGCGAGCTGGCCATCCAAATTGAAGAAAGTATGAAGGCCTACGGTCGCCATACCGGTTTACGCCCGTTTGTGGTGTTCGGTGGCGTATCGCAAAATCCGCAGACTGAAGCCTTAAGGCGCGGTGTGGATATTTTAATTGCTACCCCCGGTCGTTTACTGGATTTAATGAACCAGGGCTTTATTAAACTGGATCATTTAAAAATTTTAGTCCTGGACGAAGCCGACCGTATGCTGGACATGGGCTTTGTGCACGATGTTAAAAAGATCATTGCCAAAGTACCGCGCCAAAGGCAAACGTTGTTTTTCTCGGCTACCATGCCATCGGAAATCCAAAACCTGGCCGATACCATTTTATACAAACCGGAGAAAGTAGAGGTTGCCCCGGTATCCTCTACAGCGGATACTATTCAGCAGGTTTTATATTATGTGGATAAGGATGATAAACGCGCTCTGTTGCAACACATCCTGAAAGATAAAACCATTGCTACGGCTTTAGTATTTACCCGCACCAAACATGGTGCAGATAAGGTAGTGAAAGACCTGAGCAAAGCCGGCATTACTGCCGAAGCAATCCATGGTAACAAATCGCAAAACGCGCGTCAACGGGCGCTGACTAACTTTAAGGCCCGTACCACCCGTGTGCTGGTTGCTACCGATATTGCTGCCCGTGGTATTGATATTGACGAGCTGACGCACGTAATTAACTACGAGATCCCCAATATCCCCGAAACCTATGTACACCGCATCGGCCGTACCGGCCGGGCAGGAGCCAGCGGCATTGCGCTGACCTTTTGCGATGAGGAGGAAAAGGATTTCTTAAAAGATATCCACAAGCTGATCAATAAAGCGATCCCGGTACAAGAAGAACATCCTTACCCTGTGAAACAGTTAACTACTGCCGAACGGATAGCTAAAGAATTGAAGAATAGCGCGCACGCAAAAAAAGGCGGTCCGCGTAATCCATCGGCGGCACGTAACCCCAATGCCAATAAAGCAGGCGGTAACCGTAACTGGAGAAGAGGGAAATAAAGCCTCAATTCTCTTTAATTTCCTTGTCATTTCGACCAACGGGAGAACTGCCTCTTGACCGAAGGGAAAAAATCTTATACGCGTAAATTCGTCGTTTTTATAAGATTTTTCCCATTGGTCGAAATGGCATTTTTTTTGTTTCCACGTCTCACTTCCACCACCTCATCTTACCCATAAGTTAAGCCCTTGCCTATAAATAAACCGATAAGCTATGGTTAATATGTTTATAATTTTTAAACACAATAATAACATTGCAGGGGTATATTTATAGAATATGAAAATTTTATACGCCATACAAGGCACGGGGAACGGTCACCTGAGCCGATCGATGGATATTGTGCCGTTGCTGAAACAATACGGCCAAGTTGATATTGTGGTAAGCGGCATTCAGGGCGATTTAAAGCTGCCTTTCCCGGTAAAGTATCAATATCACGGGTTGGGCTTCATCTTTGGCAAGGCCGGTGGGGTTGATCTTTGGAAGAGTTTTTATAAAGCCAAGCTGCGCTTGTTTGTCAAAGAGATTAAGAAGCTGCCGGTTGAGGACTACGACCTGGTGATTAACGATTTTGAGCCGGTATCGGCCTGGGCCTGTTATCTAAAAAGCAAATTTTGTATCGGGTTAAGTCACCAGGCTGCGGTGATGGCCGATAGCGCCCCAAAGCCCGAAGATGTGGATATGATGGGGAAATTTATCCTCGGTAACTATGCGCCCACTTCGGTGCAGTACGGCTTTCACTTTAAAGAATTTGATAGTAATATTTTTACCCCGGTTATCCGTCAGCAGGTGCGCGAACAGCAAATTATCAATCAGGGGCACTATACCGTTTATCTGCCGGCGTATGATGATCACCGGCTGATTAAGCGTTTGTCAGAGTTTAAAGACATTAAGTGGGATGTGTTCTCCAAGCACAATAAAAAGGTTCTAAAACACAGAAATGTGCATATACAGCCTATAAACAACCAAAAGTTTATTGAGAGTATGGCAAGTTCGGAAGGGGTGTTGTGTGGCGCTGGGTTTGAAACTCCTGCCGAAGCGTTATTTATGAGAAAGAAAGTTTTGGCCATCCCCATGAAAAGCCAGTACGAGCAGCACCTGAATGCGGCGGCATTGGCCAGCATGGGAGTGCCGCTGATGAAAAGCCTGAAAGAGAAACATTACCCGGTTTTAACAGATTGGCTCGAAAATGGTAAAGTGGTTGAAGTAAATTATCCGGACAGGACTGCCGAAATAATAGATATGATTGTTAAAAAGCACAGTAATTATTATTCTAAATAGTTTTAAAATTAAGAAAAATGCCTTTTTTGATATAAAGAAAGGGTTTTTTTATATAGTTTTACAATGGGTAATTGCAACGGCGTTACTTGTTTTAGTAAGTAATTAAAAGTTTGAAAAAGGTTTTTCCTTATGCTTTTTTGTTATTTTAACATCATTATTACAGAACCCCGGAAATCAGACCAACGTAAAACAACGTACATTGGGTTATTAATTTAAAATGAAGAAAGTTATACTTATTGTAGACGACGATTTAGGTATCTTAAAATTACTTAATTTCATTCTGTCTAAAGACTACGAGATTGTTGTTAAAACCAATGGTTTTGATGCGCTCGACTGGCTTGAAATTGGCAACTTGCCTGAGTTAATTATTTCTGATTTAGCGATGCCGACTTTCGACGGGCAAGCTTTTGTAAAGAACGTAAAGATCAGTGGCTTTTATGGCGATATTCCTGTGGTATTGCTTTCGGCCGCGCACGATCTGGATGACCAGGTAAGCGCTATGCCTTTCCAAGTAGAAGCCTATCTGCACAAACCATTTAATCCCACCACATTAAAAACCGAGATCAGCAAAATACTGCAAGTTTATGACGTACACAACAACTGATTGGAACGAGAGCGCGGGATTGCGCGTTAGGTTAGCCTACGCCGGTACCGAATTGCGCGACGGCATTTTTGCTGAATTACCCACCCATTATCAGGTATTTGCAAACGATAACATTAAGCAATTAGACGAGTATCTGGCCGATCAGTCTATACTAAGTATGCCCGATATTGTGGTAGCTGAGGTTGATGAAGCCGGTGAAACTTTAAAATTTGTTGAGCGGATAAAAAAGAACGGTCTGTTTAAACAGATGCTGATTGTGCTGGTTACCGCCAAGCCGGATGCTGCATTAAAAAAACAGGCCATGAAGCTAAAGGTGAACGATTTGTACGCCATGCCGATTAATCTGTTGCACCTGCGCGAACGCCTTAACTTCCTGGTAAACTTTAAACTGATTAAACCAACCCTTGCCGAACTTTCGGAAAAAGTGGATACTACCTACAAACTGCCTCCGGGTAAGCGTGCTATGGATATCTTCTTTTCGGGGATGGCTTTATTAATGCTTTCGCCGGTGTTTTTGGTGGTGGCGCTGGCTGTTAAATTTGGTTCTAAAGGGCCGGTTATTTATAAAAGCAAACGTGTTGGTACCGGTTACCATGTGTTCGATTTTTATAAGTTCCGCTCTATGCGCAGCGATGCCGATCAGTTGCTGGCTAAAATGGCTATAGAGAATAATCAGTACGCGGTTGAAGAAACCGGTGCTAAAGCAGCATCGTTTGTTAAAATTAAGAACGACCCGCGTATCACTAAATTAGGCGCATTTTTACGCAGCACCAGTATTGATGAGTTACCTCAGTTTTTCAATATCCTTAAAGGTGATATGTCTATAGTAGGTAACAGGCCGCTACCGGTTTACGAAGCTGAGATGCTGACATCGAATGAGTGGGCTATGCGCTTTTTAGGTCCTGCCGGTTTAACAGGCCTTTGGCAGGTTACCAAACGCGGTAAAGACGATATGAGCGAACGTGAACGTAAAAAGCTTGATAACTTTTATGCCCAGAACTATTCACTTTTATTAGACTTAAAGATTATCTTTAGCACCATCCCGGCCTTGTTCCAAAAAGAAAAAGTATAAACACAAATGCCTATCAAAAATAAGCTGATATTCACCGGATTACTCGTTCTGTTAGCAGGCAGCAGGCTTCAGGCCCAGGTGCTTGGCGCTGCACGCAAAGACGATGGTATCGAGAGTATTTATCCTGATTATTCACGCACGTTCGTACAAAAACTGTTAGATACCGCCGAAAAAAATTATCCGCAGGTAAAAATACGGGCCGAGCAGGTTAAAATAGCTAATACTACCTTAGGGCAGGCAAAAGCAGCCTGGTGGGAGGGTATTTCTATCACGCCATCGTACGTATACAACCCCAGCAACTCTATCAACCTGTTTAACTCAACCGGGGCATCTACCAACTTTTTTAACGGGTATCAAATTGCGTTTACCATTAGTTTAAGCAGTTTTATAACCCGCCCTTACGTGGTGCGTAATGCCAGGCAAGCTATTGAGGTTGCTAAGTATGAGGAGGATATGGCCAAAATTACGCTGAAAACCCAGGTAAAACATTATTACGTACTTTACCTTGATGCACAGGCAAAATTAAGGCTGGCCATCAGGGCTACTAATGATGCGCAGGCTTTTCTGGCGCAGGTTAAGCACGATTTTCAGGCAGGGTTGGCTACCGCTAATTTAACGGTTTATAACAGCACGCTTACGGCTTTTAATGCACAAAATGTATCGAAGATCACGGCCGAGTCGGCCGTTTTAGATGCCAAGAATAGTTTGGAGGAGTTAGTGGGCAAAAGGTTGGAAGATATTAAATAATGGAGTTCAGGGATTTCGTTAAACTTCTAAAGAAATACATTTTAGTACTAATTATTGTTCCCATTGTAACAGTAGTAGTAGCTTACTTTCCTATCCGTAAACTTCCCAAACAATATATTTCGCAAGGCCTTATCGCAACGGGCTTTACCGATCAAACCCGCGCTATTATTGATCCTTCTGGCGGTGGTTTGCAGGAGACCCGCATCAGCGCCCAATTCAGCAACTTAAAGGAAAAGATGAACCTGAAAAAGGTTTGGGACGTGCTTTCCTACAAACTTATTCTTCACGATTTAAAAGACAGTACTCCTTATCGCTCGCTTATTGCACATAAAGATTTTATGTATATCAGCGCCGAGCAGAAACAGGATGCTATTAATGTTTTTGAAGGCAAGCTTCAACGCATGGAGCCGATGAATCTTTCCATAGAGCATGAAGACTGGTTGAATACCATGCTGAAAGATCTGGAATATGATGAGGCATCGTTAAAAAAGACTATTGACATAAACCGCGAGGAAAGCAGCGATTTTATATCTGTAACGGCTACTACCGAAAATCCGGGTCTATCGGCCTATATGGTAAATACCTACACCGATGGTTTTATAGATTATTATACCAACCTGTCTACCGAGTCGCAAACGGCTAATATCAAGTACTTAGATACTTTAAGAAACCAAAAACTTGATACGCTTAACGCGGCTGTTGAACGGTTGAGGCAATATAAAATTAAGAATAACATCTTAAATCTCGACGAACAGTCCAAGTCTATCCAAAGCCAAACGGCTGCTACCGAGGATTTGCTTCTGCAGGCTAAGCGCCTAACCGATTCGTACGCCGGTGCGCTGCGTAACATGCGGAAAAATATTGGTCCCGAAGCGCGTAACTACGCCGAAGCCCAGGCGCTAAAATTTAACGTAAACGTAGTGGCCACGCAAGAGAAGGCCCATGCCCTATACAATTTGGCCGCACGTAATCCTACGGATGTGCGCCTGCAAAACTCTGTCGATTCTATTAAAAAGGTGTTGATTCAGCAGATGAATGCAACTTCTGATGCCTACGTGGTTAGTCCGCTGGTAGGCCGCGAAGATCAGATGAAAAATCTGCGCACTTTGGAGGTGGAATACGATCAGGCTTATTATAGCCAGGGGGCGATAGAAACACAGTTGGGGAACCTTAGCGCGCAGTTTAAAAGACTGGTGCCGCTGGATGCTACTGTAAAATCGCTAACCTTCGCTATAGATAACGCTACAAAAGAATACCAGGATATCTTAAACCGGTATAATCAAAACGATTACCAGGCTAACACGGGGGCCAAGCTGTTACAAATTGTAAAGGCGGTACCCAATGTGGCCCAACCATCTAAAGCCAAGCTGCTGATCATTGCTGCGGGTTTAGGATCGTTTGTGCTTTGTTTGGTGGTGATGTTTGTACTTTGGTATCTGGATGATGCCATTACCACACCGGTAAAACTGGCCAACGCCACCAATTTGCCGGTATTGGGTACGCTGAATAAGCTGCCGGGCAATAATATAGATCTGCGCCGCCTTTGGGATGGCGATCAGCGAAATAAAATGCAGCTGTTTAAAGATCTGCTCCGTTCGGTACGTTTTGAAATTGATATTGAATTAGGTAACGACAAGATCTTAGCCATCACCAGTATGCGCGAAGGCGAGGGTAAAACCTTGTTTGCGGTAAGTTTGGCTTACTCGTACGCTATGATCAATAAAAAAGTATTATTGATTGATGGTAACTACGAGAACCCAACCATCACTCGTTCTGTACATCCCGAATATTTTATAGAGGATGTATTGAAAAACACTTACGATAGCCCTAAGCTAACATCAGCCACCAATGTAATTGGTACCCGCGCTGGCGATGTTACGCTGTTAGAGATCAGTGACGAAAAATCTATCCGCGAAAAGCTGAACGAACTTAAAAAGGTTTACGATGTTATTTTGATAGAGGCCCCGGCGCTTTCGGCGCTGAGCAAAGCCAAAGAATGGTTTAGTTTTGCTGATAGAATAGTTGCCGTGTTTGAATCAGAACAAAGTATCTTTAACGGAAAGAAGATCATTATCAAATATTTCCAGGGCACGGGCGAGAAATTCTCGGGTTGGATCTTAAACAAGGTAGCCTCTGACGGCAAGAAAAAGCCTCATTAATTTTTTAAGCATATGGGCGACGTACTTAATATATTATGGATCATCTTCCAGGTAGTGCTTGGCTTTAACCTGGTATTTCCTATCCTGCTGTTCTTTTTTTATAGCCTGGGTAAAAAGCCCCGCATCACGGCTAACCCATCGGCAGTGCAGCAAAACGATTATGCCATTATTGTAACCGCGTACGAACAAACCTACACCCTAAAAGCCGTTGTAGAATCTATCCTGCTGCTGAAATACAGCAACTACATGGTTTATATCGTTGCCGATAAATGCGACATCACCGACCTGAAATTTGACGATGAACGCGTAGTTGTGCTGCGCCCCGAAGAAACTTTGGCCAGCAACACCCGCTCTCACTTTTACGCTATTAACCGTTTTGTACGCCCCCACAATATCCTGACCATTATTGATAGCGATAACTTAGTTGAACCGGATTACCTGGACGAACTGAATCCCTATTTTGATGCCGGATACATAGCCGTGCAAGGTGTGCGCGATGCGAAGAATTTAGATACTACGCTGGCTTGCCTTGATGCTGCCCGCGATATTTACTACCACTTTTACGATGGTAAGGTATTGTTTGGCGTTGGCTCATCGGCTACGCTGGCGGGTTCGGGCATGGCGTTTACAACGGCTCTTTATCGCGAAAGCCTGGAGCATTTGGATGTTACCGGCGCTGGCTTTGATAAAGTACTGCAGGCGGCCATCTTAACCAAAAATCACCGCATTGCCTTTGCCGAAAAAGCGATTGTTTACGATGAGAAAACCACCCGGTCTGATCAGTTGGTTAACCAGCGCGCCCGGTGGATCAATACCTGGTTCAAGTACTTTAAACTGGGTTTCAGTATTATCGGCTCGGGGATTAAAAACTTCAGTAAAAACCAACTGATATTTGGTTTGGTGCTGCTGCGCCCGCCGTTGTTTATCTTTTTAATCCTGTCGATGTTCTGTATGTTTATTAACCTTTTTGTGAGCATAACGGCGGTGTTGGTATGGGGCGTTAGCTTTATATTATTTGTTACCGGCTTTATTATTGCCTTGCGCAGTTCGCATACCGATGAACGGGTTTACAAATCGCTGAAAAGCATTCCTACGTTTATATATTACCAGTTAATATCGTTATACAACTCGCGCCGGGCCAACAAACGTTCGGTGGCTACGCAGCACTATCACGAAAAAAGCATTAACGACGTTATTAATAAATAATGAAGGTAGAACCCAAAAGCAAAACATTTACGCTGGGTGGTAAACCTATCCCGCCTAAAAATTACAAAGAAACCATTGCCATTATTACGGTATTTGCCGGCACTTTTTACTTTTTAATAAAAGTTGTTTTTTAACACCCAAGGATGATCGATCAGTTCCCCATAAATAACGAAACCCGGAAACGGACTTTTGGCGGCTGGCTGCATCGCATCATTATAAACGAGAGAATGCTTAATCCTGTAGGCATCCTTGTTTTAACCATAATGGGTGTGTTTTTAGGGCTTGTTATTGCCCGGCAAGGACTGGTACCCGGTGTAGCCCTGCTTGGTTTAGCCATTGGCGTTCCTACGGTTTATGGTATCATCGCGCATCCTAAGTTTGGCATATTGGTGTTGCTCACCATGGCCTACTTTATTATGCTCCTCATCAAGCTGATCACCACCACCTTCCCGCTGGGTACCATTATGGATGCGCTGGAGGGGATGCTGATTTTAGGCTTTTTAATTAAGCAGCGGCCCGATAAAAATTACGATGTTTTTCGTAACCCCATTAGCTATGTTATTTTAATATGGTTTGGTTATAATTTGTTAGAGGCGGTAAATCCCTGGGCAACATCTGTACTGGCCTGGATTTACACCGTGCGCACAGTGGCCTTTGTTACGCTGATGTACTTTATCTTCCTCAAGAACATCACATCCATAAAATTTATCCGCATTATTATTATGGTTTGGCTGGTATTCTCTTGTATCGGCGCCATTTACGGTATTAAGCAGGAGCTGTTCGGCTTCTCTAAATTTGAGCAGGATGCTTTGGATGCCGACCCTGAGCGTGCGGCCCTCTACTTCCAGGCAGGTCACTGGCGTAAATTCTCGATCTTTAACGACCCGGTGGTGTTTGCTTACAACATGGTAATTTCATCGCTGATGTGCATTGGCCTTACCTGGGGACCGACCAAACGCTGGCAAAAATTTATATTGATGGGTATGTTGGGGATGTTTTTCCTGGCTATGATCTTCTCCGGAACCCGCGGAGCCTTCGCACTGATCCCGGTGGGGGTTATCCTATTCTGTATCCTTAACTATAATAAAAAAATCTTGGTGCTGGGCACTATCGGGGCCATTGGCTTCATCGCGCTTATTTTTATACCCACCAGCAATCCTAATATTCTGCGTTTCCAAACCGCTTTTAAACCGGGAAAAGATGCATCGTACCTGTTGCGTCAGCAAAACCAGGCGCGGATTAAGCCATTCATTCAAACGCACCCCATGGGCGGCGGTTTAGGCTCGGTAGGGGTATGGGGCATGAAGTTTTCGCCGGGATCGATGCTGGCCCACTTCCCCCCCGATAGCGGTTACGTGCGGGTAGCGGTAGAGATGGGTACCATCGGCATCCTGCTGTTTTGTATTATGATGTTCACCATCCTAAAAACGGGGGTCGTCAATTTCTTTAAAATCCAGGATCCCGAATTGCGGGCCTACTGCCTGGCTATGACGATTATGATTTTTGCCCTCAACGTTGGTAACTATCCGCAGGAAGCGCTCGTACAATACCCTACAAACATTTATTTTTACTTAATGGTAGCCCTGCTTAATAAATGCTTACAGTTAGATGAGGAAAAACGCGGCATTGTACATGTTAAACCTGCAAAACCCTACATAGCTATATGATAATGCAGGGAAAAGATATCATCATCCTGGGCCTGATGCGATTTGATCTGGATATCGAATCGACCAACTATACCATTGCCAAACATCTGGCAAAAAATAACCGGGTATATTATATCGATAACCCTTACACCCTGAAAGATTATATGGGCTTTAAGGGTACCGATGAGTTTAATCGCCGTAAAGAACAGTTCAGATTGTTTGCCGATGGAATTATCGAAACGGATAATCCAAACCTAAAGGTGGTGATTTGCCCGCCGCTTGCGTCTATCCACTTTATGCCCGAAGGGCCATTGTACCGCGCTGCGCTGGCCTTTAACCAGATGCTGATTGTAAAACGGATTAAACGTTTTATCCGTAAGCAAAATATTAAAGATTACGTTTTCATCAACTCCTATAATTTTCATTATCCCAACGTTGGCGATCATTTAAATGCTAAGCTGATGGTTTACCATTGTGTAGATCCGCTGGTATCCTGGTACGATTTAAAACACGGGAAGATCTCGGAAGTGCACGTGGTTAAAAACAGCGATGTGATTATCTGCTCGAGCAAGCAACTTTGCGTAGAGAAACAGGCGCTTAACCCGAATACCTACTTTGTACCCAACGCGGCTGATATTTCACACAGCCAAAAAGCGCTTGACCCGAACCTGCCCGTTGTTGATGCTATTGCCAAACTACCCAAGCCTATCATGGGGTATTTTGGAGCGATAGAGCGCCGGATGGATTACGATATCCTGAAAACCGTGGTGGAACAAAACCCTGATAAAACGTTTGTATTTGTTGGCCCGCAGGGGAAGGAATATATCCCTGATTGGTTCTACAATACGCCAAACGTTCATTTGCCTGGACGCATGCCGTATGATGACATGCCGGCTATAGTTAAAGGTTTTGACGTAGCCCTGCTGCCTTTTAAAAAGGATGAAGTAAGCCGTACCATTTTCCCTTTAAAATTATTTGAATATCTTGGTGCCGGTAAGCCCGTGGTGGCGATTGATTTTAACGAAGATCTGAAAGATTTTACCAAAGATACCGTTTACTATTGCGCAAATGCTGCCGAGTTTACCGATGCAATGAACAACGCACTGGCCGAAGATGCGCAGGTAATGATACCGAAGCGCCTGGCCGTTGCCGCCGATAATACCTGGGATAAACGCGCCGCCGAATTCTCAGAAATATTGAATAACTATTTTGAACAAAAAGCCCGATAATATTTAAACGTTACCATTATGTCAGCACAGAATACCATCCCTATAGTTGTTGTTACCGACGAGCATTATGTGATATTGTTAGGCGTATTGCTTAAATCTATCGAAGCTAACCATAAAACCGGCGAGAAGATCCATATCTACGCCATTGGCGATGGGGTGGGCAAAGCCAGTCAGAAAAAACTGCGCGATTCGGTAAGTGCCGATATGTTTGAGATTACCTGGAGCAGTATGGAAAACGTGATCCCGAAAGGTGTTACGCTTCCGCTGGATAGAACCTCGTTCCCGTTGACTACCTACCTGCGGTTGTTTATCCCTAACGTTGTGCCGCCGGGTACCGAAAAAGCTTTGTTTTTAGATGTGGATATGCTGGTACTGGAAGATATCAGCAAGCTATGGAACCAGGACATGGGAGGGCGCGTAATCGCCGCCGTGCAGGATCCTCGTTTGGAAACGGTGGATAACGAATGGGGCGGCATCTTTAATTATAAAGAATTAGGCATGGAGCCCAAAACCAAATACTTTAACGCCGGCTTGCTGATTGTTAACATCCCCGAGTGGACTAAGCAAAACCTTACCCAGCGCATTCTGGATTGCGTGAACGATAACATCAAATTTGCCAACTATCCCGATCAGTACGGTTTAAACGTAGTGTTGGCCAACCAATGGCAGGAACTGGATACCCGTTGGAATTACTTTGCATCGGGCGATGAAAAGAACCCATTCCTCATCCACTTTGTATCGCGCAAGCCTATTTATACCACGTATACCAACAACCCTTACTATAAAGAGCTGTTTGAAAAATATCGCCTGCAAACTCAGTGGAAAAACGCCAAGCCTATAGGCGAAACAAGCCGCTACATTAAAAAGCTGGATAATATTTGGGTGAAGATTAAAAAGATGCTGAAACTATCATAATAAGTAGTTTTTAGATTTATGGGGCCCGATAAAAAACTAATTGGGTCAAAATATCGTTAAATAGCCAAACCCGTAAGTTTAAGGGGGATTTTGGTTTAACCGATGTTTTGATTTTAGCCATATTTCCCTATTTTTACTTACCCTTAAAACGATAAATTAAACTAATAGTGCATGAGTGCCTTCAGTAACCCCAAGTGGCTTGATAAATACACCTTTAGTTACCGTAACATCGACGAGATCCCCGATTCGCTGTACCAGTCTGTTAACGATAAGCTGGACAAGCTGAATAGCGATGCCCCTGAGGTAAGTATTACCATTGCGGCCTGGAACGAGGAAGTGAACATGCTGCCTACCATCAGTTCGTTAGCCGACAGTACTACCAAGCTGCCGATAGAGATCATTGTGGTGAACAATAACTCAACCGACCGCACGCAGGAAGTACTGGATAAATTTCATATCAAATCTTTTCAGCAGCCTATACAAGGTTGTGGCCCGGCGCGGCAAGTGGGCTTAGAGCAAGCCAAAGGCAAATATATTTTAACTGCCGATGCCGATTGTATTTATCCTGAAGGCTGGATTGACGGCTTAATAAAGGCGTTGAAAGAGCCAGGTGTTGTTTGTGTGTACGGTCGCTACTCGTTCATCGCTAACGATAAAAGTCCCCGCTGGAAGCTGGCCCTTTACGAGAAGATGAAGGATATCATAGCCGAGGTACGTCAGCAAAAAAGGCCTTATTTAAATACCCTGGGTATGACGATGGGCTTCATCCGTGAGTACGCGCTGAAAGTAGGTTACGTAATGAAACACGTACGCGGCGAAGATGGCCGGTTAACCTTCGATTTGATGCAGTTTGGTAAGGTGAAGCAGGTAAAAGACAGTAAATACACCACCTGGACCGGTACCCGTACCATAGATCAGGATGGAAGCTTGTTTAAAGCAGTATCAAACCGGGTAAAAGGTGAGTTGAAGAATTTCGGCAAGTATTTTAAATCGCACGAGCCGCACGATACCAAAACATCCGACAACTAAAGCTTTAAATTATAAGCCTATAGGGTAAATATATATGGGGAAAATTAAAGAACTTTTAGCCAATAAACAGTTCCTATCGCTGGCCGGTAACGTTGTTATGGCCTTCCTTAATATTGCCACCACTGCTATATTATGCCGCAACATGGCTGAAGGCGAAGTTGGCGATTGGTTTTTTTTCCAAAGCACCTTTGTTTTTATCGATACCTTCCGCACCGGCTTTTTGCAGACTGCCTTTATTAAATTTTTTGCCGGTGCCGATAAAGACCGTTCTGATAATGTTTTAGGCAGCATTTGGATGTTAGGCATTCTCATCACAGCAGTCATTTGCATAATTACCATTCCCGGCCTTTTACTGATTGATAAAATTGATAATAGCGGTATAGTTACCGCCATAAACTGGGTGGCCATCACCTTTATATCTACCCTGCCAATGGTAATTGCCACCTGGATACTACAGGCCCAGCAACGCTACCGCGAAATACTTTGGGTGCGGGTAATTAACCAGGGTTCGTTTATCATTTTTGTAGTTGTACTCATCCTTGTCCATAAAAATACGCTGTTTTGGTTTTTATTAACTAACGTACTTAGCTGTGTATTAAGCTGCATTTTTGTTTTTGCCCGCGGCTGGACAGGTTTTAAAACGCTGGGCAGGCAAAGCCGCGCCACCATGCTTAATATCTTTCACTTCGGTAAGTTTAGTGTGGGTACCAGTATCAGCTCTAACCTGTTACGTTATTCGGATACTTTCATCATTAACTTAATGCTGGGCTCTGTTTACGTGGGCATCTATGGTATCGGGCAAATGCTGTTAAATATTATCGATATCCCGCTGCGTAGTTTTGTTACCACGGGGATGACCTCACTCTCGGCTGCGCAAAACAATAACCGTAAAGAAGAGGTGGAATACATCTTTAAAAAATACGCGGGCGCGTTAACCATTATCTTTATCCCGATCATTATTGGCGCTATAGTTTTTGCCGATATAGCCGTGGGTTTAATTGGCGGTGGGAAATATGTAGATACCCCGGCTGCCAATATCTTTCGGATCTTTATGCTGATCGCCTTTGTATCGCCGTTAGATAGGTTTACCGGCGTTACACTTGATATTATCCATAAGCCGCAGATAAATTTATATAAGGTATTAGCCATGCTGGCCGTAAACGTGGCCGGCGATTTTATTGGGATCCACTTTTTGCATAGCATTTACGGGGTGGGTTTTGCAAGTATCCCTACCATGTTGTTGGGTGCGCTTATCGGCTATTTCTCGCTTAAAATGTATCTGAAAATTACTTTTGTAGATATGATGAAACTGGGCTGGCAGGAAACGCTGATATTGGTTGAAATGGCCCGGAGCAAACTATCTGGCAAAACAAATTAAGCTGAATGAAAAAAGTCTCCATTATCACGGTCAATTTCAACCAGGGCAAAGTCACGCGCGATTTGTTGGTGTCTATCGCAGCAACCAATACTTACAGCAACATAGAAATTATTGTAGTTGATAACGGCAGTAAGGTAAACCCGATTACTGAGTTATCAGCCGAGTTTCCTGATGTGGTTTATATCCGTTCAGACCTTAATCTTGGCTTTGCGGGAGGAAACAACATAGGCATTAAAGCCGCCACCGGCGATTATTATTTCCTGGTGAATAACGATACCGAATTTACCGAAGGCCTGATTCAAAAGCTGGTTGATGTGCTGGACGAAAACCCGAAAGTAGGAATGGTTAGTCCGCGGATTCAGTATTTCGACGATCCGACGCTGATTCAATATGTGGGCTTTACGCAGATGGAATATTACACCTGCCGTAACAGTTCGCCGGGGCAGTTTGATCGTAATGGCGACGATTATAACGCCATTACACGCCCCACCGGTTATGCACATGGCGCAGCCATGATGGTTAAAAAAGAAGCGACCGATAAAGCCGGACTGATGTTTGAGAACTACTTCCTTTATTACGAAGAAATGGACTGGTGCGAACGTGTAAAACGTGCCGGCTACGAAATTTGGATGCGTGGCGATGCGGTAATCTTTCATAAGGAGTCGGTATCGGTTGGGCGTAACAGTTGGTTGAAGGAATATTTTATGAACCGCAACCGCATTTTATTTACCCGCCGCAATGCGCCTGCTTTGGCTGCTTTGTTTTTCTATATTTACTTTACTTTGTTGGTGGCTCCGCGCAATATTTTAGGATATTTAAAATCGGGCAATGCCCGGTTTACCAAATACCTGTTCAAAGCCATTTGGTGGAACATCACTCATAAAAAAGACAGTCCCGAATTGGGGATTAAACTTTAACCGTTATCAGCATGAAATTTACGTTTTGGTTCAGCCTGTTTATCGCCTTTTATACTTATGTAGGTTATGGTATCCTGCTGTTTATCATCATTAAAATAAAACGCGCCGTAAAGGGCCGTAAAGTAACGGCAGACTTGCCCGACGAGCAATTACCCACCTGCGCGCTGGTTATTGCCGCCTATAACGAAGAATTTATTATCCGTGAAAAGATTGCAGATACCCTGGCGCTGAAATATCCGGAAGGTAAACTGAAGATCTATTTTGTTACCGATGGATCTACAGATAACACCGCAGCGATAATCTCTGAATTTCCGCAGATTAACCTGTTGCATAAAGACGGCCGTTCGGGTAAAATTGTAGCCATGCACCGCGCTATGACTTTTGTCGATTCGGAAGTCGCCGTGTTTACCGATGCCAACACCATGCTTAATCGCGAGGCCTTATTAAAGATCTGCCGCCACTACGCCGACCCGACCGTTGGCGCTATTGCCGGCGAAAAACGGGTAATGGTACAGGAAACTGACGATGCCAGCGCAGCCGGCGAAGGTTTTTACTGGAAATATGAATCGGCCCTAAAAAAATGGGATTCGGAACTTTACTCGGTAGTAGGTGCAGCAGGCGAGTTGTTTAGCGTTCGCCGTGAATTATATAAACCTGTTCCCTTAGATACCATCCTGGATGATTTTATGATCTCCATGTACATAGCAGCCGATGGTTACCGCATTATTTACGAGCCCGAAGCCTACGCCAGCGAAACCGCATCGGCCAACGTAAGCGAAGAGTTGAAGCGTAAAGTGCGTATTGCTGCAGGAGGGATCCAATCCATCCTGCGACTGAAAAGTCTTTTCAACATCTTTAAATACCCGGTATTATCCTTCCAATACATCAGTCACCGCGTACTGCGTTGGACGGTGACGCCGTTTTTTATGATCCTGGCGTTTATCACTAATCTGTACATCGTTGCCAATGTAGATAACGGGATTATTTACCGCGTATTGATGGTAGGCCAGTTTATGTTTTACCTGCTGGCCCTGCTGGGTTACGTAATGGAGAAGCGCCAGATCCGGGTGAAAGCGTTATTTGTTCCCTACTACTTCTGCGTGATGAATTACGCCGTATTGGCCGGCATTATCCGCTACTTTAAAGGCCAGCAAAGCGCCGCCTGGGAACGTGCTGAGCGGAAGGTGTAATTTCAATATCCGATCTGTGTAGCGGGAGACGCAATTATGCGTCTCTACAATTAGGTATTCTTTGTAGAGCCACATCATTGTGGCTTCTTCAGTTTGCAGGGCCGTGTCAATACATTATGCGTTTTTAACGATAATCATCTTAATCAAAAAAATCATTAAAATCAGCGGTTCAGACAACCGCGTTAGTGATAGTAGCGGAAACCCCGCAGCGTGGGCTTGGTTGTGAACAGGGGGCGAGGAGTTGCAGCGGATAGCACGGGCCGCAGGCAACGCCCCAATCCTTTTTAACCACAAAGGGCATCAAGACCTGCATGCTCAATAGCCACAAAGATTCCTTTACGTCACAAAAGTTTCGTGCCCTCTGTGTTTTTCTTAACCGCACAAGTCTCTGTGACCTTTGTGGTTAAAACTCGTTATCCAGCCATCATCCTTGATCACTACCAAAAACAAAAGGCCCCTGATGCAAATCAGAGGCCTTTGTAATATCTAAGCAGAATACCTTATTTCTTTTTAGCGTTGTAGTTTTTAGCTTTCTTAACGCTGAACTCAGGCTTGCCGTTAGGGTTAATTTCAGGCGGGCCATCATAGCTCATTGCGCAACGGAAACCGATCTCAGCGCTTGAATCATCCTCATCCATAAAACGACGAGCAGCAGGGTTTAACCAGTAAGCTCTATCGTTCCATGATCCACCTTTGTATACCTTAGAATGGTCATTAACCAAAGTGGTAACACCGTATAATACAGTGCTGGCCGAATCTCTTGCACCACGCTGATCGGCAGAGTATGGTTTACCGGCCAATGCATTAGTTTTAGCAGGAACAGCTCCCGGAGGCAAATTAAGACCTGCTGCTGGGTTAGCCGCATTTGGGTTTGCTGCTGTTGCATTAGGGTTAGCAGTAGCTTGCTGAGCAGCCACCATTTCGGCCCATTTTTGTTTTTTAGGCGATGTAGCCGCATCTTTTATCGGGCGACCGTATTTATCTTTAGCGTACAAACCTTTAGCTGCATCAGCGTAACGTTTGTTAGTAAACTCGTTACCACGGAAAGGGTTAAAGTCATCCGACTCCTCGAACGAGGTTTGGCGATAAGTATCTTGTACCCACTCGTTTACGTTACCTGCCATGTTGTATAAACCAAAATCGTTTGGTTCGTACATACGCACAGGGGCGGTAATGTCGGCTTTATCATTTAGGTAACCACCCACACCGGCGTTATCACCGCTGGTACGTTTAAAGTTGGCTAAAATTAAACCGCGTGTACGTGATTTTGGCGAGCGTACGCCCATGCCATTCCAAGGGTAGATCTTATTATCTTCGATGTTCTCAAATTGAGTGTTACCAATTAAGCCTAAAGCAGCATATTCCCACTCGGCTTCGGTTGGTAAGCGGTAACCGCCTTTTAAAATACCATCTTCTTTACGTACCGGGCGTAAAACCTTACCGTTGGTGCCGTTGGCGGCATTACGCGGGTTTAAATCTTTCGGCATGTTTTTACCATCAATACCGGCACCTTTGTACTGGCCATTCAGGTAAATATCAGTGTTGAAAGGTTGGTTGGCATCGCCTGTAGATGCCGCTGTACCTGTAGTAGCACCTGCAGCAACACCACCCAGCGGGGCCGCGTTGTTACCGGCAGCAGCAGCACCGCCACCACCTGCAGCACCTGCGCTTGCAGCTTTTGATTTCCAGGTAGCTAATTGGCCTTGCTCGCGCAAAATGTTTTCATTCATGCGGTGCGTACGCCAGTCGCAATATTCCTGAGTTTGCAGCCAGCTTACGCCAACAACAGGGTAATCCTGGAAAGCCGACCCACGCAGATAGTTATCTACGTAAGGCTCGTTGTATGATAACGGGCTACGCCAAACCAGGGTATCCGGAATTGCATTGTAATAAAGTTCCCTATCGTCAGGATAGTTGGTTTGCAGCCAGTACAGGTACTCGCGCCAGTCGTTGTTAGAAACCTCGGTCTCATCCATGTAAAAGGTTGAGATGGATTTACGCTTACGCATATTATTGTACTCGTAAGTAACATCCTCGCCTGCGCTGCCGCCTTGTACAAAGGTACCGCCTTCAATAGCGATCAAACCCGGACCCGGGGCAGGGTGTGTTTTACGGAATACCTGGAAACCGCCGTTATACTTGTCGTTATAACGCATCCCGGTTTTGGGCGATTGTGGTTTTTGACCGCAACTTGCCAAAAATAAACCGGCACCCAACATCACAAAAGTATATCTGCTAAAAATCATTCTCATGCAAATCAATTAATCAGAGCGTAAATTTAGTAAAATTTCAAAAACTATATCAATTCTAAAGTACTGATATTTTTACAATAGTGGTAGTAAATAAGCCTTTTAACGTAATTTAACCGTTGATGTTATAAATTAATGAATAATTTTGCCCAACCATAAGTTATTTTATAATTATACGTTATTTTCGCAAGGTTTCAGTGAACTTGCACTTCAAATGAAAAGACGCTAATGATAAAACTTTTCCCCGCCGGTATTAAACGTATAAGCTCATTGATAGCAGTAATGCTACCGATGGCGGTTGCTGCACAGGTAGTTGGCCCAACAGGTACCAACACTAACGGCAGTACGGCTAACGGTATTGTTACCGGTGTGCCGTTCCTTAACATCGTGCCCGATTCGCGCTCTGGCGCTATGGGCGATGCAGGCGTTGCGCTTTCGCCCGATGTAAATGCCACTTTCTGGAACCCGGCCAAGCTGGCTTTTTTAGAAGGTGATAACGCTTTAGGCCTCTCATACAGCCCATGGTTGCGTAAACTGGTCCCCGATGTTGATCTGGCTTATTTAAGCTTTGCCCATGCATTGGATGACCGTAACACCCTTGGCGCATCATTACGTTACTTTAACTTAGGTGCCATCCAATTGGTCGATGCCAATCAAAACGATCAGGGTACCTACCGCCCGAGTGAACTTTCGTTGGACCTGTCGCTTGCGCGGAAGTTTGGCGAAAATTTTTCATTGGGTTTAACCGGGCGTTATATCCGCTCCAACTTATCTAACGGTACTTTTACTGCAGGGCAGCAAACCAAACCGGCTAACGCAGTGGCGGCTGATGTGTCTATGTATTACAAAAATCCCGGCCAGCAGTTTGGCAAGGATGCCTTGTTTGCATTCGGCGTAAACATTTCTAACATCGGTACCAAAATCAGCTACTCGGACGGTGGGAACAAATACTTTTTGCCGACCAACCTTAAAATTGGTGCAGCCAATACTTGGTTTATTGATGATTATAACGAGTTTACCCTGGCTTTTGATGTTAATAAGCTGTTGGTACCAACTCCACCCATCCGCGATAATGCGGGTAACATTGTGAGCGGTAAGGATGATAACCGTTCGGTAGTGTCGGGTATTTTTGGCTCATTCAGCGATGCACCGGGTGGCTTTAAAGAAGAATTAAATGAGATCAGCTACTCACCGGGTATCGAGTATCGTTACAATAAGCAATTCGCATTGCGCGCAGGTTATTTTTATGAAAATCCGGATAAAGGCGATCGCCAGTACCTTACCCTTGGTGCAGGTTTTAAATACGATGTGTTCAATATCGATTTTTCTTACCTGGCTGCTAATCAGCAAAAAAGCCCGCTATCAAACACGCTCCGTTTCTCGGTGCTGATTAACTTTGGCGGCGAACGTAAATAATGGCGAAAATTAAGGTAGGTTTTGGGTTTGATGTGCATCAACTGCGCGATGGACATCCTTTTGTAATGGGCGGCGTGAAGTTGGAACATACTTCGGGCGCCTATGGTCACTCTGATGCTGACGTATTACTGCATGCCATTTGCGATGCCCTATTAGGTGCCGCTAATTTGCGCGATATCGGCTTTCACTTTAAAAATACCGATGACCGTTGGAAAGGTATCAGCAGCCTGATCTTACTGCAGCACGTAATGGAAATGCTGAAAGAAAAAGGTTGGGCCATCGGTAATATCGATGCCATGATTTGCCTGGAAGCGCCAAAAATCAACCCTCACATCCCGGCTATGATGACTAACATCGCTAAGGCCGCCGGTATTGATGAAGAAGATATCTCCATCAAAGCTACCACTAACGAGCAAATGGGCTTTATAGGCCGCCAAGAAGGCGTAGTTGCTTATGCTGTTTGTTTGATTGAAAAGATTTGAACTACTTAATATCCTTTACAAAAGCTTTATAGGCATCCGGCTTCTTAACATCATCCAGGTAAATTTCTATAACACCCCATTGCCCTGCTTTGCCAAACCGTTGCGTGGCGGTGCTGTCTTTTACGATGTTCATAGATTTGATAGCTTGCTGGTCTAAGTTACCTAACACATTTCCTGCTGCTTTCGACGTATCTGATCTGTACACCATCTTGTCGTGCGAGTAAACTACGTACAGCGGGTTAGTATTCATTAATTTATTACGGCTGGGGGTACAGATGTTCACCGTACCACGTTTGCCGGGAGTGCTTGCGTTTTCAAGCGGTTTAGAGGTTTGCGCAGATGCTATTTCGGCTATACCGCATAGCAGGACTAAGGCTAAGATAATTTTCATTTTACAGATAGTAAGTGGTTTGATTATCATTAGGATTCGCATAATCTTGCTTTTCCATAAATCCTGAAAAAGTATTTTTCTGCAAGATGTTAATCCACGGCGGTTACCAGTAAAAAGTTTTCTGTCAGGCGTTCTTTTGTAAAGTGGTGATAGTTAACAAAGCTTTTAAGAATATAATTCTCGCGACCATTGGTTTGGTCGCTGTTGCTGAGCAGGATATAGAGCGTGCCGGCTTTGCCGTGATATTTCAAACCTTTTAATACTACCTCGGGCGTTTCTTCGTCGATGATTTGGACGCGGTTATGAGGCAGTTCCATAGCCATGTCCGATCCTGGAACTACAAAGATCGCGTCGTTTTTGTGTTGTTTGTCAAGGCCAATCAATTTGTCTAACACTTCCTGATCATAAACCTGTTCGCTGAACCCGGTTTGGCCTTTTGGTCCGTTTAAAATTGCGCTGTAATTTTTGCTGATATAATGCACATCAAAAATTAAAAACAGCAACCAAAAGGCAAAGAAAAGTACTTTACTAACCTTTGTTTTAAAGCACAGGTAAATAAAGCCGGGAATAAACAATAAGCCAAGTTGCCGGAAGTGCCGCTCTTCGTATGATACCGTTGCCTGTTTTAAAAACATATACCCGAAAAATAAAAACGCTGCGCAGTAGAACGAGCAGACTGCGATAGGATATTTCTTATCCGGCGAAAGCCGAACCATAAAAAATAAGTAAACCAAACCGGCTGCGGCTGTTATTAAGATCAAAGCGATAGCCCAATGGTAGGTGAACATCGGCACATCGGTATAATACAGCAAGCCGCCAGTTACATCATCAACCGAAAATGCCGACAAAATGAACGATGCCATTTGGTAAGTAAAGGTTTCCGGTACAAGGAGGGCGGTGCTGGTATTTGCAGCCGGGGTATCGCCTTTTAGCAGGTAGCAGCTATAAATAATGATGGTAGCCGCTATAAAGGGGATAGCCAGCAACAAACCGTTTTTTAACCAAACTAAACTTGCCTTAACATTAAATTGAAACGCTGCCTGGCTTTGCGAAATATTGATCCAGATGCAGGCCAGTCCGGCTGCATACATCCACATAAAGGCTGTTTTTAAAAAGAAGCCTGCCAATCCGCCAATAAAAATAAATAAGAATAGCCGCCAATCTATCTTAACAAAGCTGAAGCAGCCATAAATAAACCATCCCGAAAAGGCAAACATCAAAACATCGCCGCCGCGGTAGTATAAATAGGGGGAGATAAAAAACGGCTGCGTGCTGATGAACAAGACGCTAACTGCTGCCAACCACTGGCTAAATCCAAGTCGCTTAAACAGAGTGTAAAACCCGCTTAATCCTACCAAGCTGCTAACTAACACCGTAAGGGCCGATGCGCGACCGATATTTACCCCCAACAGGCTCTTAAAAAACCACGGCACCATATATTGCCCCGGCGACCACCAGGCCAAAAATTCGAAATGGGTTTTGGTGATATCATGCGGGTTGGGACTTGGCAACAGGTTAAATTGATTGCCCAATTCCATGCTATGCATCACCAAAAATCCCCAGCACGAGTCAGGGTCGACACCGGGAGGGGCGTAAAAAGCCATCGTGCCCAAAACAAGGGCAAACCCGCAGGCGATAAATAATAAAATACGGTGATAGTTATATTTTGACGGGGGTATTGACATGCTTAGGATAATTAGCCCTAAACTAACAATTTAAGCGCATGTTGGGATAAAATTTATTAATTGAATGGGAGTTTGAAAAACCCTGCGGATGTTAAACGGAGAGCCTGTCAGTCTGAGCGTAGTCGAAGACTGGTGCGGAGAGGCCTGCCCACCACGCTTCGACTATGCTCAGCGTGACAGGCCATTACATTGCGTGTGACTCTGCATATCGGAGATGGCCCCACTATCGCTCGCTAATACAATTTTATTTAGCTCCCGCCGGCTTGCCCTTCATACTCACATTACCGGTACGCTTTAATACGCCCCAGGTACCAAGTTCGCCCTTCAGCGCTTTACGAATGGATTTGAACAGCACCCAATACATCAGCTGGCGCCATACAAAGCGCTGCGGAATAATGTAGAGCAGTTTGGCATATTTCTCGTCCTCCATCCAGAAGGCCAGCATTGATACCAGCAGATCAATCACAATAAAAACCAGGTAGTAAATCAGGATCTTTAACGGATTGCTGCCAAACAAGCCGACGATCATCATCAAATCGGCCAGTGGTGAGAACAGCGGCAGGAAGATTTGGAACACCAGGATATTTGGCATCCCCACCATCCCAAAGAACTTATATTTTTTGTTGAACAGCGCGTCCCTGTTTTTCCAGAAACTTTGGATTACCCCAAAGCTCCAGCGGAAACGTTGTTTCATTAACGCATTTAATGTTTCTGGCGCTTCGGTATAGGCAATGGCATCGTCGCAGTTACGTACAATGTAGCCTAATTTTAAAATGCGCATGGTCAGGTCGCAATCCTCGGCAAGGGTATCGGTAGTGAAACCGCCCGCCCTGAAAATGGCCGACTTTTTAAACGCGCCAATGGCTCCCGGCACTACGGTAATACTGTTCAACAGATCGAAGGCACGGCGGTCCATATTTTGAGCGGTGATATACTCTATCGACTGCCAGTTGGTAATGATGTTATTGGCGTTACCAACTTTAACGGTACCTGCTACTGCACCAATTTCGTCATCAGTAAAGTAACGCATCAGGTGGTAAACGGCATCGTTTTTAAGTTGGGTATCGGCATCAATACAAATTACATGCTCGTAAATGGCATGTGTGATCCCAAAGTTCAAAGCCGATGCTTTACCGCCGTTAGGTTTGGTTAAAACCTTTACCTGCGGATGGTTACCGTAAGCTTCGCTGACTATCTGGTAGGTTTTATCTTTCGATCCGTCATCTACAAAAATTATCTCAAAAACCGGGAACTCGGTAATTAACAAACTCTCGATAGTGCGGATAACGGTCACTTCCTCGTTGTAGCCCGGCACAATAATGCTTACCGGTGGTAAGGTAGCCGCATCGGGCATGGTTTTTTCTTCGTTCTTGTTATCAAAGTACTGGCGCAGCGCCAAAATGCCTATCAGCACAATGCGCCCTATCGCCAAAAAGATAGCGGTGAAGAAAATATAATTAAGCGCAAAGCCCCCGTAAAAATAAGTAGCGATAAAGAAATCGTACATCCGGTCGGTGATGGATGTCTCCACATCTTCCTTAATGGGCGGCATCAGGTCGTCGCGGGTTTTATCTAAAATATCGGCTATGGTGGTGAATTTATAGCCGTGGGCTTTAAAGTAATGGATAATACGTGGCAGGGCTTTCACGGTTTCCTCGCGGGTATCACCGCCGGCATCGTGCAGTAACACCATCGATCCCCCTTCTTTAGCCAGCCTTACCGTACGGGCAAAAATACTATCGGCAGTTACGCCGGGCTGCCAGTCTTTAGGGTCAATGGCTTCGCCTACGTTAATGTAATTTTGCTTGCGGCTCTCAGCCACCGGGATAACCTCGGCCAGGGTATGCGGCTCGTCATCGGCATTAAACGGGGGGCGGAACAGGATGGTGGTACGCCCGGTAATAGATTCGATCAGTTTACGGGTAGCATTCAGTTCAAGTTTAACCCTCGGAATGCTGATGGTAGAAATATCCGGGTGGAAATAGGTGTGGTTACCAATTTCATAACCCTCGTCAAACTCGCGCTTGACCAGCGGAATGGCCTTTTCGGCCATAGAGCCTACTACGAAGAACGCAGCCGGGACATTTTCCTTTTTCAGGATGTCCAAAATCCGCGGGGTGTAAGCTTCGTCCGGTCCGTCATCAAACGTTAATACAATGCGTTTTTCTTTTACGCCATACCGCCTGATCACGTATTTGGTAGGTAGTTTAATATATTCCTGGTTGGTAACAGTGAAAGTTTTCGGGTCTATCTTAATGCTGATCTTCCCGGTATCGGGCGTGGTAATTAAATCCAGCACCTCGCCATCGCCGGCGTAGTCAATGTGATTGTTCAATCCAACTTTGGTCAACGCGGTTTGATCGATCCCGGTTTTACGTAACGAATCGATAGACAAGTTCTTCTGGAAAAACGACCATAACCTCGGGTCTTCAAAACCTATCCGCCATAAGGCTACACCGCCGGTACCCCAGTCGTCCGCCATGCGGATGATGTTGAAATTGGCCGACGCATCTATAAAGTAAACTGTATGCTGGCTGCTATCCAGCGCCTTATAAGTATAATGCAGGTTGGCCGAGTTAGGGTCAAATATCACGCGCGATTTATTCTCGCGTGCCGTACTGATTGCCTGCTGATAACCCACGGCCGTACCTTGGCTATCTTTAGGCCAGTCGTACCCGCCGCCGGCAATAGTCAGGATCACTTTATAACTCGGGATCTCGCTGCAAACCCGGTCTAAAATTTCTTCTACCCAGTGCTGGTGTGAAATATCGCCTACGTCGGTTAAATCGTTATGCTGATCTACCGCGAACAGGAAAAGATAATCGTTGTATTGAGCAAGTTGCTTTAAGTTGATCGAATCATCGCCCGGCATAATATCCTGGGTAACCAAAAACTTTTGCGGATGCAGGGTTTCGTACAGTTCTTTAATAAAAGCCTGGTAATTGGCGCCTTTGCGGTCCGCAATATCCTGCAGTTCAATATTGATACCCTGGAAATTGTATTTAGTTAGCTTTGCGGCAATATCATTAATTAAAGCCGTACGCGCTTTTTTACTTTTAATAATGCGGTTAATGTTGGGGCCATCCATGTAGCCATGCCCGTTATTAACATCTATATAGTTACTCAGCGATATTACCACAGGTTTGTTAAACCGTCGGTTCAGGTTAATTAAGCCGGTATCGGGCCGGTATTTAATGGTATCGCTTTTGGGGGCAAGGATAAAACCCTCGCTCACTACCATATCCAGCTTGCTGATATGCTCTACCAGCGAGGTGTAGGCCTGTGGTTCCCAGGCACGGTAAAAGCCCGCGTTAATCCGTTGTTTATTGTTAGGATGCTTAAGCCGGTGCAGGCGCATGCGATGGCGCATTTTGGCCAGCTCTTCGGTATCAACCTTAAACTCGCCATATTTGCGGCTTTTTTTAATATAGTCGAGGTCTAATTTAGAAAACTTCTTAGGCGCCTCGGTAAAATTGGGAAGCGTTGGGTAACGCGACGAACGGATAGTAATAATAACGGCAACCACACCGAGTACCAGCAAACCCAGTAAGCCACGGCTAAGCCACTTAAAACGGTTCCACCTACCGGGGGTATCAGCCTGAAAAACCTGCTTATCAGCCATTAAAAGATTATAATTTTAATTGAGTAAGATACAATATGCAAACGACAATCAATTATTTTGATGCGTGGGCGGGTTTATCGACATTGGTAAAATCGACACCGCACTTACAATTTTCGCCACAGCCCTTTTTTACAAACAGCGCGTTGTAAAACATCCGGCCGATGTAAACAAGCGCCAATAAAAAAACTACAGCTATAATAATGCCCTGTACCATTGTGCAAAATTAAATATTATTAATTCATATACGATAGGATTGTAACAAAAGTATTGAGGAGTGGTTTTGCTTCGCCATCCGCGTGTCAGAATTTTTGAAAGTATTGGTTTAGTTAACCACTGAGGGCACAGAGATTTTATCGCAGCCAACACAGAGAACACGGAGCTTTTAAAACGGTAAACAAGCCTTTGTGCGCTCTGTGTTTTTCTTAAATGACAAGGTCTCTGTGTTCTCTGTGGTTAAATTCAGCTTTGAAAATGAACGTCAGTAGTTCTTCGGTACCGGTAGCCCTGCTATTCGTTCCAAATCCTCGCTTCCCGGCGCAAAGGGCAATGCGCTCCGGGTTTTTCACTGCTATCAGGTTTATGGTGAAGGGTTGGGATTTCTGTTGGTTTTTGTTGGTTCGGATTTTGTTGGTCCGGATTTATAATCCCGGACCCAAAAACAGGGGATTTGTAATCCCCGTCCCCTTTAAACATAATTGGTCGCGGATTACAAATCCGCAATTCAAATAGTCCGGGATTATAAATCCGGACTAACGACATTAGGGCGCTACCGTTTCACAAACGCTACCGTACCACCCACCCAATCAAAATCCTTATTATATCTAACCCCAATCATTTTACCGCGACTTAATCGCGCCAGGGTAATGGCTAAAGTTGGTTCAGCATCGCCATCGGGCCATAGATAAAGCAGGCGAATCTCGGCTTTAACGCCGCCATCGGGCGCTTGGATAGCCGGTTCGTAATTTACTTTCTCCTGTAGTATCCAGTTTTCGGGGTCGGCAATGGCGGTGATATCCTCAGGTTTTACATCAATGATCACACCCTGCCCCGCGAACGAGAACAGCGGCTTTAAAACATAATTCTCCAGATCGGCCGGGATAGGATTGACCTGGTGCAGGAACTGTGTTTTGGGTACAAAATCGCCTTTTAAAAATGGCATGGTAAATTTACTGATGCGGTAGAACCAGTTAGGGTGGGGGATCCACTCCACATCCAAATGCTGACGCACATCAACCACTTTATTAAAGATTTCCGGATCGTTATCAATCTCGTCAAAGATCAGCCGGTTGTAAATACGTTTAGCCTGTTTCAGTTCGCCGGTTTCAGTTGGGTAAAATAACTGGTTGCCTTTTTGCTGCAGGTCGGCTAACGACACCACTGGAATGCCGAGATAATTTTGGGTGATATAAAAATCGACCGAGGTTTTTTGTTCAGGTGCGTTAACATCCATCAAAATCACCTCATCGGGCTGGTGATTGCCTAAAATGGTTTTGCGCAGTAATTCAATATAATTTTCTTTATCCAAACCGCTCAGAAAGCCGGTCCACTCTTCCGGGATATCAAACGCTTGATGATAATGCTCATCTGCGTAAGCCTGGAATGCGAACAATGACGGAAAACCCTGTAATTCGATCAATTTTGGTGTTAATTCGCCGTTTTTATCCGTGCAAACGCCAAAATCTAACGCGATCATATGCGCGTGTCCATCCTCATTTGCCACCCGCCATTTATCGGGAATAGCCCTTTCTGTGATCTCTTTAAAGTCTTTTTGCTGAATGGTGCCAATAATATCTGTACCAGCCTGTACCAGTTTGGCGTAGAACTCGTCTGAGATAAATATCGGCGTTTCAGCCATGCGGAAACTGATCGGCTGGCGCAAACCATCGTTAATATCAGTCAGAAATTGCTGATACTTTTCGTCGCTAAAATTGGCGTTAAATGCTTTGCGTGCTGATGGGTCCATAGGTATCTTTTTTGTTTTTCCAGCCCGTCATTGCGAGGTATGAAGCAATCTCTAAGCTATGTAAAGAGAACTTTCGAAACTACTCTTTGAGTGTAGAGATTGCTTCGTGCCTCGCAATGACGTTGTGGTTTATCTTATTTCGCAACCGACATTTCGCCTTTCGCAACAACCTGTGCTATAGCCTCATCCAAAAAGTTCGGTATGAGCGTGTGTTGCGTATGCATAATCTTATCCGGATCGTCCAGGCGTTCCAGCATGTCGTTATACTTGTCTTTTCCGTGCTCGTTAACTACTTCGGCTTTGCGTTCTTCGTCCATTAAATGGGCTTTCATACCCTGCGCATCAGCCTCGGGATGAAACTGGGTGCCAATGAAATAATCGCTGAACCGCACAGACATCATAGCACGGGGAAGATCAACGTAAGGGCGCTCTTTTTCAACGATCAGTAATTGCATGCCCAGCTCGGTAAAGCGCTTTTCATCAGGATGAATCACCTGCCAGCTGCGCGAATCGACGGTATAAAACGGATCGGCCAGGTTAGCTAAAACCGGCTCATTTTTACCCGCCTGCGTTAAATGCACCGGCAAAATGCCGAATGATGGTGACCTACGCTTATTGATCAGCCCCAAATTATACCTGCGGCACATCATCTGGAAAGAATGACAAACGAACAGCACATGCTTTTTATTAACAGCATCCGAAGCGTTGATGGCTTCCAACTCGTCCATCAGCTTCATAAAGTTAATGTCCCAGGGTTCGGTTTCGCTACTCAATGGATCGCCGGGGCCACCGCTGCAAATGTAGATGTCGTAGTCGGTGCCGGGCAATTCATTACCGCCGCGGGTATCGTAAACCTTGTACTCAAGGCTCAGATTGTGCTGCTCTCTGTATCGTTTTAATATATCCTTAAAGCCGCGCATGCCTTGGTTAGGCATACCGGCGTAGAGGTCTAAAATAGCTACTTTAATTAGTTGTTGTTCGTTAGTCATTCTCTACAATCCCTTCAGTGTTTGCGATGTGATATAGTCTACCACATCTGCAAAGTTATTATTTTGCTGGTAAACGGCCAGTTGCCTGTCGGCGCCTGTACCGTTTTCAAGGATCTTGGTTACGTAATTCAAATGCTGGCGGCTGCCTAATTCATCAACCACGTCGTCAACAAAATCCAGCAGTTCCATAATCAGTGCGCGGGTATTCACTTCCATTTCCTTACCAAAATCGATCATTTTTCCATCGATACCGTAACGGGCGGCACGCCATTTATTCTCGTTGATCAGGGCCCGATTATAGGTAATAAAGCTCATGTTTTGCTGGCGCAACTTGTACAATTTGGCACAAAGCGCCTGGAACAGCGCCGTAAAAGCCATGGTCTCTTCCACCAGCATCGGGCAATCGCAAATGCGGAACTCGATGGTCTCGAAGAACGGGTGCACCCGGATATCCCACCAGATCTTTTTAGCGTTATCTATACAGTTGGTTTTTACCAGCAGCTTAACGTAGTTGTCGTAATCCTCAATGCTGTTAAAGTAATCAGGGATCCCCGTGCGCGGAAACTTATCAAACACCTTGGTGCGGAACGATTTATAGCCGGTATTACGCCCTTCCCAAAACGGAGAGTTAGTGCTCAATGCATAAACGTGCGGCAGAAAATACCTTACCTGGTTGGCAATATGGATGGCCATCTCGCGCGATTGGATGCCTACATGCACATGCAGGCCAAAAATCAGGTTACTCCGGGCAGCTTCCTGCAGTTCATCCACAATATCAAAATACCGCGGATGATCGGTGATTAACTGGTGCTGCCAGTGCGAGAACGGGTGTGTGCCCGCCGCGCCAATGCGCAGGCCCAGATCCCCGGCCAGTTGGGCTACGGTTAGGCGTAGTTTGGCAACTTCCTTATGCGCTTCTTCGGTATTGCGGCAAATGTGGGTACCCACCTCAACTACCGCCTGGTGCATCTCGGCTTTCACCTGGTCCTCGTGGATCTTTTGAGCGGCCTCCACAATTTTTTGTTCGTGCGATGTCAGCTCCCGGCTCACCGGGTCTACCACCATAAATTCTTCTTCTACACCTAAGGTAAATTCGTTCATAATTGGTTAGGGTTATTGGTCTGATAACCTTGCTTGTCATTTCGAACAACGGGAGAAATCTTGTACGGGATGCTTGTCGTGCGTACAAGATTTTTTCACTATGTTCAAGAGATAGTTCTCACTATCGTTCGAAATGACAAACGGTATTTCTGTTATTTCTTTGCAGCCGGCTTTTTGGCCGCGGCTTTAGCAGGTGCTTTTTTAGCTGCCGGTTTCTTCTCTGTTTCAATGTCATGGTCAACTGCGCCTACGCTTACATCGGCCTTAGCTGCCTTTGCCGGGGCTACCAAAGGTTTACCTGCGGCGCCGGTTTTTACAAATTCGCCCCAGGTTAGGTTATCCTGATTGTCTTTTTGAAGTTTGGCGCGTTCGATAGCATAATTGGCAGATGTTTCTACCACCCAGTCAAAGTTTTCCTGGCCTACGCTGGTTACTTCGGCATCGGGGGCAGGGTTGCAGAAATCGATAGCGTACGGAATACCGTTGCGCACGGCAAACTCCACGGTGTTAAAATCGTAGCCTAAATATTTATTCAACTTTAAAACGTAATCGGTAACAGTATTCAGCAGTTTTTTTGATGCCGGGGCTTTACCATGTTCGTAACGCAGGTGATGCGGGTTGCGCGGCTCGTACTGCATAATACGCACATGCTTGCCGCCAATGCAATAGCAACGGAAGTAATCGTCGAAAATGATCTCTTCCTGCAGCATCATTACATATTGTTTGGTTTGGTTGTACTTATCCCATAAATCGTCCAGGCTGTTAATCTGGTAAACTTCTTTCCAGCCGCCACCGTCAAAAGGTTTCATGTACGCCGGGAAACCAACGTAGGTAAAAATGCCTTCCCAATCTAAAGGGTAAGCCAGGTTGCGGAACGATTTATCGGTGGTGTCGTCAGGTAATTCTTTCGATGGCAGAATTACCGTTTTCGGTACCGGTACGCCAATTTTAACAGCCAATGCGTTGTTAAAAAACTTCTCGTCAGCGCTCCACCAAAATGGATTGTTGATTACTGCCGTACCGCAAATAGCCGCATTTTTTAAAGCTGCGCGATAAAAAGGAACGTCCTGCGAGATCCGGTCGATGATCACCGAGTAGCCCAGCGATTCGGCCTGCATTACTTTGTTAATGCTCACAAACTCGGCGCTGATATCTTTGCCCCCTGTTTTTTGGTTCACCCGGTCGACAAATGCCTGCGGGAACGAATTTTCCTGTCCGAAAAGGATGCCTATTTTTTTCATAAGTAAGATATAATGTTGGTATGATGTCTTGATTCCTGATTCTCTGTTCTTGATTCTACTTTATCGTCGATAAATAATGCGGGAACATTTCGCGCCATATCGGCCAGTCGTGCTTAGCATTGGGGCGAATATCCAGCCAATGATTAATGTTTTTAGCTTTTAAAATGTTTGACATAGTGATGTTATAGTGCTTGCACATATCCCATTCGGATGTGCCGAGGATGATGTTCATCTTCCACAAATCGGGATTGTTGTTGCCGGGCATATAATCAACCGGGTTATTGTAAAATATATCGTCGTTATAAAAGCCGTCGGTAAATTGTTTAATGTCGAAAGCGCCGCCCATGCTAAACAGGTTGCTCACTTTTTCGGGATGTTTAAAGGCGAAGTTAGCCGCATGGTAACCGCCAAAACTACAACCGGCAACGGCCACTTTGGCCACGCCGGTCTCGTGCATGGCCCAGGGAGCCAATTCCTCGTTCAGCATACGGTCGTACCACATATGGTTATAGGCCCGGGCAGCAGGGTGCACTTCTTTATTATACCAGGTGAGGTGGTCGATACTATCCGGACAGTAAATTTTAACCAAACCCTGGTCAATAAACCAGCGGGCGCTTTCAATCAGGCCCTCGTCTTTATTTTGATAGTAACGGCCTTTTGTGGTCGGGAATAAGATCAGCGGGTAGCCTCTGTCGCCAAAAACAAGCATATCTAAATCGGTGCCCAGGTTGCGCGAATACCAGCGGTGATATTGTTCTTTCAAAATAATATATATTTATGATGGTAAGATAAGTGCTTTGTTTTAAAAAGACAACACAATGTAAATTAATAGGTTTTACTTTTCGCGTTTAAACTGATAACTGTACTTTTGCGGCGAATAATACTATTGAAATGAATTTGTGCTGGCCCGAATTAGAGATGACTGTTACCCAAACTACATACATTTTATCATCTAAACACCTCGACCGCGAGGTTACTTATACTATATTTTTACCCGAAGGCGATACCGCTGCCGGGATGCTTAATTTACTTTTATTAAACGACGGACAAGAAGCAGAAACCCTGCACCTACACGAAACTTTGCAGGATTTGTACGATGCCGGCCGGATAAAACCAACCGCCCTTGTAGCCATTAATTGCGGCGAAGAACGTGTGCAGGAGTATGGTGTTGCCGGTTATCCCGATTTTAAAAAACGCGGGGCAAAAGCTAAGGCTTATACCGATTTTGTCATGACCGAGCTATTACCGGAAGTTAGGAAGCAATTAAACATAGACATATTTGAAACTACGGCTTTCGCCGGATTCTCGTTAGGGGGATTATCGGCCCTGGATATCGCCTGGAATAATGCCGATGTGTTTGATGTAGCGGGCTTGTTCTCCGGATCGTTATGGTGGCGGAGTAAGGATTTAGGCAAGGGTTATACAGAAGATGACCGCATTATGCACCGCGTAGTCCGCGAAACTAAAGGTAAACCCAACCTGAAATTTTGGCTACAAACCGGTACAAAAGATGAAACCGCCGACCGTAACCGCAACGGCATTATCGATGCGATAGATGATACCATTGACCTGATTAAAGAACTGCAGACCAAAGGTTATACCCGGGATGATATCACCTACCTTGAAATGGTAGGCGGCGAACACAACCCTGCCACCTGGGCTAAAGCCATGCCTAAGTTTTTGTGCAAAGCGTTTGGGAAGTAGTTAGCTACGCTGTCATTACGCCTTCGCTGTCATTATGCTGCGCGTCATTTGCTACGCTGTCATTGTGCCTTTGGCGTCATTGAGTCATTTGCTACGCTGTAATTGACCATTGAGACGGCAACGTTCAACCTAAACCCGATTGGAGTGGAAACCCCGCAGCGTGTGTAAGCCCGTGTGATGGAAAGGCGAGGAGTTGGAGTGGAAAGCGGGAAGATACTTTAATAGTAGCAGAGACTTTGCTTTACAAAAGGCATTGTATTTGTTGGGATTTTTGTAAATTAGCTTATTATGAGCACCACGGAATTTATAGATCTTTTTGAAAAGCTACCCGCTGATAAACAGAGGGAGGTAGAAAGTTTATTGTCCGAATTGATAAATCAATCCAAGAGTTCTGAAAATGAAAAGCCGCGAATGGAGTTGAAAAGCACAGGCTTGGTAATTTCTGACGACATTAATGTCGCAATAACCCAAATGGGGAAGGAAAAAAGGAAATTTGGCGATCTTAAAGGGTTTGTTACCTATATGGATGATGACTTTAATAAACCCATGGATGATTTTAATGCCTATATGTAAGCATGCAGATTTTAATAGATACGCATGTTCTTATTTGGTATTTAAACGGAGACTCAAGGCTTTCAAAAAAAGTTCGGGATATTATTGATGGCGATGATCATCTGGTAGTTGTGAGTGTGGTGTCGTTGTGGGAAATTGCGATGAAGCTGACAAAAGGAAATCTTGAAATAGAGATTCCTTTCGAAAAGTTAGAAGCATACCTCTTGAGCAGAAATTTTGCCATATTAGGTATAGGATTTAGTCATTTGAATATTTTTGTAACGCTGCTAAGCCAACACGGAGACCCATTCGATAGAATGTTAATCGCCCAAGCAATTAACGCAAATTTAGTCGTGGCATCCGGCGACCGGCATTTTCCGTCGTATCCTATCGCTGTTATTTGGTAACCATTTCCTCAATCCTTACATTACCTTTACGTTAACGTTTTTTATTACGATATATTAACGTTACCTTTGCGCAAAATTTAAGAGGCGCATTTCAATGCAAAAAATCAGAAACATCGCGATTATCGCACACGTTGACCACGGTAAGACTACTTTGGTTGATAAAATCCTGCACAGCTGTGCAGTCTTCCGTGAAGGCCAGGAAACCGGCGAATTAATATTGGATAACAACGATCTGGAGCGCGAGCGTGGTATCACCATCGTATCGAAAAACGTTTCGGTTTTGTATAAAGATGTTAAGATCAACATTATCGATACTCCTGGTCACGCCGACTTTGGCGGCGAGGTTGAGCGTGTATTGAAAATGGCCGATGGCGTTTTGTTACTTTGCGATGCTTTTGAAGGCGCTATGCCACAAACCCGCTTTGTAACTCAAAAGGCTTTGGCTTTAGGCTTAAAACCAATTGTGGTTGTAAATAAGGTAGATAAAGAAAACTGCCGCCCAGAAGAAGTTTACGAACAAATTTTCGAATTATTCTTCAACCTTGAAGCTACTGAAGATCAACTGGATTTCCCGGTAATCTACGGTTCATCAAAACAAGGTTGGATGAGCACCGACTACAAAAAACCAACAACCGATATTTTCCCGTTGATGGATGCTATTTTGGAAAACATTCCACCGGCGCCTATCAATGAAGGCACACTGCAAATGCAGATCACATCGTTAGATTATTCATCTTTCGTAGGTCGTATTGCTATTGGCCGTGTTGCCCGTGGTACTATCAAAGAAAACCAACCGGTTTCTTTAGTGAAACGCGATGGCACTATCCAAAAAAGCCGCATAAAAGAGTTATATACTTTTGAAGGTTTAGGTAAAGTTAAAGCAGCATCAGTATCAGCCGGCGATATTTGCGCTGTAGTAGGTATTGATGGTTTTGACATTGGTGATACCATTGCCGATTTTGAAAACCCTGAGCAATTAGCGGTTATTAAAATTGATGAGCCTACCATGAACATGTTGTTCACTATCAATAACTCTCCGTTTTTTGGTAAAGAAGGTAAGTTTGTAACCTCACGCCACCTGCGCGATCGTTTATACAAAGAGATGGAGAAAAACCTGGCGTTGAAGGTTGTTGAGACAGAGTCGCCAGATTCGTACCTGGTTTATGGCCGTGGTATCCTTCACTTATCTGTATTGATCGAAACCATGCGTCGCGAAGGTTATGAATTACAGGTAGGTCAGCCTCAGGTTATCGTTAAAGAAATTGACGGGCAAAAATGCGAGCCTATCGAGTTGTTGACTGTTGACGTGCCGGGTGAAGTTGCAGGTAAGGTAATTGAATTAGTTACGCAGCGTAAAGGCGATTTGTTAGTAATGGAGCCTAAAGGCGATTTACAGCACTTAGAGTTTGAGATCCCTGCGCGTGGTATTATCGGTTTACGTAACAACGTATTAACTGCTACCGGTGGCGAGGCTATTATGGCTCACCGCTTTAAAGCTTACGAGCCTTGGAAAGGTTCTATCCCTGGTCGCGCAAACGGTGTATTGGTATCTATGGATACTGGTAAAACTACTGCTTTTGCTATTGATAAATTACAGGATCGTGGTCGTTTCCACATCGATCCGGGAGTTGAAGTTTACGAGGGACAAGTTTTAGGCGAGCACATTCGTGATAACGACTTAGTGATCAACTTAACTAAAGGTAAGCAGTTAACCAACATGCGTGCATCAGGTAGCGATACCAACGTGCGTATTGCGCCGGCTATCAAGTTCTCGTTAGAAGAGTCGATGGAGTATATCCAGGCTGATGAATACATTGAGGTAACCCCGCAAAGCATCCGTCTGCGTAAGATCTATCTGAACGAAGGCGAGCGCCGTAACAACGCTAAAAAGTTTGTTAATCAATAATTGAAATAGATTCAAGACCGTTAGAGTCAGGAATCAAGATATAAAGGGTCGGAATATTTTTCCGGCCCTTTTTTTTATTTTTATGCCTTTTTCTATGTGTTGTATAAGTAAGGTTCAGTTATACTTAATTTAATATTAAATAATAATTAATTATGTAAGTTTATCGGTAGTTGTACTCCTTTTTGTGGTTAAATTTTCTTATGGGTTTTGATTTAAATAACTAAAAATTAAAATATATTGTTTTTTTCAATAATACTTTTTAGGTTTGATTAACCAACAGTTTAATCCTAAATCTAAAAAAACATGAAAAACCTTACCAAAGTCGGCCTGCTCTTTGCAGTAGCCGCAGTTGCACTCCTCGTGCCTTCCTGCAAAAAATCAAATGATGTAAAAGTTGACAGTGGTGTAGATCAGCCACAGAATGCCGTTAAATTGTCAACACAGAGTCTAAGCTCCAGCCTTGTAGCCTATTGGCCGCTTGACGGTAGCGGATCTGATCTTTCGGGCAACGGCCATACGGCCACTATTACTGGTTCAGTTACAGCTACAACAGATCAATTTGGCAATAGCAGTGGTGCTATGCATTTTGATAACACCACCCCCGGCAGTTATATGACCGTTGCCGACGCTGCCGACCTGCGGCTTTACGGAACGGATTATACCATTAACGCCTGGGTTAAATTGCCAGGCTACAGTGCAAGCTACGGTTCGCAAATTATGTCGAAACGTAACAGCAATCCTGATGGATGGGGTTGCAGCATTACCGGTAGCCTTTATGGCAGCGGTGCAGGCCTGAGTTATATTGGCATTGGTGCACATGGCGCAGGAAACGCCCGCAGCACCGGGACAGTGGGCACAAGTGCATGGCATATGGTTTCGTACGTTTATCATACATCTACAACAGTTATGGATATGTACATAGACGGTGTGCTGGACAGTTCTCCGTCTACTGGTGCATCAATGGTTTCTACAACTTCCGCACTCACCATTGGTTATGATGGCGCATTATCAGCCTATTACTTTAATGGTGATATGGATGAGATCAGAATATATTCTAAAGCATTAAATGCCAATGATATCAACGCATTATATAACACAAGCGGCCTTGTTGCTTACTGGATGTTTGATGGTAACGCCAATGATTATTCGCGCAATGGCAACAATGGCTCTGGCACCGGCATCAGTTCAGCTACAGATCGTAATTCGGTAAGCGGCCAGGCGTATGGTTTCAATGGTTCAAGCAGTTATGTTAGCGTACCCGATAATACGGCACTACGCTTAAATAGCACCGACTTTACACTGAATGCCTGGGTTAAAATAAGCTCATACACTTCAAATATGATGTTGCTTGGTAAGCGCTCGTCTACTGCCGGTGGTTGGGGATGGAGCATCACCTCATCTGGTTACGATTTCTTTGGGCCGGGAGGTGGGCTTACCAGTTCAACGGGTACAACCTATATCAGCACCGGTACCTGGCACATGGTTACTGTATCTTATAAATATTCAACAGGTACACTTACTCATTACGTTGATGGGGTAGCGGCAGGAAGCTATTCTTCAGGTTTCCCAACGCCAACAGCGGTAACAGATGCTTTGTACATTGGGCGTGATGATATTGGCCCTAACTACTATTTTAATGGCGGAATTGATGATGTGAGAATTTACAGTAAATTACTTTCAGCCACAGAAATTAGTAATTTATATAACACAAATTTTTAAAATTAACCAGTTTGAATTGTTGGTTGGAAAGAGTCGCAGGGTGCGGCTCTTTTTTTATGAGTAAATGTTTCCTTCCACGTCTTGAACCTGATTCTTTACTCTTGAATCTAAATAACCTATCTTCGCGCCAAATATGCGTATTCCCAACATCCCCGGTTTTGATCAGCAGGCGCTTGAGAAGTATTTTAAAAATACGGGCTTACTGTTTGTAGGGCGTGTTGGGAGTTTACTGATAAAAATGATTGTCAGCATAGCGGTTGCCAATTACCTGGGTAAATTGCAATTGGGCATTTATACCGGGGCTGCTACTTATATTTATCTCTTTTCGGCCGTGGCTACGCTGGGGCTCGATCAGTTTATTGTTAAAGAACTTCACCAATACCCCGAAAATCGTGACGAAATTCTGGGTACCTCTTTTTGGATGAAAGTTATGGCCGGCCTGGCCTGCGTACCGCTAATGTGGTTAACCTACCAGGGATATAATCCTAAAGGTACTCCTTATAGCTATGTACTCATCCTATCAAGCATTGGCGTTATACAGGCCTTTAACGTAATCGACTCTTATTTTCAGTCCGAGATCCAATCCAAATACATTATGCAGGTGCAGATCTCCGGCAATGTTATTTCGGCAATTATAAAGGTGGGGCTGATTATTACCCATCAGCCAATCATATGGTTTGTGTACGCTTTCGCTTTAGATTTTTTGCTACTATCTGTTGGTTACTATTTTACCTATCAGCGCAAGGGGCGTAGCATGTTTAATTGGGTTTATAATCATCAATTGGCTAAAAAGCTGTTAATGTATTCGTGGCCGTTAATTATATCGGGTATCATGGTATCGCTGTATATGAAAATAGACCAGTTGATGCTGCAAAATATCTGCGGCCCTGATGAATCTGGCGCCTATAATACCGTATCATCATTAAGCGAGGCCTGGAACTTCATCCCATCTGTAATAGTAACTTCGCTTTTTCCCGCCATCCTTACCGCCCGGCGCGATGATATGGCCCGCTACAAAAAACGTATTCAGGACTTGTACGATCTGATGGTTTACATTAGTTTGCCTGTTGCCTGTATCATTACCTTTGTTTCGCCATTGATATATAAAATATATAAGGTAGAATATGCCTATGCCGCGCCATCGCTATCGGTGCATATCTGGTCGGGAGTGTTTGTGTTTTTGGGAGCAGCCAGCAGTCAGTATTTAATAGCCGAGGGGTACAATAAGTTAACTTTTGTGCGTACCGGTTTCGGCGCCCTGGTTAATATCGGGCTCAATTTAATACTGATCCCTAAAATGGGGATGATGGGTGCCGCAATAGCCACTTTAGTAGCTTATGCCAGCGCCGCTTTCTTTGTGCTATTTATACCGAAAGTAAACCGGACAGGTATTATGATGTTAAAATCATTATTCCTAATTTCACTTTTTCAAAAAATCACTAAACGTTGAGTAATTTATCAGCTATAATCGAACTACTGGCGCGACCGGAACGGCTGCGCAGTATTTTATCGTTCAACAAAAAAGGCTACCTGAAAGATATCGGCTGGTTTAGCGCTTTCGAGAGTAAGTCGCCGTTAGACAGGTTTGGCAACCCCATCCCATGGGTAACTTATTCGTTTATCGATTTTATTAAAGAACGCCTGACTAAAGAGCATACCGTATTTGAATTTGGTTCGGGCAACTCCACCTATTTCTACGCCAAATATGCCGGTAAGGTGGTATCGGTTGAGCATGATAAAAACTGGTACGATAAAATTGTAAATACCAAAACCGAGAATGCCGAAATGATATTTACCGAGTTGCAACCCGATGGCGAATACTGCCGCATGCCGGTAACGCTGGGTACAAAATTCGATATCATTATAGTTGACGGTAGGGATAGGGTAAATTGCTGCAAGCAAGCGGTTAACGCGCTAACCCCTGGCGGCGTAGTGGTGTTGGATGATTCGGAACGTGAATTTTATAACGAAGCATTGGTGTTTTTAAAAGATAAAGGCTTTAAACAACTGGCATTTACAGGTATTTCACCGGGCTTATTTTATAATAAAGCTACGTCTGTTTTTTACAAGGCCGATAATTGTTTAGGAATTTAAGGGATGGACGAGAAGATGGTGAGCGCGGGTGTTAAAACCGCGTACGATGAATTTTATCAAAAGCACGATGTGGCCTGGCGTATGCTGGGTGCAAAATATAAGGCCCAGCATATTATTGATGTGTGCAAGGGGCATAGCTTTAAAACCGTATTAGAAGTTGGTGCCGGCGATGGCAGTATCTTAAAGCTATTATCCGAACAGGATTTTGCCCCGGCTTACGATGCAGTTGAAATATCAGATAGCGGGGTTGACTTGATCAAAAACGCTGGCATCAAAAACCTGCGTTCGGTACAGGAATTTGATGGTTACCATTTGCCTTTCGGCGATGATAGTTTCGATCTGATTATCCTATCGCACGTATTAGAGCATGTGGAGCATGAACGCTTGCTACTGCGCGAGTTAAAACGCGTAGCCAAAATGTTTGTAATAGAGGTACCGCGCGACTACAAAGCCGGTGTAGATACCCGCATTAAACATTTCCTGGCTTACGGACACATTAACGTTTATACGCCAACATCGCTAAGGTATCTATTAAACACCGAAGGGTTTGAAGTGTTAGACGATCTAACATCGATGATAGAGCCGGAAGTAACCCGATTCAACACCTATATCAATCAGAAAAAAAATAAAAGTTTTATATCTGACTTGAAAATCAGCGCGGAATACAACCTAAAAAAGCTGATTGTAGGCGCAATGGGTAAAAAGAAACAAGAAGAACTGGCTAATGCTTATACTGTGCTTTGTAAAAAAGGAGAGCAGCAGGTAGAGTTGTTTTAGCCAAATCAGATACACACGGCAACGTCATTGCGAGGTACGAAGCGGAGGCAGAAGTTTCCCCTCTTGAGAGGGGACGCAATGACGAACAAATAGCAGAAACTTTGATAGGGGTGTGTCCTTTGACGCCGAAAGGACACACCCCTGACCCCTCTCAAGAGGGGAAGCGCGAATTCTTACTTTATTGCAGATCATATAAATATGCAAAAACTTGCTCCCATAGCGCTTTTCGTTTACAACCGGCCCGATCATACCCGCCGTACACTGGCCTATTTGCAAAAGAACGTATTGGCCGATGAATCGCGTCTATTCATTTTTTCTGATGCTGCTAAAACTTCTGCTGATGAGGTTAAGGTTGATGAGGTGCGCCAAGTTATTGCCGATGTAAGCGGTTTCAAGTCGGTTAAGGTAACAGAACGTAAACAAAATATGGGTTTGGCTGCCTCGATTATCGATGGTGTTAGTCAGCTGGTGAAAGAATACGGTACGGTGATTGTTTATGAAGATGATTTACTTTCATCCCCCTATACCCTGCAATATTTTAACGAAGCTTTAACCCGCTATGCTGCCGAAGAAAAGGTGATGCATATTGGTGCATACATGTACGATTTGAAAGACCGCTCGCTACCCGAAACTTTTTTTTGGCGGGCCGCCACCAGTTGGGGCTGGGCAACCTGGGATAGGGCCTGGAAAAATTTCGAACCCGATATTGATGTGCTGATGGCTCAGTTTGACAATGAGAAGATCAGCCAGTTTTCTATCCAAAATACTATGAATTTCTGGAAGCAGGTATTAGGCTTCAAATCAGGCAAAAACAACTCCTGGGCTATTCGCTGGTATGCATCAATATTTCTGAAAGGTGGATTAACGCTTAATCCTTCGCACTCGTTGGTGCATAACATCGGTAACGATGGTTCGGGCACCCACTCCAATAACGAGCATATGTACAGCGTGCAAGTCGCTCAAAAGCCGGTAACGCATTTTCCTGATCTTATTGAAGAAGATGCCAAAGCCTATCACGCCATCTGGAAGTTTCTGAAAAATAGGAAGGGTAGCTTATGGCAGCGGGTGGTAAGGTTTGTGAAGCAAAAGGTCAATAAAAATAATTAACTACTTATTAATTGCTGCAAGCAGCATAGGCTCAAGCTCCTTCAGATTGCTTGGTGGCCAGGTTGTAAAATCTATAATTTTTCCTTTCTTATCTATCAGAATGAATTTTGGTATCATGTTGGCGGCATACTGCGTTGCTACTGCGCCATCCTTATCAAATAATTGTAGCCAGTCGGGTTTGTCTTCTGCTATGGCTTGTTTCCAGTTTTTTACTGCATCGTGTACGGCAATACTCATAAACGCAATACGTTTGTCTTTTTGATATTTATGATAAAGCGCACGGTAAGCCGGCGTCTCCTCTCTGCATGGGCCGCACCAACTTGCCCATAAATCAATATACACTACTTTGCCTTTAAAGTCGTCCAGTTTGTGAGTTTTACCCATGGCATCAGGCAGGGTAAATTGAGGTGCCGGTTTGCCGGGTTGGGTGTTTGATAATTCAGCTTCCTTCTCAGCAAAGTGTTTATCAAGCCCTGCCTTCATTTGCGGGTTGCTGATCGCGACAAGGTATTGCTTGTTTTGTTTTTTGTAATCATTCAGTTCTTTTACCGATGAAAACATGTAAGTATCGTAATTGGCTTTTCTGTAGAGCGTAATCCCTTTAATCGGTCCTTTATAAAACAAGTTGATTTTTTCCAGATCATAACGCTGCCGGTGAGTTAACGAGGAGTCCCGTGCTTCATCGAGCGATGTTACAAACTGAAGATATCCGGCATACATCAAAAATTTATATTCTTTTGATACCAGGTACTCTTCTTTAAACATCTTATCCCAAATGGCGGTATCAAAATTTTGCTTAATAAACATTACAGATTTTGTTGAATCCATCTTATGCGTATCGGTGTAGGACAATAGCATGGTTAAGTTCCAAACATGTTATCGTAGTGCGTCATTTTAGCAAAATAACCCAGCGCCTTGTCGGTGCCTACTTTCTTGAACACAAGGTCGGCCACCGAGTCTTTTAATTGTTTTTGAGTTTTATAGTAGGATAAAAAATCACGTTCGTTTAGTTTGGTATAATCAACGTTGATTTTCCGTATAGCGGCAATAGAGTCTATGGTTAATTGGTAACGATTGCTTTCGGCGCCAATGCCTGTTATCTTTAAGGTCTTCGGTAAGTCGTCAGGGCTATTAGCGTCGGCAGTAAGCGTTAGATCGAAGCCTGGGGCAGCATAAATATTATTGATCTCTATATCGTTTTTCTTAAGGTAGACCTTTTGAGGGATTGTTATCTTAAAGGTTTTCAAATAAAAATTGCCCTCTTTATCCAGCCTGATGGTATCTGCCGATGTTTGTTCAAATTGATCTTTAAAGCTAACCAGGAGAAATTTTTCAGGACAATTGGTGATCTTGCCTTTTAAAATTAATGGCAAGTGTTCAGTTTCTGGATGCGCGCACGAGTTGAAAGCAATTACTACAGTAAACAGTGCGAAGCGAAATATTTTCATATTATCTAAATTAAGATACAAAAAGGCGAATTATATTAATGCCCGAGATTCAATTATACACCCAAAGCAACCAATGCTTTTTCTGCTTCCCAATCAAAGCGTCAACCTGTTTAAGTGTATTGTTCGATACCGCCGGGCAGCCCCAGCCTTCGGGCGTACCCTCAGGGAAAACCTCGGTTTCCGGGATTTTCTCCCACGAGTGGAATACAATTTGCCGGCCCAAGGCTTTGTTGTTAGTACTTTCCAGTCCTGCCAAAAAGTATTTTACATGGATCCCCCAGGCGCTGTAAGCACGAGCGTCAACCCGGTATTTACCTAATGCGCTGCAATGGCTGCCATCCTCGTTACTGAAATCGGGCCTGTCTTTACTTCACGTGGCCGACCATGGCATCTTGCCGCAGCCATGGCTTACCAGTCCGGCTAAGTGAATCTTGTCCTTTTTAAAATCCCAAACTACAAAGCGGTTAACGCCCGATGGCAAGCTCATATCTATCAGTATACAATATTGTGTGTTATAACCTTTCTGCCTGCAGAAGGTGAGCGCCTGTTTAGCTTTTTGGCGGGTATGGGCAGTATCGATATGTGGATTAGCGGCAAACAGTTTATTTGTAACTAACAATGTCAGCGCAAATAAGAAAATGGGCGTAAGGATGGATTTCAAACTGTGTAACTATATAATTAGTTAAACTTATTGATTTTTCTTGATTAGCAAGAAGTTTTTTATATAATTTAGATGAGTGCTATATCCTTATCATGAATCAGTTTAATTTAAAACTCAGGTTAATTTTCATTCCTTTCCTTGTTGTGTTTGCAGCAACCTTGTCTGCTTATTCTTTTTTGCATTGGTTGCTGATTATTAAGCTGGAGCTTTTTAATTTAGAAACAGACACTGTTAACGTTTTCATCCCTGCCGGTTTTGCTATTATTCCTGTAGTAATCTGGATGCGCCCGCGTATAAAATTGTTGGCCCTGATAGTTAAGGGCAAAAATGATCCGATCTTTTCCTTCCTGTTCCTCATTTGGGCAACTATTGCCGTTCCTTTAGTTTTAAGTCAGTTTTTATTAGTGACAGCAACAGGCCAACTTACTCCTTTGAAACCGATCAGTGAAATCTCACAACATTCGCCCACAAAGTATTACACAGCAAAATATCATTACGCTGGGAAACGATTCGTTCACATCAGGCGATTTTATACCATTAGCGGCAAAGGCAATATCGACTTTAACATGAATATCTATGTCGCCATTCCATTGTTCAATCATATTTATCCTGATACCAATATTATAGCCAGGTTGCGAAATCAATTAAATCCGCAGGGGCTCATCATCATTAACGGTAAACTATCGGACATGAAACGTCTGAAAAGCTTGCCTGCCGATTCGATACAAGCGATGCGTTACTTAAATGCTACTATGGTGATGCCAATGTATGGCGATAAGGGTAAATTTGGCGCCCTGGCAGTTGCTACTACAAGATACAAGTTAAAAATGGCCCCGCCGCCTAAATTATCACCATCGGCCTGGTTAGCAGTGAAATATCAAAAAACAGTAAGTAACAGACGCTCTGCCGCTGAAAAGGATAGCGCCATTAATGCATTTTCAAAGAAAACATGGGCACAATTCGCTGCAACAGACTTCGATCAGTTTGTTTACCTGGATAGAGTGCCTTATGGGCGCGATAAGGATATTTTTACCGAAGCCACAAACTCGCTTGATGACGTAGCCATAGGCGAGCGAATTATTGTATACCCAGTGTTTGAAAGCTTTAATAAGCATAACGGCAGCATTATGATATGGATGTTTGGTGCGTTTGCCCTTGGCTCGGGCATATTCTTGCTGTGTTTAATCCCGACTAAGTTAAAGGCTCCGGCCCAATATCATTACACGTCATCTCCGCGGTAGGGGTTAAATCTTGATCTCTGTGCGTTAGGGGGAGCAGCGGATACCGGCCATGTGTGTAAGGCCTGCAGGCGTATGAGCGGAAGACCCGGGCCGCAGGCAACGCCCAACTTCAATGAATTTTCTTAGCGTCACTTACAAAACCTGCCGCTGTTTGCGGGCTTCAATTAACACGTCTGGATATTTCTTATCAACAATTGGCAAAAGGCCCGGCAAAATCATCAATAAATCAGCAAAATACTTTCTGCAAAATTTATGAAAAAATAACTTGCTAACTATTTGACATTTAACGGAAAGTTCCTATCTTTGCCGTCCCTTAAAAGGGATAATACGTCTTGAACGAGGCCCTACTGCCTCGATGGACACAAACAAATTAAGAAAATGTCAGGAATAATTGGTAAAAAAGTAGGTATGACCAGCATATTCGACGAGGCAGGGAAAAACATCCCTTGTACCGTAATCGAAGCTGGGCCTTGCGTGGTAACCCACGTTAAGTCTGTAGAAACAGACGGTTATGCAGCTGTTCAGCTTGCATACGATGAGAAAAAGGAAAAAAACACCTCTGCACCTTTAAAAGGCCATTTCGCAAAAGCCGGCACAACTGCAAAACGCAAGCTGGTTGAATTCAAATCATTCGAGGATGAAAAATCATTAGGCGACACTGTTGCTGTTGATATTTTTGCCGTTGGTGATTTTGTTGACGTTGCGGGTACTTCAAAAGGTAAAGGTTTTCAGGGTGTGGTAAAACGTCACGGTTTTGGTGGTGTGGGTATGCAAACTCACGGTCAGCACAATCGTTTACGTGCGCCGGGTTCTTTGGGAGCATCATCATGGCCATCTCGCGTATTTAAAGGTATGCGCATGGCTGGTCAAACAGGTAATGTACGTGTAAAGGTTCAAAACCTTGAGGTAGTAAAAGTTTTTGCTGAGCAAAACCTGTTAGTAGTTAAAGGTTCCATTCCAGGAGCTAAAGGTTCATACGTTATAGTGGATAAATAAGATGGAAGTTAAAGTATTAAATGTTTCAGGTAAAGAAACAGGTGCCAAGGTGCAGCTTCCTGAATCGATCTTCGCTATAGAGCCAAACGATCACGCTATCTACTTAGATGTTAAGCAATTTTTAGCTAACCAACGTCAAGGTACGCATAAAGCGAAACAACGTAATGAAATTGCAGGTTCAACCCGCAAATTACATAAACAAAAAGGTACAGGCGGTGCCCGTGCCGGTAGCATCAAATCACCATTATTTAATGGTGGTGGCCGTGTATTCGGTCCGCAACCGCGCGATTACAGCTTCAAACTGAACAAAAAGTTAAAATCACTGGCTCGTAAGTCAGCTTTAACTTACAAAGCTCAGGATAACAACATTTTAGTGTTAGAAGATTTCAGTTTTGATACTATCAAAACTAAAAGCTACATTAAAATGGAAGCCGACCTTAACGTTACTAATGACAAAACATTATTAGTAATAGCCGGTGCCGAAAATAACAATGTGTATTTATCAAGCAGAAACCTGAAAAAAACTAAAGTAATTTCGGTTGAGCAGCTAAACACTTACGATGTGTTAAACGCTGGTAAACTATTACTTACTACAGGTGCTGTTAAAACTTTGGAGGAAGCTTTCGCTAAGTAATTATGCAAGTATTAACAAAACCAATACTTACCGAAAAAGTAGCTCAGTTAACTGAGAAACTTAACCGCTTTGTTTTCAAAGTTGATCACAGAGCTAACAAAATACAAATTAAAGCCGCTGTAGAAGAAATGTATGGTGTAACTGTGGTTGCCGTAAATACAATGAAATATGCCGGTAAATTAAAAAGCCGTTCAACTAAAGCTGGTGTAGTAACCGGTCGTATCGCTACTTATAAAAAAGCAGTGATCACTTTAAAAGACGGTGAATCAATTGATTTTTATAACACTTTATAAAAAGGGAGATGGCAGTTAAAAGATTTAAACCAGTAACCCCTGGTACCCGCTTTAGAGTAGGTGCCGATTACTCTGACGTTACTACAAACGTTCCTGAAAAATCGTTGGTAGTAAATGTTAACACACGGTCAGGTGGTCGTAATAACAGTGGTAAAATGACCATGCGCTACATGGGTGGTGGTCACAAACAAGCATACCGTTTAATTGACTTTAAACGTAATAAATTTGATATCCCGGCTAAGGTTGCTACCATTGAGTACGATCCAAACCGTTCAGCACGTATCGCATTGCTACACTTTGTAGACGGCGAGAAACGCTACATGATTGCCCCAGCCGGTTTAACCGTAGGCATGACTGTAGTAAGCGGCGAGAACGTAGCACCGGAAGTTGGTAACACTTTACCATTAAAAAGCATACCACTGGGTTCATTAATTCACGCAATTGAATTAAACCCTGGTCAGGGCGCGGTTATTGCCCGCTCGGCAGGTACTTACGCGCAGTTAGCTGCACGTGATGGTAAATACGCCGTTATTAAATTGCCTTCAGGCGAAACCCGTATGATCTTGTCAACTTGTTTGGCAACTATCGGTACAGTTTCAAATGCTGAGAAAGCAAACGAAGTATTGGGTAAAGCCGGCCGCAAACGTTGGTTAGGTCGTCGTCCAAGAGTAAGAGGTGTTGCAATGAACCCGGTAGATCACCCTATGGGTGGTGGCGAGGGCCGTTCATCAGGTGGTCACCCACGCTCACGCAAAGGTTTGTTAGCTAAAGGTTACAAAACCCGCGACAAGAAAAAAGGATCAGATCGTTACATCATTGAAAGAAGGAAGAAATAATGGCTCGTTCAATTAAAAAAGGACCTTATATTGATCATAACCTGGATAAGAAAGTACTTGTCCTGAATGAATCAAATAAAAAAACGGTTGTAAAAACATGGTCACGCCGTTCCATGATCTCTCCTGATTTCGTGGGTCATACATTTGCAGTACACAACGGTAATAAATTTATCCCTGTGTACGTAACAGAAAACATGGTAGGACACAAGTTAGGCGAGTTTGCGCCAACCCGTACTTTCCGTGGTCACGCAGAAAAGAAAAAATAACAGGCAATGGAAGCAACAACAAAAATTAAAAAGTCTGTATTAATCAGACAACGCAAAGAGGCGGCGAAAGCCCAGCAAGGCGGCGCTTCTATTGCTAAGTTACAGAACTGCCCAACCTCTCCGCGCAAAATGCGTTTGGTTGTGGATCTGATCCGTGGCGAGAAGGTTGAGAAAGCGTTATACACATTAAAATTCCTTAATAAGGAAGCAGCTATCCGCGTAGAGAAATTATTGCTGTCAGCTATTAAAAACTGGGAAGCAAAAAACGAAGGCAAACGTGTTGAAGATAGCGGTTTAGTTGTAAGCGAAGTAACTGTAGGCGGTGGTCGTCAGTTAAAAAGGTTACGCCCGGCCCCACAAGGCCGTGGATACCGTATCCGCAAACGTTCAAATCACGTTCACTTAACTGTGGATAGTACAAACGCTAACAATTAATTTGAAATGGGACAAAAAGCACATCCAATAGGAAATAGGTTAGGTATCATCAGAGGATGGGATTCTAACTGGTTCGGTGGAAATCATTATGCCGACAAATTAGTTGAAGACGAAAAGATCCGCAAATACATCGCTGCCCGTATCTCGAAAGGCGGCGTATCTAAAGTGGTTATCGAACGTACTTTAAAACGTATTACAATTACTATCCACACTGCCCGTCCGGGTATCGTTATCGGTAAAGGCGGCCAGGAGGTTGATAAAATCAAAGAAGAGTTAAAGAAACTGACTAAAAAGGACGTTCAAATTAACATCTTCGAGATTAAACGCCCTGAGCTTGATGCACAATTAGTTGCTGAAAGCATTGCAAAACAACTGGAAGCGCGTATCTCTTTCCGTCGTGCGATGAAAACTACCATCGCATCGACCATGAGAATGGGTGCTGAAGGTATCAAGGTAATGACATCAGGCCGTTTAGGTGGCGCTGAGATGGCACGTACCGAGCAATACAAAGAAGGACGTATTCCATTGCATACATTCCGTGCCGATATCGATTACGCTTTAGGCGAAGCATTAACTACTTATGGTAAAATAGGTGTTAAAGTTTGGATTTGCAAAGGCGAAGTTTACGGTAAACGCGATCTGTCTCCAAACATCGGTCAAACCAGCAGCGCAAGCGGCAAAGGTGGTCGCCCTGAAGGTGCGGCAGCATTTGGCGACCGTGGTGGCCGTGGCGGTAACGACCGTGGCGGTGATCGTCGCGGCGGACCAGGCGGTGATCGCAGAGGTGGTCCAGGCCAAGGCGGTGCAAACCGTGGTCCGGGTCAAGGTGGCAATCGTGGTGGTCAAGGCGGTGCAAACCGTGGTGGCGGCCAGGGCGGCAGGAGATAATTAACAGAATCAAGTCGAGATAGACATCGTTTAGAAAATAAAAGCTTAATAAAATGCTACAGCCAAAAAGAACGAAGTTCAGAAAGATGCAAAAAGGCCGCATGAAAGGTAATGCCTCTCGCGGTGCCGAATTGTCTTTCGGTTCATTCGGTATAAAATCACTCGAGCCGGCCTGGATTACCAGCCGTCAAATCGAGGCTGCGCGTATCGCTGTAACACGTTTCATGAAACGTGAGGGACAAGTTTGGATCAGGATTTTCCCTGACAAACCGGTAACTAAAAAACCAGCTGAGGTACGTATGGGTAAAGGTAAAGGTGCTCCGGAATATTGGGTAGCGGTAGTACGCCCCGGAAGGATCATTTTTGAGGCAGAAGGTGTGCCATTGGAAGTTGCTAAAGAAGCACTTCGTTTAGCCGCTCAGAAATTGCCGGTACAAACCCGCTTTGTAGTTCGTAACGACTACAGCGAAGCATAGTAAAAACGTGGTAGCTACAGGTGGTAAACAGCAAAATGAATACCTGTAGTGTGATATAAACAATTGTAAGTTGATGAGTTGCGGGTTAATGTTTACAGACCTTCAACCCGCAACTTGCAGCATACAACAAGTTAACAAATGAAAAGCTCAGAGATTGCAGAATTGTCGACAGAGGAGTTGACAGCAAGAATTGGCGAAGAGAAAAAAAATCTTAATAAACTGAAATTCGCTCATGCGGTTTCGGCTATTGAGAACCCTACACGTATCACTAAAGTACGTAAGGACATCGCCCGTTTAAACACCGAATTAACTAAGCGCAAAGCGGCGCAAGTAGCTGAAACCAAATAATCGTCAGGAAATGGAAATCGAAAGAAATTTAAGAAAAACCCGTACCGGCCTGGTAGTAAGCAACAAGATGGAAAAATCTATCGTTGTAGCCGTTGAACGTAAAGTAAAGCACCCGATATACGGTAAGTTCGTTAAGAAAACTACCAAATTTATGGCTCACGATGAAAACAATACCTGTGGTATTGGCGACACCGTTTTGATTATGGAAACCCGTCCGTTGAGCAAGAGTAAAAATTGGAGATTGGTTCAAATTTTAGAGAGGGCTAAATAAGATGGTACAACAAGAATCAAGGCTGAATGTAGCCGACAACAGTGGCGCTAAAGAAGTTTTAGTGATCCGTGTGTTAGGTGGTACCGGAAAAAGGTATGCCTCAATTGGCGATAAGATCGTAGTTACCGTAAAAAGCGCTTTACCATCAGGTAACGTTAAAAAAGGTACCGTATCTAAAGCCGTAGTAGTTAGAACCAAGAAAGAAATCCGTCGTAAAGATGGTTCTTACATCCGTTTTGACGATAACGCAGCAGTTTTGTTAAACAACCAGGATGAGCCAAGGGGTACCCGTATCTTCGGCCCGGTTGCCAGAGAGTTGCGCGAGAAACAATTCATGAAAATCGTATCATTAGCACCGGAGGTATTATAATATGAAAAAGCAAATAAACGTACCTGCTAAACTAAAGATCAAAAAAGGTGATCTGGTTAAGGTAATAGCCGGTGACTCAAAAGGCACACAAGGCAAAATAGTTGAAGTAATTATAGCAAAAAACCGCGCAGTTGTAGAAGGTGCCAACATGGTATCAAAACACACTAAGCCAAACGCTGCTAACCCTAACGGTGGCATCGTTAAGCAAGAAGCGGCTATTCATATTTCAAACCTGGCGTTGGTTGATCCAAAAACAGGTGCAACTACCCGCGTTGGCCGTAAAGTTAACGCTGAAGGTAAATTAGTAAGGGTAGCAAAAAAATCAGGGGAGGAAATTAAGTAATGACTTACGTACCAAGATTAAAAACCAAATATTCGGAAGAGATCCGTACTGCACTGAAAGATAAATTTCAGTACAAAAGCGTAATGCAGGTTCCGAAACTGGAAAAAATTGCCATCAACCAGGGTGTTGGTGCTGCTACAACAGATAAAAAACTGATTGATGTTGCTATCACTGAGCTGACCACCATTACCGGTCAGCAAGCGGTATCTTCAAAATCTAAAAAAGATATCTCAAACTTTAAGTTACGTAAAAATATGCCGGTTGGCGTACGTGTTACTTTACGTGATAATACCATGTATGAGTTTTTAGATCGTTTGATCTCTGTAGCTCTGCCACGTATCCGTGACTTTAAAGGTATCAACGATAAAGGATTCGATGGTCGTGGTAACTATACTTTAGGTATCACCGAGCAAATTATCTTCCCTGAGATCAACATTGACAAGATCAACAAGATTATGGGTATGGATATTACCTTTGTAACCTCGGCTCAAAACGATGTAGAAGCATTAGAATTGCTTAAACAATTTGGTTTACCATTTAAAAATCAAAATAACAATGGCTAAAGAAGGCGTAAAAGCACGTGAAGTAAAACGCGCTCAGTTAGTTGCTAAGTATGCTGAAAAAAGAGCAGCTTTAAAAGCAGCAGGTGATTATGAAGCATTAGACAAATTGCCTAAAGCAGCTTCGCCGGTAAAATTGCACAACCGTTGCAAATTAACAGGTCGTCCGCGTGGTTACATGCGTCAGTTTGGTATCTCAAGGGTAACTTTCCGCGAGATGGCACTGGCCGGTAAAATCCCGGGAGTAAAGAAAGCAAGCTGGTAATACAAAGGCGGAAGGCTTAAAGCCAAAAACTTAAAGCAGATAAGAAGGAGAAAGCCAAAGCTTTATGCTTTCAGCTTTCTCCTTTGAGCTAAAAGGTACTTCAAAATATACATTAGTATGTTTTGAATTTTTTTGTACCTTTGCGGCTCGCTTTTTAAAAAAATAGAATTAACCGACAGCAGGTCGCCCGGGATGTTACCGGAAGGAAACCACTGTCACAAATCAATAAAATGAATACAGATCCAATCGCAGATTATCTTACACGAGTAAGGAATGCTATTAAAGCCAACCATAGGGTTGTTGAAATTCCTGCATCAAATCTGAAGAAGGAAATCACGAAAGTGCTTTTCGACAAAGGTTACATTGCCAATTTTAAGTTTGAGGATAACGGCCCTCAAGGCATCATCAAAGTTGCTTTGAAGTACCACCCAATCACTAAAATCTCTGCTATCCGTAGCATTACACGCATCAGTAAACCAGGTTTGAGAAAATACGCCGGTATGGAAACCATGCCACGTGTATTAAATGGTTTAGGTATCGCCATCCTATCAACTTCAAAAGGCGTTATGTCTGACAAGGAAGCACGTCAGCAAAACGTAGGTGGCGAAGTTTTGTGCTATGTTTATTAATAGTT
>Ga0116227_10000280_pt1 | contig 94166 bp, 63 predicted proteins | sample S1TSphgellanicum_FD_89693 | JGI IMG/M metagenome (GOLD analysis project Ga0116227, IMG submission 89693) | Host-associated microbial communities from peat moss isolated from Minnesota, USA - S1T2_Fb - Sphagnum magellanicum MG | ecosystem: Host-associated > Plants > Peat moss > Unclassified... | reverse complement strand
TTTTAATCACCCAATTTCTTCTAAATCTCCAAAGAAAAAAAAAAAAAACTAAATTTATAAATTATTTAGAAAAACTTAAAAACCCAATCTCTACTAAATCTCGCAGCTTCTGTTGCTTCTACTTCTACCACCACTGGCGATTGATTGATTGATTGAATACAAAGATGGGAAAACAGAGATGATGCTGATGATGATGATGGGTACTGAGTACTTACTTCGGGTTTGATGTCCACAGTTGCTGAATCCGGCTCAGCCATGACCGTCATGATGGCCCCTTTCTCTCTCTTTCCGCAAGACCTAAAATACGGAAAAATTCTCTGATGTGCGAAAAAAAAAAAAGATTCAATAAAATAAGATCTCGTCTGTTGTTGCTGCGTATGTAAGCAAATTCTCGTCTGTTGTTGCGTAGGTATGTAGCAGCAGAAAGCAGCAGGAGCAGCAACGTACAACAACCAAAACAAAACAAAACAAACGAAAGAAACAAACGAAGCCGAAAATGGCAAACTCCGTTTGTGCTCACAAACGGCACGGCAGCAGAGCGAACGCTCCCCGACGACCCAAAAAAGAAAAGAAAAGAAAAAGAAAAAGAAAAACTGGCGGATGGATGGACTAAAACCCATCAACCCCTTCTCATCCCTTACCCCTTCTCATCCCTTGCCCCTTTCTCTAAAAACAATTTTGTTCCCTAGAGTGGATGATGAGATGCTCTTGAATATTGGGACCTAGAATTATCCAATGGAATCAAGGATATGATGGATGAGAAAACAACGAGAGTGAGGTGGATGGGGGGAGGGTTTAGGCGCTCGGGGACCACAATTCATCCACATGAGGATATATGTGGCCGTTTGTGTCATCCAACTAATGAAATAGGAGCTTGGGGATGATAATTCATAAGGATGTTAATATTATGTGTGCCATCTCACTAATAGAATTGAGGACCTTGGGGGGGCAATTCATTGAATATTTTCAAATTAGGAGTTAGAAGAAGCTTAAGCAACAATTTGAAGGATGGCAAATCGAAAACAAGTTAGTCCAAAAGAAGAAGATAATATTTTCAAATTAAGAATTTTTAAAAGAGAAGAGAATGAGGTCTCAAAAAAAAAGTATTAGTATAACAATTATCAATTTGAAAACAAGTGATCTTGTTTATTTAGATTTAATGACTTTGGTCTAGACTCTAAACTTTCCTTTCACTTTTCATGGAAAGATGGCACATTGCCATCATCTCTTTCAACAAGCATTAAGTTGCCCAAGCAGCTTGCCTCCCATGACCATTTTGCATTTTGTTTATTATTTACAAGAATCTTTTGTAGAATTCATATTACAACTCCTCCCAATTATACATCACACAAATGTTTAACATTGGATTTTCACCATCTATAAATTACTAGTGTGAACCCTATGCATAATGCACATGTGTGTTATTTCAACAATGTTTGGTTGATGTTTTTGGTTTTTTAAAAAAACTTTTCTTTTCAAACAATTGTTCGTGGCTCGAGCGTCTAGCCCGGGCATTGAGCCTAAGTGCCATTTTTGAGAGACGAGTTGATTGCCTTCAAGGCCCTATCTAGTCCGATCTAGAGTAGGGTGGTAGATACTTAAGATGATCTCGTGACTTCAACAGGCTCTGTGACCTAGGCTAGTAGGTACCTACTACCTTCCCATGGCTTCACAAAGCCACCATTTTACATTTCGTTTATTATTTACAAAATTTTTTTGTATAATTCATATTACAACTCCTCCCAATTAAACATCACACAAATGTTTAATATTATTGGATTTTCACCATCTATAAATTATATGCTTGGTGGTCAATTTATAGTTTTTATTAATGGTTGTGTTTTGACTAATGCTGTTTTACAATTTATGCCTTTATAACCAACCACTGAAGGTTTGTTCCTATTTCTAATAATCATCCAACACTCGTCTTAACAAATGTTGGCCGAGTTCTCATGTTACCAGATTATCTCTCAAGGCAGTTTTGGTTTGGTTCCAAGGAAACCTACTTGGAACCAGCTTAACGGTGCATTCACACCTATTGTTAAATCAGTGTTAAGTGAAAATCTAGGTGGCATCTTAGGTGGCACCCAATGTTAAATGGATGATTATTTAATATTAAGCGAATGTTAACTTAGCATAAAATCTTGGTGGTAAATAGGTTTAGGTTCTAAATGACTAGCTTGGTGTTAGAGGACATAATATTAAAGTCGTTAACACCAAGTGTGAATGCACCTTAAGATGGGCTATAGTTCTAAAACTAGGTGGGAACTCCTTCCCCCCTCAATTTTGGTATTGAAGGTGTTTATTTGGCACTGCCCAATAGCTGATAGGATGCCACAACACAACCATGTCCCAAAACATAAATAGTTAAACCTAACAAAACTTTTTAACACAAAGCTTAAATACTCATTAATTATTCAACGAAAATGTCCAATTCTAGTTTCCAAATTTACTATTGGAAACTTGTCATGTAAACAAGTATTCATCATGGGATGTTCATAAAAAAAGAAAAAAGATTATGGTATTTTGAGTGTAACTTAAGCTTCAAAAATTGCTTCTCTTTTTTGTATTACATGTGCAACATTCAAAACCCACTCTTGGATATGTTTGTGACAATAGTTTTTAGTGAGGATAGGTGTTGAAGGACACATTGTTTGATGTTTTTTTTCTTTTGGGAAATTTTCTTATGTTTGGTACAACATTTGTTTGTACAAGGTTGATACAAAATTGATGACTTGGGAGAGGGGGGGGGAGGGAAGGGAAGGGGGGATTACAAGAGCCATGTGATTACAAAAGTCACATGATCTTCCACTAAAGACTTACTATTGGATCTTCTCAAATCTCACCAATATTTTTTTCTACTCTTTCCACAAGTCCCCTCTACACATGTATTATTGCACACCAATAATAACAAGTTGATGGGCAACAACTTTGTAAAGATCCATGCAAATTTAAACTCTTTGCACCAACAACAAATTCATTGGCAACAACTTTGCAAGATCCATGCATAATCAAACTCTTTGCACCAACAACAAATTCATTGGCAACAACTTTGCAAAGATCCATGCAAATTCAACTCTTTGCACCAACAACAAATTCATTGGCAACAACTTTGCAAAGATCCATGCAAATTCTACTCTTTGCACCAACAACAAATTCATTGGCAACAACTTTGCAAAGTTCCATGCAAATTTAGCTTCTTGCACCACTTTGAATCAAATTTGACCAATTTTGCACCATTCAATAAAAACTTCTTTTTTTTTTTTTCCCTCAATTGAGGATTTTGTGGAATGATGAGAGGACTTTTCCCTCGACATGTCCCAGAAAGAGAAGCTCCAAGCTCTAACCAGGTGAGCAAAATGTTGTCTGCTTGAATTGTGAAGTTTTATTATAGAGCTCTTTGCATATTAGCCTACACAATCCCAGGTAACAGTAGTGTAATCTATGGCACTACAAAATGATTTTGTGATGTACAATTCAGGCCAGTTACATTTTTCAGTGTCCTTGATTTGAGCTCTATGTTTGCGTTTGTAGGATGACCACCAGGTGGATGCATTGACTACCCACAAGCTTTCAAGTTTCTTTTCCATTCAACTCGCTAAAAAGCTTCTTATATCCCTTCTTATTATTGCACCATTTGGATTCAAATGGGTGTATCAGTATTGTTATTCTTCATCAATCAAACAAGATCATCACAAAGCTCTACAAACGTTTGTGTTTCCGATCTATGCCCATGATGATGCCAGTTTCGATATGTATGCAGAGAGCGCTAGCAAGCAACAAACTTACAATTACACTCAAAAAGAAATTTTGGATCATATGATTCATGATTCGAAAGTCCTAGATCAAAGAATGACCCCAGCGGAGCTAAAAAAATTGGAAGATTATTACTGGAATCTTCAATATACTCATGGGAAGTAATTTATCGGCACTTTTGTTGAAACTGAGTTTATCATACATCATCAAAAAAATGATTCCTAATAAAAGTAAAGAGTACAGTTAAAAGAAAAACATCTGCTATGGTGCTGCACCCAAGGTCTTCAATTGATGTTGTAACCTCATACATTTGCTCTGCTTCTACACTTGAATTTTGTTTCAATAGACAGATCTGAACTACTTAACCCTTTGTTATGTGCAAGCTTAAAGATTCAATGCATATGTAATTGAAGTTTTAGCACACCATACTTGGGGCTTTTGTAGAACTGCAACTGCATGATTAGAAGTGTGTGTGTGTGATGCAGTACGCTGTTTAATGCGGATATAATTCTGTCTGGAAAGACGTATAAAGTCGCTATAGATACTGGTAGCGATGTCACTTGGGTCTGTTGTAGATTCTATTCTGAAACCAAGCCAACAACAATTATGGTAACTAAATCAAATTTCTTCTTTTTTTTCAATCTTTAGTCAGTTAACTTTGTGCACTTGCGTGTGCTGTCACCACCCACTCATTTGAAAGAAACAAATGAAATTGAGTTTTGAATTGGGGAATCATATGAAATATGACGAAATTTTGGGCAAAGCAATTTTGATCTGGCTTGAGTTATAGATACAACAAGACATTTGTGGTTTTTCTGTTTTTTTGATGTGGTTGGTGTCATGTTATAGGGACCCAGTGGACCATACATTGCAACAACTGAAAAGTTTGCACAGTATGAGACGAATATCCTCGGGTATATCCCATGCTTTCAAAACATGCTTTGTAAGTCCATAATCTATGCAGGAGGCTTAGTAATGGAGACAGCTCTTCTCAGAGAAACAATGGAAATGAAGCAACTTGATGGTACTAGGCAGGATGTGAAGGACATTTTTGTTGGGTAAGTTGATTTTAATGTTGTTTGTTTGTTTGTTTGTTTGTTATTCCTTTTTGCAATGCAATTCTAGTATTTAAAAATTATTGCATTGCTATTGATTGAAGGTTATGATGCTAGTTGCATTTGATTTCCCAAACCCAGGAAATTTTATGGAAAGAAAGTGAATGTCAGATTTTTTTTGATGTATGTGACTTTGTTATATTTGATAGTGTCGGGCGTCGATCCTAGTAGTGCAAGACAAGGCAATATGAAATCCATGTTGATGGGTGATGAATGAGTGAGGTGCTTAATATAAGACTTCAATTTTGAGCTCTGTGTAATTTGTAATCGACAACAAAGTTCTTTTCTTTCGATCTCATCTTTTTTTCAAGATTTGAATGAGATAATGGCATCAGTGATGCTTGATTAGGTGTGGATATCAGGCTAAGGGATCATTAGAGCAAATCAAGGGACTCTACCATCGTTGTGATGGATTGATGGGATTGGGTTGTGGCGAACTCTCACTTCCTAACCAGCTTGCTTACAGAGGCATTACCAAACCCATATATGGTCACTGTTTGACCTTCTTCCCTAGACCAAGTTTTCCAGCAGGTTATGTTTTCATTGGGGACGAGGCTCTTTCATTTCAAACGGACATACAATGGATCAAGGCGTTTACTCCAGACCTTCCTGGAGATGATGTGTACATGCACCATAGAACTCTACTAATTCAATTGCTCCTCAGTAATTAATTGCCCAGGACATCTTTTTTCTCTTTGTTTTGGGTTCCTTGAATGAGGCCGTAGATTTCTGCAACATTTTGGTTCCACAAAGAATTAATATATGTGAAACTTCTTCACTGTGTGTTCTCCAGGTTCAGTCTTTATTTCGGGCTGTTGGACACGGTGGAAAGTGGTCAATTCAGATTTAAATGTCCAACACAAGAGAAGGCACCTATAATGTTTGATTGTGGTTCAAGTGCAACATATCTAACAGGGGATATCTACGTGCCCTTCATGAATTATGTAAGTGGGTGAATGTCCAAGTTGATCAATTCTCACAAAGACAAAAAATGGTGGTATTTTACAAAAAGCAAAATGCCCAGAGAGCGGCATTTTGCTTTTCAAAATGCCCATCACAGCTGACACCTGATTACATCAGGTAAGGTGCTCTTCATTTACACTATCAGAAACTCCAGAGGTTTTTTATGTAGTAATACTAACTGTGTAAAGCTTGAATGTGATCATCAAACCAGTTGCGAAAGCAAATTACAAAAATGGGAAATTTTAAAGAAATATTTGAATCAGACCTCGACGAGAGTGACAGAGTACGAAGAAATTTGTTGAACACCTATAAAGTTTGTTGGGCTGGGTGAGTTACTTGTATCTTTGAACCTCTTTCCTGCCAAAGTCTGCATTTGCACATATCCATGCCTTTTCTTGTCAATACAAATAAAAACCCGAGTGTTTAAGTCTGGTAGATAAGAGTCTACACCTGGTATCAACACTGATATCACGGAGCCTACAAGGCCTGGTATAACCTGAGACCATACCAACCTTTTAGAGCATCTCCAGCAATGCTCAGTGTGTGACGCTGCAAAAATATTTCTCACGTCCAAGTTTCAGTTATGTACTTTTCCCCAACCCCGTTTTAGGCAATGAACCCGCTGGGGAATAAAACTAAAACTGGACTGCAAATAGGTGGCAGACTTCTAAAAGCTTTTAAGGATCCAATACCAGCTCCAGGGTCATATGAAAGTTCAGACTAGACCAACACTAGGAAAAAAACAGAACCCCAATGTTTCATATATGTGTGTCATTCTCAGCATAATTTCTATTTCAAAATTGGTTATCCAACCCAACTTCTCCTTCTGCCTGTGCATTATCACGGTCCATTTTCAAGGAGGCAGGACTTCTAAAAGCTACGACCGGATGTGGACATTTGAATTTACCCCCCTCACTTTCACATTCCACAATGCTGTCAATCCCAGAGGTGAACAACCATCAATTGTGGTGCGAGCTCTGCAATACCTTCACCTCGTGGTAAATGATTTGGGTACCTCTTATATCACTTATCTAATATACACACTTCAAGAAAGACAAAACCAAATAGTTTGAAGAATATACAAATTTGCAATCTTCCCCTCGCAAGTTCTCACACAAAGCTCATACAAAACTCTACAATATAACCCAGATTCTGCACATCCATGACAAATGTAATAACATGAAGTGGTAACTGCCAGGGTTACTTTGAGGACCGACCCATGATTTGTACATGGCTGGTGAACAATGCTCCAACCACATTCAGCATTTTGGGAGGTTAGACACAAATCCCTGTCACTGAATTATGTGCTGCTGTTGAGTCAAAGTTGCTACTTGTATTTGTTGCATCCACACCATGAATTGCTAATGGAGTTTGACCTCATCATTGTTGTACCTAGTTTTCCCAGACCTGACAATGAATACTGTGATGGTAGCATCATCGCTCCAAGGTTACTTCACAGCATTTGATCTGGAAAATAGAAGAATAGGGTGGACAACTTCTCCGATTTGTGACGTCTATGAGCTTCGAGTTCAAAATCACAACCGTAAAGGAAAGAAATGAGCCATAGAGGTAGGTACTATTTTGATTCAAATGACTATGAAAGAATTGTGAAACAAGCAAAAACTATGCACAAAATGAATGATCCTCTTTTCATTCTTCAGAAACAAACCTTTACTGAAGACACTAGAGTAGTTGTTCTGAAAGCCATGGTGTCCAATAGATCAGTCCACAGATATAACTGTTTCAAACCCAGCTCCAAATGGGGCAAACTCCACCCCTTCTTGTGTTACTAACCCTCCATAAAATACTATTTCACAAGTCAGCTTGGAACATTGAAGATTCCAGCAGTAGAGTAGATTTCAGGGTCATATATCAGACGCAGAATTTGTGCAACAAAGAGACAGACACAAGTTCAAAAGAGTTTACAGTTGATTGCATCCGATAAAATATGGTGTGACAAAATCAGAAGTAACCCATTTCACAGGTACTCAACCCTATGTATGTCACAGTCCATGTTTGGTTATGTAACCCAGGTTGAGATTTATTTTGGTCTCTGAGTCCAACTAGAATCCAGTGGCAATGTGCAGTTATAAAGTTGTCAACTTTGGTAGAGTCCAACAAAAAAACCTGATTTCAGAGTTACATCTAACAAGGACCAGGGCCTCTCAAAGATCCTAGCCATCATTGGAGCAATAGCCCTGATGGTTGTTGATGTTATAGCCATACAGAACTAAGTACAGTTGAACCCTTTCAAAACATAATGCATCTTGTGCCATAATGTGGGATTGCTCATTACAAAGAAAGAATGGAAGTATAATGCTCTACACAATACAAAGCAGACGAAAAAGTTTCTCAAACAAGCAAGTCATAATGGTTACTTCCACTGTACAACAGTCTTACAGGCTTGCGAGCTTTCCTGTTCTTTCCAGGCTTCAAGTATTCACGTCCATACTCAGCAATAGGGATGAATCCTGTGCCCCACTTTCCACCTCGCCTTGCCTGCCATATCAGTATCATGTGAAGCAGGTAGAGGTAACGTCAAGCACCAAACTGCATATTGAGTTTCTGGGAGAAGTCTGGAGCAAAAAGAAGACCCAACCAAAATGTTGACCAGCACACAATTTAAACAAGCATTTCATTGATTACCCAGAGTATCTAGTTTCTGTACCTCTGCCTCAGGAATGTAGACGATTATAGGTTGCAAACACATCCTTGACAATACCTGTGCACCCACACATTGCACTTAAGGTGCTTGTCAAAGGAAAGCATCATCAGATTACCATCAAATGAAATGAATGAAAGCTGCCAATGTGACAACACAATCACAAGTGTACAAGTGCAGCAATGAGCTCTGACCTCCTAGAGTTAATTTTGTACAGACAGTAATACAGTGAAAGATGCTAAGAGCTTACCAGTAGCTCTGATTCTCCTCCCCAGAAATTTGAGTTGGGTATTCTCTGACAGTACCTGTAGCAACATAACTCCCAATGAGAACAGATCAACAATAAGTTCCATCTATCTGTTGCAAGGATGTGCAAGTTCCTCTAGGGCCCAAGTCCCATATAGTCAAATGGAAACTGGTCTTAGGTGCAATACCGCTTCAAAGACTCTTCAAGAGTAATAGCAATTAGTGCTTCCTCATATAGGTGCCGCCGATTATCACTTCTACAAATTGCATCCATCACTGCGAACCGGAGTTGATCTGCAACCACAAATCCAGTAGTAGATCAGATCAATTATTTGCTGAGAAGTGGGTTTAGGGTTTAAAGTAGGTGCTATCAAAACCATGTATCTGCAAGTTATACATCTTAGCAGAGCACCAAACAGCTGAGAGAAATGAAAATCTGAGGCTTCTTCTAAGACATAACAACAGGTACAACAACAACTGACACTTTGTGATGAAGATACTGACACATATCCTCTGATAAATATGAGTTTTTCCATGGCCTCCCAAGAAAAGAGATTTGACACCAACCTGCTTCCTGTTGTTCTTCTGTGGGGTTGAGACCCAAGCCCTTGTTGCTTGCCATTCCTTGCACCTGCCATTAATTTACCAATTTGCCTGCATTTTCCTCATGATGAACAATTTTCTTTGCAAACAGTAAACAACATGGAAGACTTGGAAACCTACAGCAAGCATGTTCACATGCTTGCACACCAAAGAGCAGTTTTGAACAATGGTAAGTCCCATGACAACTGCAAAATTCTATTCAAAAGCTTTCCAATTTTCACAATGACTCCTCAGTCAATTGCTGCACACCCAAACATAAACAATGGAAGCAGAGACATGCTAAAAGTTCAGCATACAGTGACTAAGATATTCAAGCAAAGAAGCATTGAGGGTAAAGGGGACAGGATGACATTTGCAGGTGTAAAGGTAGAAAGGCATACAAGGGCTCTGAACATGCACCGGCCATCACCCGTAACTTTACGTACAGTATAGTGTTCCACCTTCTTCATTGCCTGTGATGTCCCTTGCCTGTGCGCCCCTCAGTGAACTGCATTTGTGTTAACAAACAGTGGTATATCTCATTTGCAGAAGAAGGAGAAGAAGGGGGAGAAAAAAAAAGACAATGTTCCCCTCCTCATGGCCACAGAAAAAACAACAGAGATAAAATCCTATATATTCTTCTCTTACCGAGCTTGAACTGTTCCCTGAGATGCTCCAATCCTTGCAAAAAACAAGGACTTTTTCTTCCCCCTGTCAGCGAATGCAGATGAGATGGAAGCAAACGGCCCATTGAAGAAACCGTCGTCGTCGTTCGTCTCCACATATTCAAAGAATGCGGTGCCATTAGCCAATTCTGACAACACTGTTTGTCGCGCACCATCACAGATGAAACCTTTGTTAACAAAGCAATCAGACACCGAAATTCTACTCACGAATGCAACAGCATCATCAAAACGATGTTTGCACAAGATTGAACCTCCATGGACTCAATTCTCTCTTGGAAACTCTGCAACAAGACAATCTACAAAAAACCAAAAAGAAGTTGTTACCAGAGAAAAACAGGAACTGAAACTTTGCACAAAACTCTGATCGCTATCAATTTTCTACCAACAAGCTACATTGAGTATCTCCTTCCCCCACCGTCTTAAAGAAGCTAATTCCTTCCTTCCTGTCCACAGCTGAATGCTTTCTACAAAACAACAGTACAGAAAGAGTGCATGAAATGATGAACTCACCTGTAAGCGACGACGTCATGGCCATGCTGTCGATCAGAGTTTGGATGTTATAACGATGTCAACACCCCCACGACGCCAAAGATTACCAAGAAAACGACGACAACGAACAACAAGCAGGAACACGTACTCCTGTGTGTCATTTGGAGCAACAGAAGCGTCCCTGAGTGCTCCTGAAACCCTAACCCTAATTTGGGTTAGGGTTAGGGTTTCAGGAGAAATGTTACCATTGGTGTAATGTGTGCTTCATGTTTTTGAAGAGGCATTATTAATATGTGTAAGGTTATTTTCAAATTATTTTGAGAAATTTTTCCAAAGGTTTTCTTTGTCAAATATGTTGTGTTGATCCATCAAGCTTATAAAATGCACTATGCATGTGCATTATTAGTTGATGGGAAATGTGAAAATATGTGAGCTTGTAGGAGCAATTCCTTTCATATTCCTCAAATCAAGATTGGAAAGTTGTCATGTTTGATTTCTATGTTCCCTAAATCCAAAGTGGAAAGGTATTTTATGGCTTCACTTAACAAGCCGAACAAAGAGCTTTCGCATCAAAGGTTCACAAATGTCTCATTATCAATGAGTTTGAACCCAAGTGATGAACCGACAAAAAGCTTAAGTGCAAAGTGGAAGAATCTTGGTGACAAAAGATTGGGTTGCCATAAAACATGTATTAAGGAACTACATGGTTGCCATTAATAGTCTGCAATGCCACATATGACTCTCCCTATCATATGTTGAAAATTCAAGTTCAATTAATTAGGTTTCATTCGTTATTAGAGTAGGAAAATGACTAGGTTACTTTCACAAGGTTGAATTACTTTCTTTACTTATATTAGTTTGGTTATTTGTGATTTGATATTTTAGTTAAATACCTTGATGTTAATGGTTTGATTTTCTTTTTTTTTCTTTTTTTCATTGCACAAGTTTATGTATTTCATGTGATAAAAACCTTGAGGAGTTCTTAATGTTATGTTCTATGTTGTGAACATCATGTTTTAGTTTTCTTTCAATAAAAATTTATGTTTACACTTGACTAAATCTTCTATTTGTTAACATTCTATGCACTTTTGCCAAAGTTAAGTTAAGTTATTATGTTTAATATACCGTATGTTGTTTGTGGGGCATTGATGGGGCCCCTTCAAACTAAAACCTCTTTGCTACTTAGGAGTTAGTATTACAAGGATACGTTGAGAATGATGTTAAAATTACAAAATGTTGGGTTCTTCTCAATATAAAGGTTTGTGAAATCATTGTGTTCATTTTTGGTCATTGTGAAAATTATGGACTTTTAATCTATCACCTTTTGTAACCATCTCAATCTACTACATCATCATGACAAGCATTCCCACTATTTTTGTAGTACTCACCCAAAGTGGCAAGTTTTTTTACTATTATCTTATTTGCATTTCAATGTATGTAATGACTAAGTTCAATTTTTATTTTAATCAAATCAAACCTCTTAGTTTACATATGAACCTTACAATGTCATTTAAATATGTCACTTTTGCTTACATGGCACAATGTAAATCATGCTGTAATTGATCTTATAAAACCTAAAACAAAGTTTATGTGAGTTGATTATGATAAAATTATGGGGTGATTGCATCTTATGAGTTCAAAAAACAACCAATTGATCAACATTTGCTTGGTACCATGATGATAAATAATGAATTTTGTAAAACACTAATTGAATAATATTTATTTATAAATAAAGACATCAAACTTTTAGATTAAATGATGTAATTAGTAAAATTCACAAACGAGATTAATTTAAACAATGATATTTTAATTTTTAACCTTAATTAAATTTAATGACGTTACATTTGAATTCTAGAATTAAATAATGAAAACTAATATAATGTCTTACATTACATTATTAATGCACTACAAATCTCAATGTAATTTTGAAAATAAAAATTAAATTAAATTACATAATGAATGAAAGACATATTGAAATTATAAAATCAATCTTTAACTATGTCCTTCTTACGTGTAAAATTAATTCCATTATGAAATTATGTAGTTGCATTAATGTAACAAAAAACATTACATTTGAATTTGAAATAAGTTTATTGAATTAATGAATGTAATGCCCTTGGCAAGGTTTCAAATTGAGCAAAATCCTCTTTAATGGGAACATCTCTTTCAATGTTTGCATCTTGATATACAATAGAACTTCAATGGGTTTGTAAGCAACCAACGTCCAAAGAATAATATTTTAAACGGTAGGCATCTAGTAAGAACATTCAATATGCATAAGACCAACATTTTAGTGGTTTGGAATCCTAAATGGGATATAATTGTGTAATACCATCGCCACCCCCATCCCAAAAAAATTTAAAGAAAATGATCTCTACATAAAATATTGAAATTTTTTCACCATTATTGCCTCAAATGAAAGAAGAAGCACAAAGAGAACAAATTTCTTCATGAAGTACTTAAAATGGTACCAAAAATGTACTTGAAATGTTTTGTATGTGGTTGAACACCATGCATAAAAACACAAAACCTTGAAAAACTCAAAGAAAATGAAAATTCCTCCTTGACTATGTTAATATTAAGATCAAAGTCATTGAGTTGTGTACTTATATGTTGTGATGAGAATCATGGAGTTGTTTTATGTAGAACATCAAAATAGAAAAAAATGATATTATGAGTTGTGATGAAACATCAAATTGACCCTCCCCTCCATCCATAAATGTCCAATGTTAAAAAAAAATCCTCAATTTCTACAGTTCAAAAATCCTATTTTAAAGTCTTTATATTTGATTTGCAGAAAGAAACCAAAAATATGCAAAGGCATGTGAAAACTAGGTTTATACATTCATAGGCAAATATGAAAGGTTTAATATAAGTAGGTATATGTGAATGGCACAAATAAACATTCATACCTACATATATACCTACATTAATATTTTTAATATGTTGTATGTGTGTGTGTGTGTATGTATGTTTTTAAATTTGAAATTTAAAAAATTGGAAAATATAATATAATTATGAAATTAAAGACAGTAAAATTTGAGGTAAATGAAAACATTAGATAAATTTGATTATTAAATGAAACTTTTAAAATGAATTAATTCAATTAATGACATTAAAAACATGTGAAGTCAATTCATAATGATATTTAATGTGTGAAGTTTCAAATACATATGTGCTTGTGTATGGTGTGATAACAATATATGTCATTACATAAAATATGTGGTGGTCACATGGTTAAGGCTTTAGTTTGTGATCAAGGGATTGAAAGTCCAATTCTCACTTTGAACACAATGAAAAATAGTCATGTTGACAAATCATGACTTACTTGATTAAACATAATCAATTTAATGTGGCAAGAAAAAATAGACATTAGTTGTGCACATTTGATGACATGACAACATTCTAGTCCCACAAAAAATTGTTGTGTCCTAGTTCATAATGATGAATATATTTTTATTAACAAAATTATTAGAGTCTAATAAAAATTGAGATTTTTAATGACAAAACAATGACCTATTGAGAAATTTAGGAAAGTTTTTAATGATTTATACAATATTTTATTTTTCCAAAAAAATATTATGGTGATATCAACTAGTAACTTCTAGCACATCAATCAAAATAACAATAATAAGCTAGCACATTTTAATTGCACAACAGCAACTAAATTTGTGTTAGCAAATCAACTTCATTATTTACTTGAATTTTTTTATTAAATTTAATTTTTTTTGGAGTTTAAGGTCAAAACACATAACTAGGAGCCAGAAAGGGCGTCAAATGTTAGACATAATCAATTAGAATCAAACATTTATTTTTTTATTACCATTTAAAACCATAGTAATCATTGCAAGTTAGTCATTTTCCCTTCATATGAATGTTAAGGAACTTAGAGTAAAAATTCATTGATCCAATTTTAAGTTTTTTTTTAAAAAATTAGGACATTTGAAAATGTACACCTATTATGTCAAATGAAGTCAATTTTGCAAAGGACTATCAAAAGGATTCCTATAATCAAAGAATTTTCATTGAAAAAAATATAGATGATAAGAGCATATTAGCCACATTCAAAAAACACTCATACTTTTAAAAATGTGGAATTCTAAGATTTTAAAAATTCAAAGAATGTTTCAAAATTGTTTCAGAATTTCAAAGCTTCAAGAGTCTTTTACCACATATAAATGGGTTATAATGTATATGATGTATGAAGAAAAGTTATAGCTTAAAGTATAATAAAACTAATGAATGTGAAATTTTAATTTTTGGTGATGACTTAAAATTTTGATCATTTTTCAAGATGAAACATTGAATCTATAAGGAATTTGCACATTTTTAAAAAATTCATAATTATTCAATAATGACTAACAAAAATAAAATGTGATGCATTGGGGAACATTTAATTTTTTTTAAAAACAAGTTACAAAAAAATTCATTCAAAAATTCAGTTGCATGTAAAAGTTTTTTTTGGGAAAAAATGCGTGCAATCCTTTTCCAAAGCAATCCCTTTAGTTCCTAGTTACAGGTTTTGACCCTTTATTCAAATCTTAATTAAAAAAGGGAAGGAAAAGGGGGAATATTCAAATTAATTGGAGGAAATGAATGTGTAACCATTTCTTAAGTAAATACATGATTAAAATAATGTATTAATTTCAAGTTTCATGAATGTTTGATGAATTTATACAAGAATGTTTTTAATAAATCAATGTAAAATTTGGATAAATTTTAAATTTATCTACTGAATATAAAATATCCAAGAATTTTTAAAAAAAACTATAATTCATGTTTTTTATTAAAAAATAGCACAATTGTTGCACTATTTTAACATCATTTAAACATTGTTTGGCCAATCTTGAACAATCACATCAAATTTGTCAAGTTCATGTTTTAATGGATTCCCAAAAAACCGAAAAAGGTGGGTTGTTAGCTCTTACTAACTTGGATTCATTCAAGGACATGATCTATTATTGTGTAAGGTTAAGGTTACCTTTTGTAGGCAATTAATAATTAATATAGTTTTTATTTTGATTATTGTGGATTTACAAATTGTTACCCTATTCAAAAAACTAATTTTACATATCCAACTATTATGATATTGAGAATAGTTGTTTGATAAATGTCCAATGGTATAATGTTTTTGAAAGTTTAAACCTAAACATTATAGGAGAAATGTGATATTTGCCCCCACATTGTTTTAGATAGTGTATTTTATCAAGATCCAAAATTAATATTAAACAAGGTTAATATGCAAAAGTTGGTTAGTTGAACACTCGAAAGAAATTAGTTATATTCTATAAATACACTATCTACATGTGTAATATTATAACATTCAAAAATCTTCAAAAATCAATTAATTGATGAACTCAAAATGTAGGTATTAAAATGGCCACAATTTGACCAAATAAACTATCCAATAATGAACCTAGGAAGCATAGTTTGAACATAATTTCTATCACTTCTTACTTCAAAAAATAATTAACATGTGAGCAAATTCTTGAAATAAAATTACTACAAGACTTACACTATATCATGAAACAATTAAAAGACATTAGTTTTTAATGAGTGTGTTTTAACTAATCAATAGGATATCAGGTCCCTCCCTATACATTCATTCTAATAAATGATATGTTCATGTTAGTGAATGTTATTAAGTTTCTATTTGAAAATATTTTTTCCCCATAATAGACAAGACCCACATGCATGTGGAAACTTATTGCAAACAACTTGAAGCAAAACAAATTAGAACACATAGGTTTAAAGCAATGTTAAGCAAGTATCAACATTTCTTAATAACCAATTGTTCCAATCCTTTCACTTTATTTTTCCAAAGAATTGGGATAGTTTTATATAGAAAATTCTTGCTTTAAAATATCCTTCCCAATTTTTGTATTTTTTTCCTATTTACAAAATAAGTTTTTTCACGATCAACATTCATATTAATCAATTATATTTTAAACAAATATTTAATTCAATTTATAATTCAAACTTCTTTCTTGTGATCATTTCCAAGTATTTTAGGTAAATTTTCCAACACAAGAACTGAATGCTTGTATTTAACTTGTTGAACTATTGAATTGGAAAAGAACCAACTTGTTGTTTACAAGTTTTGCAAACATTGGTAGCCTAAAACCTTAAACCTAGACTCTAGACTCCTTATGTCCTAAACCCTACTTAAAAACCGGACCTAGCAATCATCCATATATGGTTCACATTTAAAAATATTTCATGATAATCCATTTTTTGTGAACTCGTTCTCTCCATACTAATACCTTGCCCATTGGATATCAACCTAGGTAAAACTTTAGAATATGATACCCAACGATTTTTATTTATTTTTAAATAGTTAATATATAGCCAACCAAATTTTGAATTCTTATTCAATATTTACCCAACACTAGTTTAAACTTCACAACAATGTCACAATTCAACATCGAAGAAAACATGTAACCAAGCAAAATAAAGCTACAATGGGGATGACAATATTTTTATTTAAATGCATCATCCACATCTTGAGTGCAAAAATCCAAAAAAAAAAAATGTTAAAAAAAAGAGTTAACTTATTATACATAATGGAAAGGGAAAAAAAGACATCCCACCCAAAATTCCTTAGTTTCCAGTTAGTTAAAATTTGAATTTCTTTGTTCATATAACTTTTCATGTTAACAACCCAAAATAAAAGCCTAGTCTTTTGGCATGTTATTTCATTCCTACAAAATATTATGCTTAATGAAGCAATCAAATAAAAGTTTTAGAATTGCCATGCAAGTATGATCAACATCTAGTTTGCAATAGATGATTACATATTGGACTTTTGGACAACATTTTACAATTCCAATCCTCAAGTTATCAGCATCAAATTAACTGCCCTACACAACTTCAATTTCTACACAAACTTTGTCAAAAATATTTTAGTTATAATTTTTCCATGATCCTATTATTTCATATGTAATGCAAGATATTCACATTGATTAACTTTTAAGATTGTAAAAAATCCATGTAATAACAAAATTTACTGTCATCAACAACATCCCAAGGTATTATCACTTTTCAATTGTTTTCACAATGAGGGGTACACAAGGGTTGCTTGGCAAAACCATGTGAAACAAGACATAAGGTCTTATATATGTTTTTAAAAATAAGATATTCAATTTATTATTTTCAATAAAATCATTAGTGTTTTTTTGTTCAATTTGGAGGATTTGAAAGTTAGGCAAATTCTTAAAACAAATTACCAATTGTTTATAGTTTACACTATAAACAAAATTTCAAAATGTTTGGTTGCCATAATGCATAAATTCACCCAAAAAAATGTTGGAAAAAATTGTCTATTAGTTTCAATTATACTTAATACCTAGGATTTAAAGGTTCTATTTTGGTCCAAGCATTAGTCTAATAATAAAAGTAAATTAACATAGAGGTGCATTCACAATGGGGGTACACAAAAAGAAAATTTCAATGCAAAATCACATTGAACAACTTTCATCAGATGTTACAACTTACAAAATATATCATTATTATTATTTCATTAAATAACATTGTACATTAGAATGAGTAACAATTTAAAATAACCACAAATTTGATGATAAATGTCTTTAAATGTCTTGAAAATGATTTAGAATTGTGTTCCATTATGCAAATTTATCAAAAATGGAATGAAAATAATAAAAATAATATTTGTCCACAAATTATTTCATATTTTGATCACAAGTAAAATAAAATATGTTATACATAATGTCATAATTTTTTGTATTATAAAACATTAAATTTGAGTTGAACCAAACTAGATTTGGGTTTAAGTTTAAAATTGGAATAAGAACTAGAACCAAATTTATTTATTTTTTAAAAGATTTAAAACTAGGAATTTCTAGTTCCATTTATATGTGGAATTAGATGTTGTGCACTTTTATGTCATAGCCTACAACCATCATTGTAAACACACAACACACAACACAAAAATGCCTTAAATGGTATAACACATCAAAAACCAAAATGAGATTCACTTACAACAATACAAAAATTTAAGGCCAAAAAACACAATGTAAATCACATAAACTGAATGTAAATTTTTTTTGCATAAAATACAAAAGACTTGTAAGAACAAATGGAATTTTAAATCAGATAAAGTGATTTGAAATCACACAATTCAACATTATATCTCATATATTAAATATTTAAAACTATGTTTATAATAGAATTAGTTCCAAATTTGTTTCCCTTAGTTTACTTATAGTGATGAAGATGTAAACATGTAACAAATAGAAAATTCTTAGCATAAAATTAGGTTTAATTCTCAAAATTGGAATTTTGCTTTTAAGAATCAAACCTATAATCAAAATTTCAATTTCATTTATGTGTGGAACCAAAAGTGAAACAATTTTGATTTATTTTTTGAACCAAAACTAGAAGTTTTTATTAAAAAAATAAAATTGTGCAACTCTAGAAATTACTTAGATTTTTTTGAATTTTACATTTTTCTTTAAATTTTTTATATTAATTAGTAATTTTATTTTATTTTTGAAACTTTAGATTTTTTCTGGGTTGGTAGCAATAATTTTAGCTTAAGTGATCCCTTGTTGCAAAATTGTGAGTTTAGTAGAAGGTATTGACAAGTTTATTGGTTGGCATTGCTACTATTGATTCTTTTTCAATTATGACATTGCAATGTGGACAACATTGGTTTTTTCAAACGATACAATCCAAAAATTTCCATGATGAGAATAAAGGTTTTAAGAAAATAGGCATCTTTCTTTTTCTTGAAGTTTGAGAAGAGGTAACAATGTTTTTTTTAAACATTTTACAAATTTTCAACAATGTAGTGATGTTCTACCAAATGTTTATTTAATTTTTATTCTTTGATGTTCTTGTTATTTTCATGATTTAATTAGGATCTACTATTGAAGTTCCGAAAGAATAAAAGAAACCAAAGAAAATTATTTATAACAAATATATAGAGATCTCAAGGGTATTGTTGTCTCAAAGTTTGTGAGTATTTATCATAGCCTGATGAAGTAAATTTAGTAAAAAATTAATTGAGCTTTAATGCTACAAAAAAATTATTTGAAAATTTTGAATTCCACAACTTCACTTGATTTTCCTAGCTTTTGTAACATTTTTCCTATTTTTTTGGTGACTTCAAATTAATAGATTTTTCCCATTATTTTCATTCAAAATCCACTTTGACATTTCTAAATGGTCTTACATGTTTAATTTTTTTTTCACCATGCCCAATTGATCCCCGGGTAGGGGCAAATCTTTCGAGCATAATGTTCATGGAAGAAAAAACATTGCATGAAAGCATCTTGGTCCTCAATTTCCAAGAGTATTCTAAACTCCTATCTTGTGCATTAAAATGATTAGCAAGGCTACCCTTTGCAACAATATTTAATTTATAACTCATTTAAATCATTAACACATTCATACACTTGCCATTTTCAAATGCCCTTATAGCATCAAAGAAATTTGTGACATCCAAAGCGACATGGTATAATGATAAACCTTCATGTTGCATTTTTCAAAATAGTTCCAATACATTCCATGCTTGTGCACATATGGAATGTCCAAATGTGTTAAGATTTCAAACAACCACATCATGTGAAGATTGTATAGCCATCGCACATTTGGAAATTGGCACACAATATTGTGTCACAAAGGCTATTTCACCCATAAACATCTTTTTTACACACACTTTCATTTATTTCTTATCAATGACTATGTTTTGCTATTTTCAAAAGTCATTACATGGAAACACAATTTGATATTTCCATGGAAATGACAAGTTCTAATTGTACACCTCTTTGTGTTATTTTTCAAAATAGTTCCAATTATGCATATTTCATAATTTTGAACATCATAACCTTCCAAGTCATCACATTATGTGAATGTGATTTCCAAGTTAAATTGAAATCCAATATATTTCCTAGTGTATTTGGAAGGCACGTTCAAGTGAATAATTAACCTTCAAAGAACAAATGAGTGATCTTAAATATACACTTTTAGTGCGGGGCTACATTCATTTGAGGCCCTTTATTTTGGAAACACCCCCACATGGGATCTACCCTAGACATTATAGATGTTTAGGCCAATCCAAACACCACAACAAATGTGGACGAACCCAATACTTTTTTATGACTACCAACCATGCAGTAACACCAAAAATTGGTGTGATGCAAGACCAATGATTCAAAAACTTCAAGTGCTTTCAACAACATTAGGACCCATCATATGCTAAGATTAGATATGACTTGGAGATTGAACTCATGTACATTCTCAAAATTTCCAATCTTTCACCATTGATTCTATTGCAAAATCCATGCTTGCATCAAAGTTGAAATGAGTACAAACCATTTGAAACTTTTGCCACCATTCATGAAGGTTGTTGAAGTTGGTCAACAATGTTGATCATGAATCATCAACTTTTGGTATATGGTTTAGACAAAACTTGTAGTGAACACATGAAATAAGAAGTATAAAAGGCAAGATGGGATGGATTTTTCAAACATGGATAAGCTAGTTCATATGAAAAGGTTGTTAAGAGTTGCAAGGTTTTGAATTTTGACATAATCAACAAGGACAACACTTCGAGCAATTCCAAACCCAATGTGATGATTAATTACACTAAGAGACAAAAATGAACTTGGAAGTAGATTGTGTCCAAAATTCTCAAGGTAGATTATCACATGAAAATGTACATCACCAAAACTTAGATCGTAAAAAATCACCTTTCCAAGGCAAAATGAGATGTCTCAATTTTCTAATCATTTCTAACACAATTCACAAAATGCTAAAGTTAGGCAATAGTGAAACTAAGGTACCATGTGGACATGCTTGTCAAACATTCATAACAAAATGCGATGAAATCTTAATCATGAAGTTGAGGTTAGGCATTGTGGATAATGGCTTGGGCTTGTAGGGGCCACCTTAATAGCTAAAATTTCTTAGGCCTATAGATGGGCTTTGACTAAACTTGAACAAAGTGCATAGGTTTTTAAACAATTGTTTGGATTTTATGAGAATGAGATTTGGTCATGTGATCATTCAAGTAAATTTTCATATGGAGGATTTGGATTAGATGACCAATTCTTTCAAGGTTCTAGAATGGAAGAGATCTAAGATTAAGTTTTACTTTTCGTTTTATTGTGAAACAATTTTTTGTTAATAGATTTTGTTGGATTGACTTTGAGTCGCATGACTTGGTGCAATTATACAATGCATATATGGTACCCGAAGCTTATAACTTAATGTTTTGCAATCAAAAAGTCTTGAGAGAACTGAAAGAATCTTGCTCATCACTTTACAATTTCTCAGGATGGTTGAAAAATAACTCTATAAAGTTTCTAGGGTTTTGTCTTCAGTTGGAATTTTCCATTGCAAGGAATACATTTGTCTATGTGATGACACTCTCCAAGTCAACTTGTTTCTTGAGGAACTTGAAGAAATTTCCTATATAGAGGTAGGAAGTGACCAAACCCATTAGTCCCAAAGTTTGACCAGAGTGAACCAGCACCCACCACCAACATACCAAACCTATGGACAGAAAACACTTTTTCATTGTAATCCGAACCCATATCTAACCACAGTGGTTAACTATGTGCTAACCATCCACATGTATCTATGTACCTAGTAGCCACCGAGTGCCATATATGACACATCCATCACCCACCAGTGCACCATCCATTGGAAACCCCTTATGATTCGGTTATGGATGAACTAAAACTGAGTTCGACCTTCATAACCTAATGTCTTGTAAACCCTAGTACCTCGGACTCCTCACACTACCTAGGCGAACTACCTTTACAAGTGAGTAAGTATCATAGTTAAGTGGGTAGGGAAAGGAACTTGGTTACAATGTAGGCAAGCCACTTGGTGGCTATTAGGTTAGGTAAGTAGATGCATGTGGATGGTTGGTATAGAGCTAACCATGGTTATATTGGGTGTTTGATTTTTTTTGAGAATCATGGTTATGAATCTCAATAATCACCCTGATAACTGCAGGGTATGTTCCTGGTTTTTAATAACCGTCCAACACTGGGTAGAGGATAGGTGACCAATGTGAAACTCAGTTGTAGTTCATCCACAACTGAATCATAAAGGGCTTCCAATGGATGATGAACCGATGGGTACTGGATCACATCATTAGAGTTAACCATTGAAATTCTCTTTCTCTGCCCACAGTGAACTAGCACCCACCAGTGCACCATGAGGGATAGATGGATGATAAATGGTCTGAAAACAGTTTTCTGTTGTGTTCCAGTTCATTAGTTAACCATGGTGGTTAGCTCAGTTGCCTTTTTTTTCTACTACCTACCTACTAACAACCCACAAGCAGGTTGTTAATAGGTAGGTAATAAAAGACAGCCCTTACATATGTATAAACCATCTACTTACTTACCAAGTAGTTACCTCTTTTCCTACCTACCTATGTATGAGACCAATTTTCTACAAGAATTGGTTACCAAGGTGAAACCAAATATTAACTCAGTTGAGTTTCATCCACAACTGAGTCTTTCTTTATACAAGTTGTTGTGTAAATAGTACCTAGTCAATGGAAAGCTCTAAGTGTGAATACAATGGAGCCACCACCTCAAGTCAAGACTCAAAGCCTTCAAAAGCAATAAGTTAACAATTACCCAAAAAAAAAACACAGAGGTGTCAGCATTCCCATCATATGATGACTTAGTTGAAATTTTTGGGTCTCCATTTGAATAGGAACAAACAATCAATCAAGAAACACTTTCTTTTTTAGGTTACCTTCTTACCTCACTTTGTTGCTTGCCACTTGCTCTTCTCACATTCTTCTACAATACTCCAGATCTTCCAGGGCATAACTTGAGAGACTTGGCACAATGAGGACACCCTTGTGGAAAACATCCATACCTTATCTTAATGATGAACACTTGACCTGGGAAGGGAAGGGAAGGTGTGCTAATATACAATACATTAGATTGTATCTTCTTCTTCTTGTTTTGAGCATTTGGTGTCATGCTTATTACACATAGAGGAGTTGCCAATTATCTCATCATGGCCAATGACACCCAAAACTACAAAAACCCAACTAACCCACCACCGTGACGAAAAAAACCCAATGCACCAAAATGTAATTTATAGTGGAGAAACTTAGATGGTAGCACGGACCATGTAACATATCTAGATTAACTTGTTGGTTTGTGAGTAGGATTAAATGGGAACTTGTTTTTCATACTGAGAATTAATACTTAAGTCCCAAATGCACAACATTTTGCACTTTGGAGGACTAGTTCTTGATCCCGTGGTGACGTCCCCCCTTGCAACTTGGTTTGTATAGAGGAATGCCCTGAGTTTGTTTTCTGCCCTGGGCTTACACTCCGAGGCTTTCTTAGGGCAGGTGAGGGACCAAAAAATACAAAGAAAAAATAAGTTGCAATTGCTTTACAAACCAGGAAAAAGGGGAAAAACTCTAAAGAGAGCGAGAGAAGAAGAGAGCCCAAAAAAAAAAGTATTAATTTTCAGCCTATACAAAAATTTATTTCATAAAAAAATCATTAATGTACATTTCATAAATTATTTACACAAATGCAGGAAGCAGCCCTGAAGTTAAGTTAGTCAGTAATGATAAATAAACAAAGACAAACCCATGGGCCATTTACCCAAGGTATTTAATTATTATTGAATTATTTAATTAAATTACTCACCAAGTGGCCAAAATATACGTGGCATGAATTAAATAAAAGTGAAAGAAAAGTCACAGTCGAGCCCCAAAAGCCCGAGCCTTTAAGTCTACGTCCTAAGTGGTTACCGCCTCGGAAACGGTGGCCGCCCTGCCACCCTACCTACTTTCAGGCCGCGGCCCCACCGCCGGCCGTGGACCGAGGACTATCCATCAGTCCCGGAACGCCGTGCGTCGTGCGCCCTCTCGTTGGCAAGATCTCTCGACATCCGTCCGTCCGCCCGCCTTTTCGTTCTCCTCCCCGCCGTCCGATCAGCTGCCACCCAAGATCTGTTTCAATGCAGTCGCCAACTAGTCAACAGCAAAGCCGATGAGTACGTAAGATTCTTCAACAGATTCTCTTTAGGGTTTAGGGTTTTGGGTTGGGGGGCGGGAGGGGGGGGTGTGTTCCTTCGTCAATGCACTTGATGAGGTAATTGCAAAGCAATTTTGGCAGTTTGCAGCGCAATCACATGAGTCAACGCCAGCTTCTTCATCTTCATCTTCCTCTTCATCAATCGCTACAAGTCGAGCAGCTACATCTTCATTAATGCATTTCTTGTCTTGTGTGTTCTTTTACATCTTTCTGCCTTTTTGCAGCAGCAGCAGCACTGCCCGCTTGAATGAATGCGCGACGTTCTGACACAAAGTTTGATCCATGGCCGCAATCCACACCCAATGGGTCCGGAAAATACAATATTATCTATATATCTCCCTTTGATCCCATCTACAGTAATTCATGGCCAGGAAGCTGTTGGAGGAAATCCATAGCTGCTGCTGCTTTTGAAGATGGCCTGCTGCAGCTTTGGTTTGTGATCACGCCTTAGAAGCATTGCAGAGGACTCCAGGGTCAGTTGGGTTCTTCCAGTAATGAGTCAACTCATCATCAAGCTCTGAGATCACGGGTCTTCTACGGAGTTGACAAATTACACACTGTTCCTACCTGCCTGCCTGCATGCTCGATTCTTCTTCTCTAGAATCTTTTGGAATGATGATCTGCAAGGCGACAACTAGTCAAGCTGTGTGTCAGCTGGGATTGTGGTAGAATTGCTTAGAACTTGGCGGCCATGGCCCGCCTGAAATAGCATTGAAGAAGCATCGTAAGAAGTCGTCAATCAGTCAGCAGCACCTTCGGAGCTTTGAAATCGGCAGTCTGTTGATCTTCTTCTCTTGGGAAACAGGGATTCCACCCCAATCATTAGCAGGTGGCTGCGTTCTTCCTTGTGCTGCCAGATCAATCAAGGACTTGCAGCTATATAACTTGCTGCTGCTGCTGCTGCTGCAATGAGCCAAGAGCAATATCAGAGGACTCGGATCAGTGAAAAGTAGTTTGAAGCAAACTTGTGTCCTGATATCTGATCATCTGCAACGTCGCGGCAGTCTAAAATCATCTCGAGTCTCTGATCTCCAGGTGATCTTGACAAGCTTAGATTCAGCTCGAGAAAGTCGGGAATTTGCATCATGGGCACAGCTACAGTGGTAGCTGTACTAGTCGCGGTGGTTTCTCTTCTCTTGTTGCAGCTGCTGGAGCTGAGTGACACCACCGCTGTAGCTGCTTCCACGCCGCCATCTGTGGGCGTCGCACCCACTTCCGATAGCGGACTGGGAGCCTTGGTGACACGCCAGTTGTTCGACGAGCTGTACCCCAACCGCAACAAGAGCTTCTACACTTACGACGCCTTCATTGCCGCTGCTAGAGCTTTCCCGACTTTCGGTACTCAGGGAAGTTACAAGACTCGGGTCAGAGAGATCGCTGCTTTCAGTGCTCACGTGCAACAAGAAACCGCAGGTACTGCTTCACCCAAATTCTGAACGCAATCTTCTTCTTGCAGTACTAGAGTTGTACAAGAGTCCTTGCAGAATTACTCAAGAATATCTGTAGATCTTCAACCTATCCATCCAATGCTTGCTCACTTGCTTGTTGGAATTATGACTTTGCTTTTGGTTTGTTTTGTTTTCCTGATCTTCAGGTCTGTTCTACGTGGAGGAGATCGATCAATCCTCCAACTACTGCGACAACACCAGCATCCAGTACCCTTGTGCTCCAGGCCAAAAGTACTTTGGCCGTGGCCCTCTTCAACTTTCATGGTAAGTCTTCTAAAGAAGACAGACTCCCTACACACATGTTGATGCTCCTGCTGCTGCTGCTGCTGCTGCTCCTCCTCCTCCTCCGTTTCCTCCCTCTTTGCAAATTTTAATGCCATTGAAGAACTGAATCTAGCAATCCTGTTTGTTTCTGAAATTGAAATGGAAGGTGACAAGAGCAATCTTGAGTCTCAACTTCTTCTCCAAGTGCTTTGAATCTCGTACTTTTTTGTGTTTTTTTGTTCCTGTTCGGAGTTTTGACAATCAAGATTGCTTCAATCTCGTTTTGAGCTTTGTCAATGGAGATTGCTTCAATCTTGTTTGGAGCATTGACACTTGGGATTGCTTTGATCTTGTTTGGAGCTTTGAGATTGAGATTGGAGCTCCATGTCAGCTTGAGAGATTGCTTTGAACAAACTTGTTTGAAGCTTTGACAATCAAGATTGCTTCAATCTTGTTTGGAGCTTTGACAATTGAGATTTTTTCCAATCTTGTTTGGAAAAATGAGATGCAAGCTCCGTGTCAGCTTGAGAGATTGCTGCAATCTTTCACTAGAGCTTTGACAATCAAGATTGCTTCCATCTTGTTAGAGAAATGAGATTAAGGTTCCAATATGTCAGCTTGACAGATTGCGACTTTCTTTGGTGTAGGAACTACAATTATGGTGCAGCAAGTGCTAAAGTTGGTGCAAACATCTTGGCTCAACCTTACCTTGTTTCACAAGATCCAATCCTTGCATTCAAGTCGTCGTTCTATTTTTGGACAAGTGGATCAGGCACCATTCCTTCAATCCATGAAGTGTTGATTGGAAAATGGAAACCGAGCAAAGCTGACCAAGAAGCTGGGAGGAAACCGGGATTTGGGGTCACCATTGACATCATCAATGGGGGCCTTGAGTGTGGGAAGGTCACACCACAAGCACAAAACCGAGTAAAATATTTCAAACAGTTTTGTAAGCAGCTCAATGTTTCAACTGGTCCTAATCTTAGTTGTGCAACTATGCAACCCTTTTAAGTCCTCATTTTCCATGTGCACTTACGTATAGGTAAACATGTTCCTAAGGTCCACAATAATGTCTGAAGCTCTTTTTGTTGGGGCTGTTGATTCTTAAGGTTTAGGAAAGTACTTGTTTTTGGAGAGTTTGTAAACCATGTGCATCCCAAATTTGCATGGATTTTTTTATAAAAAATTCCCGATGAATTTAGGAAAAAAAAAAGCAGCAATGGTGCTCCTCCACTAATTCCTTATTGAAGTGGAGGAGCCATTTCACAATTCACAGAGGTGAAATGCTGTTCACGCTGCTCTCTTCCTTCCTTCCTTCCTTCCATTGGCACAAATGTAACAACAAACATTTGAAGAAGTAAGTTGAATTGTTCAAATCACTTGATGTCAGGAACATTGGGTCCAAATTGAACAAGTTGTGGGTGTAAAAATCTTCAAGCTTTATATAATTGACTCATGCTGAGGTTATCCCTTATGTGTTTGATATATTTGTGGTGGGCATAAAAGAATTGAGGACACTTGAACAAGAGAACACCTTGCCATTACTTTGGATAAAATCCAGCATTCATTTTGGAGTAAATTGAAGAAATCCTAAGCTTGATTAAGTGGATACTTTGCCATCACTTCTGGAAGTATCAAATTGAAGAAATCCAAAGCTTGTTTTGGGTGGAGAATTTATTTTTAAACACGGGTTGTGGGGAGAGTGATCATACCTTGACACTAGCTAACATTCTCTGGTTTGAGGTTAGGCTGCTATGAGCTTTACCCATTGTTGGAAACAACCCTTCCATGAATTTATTGTCATTAGCAGAAAGACTAATGCTCTTGGTGTGTACTTTTTGAGCATTTCAAGTTCACACCAGGCTACACATGTTCAGCTTGTTTTGTTGGGCCCTGCCCCCACAGGGACAGGGACTATTGGATTGGATCCAACTTTTGGAAGTTTTACCTTATTAGAACAGGTTTCACATGAGGCGAACTGGTTTCTTTGGTGAAAGTGTTTAGACTATTTAGATTGGAACGGATTCAGAGTGTGGACACAATTTAATATATTAATTCAGCAAGTCTGTCTGTTTGTTAGTGACAGGGCTAAACCCAACTGACAGCTGATGGACCTGGCACAAGTGTGAACAAGACCCAGATGATAGAGTCTAACTGTGGGCCGTCTGGGTGGTCTTCTTACAGTGCAAACGTTTTCTTCTTGCTCTCCTCTCCCACCTCTCCCACTTACGTCTCTTCTCCCTTTCTCATACAGTGATGAGAAAACATGTGTTCGTGCCCTATTGGGTACGATGGGAATGTACTTTCTTTTCCTATGTGGCAGAATGGGCCATTTCAAGAAATAGCTGACATAATAATTTTGACAAAAAATTTCCCATAGTCATGACTTTCTAAAATGACAAAATGTCGTTGAGCTTTAGGGTTTCAGGGGTTGTCATCAGGGGTCATCGCTGCTTCAGTGCCGTGCCGTGCCTTGCAGGCATGGGTTACCACTAGTAGTTAGATGTATAACATCTTTATCTATTGGCAGGGCCAACATGTTTGTGATGCCTTGTTTCTCTCTGAAGAGCTGTGGAGCATGTAGCTGTCTACAGCATGTCACAAAGTACTAGTGGCCAGCTGCCAGAAGTTGGGTCATAGAAATTACTTGGTCACAATGGAACAAGGGGAATGTCACACTGTGGCCTTGCCAGTTATGTACATTAAAAAGTATCTTAAGACAAAACAAGAATGATGAAAACTCAAATATTTCACCATGCAAAAATATAATCTTCAAAAAAATCCTCTGAAAAGAAACCAAAATCCTTCAAGATATTATAACTCTATAATAACTAATCTCAAGTTTCAACACAAGCCAAAATATTATTTTTCAAAAATCCTCATATAAAAATAGACCTATTATTATTACCTAGGGGCCAAAATCCCTTAAGCTACTATACTCTATAATGAATATAAACACAATATCCTTCCTCGTCTTGGTAGGCAAGATCAAACATATCTACGGCATAGGTTTTGCTTAAATAAATCTTGGGCACCATTGTAAGTACCAATGTCAGGTGGGTACCAGCTCTGGCTGATGAGAGGTTACAGTTAGTGAGAACTGAACCAAAACCCTAACCATAACAGGGTCCGAAATTTTCAGAACCGAAACAGGAACCAAAACCTGATTTTATTTTCTTAAAAGAATTAGTAGACCCAGAATCAGGTTCCCGGTTCTATTTAGGCACTGTGGAACTGAAACCAATATTTTTGAAAATAAATAAATAATTAAATAAAAGACTAAAATGAGAGTTGATCCACAGTTAACCACCAGTTCCAGTCTGGGTTAATAAAAACTGGACCAAAACCAGGTCTAATTTTCAGTACTGAAACCAAAACCAGAACCAGAGCTTGTTTTTAAGGGAACTGGATTCCTGATTCCATTTATGAGTGCAACCAGATCTGTTTAATAACCGCGGGTTCCAATTTTAAAAATATTTCAGAATTAAAAGGATCGCCAATTCTGGTGAGAACCAAGAGTTTTCATGAAAGAACCAGAACAAGGACCAGAGGTTATAAGGGTCGTTATTAGAATTATTTAAAAAAAATAAAAATTGAGAACCATGGTTATATAACAAAACCAGTTCTTTGGGTCTTTTTTCATAACTCTGGTTATGAACCAGTGTTGGGTGCTTCTTTGATTTAGAGGTCAGACCAGGTATATATATCATATAACCGGAGGAGGTCAAAATTTGATAGATCCACACCCCAAGCTCCAACCCAGGAAATACAAAAGTCTAAGAACTGGGAAAGAACTGATGGTTCTTAAGTCAAAGAACAGGCAAAGAACCGATGGTTCTTTCATCAAACCACTGGTTCTTTGAGGGTTTTGAAACATCTGAAGCTGATTGGTGATTGTTCTTTGATTCCGATCTTTTTCCCCCAAATACCCTCAACTGGCAGGTTCTTTGGTTCTGATTTTTCAAGTACCTGGAGCAGGCGGTTCTTTGAAAGAATCAAAGAACCGCCCATCATGGTTATGAACCCAGAAACACCGCCTTGATGACTGCCATGGTCTGTTCCTGCCCAACACTGGTAAGTACTAAGTACCAGCATGTCCTATACTGAAGGCACTGCTCAATCTCCTGAACTCTCCTCTCCTCTCCTCTCCTCTCATTTCATCTCTGCTGGCACCAAAGCCAGTTGGAACTTGGGAGTTGCTATGTGTTCAGAAATCCTTATTAAGTCCAGGTCGGGAGAGAGTTTGCTGACATTGCATTTCATACTGACATGGCATCCATTCATTTGTTCAGAAATCCTTAGTTCCAGGTTTTGAGAAAGAAAGTTTGCTGATATGGTATGGCGTTCATGCTTGACCCAATGGCAATCTATTTATATATTATGTGCACAGAAATCCAGAGTTCAGGTTTTTCAGAAAGTTTACTGACCATTGTGTACAACATTCAGCATTTGGCCAAACATTGCTGTCGTATAGCCTGGTGAATTCACCAGCTTTGCCTGATTGTGTACTACAGGCCTGTTAAATTTTCACCACCCTTTGCCTTTCCTGCAGGCTGTATCATACCATAAACCTGAGTCTCAGCGCGCTCCTGTACTCAAGGTGACACCAGGTTCAAGGTAATATGTACCCAGTCCATAGCTGCTCATCATGATTTTGATAACAGATATATGAACATATGAGCAGTGATGAGGTATTCCATACATGCTAATCATGAATTTGACAACATGTATCATGAATTTGACACCATCTGTAAGCTTTTGTACTGATGTTTCTGGACATGATTGATCTCTCTTGAGGGTGTAACCCACTTTGAAAAGAACACCCACTTTTCCTACTTCATGAAATCATGAGTAAGATACTTTTGCAATACACCGCTCTCCACTTTTGAAAACAATTTATCTGAGCTCCTAGATTTATGTTAATTGTAATAGAGATAATTCTGTTTCAGATGTTAAAATGGTAGAAGCTATCTGTCAAAATACTGATAAATGAACTAAGTACTAGAAGCATTGTTTTGCATTGGGAAAATAAAAAACTCTGCAGCAGAAGCGATCTGTTGAAGCATTTAACAAAATGAACTAACAGAAGCAATTAGTGATGAAAAATGACCTAAACAAATCCAAACTATTTCCCATGTATTGACAAAGAAATGAGAACTTTGAAGGATTGTTGCAATGAGGCATCGCAATTACATAATTTCCACAATCTGCTTGCTCCCCAAAAAATCTCTTAAAGGTTTGGAGTGTGCTTGAGCATTGCTGTCCCTCAAAAGCAACCCAAGAAGCACTCTCTCTCTCACCCCTCTCCACCTTTTTCTTTCTTCAAAATATGGGTCTGCAAGTTGAATAGCTATACATTTGTGCTTGGACAGACAGCACAAGATACATGTGCATAGCCTGCCCCAGGCAATGACAACATTATCTCCCTTTCTATTCCCTTGATGAGTAACAAGAGGAATGTTACAGAAGATGATTGGTGACAACAACACTGACGGCCAACCAAAAACACGGAGATGAAGAGGCTCCCTTTGGTTTCAGATGTGTGTGAGAGTGTGTCTTGTCTCTTTCTAACAACTTGTCCCTGAAAACCCAATGTAGAAAAGTGAAAAGTCTATGCTTTTTTCTTCTACTGCAACCGAAGCCCCAAGACCTTATTTGCACAGCTTGGAAGAAGACCCAATTGAGGTGACCCAAGACTGCTGCTAAATAAAGCTCATGTCATTGCAAGGGCAATGAAAGAGCTCTCTGGAGTGCGGTGGACTAGAGCCAGACAATGGTTGCTGTGCACATCAACATCAGCGGCCATCGTTGGAAGTAAATGAGTCAGCAAAACCTTGAGGCCGTGTGGGAAGACTTACTTTGGTGTCGTCCAGGTTCCCAAGATGCATGGAATCACCATCAAGGGCCTGCCATTGCTTCAAGGCCTGTGGGAGAGAGAGATCCAAATCAATACCTGTGCTGCATTCTCCATTGAGATCTGTAGGTTTCCATTTCTCGACAAGTGGTGCCAGCACATTGACTGCATGGCCCATATCAGGCCGCTGGAAAGGTTCCCGCACTGTGCAGTGACCAGCCAGCTCTGACACCACACAAATTGTCTTGAAAGTTTCGTCATCAACATGAATTGTTGGATCGATTGCTGCGAGGAAACTCTCTTTGTTGACATTCATGCGCCTGAACCATGTGACAAGGTGCATGTTCTCTTCCCTTTGGGTCTCATCCAATGCCCTTCTCCCTGTCATGAGCTCCATCAACACAACACCAAAGCTGAACACATCCACCTTAGTTGTCACACGTCCAGTGACTGCGTACTCGGGAGCTAGATACCCAAATGTTCCAGCCAGTCTGGTCTCCACCGAATACTTGCCCTCTGGTGCCAACTTCACCAGGCCAAAATCGGACACCTTTGCTCGGAAGTCATCTGTCAATAAGATGTTGGAAGGCTTCAGATCTCGATGAATGAAGCTCTTGTGCGCTAAACCATGGAGATACTCCAAACCCCGAGCAACATCAAGAGCAATTGATAGCCTTGTTGACCACCCGAGTGGCTTCATATTGAACTGCTTGTACTCGAACAAGTGTTGGCTGAGAGGACCATTGGGAAGATACTCATAAACCAAAAGACGCTCTGCTCCATCTGCACAGTATCCCAAGAGCCCCACCAAGTGCCGGTGTTTCACCTTGGTTAGTACCTCAATCTCAGCTTGAAACTCCTTCAACCCTTTGCTACTCACTATAGCAGCTTCCATCCTCTTGACTGCAATCTTTGTCCCATCTTCAAGCTCCCCTTTATACACCACACCAAAACCCCCTCTTCCCAACACATTTGCCTCTGCAAAGTTGTTGGTAACCGCTCGCAGAACTTGGATTGATATCAGCATGTTGCCAGCTTCGATCACCTGCACTTCACCAGACATTCCACTAGCATTTGTTGTGGTACTATCTCCTATGACAGTTGAGTTGCTTCCTCCAGACCGGTCTACAACAATCTTCAGGACATCTGGATCTGAGCCTGAGTCCCGGGGATGCACCACTATAGTGTTTGAGTTCTGAACCCGCATGAAGCTGTGTTGCTTCTTCTTGCATATATAGAACCCAGCAATGCTTGCAGCGACAAGCACAAATGCAAATGCACCAACAACTCCACCGACAATTGGTGCCACAGAAGAGGAGGAAGATCCAGATGTGCTTTTCCCTCCTTTGATACTGGTCCCATTTGCTGCACTGGCCCCAGGAGCTCCAGATGCACTGGCTGGACTTCCAGATGCAGAACTCCCAGGACTTGAACCTGGCTGGGCTGGAGAGGATGATGAAGGTGTAGTAGTAGAACCTGCTGTTGGTGCAGCAGCAGCTCCTGGAGCTGAAGCTCCTCCAGTGAGAAGAGTATTGCCAGTATATGTAAATGCTACTGTTGCAGGAAAGGTAGGCAATGGACCTGTGAGGTTGTTGTTGCTGACGTCCAGTGTTTTGAGGGACTTCAAGCCCACCAGAGAATCAGGCACAGGGCCTGTGAGGTTGTTTCCCTTCAAGATGATGGTGGCAAGCAATGTCAGGTTCGACAGCGAGGGAGAAATGGTACCCACCAAGCCATCGTTCTGGAGAATCAAAGACACAACATCTCCATCGGAGTTGCATGTAACGCCATTCCATGCAGGAGATCCACAAGGATTTGGACCTATCCATGTTGAAGCCACGGATTGTGGGTACCCAGCAGCGGCCAAAAAATCCAGCAACGAGCTGACAATAACAGAGCAGGCAGCTCCCGGGCCACCACAGAAAGACCCATTGTCGTATACCGCTCCGGCAGAGGCAGGAAACGCCGGCAGCTCACCGTCAAGCGTGTTACCCCTGAGGATCACTTCCGTCAATGGCAAGCTCGCCAACTCCAGCGGCAACTGACCCACGAGATCGTTGTTGTTCAGACGCAAACTCGTCAACCCCGCCGCGCTTGTCAGTCCCGCAGGAACGGGACCCGTGAACGCATTCACTTGCAACCACAGGGTTGTGAGCGACTGCATCCCCCCGACCGGCGCGATGCTCCCATTCATGGCCATGTTATTCAGCTTCAGCACCTGCAGACCGGAGCTCGCAAACGAGCTCGGGATCCCTCCTACGATGCCGTTGTAAGCCAACGCGAGGAACTGCAACGCCGGCATTTGGCCAAGGAAAGAAGGTAAAGCTCCAGTGATACTCACATTGCTCATGGAGAGATTGGTAAGCGCCTTGGAATCCGCAAGATCCGAAGGTATGCTCCAGCCACCGCCGCCGCCGGCGGATCTGTTCAGGTTGGGATTGTTGTCAAGATACAAAGCCTCGATCCCGCTAAGACCAACGAAAAAATCTCCCGGAATACTACTGAAGTCGTTGTCGTCAAGGTAGGCGAACTGCAGATTGGCCAGACCTGCAAGCGACGGCATCGCGCCTGTGAAGCCGTTGTAATTCAGCTCCAGAAACTGCAACTGTGTCAGCTGATTGATGTCTGGCGTGACAGTCCCCGTCAATCCGAATGCGCGTACCCTCAGCGACACCACATTGCCGGAAGCGTCGCACTTGATTCCATTCCAATTGCAGGGATCCGGATCCGTCCAGTTTGGGCTATTCGTGATCCCTTGTTTCAGGTTTTGCAAGACGGCCATGTCCGAGGCATTGTCTGCTCCTGCTCCAAGCAGCAGCAGCAGCAGCAACAGCAACAGCATCCCCACCCGCAGTACACGCATCCATAGTCCTCTCGTCATTCTGCAAGCTACCAAAGCTTCCTCTGCATCTCCCCCTCCTGCTGCTTCTTTGCTTCCCACTATCTTTGCCAACAACAATCTCTACCCTACTCGTCGGCCTTCTCTTGCTTCTCGACGTCCTTCCCACCTTCTCTTCTGTGATGAGATGCTCACAACAGCCGAGCTTGAGAGATACATAGACTCCAGCATCAAAGAGCTTTTCCAGTCTTGTTCTTCACAAAGCTGTGTGGGGCAGCAGCTGCATCTGGTCCCGAGGTCCAAGTTCTCGTTAGCAATCCAAACTGGTATCGGAGCTCTCTTTCCACAAGCAACAACAGTAGCATGGAATGAAACTTCAATGCCAGGAAAACAAAACAACAACAAGAAGACTTCTTCACTGCAAGAAATGAAGAAGAAGAAGAAAAGAAGTTCCAGTGTTTCTGAAGATGTATGTCTTGAGAATTTCTGAGCATGTCTTACGTGAAGAAAAAGGATCCAGAAAGAAGGAGATGAAAGACAGAGAAAGGTCGTGGACCCGATGCTGCTGCTGCTGTTGGGGCGAGTCTCTTCTGTCTTCTCATACAGACGAGTTTCGAAGTTTCTCGTCTGATTTTCCTGCAGGACTGATGACGATGACAACGACGATCTTGAGAGTTGCAGGGTATCGCACAAAAAACTCAGCAGCCGAAAGTTTCCCTCCTTCCCAGAAAGAAAAAACACGGCAACAACAACAAAGACAACAATAACAACAACAACACGTTATTATTATTCAATCCTCGCGCACAACATCGACCCTATTCACCGTCATGCTCGTCGCCACGAGCTTTCTCACTATTGTTTGGATCCAGAAGAAACCCACACAACAAACAAACAAACAAACAAACAGTACTGCGGACTTGGGAAAAAACCAACCCAGCCGTCTCTCAGAAACCTCCTGAACGAAATCCCAAATCTCCAGATGATACAGGAGAGAAGAAGATCATCATCATCGCCGTCGTCGTCGTCGTCGTCGCCGTCATGGTCATGTGAGTGATGGTGGTGGAGCCAAGAAAACGCCGAGCCCCGAATGTCAGGGACATGGTCATCATGAGCGGCAGGAGCTTAACCGAGAACCGCGCGGACACGATTCTATTCCGGGTGGCGCGCGAAGGTGCGGTGGATGAGGAGATGGTACAAATGGATGTGCGCCAGTAATTTTCCCCACTTACGCGTCGTGATTGCAATGAATGAAATGGACGAATGAATGACATAACCCAATACGGTGGATGTAAAGAGTGTACAAATGGATGTGCGCCAGTGATTTTCGCCACTTACGCGTCGTGACTGCAATGAATGAAATGAATGACACAACTCAACATGGTCTGCAAGCTTGCTGCTGCTGCGGTGACTGTGCTGCTGCTGCACATGGGGAAGGAGAAGGAAGAGGAGGAGGAGGAGGAGAAAGACACGAGTCGACTCTTTCTCTTCGCTTCTTCCTTGGCTCTGTAAGCTGGCTGCTGGATCCTTCATCACGGCAACTGGGTGGGTTGTAAGCTTGTTTGTTGCTGGCTGGCATTCCAGGTTGTCCCTCTGCCATTTCTGGTGTTCGTAAATATCCCTCCAGCTAACTTTGGACCAGTACCCTTTTATTCGTAATTGGCGAAATTAAGCCAAAAAGCGAAACTAAAAATTAAAAATCTGATTTTTTCTGGAGGTTTTCAATCGCCGAAAGTGAGGAAAAAACGAGTAATTGAGAGCGTAGTAGGTCTTCTGACTTCCGACTTAGATCGCTAGATTTCTATGGTATTTGGTTTTCACTGTGTAGCCAAAATTAAAGAAGGATTACTAAGTATTTATACTGGTGCATATTTTGCATACAAGCACCAGATGTGGCAAAAATATTTCTTAAGGATTATTGTCACTTTTGGCTACAAACAAAAAAAACACACTGCTGTGGATCAGTATTTCTTTTCCCACCCAATTTGTGATGTTACTCAAGACGTTTATTTAGCCAAATTTGACAATATTCAAAATATGAATGTAGAAAATCTTAAGCACCCTTTCATATTATAGGCAATTGAGGTGATTTTGGGCTAATATTTTTCAATACATAGGGAATTTGTAACAGAATAATTATTTTTTCCAAAATATTTTTCGCAAAATGGCGAGAAAAAAATCGCTACAAATTTATTTTTTTTGGGCTGACGCGCGACGGCAACTTCCATAAATTCGCAGTAAAGAAACGTGTCTGACTCGCGACTACGACGCGCTTCCAGGAAAGAAATGGGTAGTGAGTGGGGTGGGTGGGTAGCCAGGGCGTTTGTTTGTTGTTGCATTTACTGTTGCTAATTTGGCGGGAGCGGCAACAACACCCCCACGGCCACCACCGCGACCTCGCTCGCTCGCTCACTCACTCACGCAACCAGCCTTTTCTACCAAGGCAAGGATATTATGTTTAGATTCATTATAGAGTATAATAACTTAATGGATTTTGGCCCCTAGTTAATATAATAATAGGTCTATTTTAATATGAGGATTCTTGAATTATTGATATTTTGGCTTGTGTTGAAACTTGAGATTAGTTATTATAGAGTTATAATACCTTGACCGATTTTGGGTTCTTTTAGAGGATTGTTTGAAGATTGGTATTTTTGAGTGGCGAAATATTTCAGTTTCCATAATTCTTCTTTTGCCTTAAGATACTTTTTAATGTAAATGGCAAGGCCACAGTGTGAAACACCACTTTCTTTTTCCATTTTGGTGATGGAGCAGGGTTTCTTTTAAGGAATTTGGGATGTAGCCAAAGTGGTGATCATTCATAAAATACTTTAGCCAAATTTGGTTACATACTAGATATGAAACTATAAAAATAAAGTAGAATCCTTTTATATTCATGCTTACTTACTGGAACTTATCATGAAAAGCTAGCTGACCAATTGAAAAATCAAAATAAAATCAAAATCTGATGAATTTGGTCCCATTTTTTCTATGAGAAATCCTTGTATATAGCTCGAAATCATTTTTTTCAGGTCGAAATTTGGCGCAACTTCACCAGCAAATGAAACACAGGTGATGGAGGACTAGTGGCAATCATCCCAAAAAGGATTTAGCATTGATGACGACAAGCATTGATTGGCATAAAACTCTCAAAACAATATAAAATTTAGCAAAAAAGACTTGACTTAATTCACTAGGAACCTGTCTATACCATCTGGCGAATTATTTTTTGGGGTATGATCAAATTTGGCGAAAATTTCAAGAATGTATGAAAGAATATTTTTCTTAAAATTTTTTTTTGGGTGCAATTTTGCACTAGTTCGCCAGAAAAAGCTGCACGCAACCAATCCCGCACACTCCTCTCTCTCTCCTCTCGTTCGTCTTTTTCTTCTCCTCCTTTCACATTTTCTCCCCTCCGCTGCCTACCGCAAATTTCGCGATCCTTTGCAATTTTCTAGTTTCTGCAACTCCATCGTCGTCGATTCCAACAGAAATGTACCGTCAGGGAAATTGATCTCATGGCGCCAGGAAGCAGACGCCGACGACGACGACCGTAGAATACGTGTGGAGAAGGTTTTAGGGTTGGATAGGATTTTAGGGCTCTCTCTCTCAGAAATCTGGCAATTTGGAAAACAATTCTTCAGAAAATGGGGAATTTGGGCCATCCATTTTTTCCATGGTCATATTTTTCACCATGCAGCCATGCTAGTGAAAGAAACTGAGGGTACCTGAGGGTTCAGAATCACTGTCGTAGCTACACAAAAAGATATCTGGAATTTGGTGCAAACTGAGAACACCTGAGGGATCAAAAAGACACAATAGAGTAGGAATTCAACAAGGGCCGTGCTCTCTAATTCCATCTAGACAATGATGTCGTTGAGAACTGTCATAGGATAACAATGCAAAACCCAGGGCTCCAGAACTTAGCACCAGAGAAAACATTCAGTGCAACATTAATTCCCCAACATCAAAAACCCCACATACCCTAACCCCAAACTCAGCCCCAAGAATCAACCAGAGTGAAATGATCAATCCTTCAGGGCCATTGCCGACAGGTAAGAAATAATTTTGCAACTAACAGGATGCTTTGTAAGTAACATAAGTTGGCAACAAATTCAGTCACAATTAGGGCAGGCATCTTAAACAGCAAGCAACACAGCAATTCAGCAAGTGCACATTTGGACAAAGAGATTGGCAACCTGTAAGCAGATCTCTGCTCAAGCAAGCAAAGAGAAATTGTATATATGATTGTGAGGTTTCTTTTATCAATCACAAATGAGAGAGGAGGAAAACCTGTTTGTTGGAGAATAGTGTTCAGGTTCACTTGGGTTCAAGCCACCTGGCAAATGCCATGTCCACTCCCCAGTGGACCATGATTCCCTTCACTAGGAAAAGAATTTCACAACTCATGCTGCTGCAACCTACATTGCTAAAGTTCCCCTGTCCAGATCTTGATCACAAAGACAACACAAAGATCTGCCATGCAGCCTCTTCCATCTTGATATTGAAGGCAGCCAGAACCCAAGTAGTGAACAATGTGCCTCTCCATGCATTTGCAGCATAGAGACAAGCATGTACAGTAATTGTGAAATGAGTGAAATCCGGTACAATTGTAATGCTAGAAGATCAGCCATGTGTGCTGCACACTTGCTCCCTCGTTGATTACCCATCAGAAGACACAGAGAACGGACAATACAAGAGAACCAGATGCTACCAGACTCAAATCAAGGTTATTCTGGCACCACCCATGATACTTAAATCTTTGACAAAATTGGATCTTCTACAAACTGAATCATGGCTACAATCTATGTGGCTCGATGGCTGCAATCTCAAGAGCTTGCATGCTTCTTGATCAGGAAAGAATGCTCCATCAAGAATAAAGAATTGGAATAGAGAAGAGGAATTCATAACAAACTCCGTACCTAGATGGAGACTTGGAGATCCTTCACCCATGGGTCAAGGGGCTTCCCAATCGAGTACACAATGAAGCCAATCTTGCGAAGGGCTTCCACATTCAGCACATTGCGACCATCAAAAATGAAAGCAGGCTTCTGCATATTGTTGTAAATGCGCTGGTAGTCTAGCTTCTTGAACTCTTCCCACTCAGTGATGATGCAGATGCCATGTGCATCTTTGGTTGCCTCGTATGCATCCCACACCACACTCACTTGCTTGAAAGCTGTTGGACTCTGTGGCTGTAAATGCTGTGGGTGATCCCAGTCAAACTTGTTCATGGCTAGATCCCTCTTGATCTGGTCCTCTGTCACCTGAGGGTCGTAGATGCTGAGAAGAGCCTTGTCACCACGAAGGCCATGGCACACATCGATGGCTGGGGTTTCCCTTGTATCTCCTGTGTCTTTCTTGAATGCAAAACCAAGGATCGCGATCTTCTTACCAGAGACTGTGTTAAACATGGAGGAAACAACGCGCTTCACAAAGCGCGTCTTCTGGTAGTCGTTGATCTGCACTACCTGTTTCCAGTAGTGAGCCACATCGGGGAGGCCATTGCATTCACAAATGTAAACCAAGTTGAGGATATCCTTCTGGAAGCAAGAGCCTCCAAAACCTACACTGGCGTTCAAGAACTTCGGTCCGATTCTCGAGTCCTTACCGATGGCGTAAGCGACTTCTGACACATTGGCGCCCGTGGACTCGCAAAGAGCAGACATGGCATTGATAGACGAGATCCTCTGCGCCAAGAACGCATTGGCAGCAAGCTTCGACAACTCCGCAGACCACAAGTTGGTGGTCAGGATGCGATCTTCGGGAACCCAGTGAGCATACACGGCCTTCAAAGCCGCCACCGCCTTCTGTCCTTCGGGAGTCTCACGACCTCCTATGAGAACACGATCCGGCTTCGCCAAGTCTTCAATGGCGGTTCCCTCCGCAAGAAACTCAGGATTGGAAAGAATCTGGAAATGAATGCCATTGTTGTTGTGCGTGAGGATTTTCTCGATGGCCTCTGCAGTCTTCACAGGGACAGTAGACTTCTCCACCACGATCTTGTCCGACTTGGAAACATCCGCAATCATACGAGCCGCACTCTCCCAGTAAGTCAGATCCGCGGCCTTCCCGGCTCCAAGGCCTCGCGTCTTGGTCGGCGTGTTGACGGAAACAAACACGATATCCGCCTCCGCAACATGCTTCTCCACTTCAGTACTGAAGAAGAGGTTCTTGTCCCTACAAGCCTTCACAACCTCATCAAGTCCTGGCTCGTAGATAGGAAGCTCATCGCTGTTCCATGCAGCGATCCGCGGCTTCGAAATGTCCACCACAACCACTTGTATGTCAGGACATTTCAAGGCAATCATCGCCATGGTCCGACCTCCGACATAGCCAGCTCCAATACAACATATCTTCACCATCTCGTCGCCCCCTGAACTCCTTCCTCTGATCCACGACCACCAAAAAACGCTACCCCCTTTTTTCTCTTCAAATCCTCCACCAAAAACCGCAACTCCACAGTCAAAAGACAGCTATAAATTACAACAGCAAGCAAGAAAGCCAGGATCAAAGCACAAAATGCAACAACAGATCTCAAATCCAAATTGCAAACCAGAAAGAAAACAATTGATGAGTAGGAAGAGGAAGAAAGCAAGGGCGCAAAAGCGCACGCGGAAGTCTGGCCAGAGCGCGTGCAGAGTCCCGGATATGTCCGGGTATAACATATGCACTGTCACCGTGGTGTGGGTATATAGTATGTACATATAGGTGTATAGTACACACAATGTAGATGTACGTCTGTACGTATATGTTCACGTCTGTATCTATACGTATGTAAAGAACCGCGCGTTTTTCAGGTGTATTTTTGGATGATTATACGATTATACATTGACAGATCGCATCGTTCTCGACCAGGCTGGAAAATGAAATTTCCTTTTCCGCATTTTCTTGTTTCTGCATTATTTTTTCTTGTTCTTTTCTTTTTTCTTTTTTTCTTTTATTTCTTTTTATTTCATTTCTGATATTTTTTATTTCATTTCTTTTCATTCCACAATTGAAAATCTGATGATGAGAAATTGTAATTTTAATTCCCATGACATAAAAGTTTATTTAAAACTTCAAAACACTTTGCAATTTTATTCCAAGAAATTGTGATTAAATCAGAAATTCAAGATCTAAAAATTCAAAACACTTTGCAATTTTATTAAAAGAAATTTTGATTAAATCAGAAATTCAAGATCTAAAAATTCAAAACACTTTACAATTTTATTTCAAGAAATTGTGATTAAATCAGAAATTCAAGATCTAAAAATTCAAAACACTTTGCAATTTTATTACCAGAAATTGTGATTTAATCAGAAATTCAAGATCTAAAAATTCAAAACACTTTGCAATTTTATTACCAGAAATTGTGATTAAATCAGAAAAATCAATTCATTTGCAAACCACCAATTGACATGGCAGCAATTCAGTTCTTCCTTGAATGCCATGGTAGCAATTGTATTGAACTTCAAAAGACTCAATGAAGTTTCAAGATATGAATTTGCAAAAATATGGAGAACTGAATCAAAAGCTCAAGCAAGTTGAGTTTTGCTACAATGCCATGGAAGCAATTGTATTGAACTTCAAAAGACTCATGAAGTTTGAAGCTATGAATATGTAAACAAATGGACAACAAAATCAAAAGTGCAAGTCAAGTTATTTTACAAATTTTGAAAAACATGAATAGGACATTCGAAAGGAGGTTGGTGCCAATCTCTAATGTTTGTTCTCTAGTTCTTTGAATCTCCTCGACAAAACTTCAAAGCCAAACTTGTACGCAATGGCACCAAGGTAAATTCTTTAAAATCAACATTTCTAAGCTTAGAAATCCTTTTTGATGATGAAACTACTACGCATATACAAATAGTCAAATTTGAAATTCAATTTAGTTAGCAATGTGGGCTATTAGATCCCTTACATTGACATCTTCCATTCCTTCTTCATCAACAACACATCAAACTTTTTAATAAATTTCCCAAGACCAACATCTAATGCTTACAACATAGCTTCATCCTCCGTGAAGGTTCACGTGATGGCACCTTAAATTAAGAGATATGTTGAATGTAACTAATAATGTTATACTTGATTCAACAACACATTGATTTTTCCTCTAGTTTATCAATCTTTCAATGCTTCTAATTAAAGCTTGGATGTTGTATTACAACAAAACATAGTTAAAATAAAGTCTATTCAACAACACAAAATAATAAAATCAACAAATGAAAGACAAAGAAACAAACCCACAGAATTGAAATGCAAAATGACAAAAACAAAACAACTAAAATACAAACAACAAAATCACAAAACTAGATTAGAATTCATACTTGGTTGAGGATATAGACTACCATTTTTTTGGTGACTTGAAACACAAATAAAGCCAACATGTGCACAATACCATTTATAGCTTCTTCATTCTATGACAAATTTACTATGGATCTTTCTATGTCATAACCACAAAATTTCCACTACTCATCCAATTCGTTCTTAACCCAAAGTTTGGCATGTTTGTCGACTTTACAACCTACTTTGTTAAGATTCTCTAGTTTCTTTCATCAACTTTATGAAACCATGTTAAACATATCTCACCAACATGAAAATCACAATCAATGACCATAAATACATTACAATTAGTTCCAAGAACATTAGACTTGGGATCACAAGACAAAAACTAGAAGCATAAAGAGTTTAGAATTTAAAGTTCTCAGCATCCGAAGACATTGAAAGGTTATATAATTTTTGCAAAATGATGAACATCATTCAACATCAAACTGGGGGAATTTTTAAAAATTGTGCAATTATGAATACATCTCAAATCCATCATTAGAACACAAAAGATCACCACCTATAAAACTATTACCAAAGGTGTGAATGGTGTAACAAGGCCTAATCCAACAACTTTCAAATCGAAAGGTGGGCTAAGTGTAGTTAATTCAAACAAACCTTCAACCAAAACTTCATCAACACAATTTAAAAGTGTCACTACAAAGTTTCGAAGTTCATCAACATTGAATATTGAAAACCAAATCCAAAACAAAACAACAAAGAAAATGAAAAAAATAAAACAAGAAAGCTTACAAATATCAAAATTGTTCATTTATGAACTACTAGTGATTGGAACCCTAAAAAAACTTCATTTTCAATTTTTTGACTTTTAGTTTCACTAGATGGCAAAATTTCACCAAGAGAAAAAAGGGCTGATATACACATTGTGCTGCAACTTTGGCAACAATAGCAAGAAAACAAGGACCACAATGTCTCATCCTATTACTATTAAGGAAGGTAGTTTGTTCATTTTGTTTTGTTATGTCATGTTGAAATCTCCCAAATGATAGCAACACCCCACCCCCCCAACACTCATGGTAATGTTGAATTTGATTTGAAAGTTGTTGGATTAGGCCCCACCCCACAATGTGAAGCTGCTGTACAAACAAAGGGGTACACAGCTGTGGTCAGACCAAGGCCTCACCAATGTGCTCCAAAATCTAGGAAGCATAAAGACCGTAATCTATGATTGCTTCTACAATGAAATGACAACTAGTAATGTAATTATCAAACCAAGGGATTATGGCATCATCACCCACCTGCAATGATCTAGCTCTCACTGCAGAAAACAATACACACATGAAAACCTGTTATACATTGTTGAGTATACCAACACTGGTACAAAGCAGATGAAAATTCATATATAGGTTATTTTGTACAGATTGAAAAAAAAAAACTTCTTGTGGCCAGTACCACTATGAACACACAGTAGCTCTACTAGAAAACTTGCCAATGTTGTTTGGCTCTGAAAACAATGCATTTTATACAGATCAGAATCAATGATGTTCCCTCATGGTAGCTCCTGATACAGCTACTAACTACCAGTGAGAAACTGTTGACTGATGGTGATTGCACCTTATTAAGAAGGCTCAAGTTACTGGCTGTTTCATGATTGTAGGCACAGCTCTTACACTTTTAACTTGAAACAGAATACACGTATATAAAATCAAAAAGAAGAGAAAGGGAAACACTCCCTTGATTGACCCTCTCTGTGAAACTAAAGGGGGAAGAATTCATCAGCCATAGGGCTCTAAAAGTGGAATCTTCTGCCTACCAAGAATGCTCACTCCAATTGGAAAACCCATTGTAAGTGTTAACTAGCAATAGATCTAAGCCGATGACACAGACAAAAGTTAGTGTATGATGAACTCATAAATGCCAGCATCATATATTCTACAAGACTAGGACCACCGTTTTCTTTTGCTCAAGCAGTTAAGGACTGGGATTCTTCTCTTTTCTAAAAACCCACATTTTCTGTTGCCTGTTTGTGGGAGGTCACTTCCTGCTTTGTCGTTGTCATCATCATGACCTTAAAATTGCCTTCGTCAACAACTCCCAACTCAAATCTGCACACATCATGTGGAAACACAGCTTATCAAAGGGTTGAAATTTCTCTACTAGAAAGGCAAGCATATATACATATACTGTGGATACAATCTCCTGACAAGGTGATGCTAAAAAATTTGTGACCCTATCAAGCAAATTTGTGAAAGCAAGCAAGCAGCCCTTCTTGTGTGTGATAAGAAAGAAAGAGAAAGATAGAAAGAAAGATATCTCACCATTATTGAGTTGTGCAAATTCCACCTAAAAGGAGTGACCAGCCTCCACATAACAAATGATCAGCAGTTAGAACACGACACAAGCAGCATCTGAACAAAAGAAAACATAAGCTCATAGAATGCAAAGGATGCTAAATGGAAATGGAATACAAAAGCACCACAAGAGCACAGATACATCACTAGCAGGTGAGACCAAGAAGAGCATAAAAAGGTGTGTTCAGGGGTGTGGAAGAGACCAGTAGAAGCTCCACAACAAAGTTTACGGTCATCAACAAGCTCAGCCTCCAATCCAAGCATCCAAGCTCCAACAGAAACGTCCTCATTTTGGTAATCATGCAAAGAGGCACTGACAAGAACAGAAATGCTATGTTCTGTTAGAAGCTTGCTTACCATTTCAAGCATTGCTCACATGCCCATGAATAATAATCTGTTTAGAAGCCCAACTCTCCCAAGGATCAATTCCTGACACATCATATGCAACATACCTGTTGATTGAGATGTATTGGGCTAACGCCCGGGATAGTGCATACATTTGACCAGCTGCATGCCTGTGATACCTGCAAGCAATTAAAAAGCTTCAGCGTAAATGGAATACTGGAATCCATCCTGAAGTAGCACTGCAAAGAATTTGACTCCATGGTTTCCACAAAGAAGGAACCCCCTTGTCCAGAAAAAATGTGTCTGTGAACTTGAGACTAGTGGCATATTGCAGTTGGTGAACATTTCATGACTGAGTTCTGCAGTGAATGTACTTGTGGATCAATCAGCAATGGATGAGTCCCAACACCATATATGTCATGAACAGAAATGAGAAATAGAATGGCTTACTCTGACTTCTGCTCTCCAAATCTCCACCATTCAGGTTCATACCATTGAGCATTTCTGGCCCCCACAATTACAAGGAACAGTGGGAATCTGGAATAACAAATTTAAGGGAGGTCCAGGATAAAAAAGAGAAACAAACCAAATGACAGAGAAGTAACCAGGATGCAAAACTTACGGATCACTGATGACTTCACCAGATTTCATACAACCAATGTATACACGGGGCTTATCCCAATGACTGGCCAGCATCACCCCCAACTTATCTGCTCTTTGCCACAGTTTCCACCAAAAAAAGTTCAAGTATGTCACATGTGTGTGCATACATATGCCCACACTTCTTACTTAGGTATGTCAATACAAATAGAACAACAGAGCCCTAAAGAACTTGCATAAATTGATCCAGCAATCTGTGGGATAGCAATGCTAAACCCGTCAGAACACTACAAGAAAGCTTACCTATATTTACGAGTATGTTGTCATCCACCTTCAAATAAAAATCAGCATCCCAAGATTCAACTGCAGTGCTAAAGTAGAGCTTGGTCTTGTGCGTCAAATTATCATCACTCTCCACATGGTCCCCCTGTGCAAAACCATGACAAAATAGCACCTTAATTAGTCCAGATGGGTTTGGCCACCAGTGGCTTATAAGTAAAATCCAACACTGTCAGCCTCAATGCCCATCAAAATGTAAAAGAAGGCTCATAATTCTGCACAAGCTGATGGAAGACTTGTAAGAGCACAAAAGAAATTCATCCCAAAGCTTCTCAGCAGGTACCAAAATGAGGAAGTCATTTGTGTCACTGTTTTCCCTATCAATTTGTTTGTCTGACATATCACCTCCATTGGCACTGCAGTGCACAGTTCAAAATTTGGATCAGGTGCCAAGGACAGAATATCTGACACAGTGTGAGTAAGATTACAGCATTAGTATGACTATGAAGCCCCCCAAAAATGGGGGCCTTTAAGACTGGAGAGGATGGAAAAGATTGAATGATGGTGAGGGAGGAGGACCTTCGTCCAATGACAAAACGGATCACAATGCCCTTGTTGTCCTCAAGCTCTTGCAGTGTTGTCCCTGTACCAAACCATTGATGCTTTAATTTATGGGACCCTCTTGCCATTTGGTTTTCTGTGTACAACTGTTCTAGGAAATACATGGCAGCACAGAGAGCTAGTTCATTCTGCAATCACTGGAGGCAACTCATAGTTCCTGATGTTGAGCATTGAAAAACATTAACAAAGGCTTAACACTGTGATGAATTGACATCCAGAAGATTGTAGGTTCAATTGCTGAGACACCAATTGAAAAGACCAGTGAGTTCCAAAGCTTCTATACATCCATGGAAAGCCCCTGAAACCAAAGGAACAATCTGCAAAAGAAAACCATTACCAGAAGGCAGCAAACTTTTGCGAATTGCTTCTCGCCTGGATCGGCTCCCAAAATTAGTCATAACTCCCACAACTGCATGTAAACGGTGGCCAGTTGCTGTTCCATTGGAAGAAACTCCATATTTGGAGACATAACCTTTGCTTTTAGCTGCTGCTAACTCCAGTTCTGCATCTGTTAGTCTCTTTTGTTGATCCCTGCCATGGAATTTACAATGAAAATATAACACAAACCAAAAAATGCACCTTTTGTCACTCCAACACCAAAGATTTCAATAACAACCACCCACAGTGGGGCATGATTCCTTATGATCAACAACAATGCTCTGATTTGGTGTGCTGGGTTTGGAAGCAGAGAGGAGAAACATACTTGCAGTCCAGCAATTTGAGTGTCTCATCAACTGACAAAGATCCTCCATCCTGAAATCACACAGTGCGAAAGAAAAGTGAAAAGATTGAAATCCAAAGAGGATGATAAGCAACAAAACAGCTTCTAGCAAAACACACACAACAGGGTTACATTTGCAACAGGAAAATAGGCTGGAGAGAACATAAAAAAGACCTGATGAAACCTCTTCTCAGAATTTCCAACCAAGAGGTACCGCATTTCTGCATCTTGCCATAGCCTTTACCATCACCCCAACAAATACAAAAGCCCATGAACATCATACTATGTCACAGCTATGTCTGGCAACAAGTGTGACTGAGTGAGAATCTCTTCTTCATCATTAGGGTTGCTGTTGCCCCAATCTGATTTGTGATGGATCTGGCTGTTGTTGATGATCACTGAAACATTTGAGAGTCTGTTGAGCTCACAAGACTTTTTTCATACTATTCTAATACTTTCTTGCTTGGTTGGTGTTTCTCTTCTCTTCCTTGCACAATTTGCTGTCCTGTTCTCTTGACAATCACTAGGTCTGAAAATCTCTTCGACCTAATCATCATGTCCTGTAGCAATTTCTATTCAGATGGCTCTCAAATCACTCTCAAATATGGAGAGTTATCAAAAGCTTTGAAGATTAAAGAAAAAAATTTCAGTTAGAAATCATGTGCTCATTGTGCTATCCATTCTTGAATTGGAACTACTTTGGTCCTTTGAGGTGAAGATCTGTACTGTACCCTATTGCTCCAGTGAGTAACCCTAAAGGGTAATCGGATGCATCTCTCAACCGAGGTGCAGAAGTCCTAAAGGGTGAAGATAATAGGTAGTCAGTAAAGAAAGGAAGTCTCTTACAACTACTAGATGGAAGAGAAGGAAGAAGTGCCCAATGAAGAGATGCCTTATGAAAAATCCATCCATAAAGAGATGGGAAAGAAGAAAAGTGCAAGATCACAAAGGAGAAACCTCTCAAGAGGCGATGATCATAGAGAATTGCTATTCTTCAACTAGGTACCTATATCTCATTCTACAAAATCCTCAAAAGAAAAAAAGAAAAAATTGCAAAAAAGCCATAGAAACAATCAAAGACATATTCAGAAGCCAAAGAAAACAAAATCAGTTGCAGGAGTTTTGTTCCCACACAGTGGTGAGTGGGGAAGAAGCACCACAACCGGGGAGCTCAATTCATAGAAAACGGAGCATCCCCCCAGAGAAAAAAAAACAACACTGTACGAAGATAGAAAGGAAGAAAGAAAAAAAAAAGGAAAAAAAAAATGGAGAGAGTGACCAAAAAAAAAAGGGAAAAAAAGAAGCACAAGAAATGAGATCGGAACACTGGAGTCGATGATGGGTAGCAAGCAAGATGCACACCTGCCGGCTGTGTAGAAGCAGGCGAAGAGGGAGATCATAAGCAGGAGCAAACTGGTCATGCTGGACTTGGCTTGTTGTGCGCGGGAGAGGCGCAAGGGGGCGCCCTTGCTGGCTCCACCCATGGCAGCGGCCTCATAAGCAGAAGCAATGTGGTGATGAAGGAGAAATCCGTGGGAGCTGTGGGTGGTGGTGGTAGGAGCTCCTTTGTTGTTGTTGTTGTTGTTGTTGTTGGGGACGATGAAGAAGGCGGGACCCTCTTCGGCCATCATCCTCGTTTGTCGTCCTTTCCCTTCCCGGAATAACCTGGTTTCTCCGAATGCGCATTTTCTCGGCTGCTGCTGCTCTGCTGCTGCTATGGCGATTGCTTGCCTGGCTAGAGCATATCATGCATGCATCATGGGTCGGCCAACGATCCAACCAGTATAGCCAAAGTGATGATGATTCATGGGAAGATTAAGCCACATTTGATTACAAGCTAAAATATTGAAAATAATTTTAGAAGAAACATCCTTCTTTATTTTTGGCGAATGATCCAACCGGTGTTTCTTTTGTCAATTTTGTAATATAGCCAAAGTGATGATGATTCATGGGAGGTTTAGCCACATTGGTTACAAGCTAAAATATGAAAATAATTGTTAGAAAAAACATCCTTCTTTTATTTTTGGCGAATGATCCAACTGGTGTTTCTTTTGTCAATTTAGTTATATAGTCAAAGTGACATTGATCCACAAGGAAAGATTTAGTCAAATTCGGCTACAAGCTAGATATGAAAGTAATTAAAAATATATTTCCTTCTTTATTTTTGGCAAACGATCCAACTGGTGTTTCTTTTGTCAATTTAGAAATATATATAGCCAAAGTGACGATGATCCATAGAATGATTTAGCCCAAATTTGGCTAAACTCTAAATATGGAAGTAATTTTTAAAAAAAACCATCCTTTTTTATTTTTGGCGAGTGATCCAACCACTCTTTCTTTGTCGAATTTGTAGTATAGCCAAAGTGACAATGATACACAAGAAGATTTAGCCAGATTTGGCTACAAGCTAAATATGAAAGTAATTCTTTAAAAAAATCCTTCTTTATTTTTGGATTACACTAGGCAGGGTTTTTTTCTTTTTTTCGGGAACTCCTCAAGTACGTCCACTGGCAAGAATCCCCAGCATTAATTGGCATTAACTGGCAACTGTCGAAAGTGGGCTCTAGCGTTTTTACAAAAGTGCTGCTTCAAGTGAGGACCTACATACCAAGTGCCTAGGTCTAGATATGGCTAATTTAATTATTTTCATTTCGAAAAAGGCCAAAAACAACCCTCAAAACTCAAACTTTTTTTGTGTTTTTTTTTTTCCTTGTTCTGGAAAAAAAAATTCGCCAAGTTGTGAAATTTTGTCACAATTTTTTAAAAAAAATTGAAACTTACATAATAAAGCCAGATTTTTTATTTTTTATTTTTCTAATTTGGCTATTGAAAATCTCAAAATGCACTTGATTTTAGCACCTTTAATTTCCCATGTGAATTTTCTTTTTGGCTATTTACAGACAGCAAAAAAATGGCTGCAACCAACGCCCATGCCACATTGCATGCCATCATCCATCATCATGTGCCTGCGGCATGATCATTCACATCGTGCACAGACATGATGGATGAAGTCCCGGGCAAACGGCGACGGGGCGGGGCGCGGGGTCTCCCACAGCAGTGAAGCGAGAAGCGTTTCTGGGACAACGTTGTAGTGGCGCATGCGCTCGAGAACAGCTTCCTGACAAAACACAGTAGTCGTTGGAATCAATCCTCTTGAATTCATGCAGAGAGATCGCGGAGCAGTGGTCGTCGTAGGGTGCATTGATAAAGCGGACGAATGTTTCCGAGTGTCCAAAATACAAGCAAGTTCCTAGGATTGACTGACTCATTGCCAACCATCAAGCTCGTCTGGAAATCCTCCACCTCAATTCATCAAACAAAGTTCCTTTTCTGTGTGCAAAAACTGTTTAGCAAATTTGCATAACGAAAGTGTGTGATTCAGTTTGATTTCTTTGCATATTATTATTTAATTCTGGTCGTGCTCTAACTTGGTGTCTACATGCATAATCTTCTTTGAAACCCAGTTTTCAATTGTGCGACAAATGTAATAATTTGCATTAGTAGGTGAAAGAAATCACATTTTGAAATCTATCTTCTTATGCAACATTGTATGTCACATTATGAATGTTTCATAAGCATAATGTTACGAACAATTTGTTACACACATAGTGTTAACACTACATAATGAGTTATGACATAATTTCGTGTGATGATTTGATGGTTATGTCGAGGAATGAGAGGTGGCGAATTTGTATTCATTATGTGCGTGAAGATTATGTTAGATGTGCATGTTTGAACTAGAGAGGAATACTAGGATCAATGTTATTTAATGTTTACCTATTTTGTGTGTATTGTGTGTTATGTGTTGGTTAACTCCAATTTTTTTTTGCGAGTAGTGCAATTTTGGATTAAATTGATTGCATAGGTTCACATGGATTTGCAAAACTAATCACACTAATACTCCCTAGAAGGTGCAATACTCCCAATATCATTAAGTATATAATTCTTAGTTCATCGTACATTTGAATGACATTTTCCCAAAATCTCCTAAGCCCTTATGAACCTCAAATTGGGACATTTTGTCATCTCACAATTTTGGGAGGTTCGTAATTTTCAAAAAACACATTTTTTTAATATATGTGAATATATCATCTTGTTGCCTTGGAAAAAGGTTTTTCAACACCATTTCAAGTTCATGAATTGAACACAATTTTGATCCTTTGCCACCTTTTGAAAGTTATTTTGACAATGTTTGTCCTAACCTTCCAAACTTTCATAGGTTGTTTTTTTGGCCATATGAACTTGTTAAATTATAGTTCACTTTCAGACCTTTTCAATGATTCAAAGATCATTTCATTCAATCATGTTTTGATCTTTTAATTTTCATTCTAAAAGAAACTCCCACTTCTTAGAATGGGAATGCCATCTTGAATTTTAAAAATCTCTCCCTTGATTTTCACACACCTCTCATTTTGTAGAATGGGAATGCCATTTTGAATTTTTAAAATCTCTCCCTTTACTTTCACACACCTCTCATTTTGTATGGGAATTTGTTTCACTTCCCTTGGTTTATGCCACATCTTAAGCTTACTCCCAGCCCAACACACCTTGTCTTGTCCCATTGGTGCTTTAGTCGTAACTCCTAGGATAATGTGATGACATTTGGAGACCACAAATTCCAAGTGATTTCAAACAAGATTTTTGAAAAAAAAACATTGTTTAAATTAAAACAATGTAACATTCACTAGTAACAATACTTGTGATTTTTGAAATTTGATGACATTTTTATTTCCAATGAAATGGTAAGTTGCATTTCAATATTTATTTTTTTTGTAGATTTGGGAGGAAGCAAAATGATTTTTTTGGAGAATTGCATGAGTTTTCTATGGCACTTGGAATTTTCTACCACATCATTTGACTTTCTTTTCCTTCACAATCATTAATGCTTGAGGGGTTATAAATGGGAATGATGTCTTGCATGAAGTAGGTGTTGGCAAAGTTGAAGAAGGGGAGATAAATTAAAAAACATATAAAAGTAAAGAAAAGAGAAGATAACTTTGGTAGAAATTTTCCTACCAAAAAAAATGTAAAAAGACTCACCATTTATATCTTTAAATTTGGATCATTTTTCATTGAAGAAGAACATGATTTACATTATCATGTTACAATATAGAATAAAAATGGGTCTTTATTGTTGTGGGGATGGAGATGCTCTAAAAAAAAGAGGAGGTCAATAAGGACATGCATGCACAACAGCCAATCCACAATTGTAAAATATGAAACCAATAATTGACAAGATCTCTCTATCCTATAGTTTGTTGGAATGTTATCTCTCATTATTGCAAATAAAAACAACAGAAAATGTTGTAAAAGGTTCAAAGTCTAGAGAAATTGTCTGTATTTTTTTGGTCAAATTTTTATAAGATTTTTTGCTATGAAAGTGGATTTTGAAAAATGAAATAATTATTCAACATCCAAATGTTGAACATGACAAATTTACAATATCAATAGGGGTATCATTTGACCAACATATGATATAATAAGGATATCATGAAAATATTCTCACTATTTTATACCAATCTCATCTATTTCTTATAGCAAGACCAACACCAATCAACATATCGAGTTTCCTTCAAATCAAACTCAAGCTCAAAATCAATCCTAGGAATTTAGCATAAGCACCAAAAAGTACCTAGTCTTGAGATTGATACAAATCCAAATACCCTAATGAATAATGAAGAATCCATCAATTTCTTTTGGTAGAAAATTCTAGATTAGAAAATTGGTAAAAATGAAACATCCATCCATCCACAGAGCTTTCTTTTCTGATATATGCGGTCCCTAGACCCCTAAGCCCTAAACCCTAAACCCTAATTTGACATCTAACCCACCAAAATTGACTCTAGTGTAAGTCCTAGGGTTTAGGGTTTAGGGTCAGGTTTCTCTCCGGAGCTGCCACTCTCGAATCGAACGACGACGCGAAGAGGAGACGGATTCTTGCCATCTCTCGGATCATTTATCTTGCGTGAGTTTGAGAAGCTCGCGTCTCTGTAAATTGCTTTCATAATCTGCTTCATTTTCGATCTTTGGGTTGAGATTTTTTTTGCTTCAGTCATTTGGTGGAAGCAGCAGCAATGACGCGAGAAGGGAGGGAGGGAGGGATTTCCGTTCTCTCTTCAAGGATCATTTTCTTCTGTGATTTGATGATGAGCTTGGCTTGTCTGTGATTTTGCTCTCGATTACTGCTTCTCTGATTTTACGAGTACTGGATTTTTTGAGGAGAGAGATAGAGAGAGGGAAAACCATTCTTGAAATTTGACACTGTTGCGAAAGGAATGTGTTCGTCAGTGCGGCAGTTGCAAGTTCTTTGTGCAGATTGGAGTAGCCCTTCTCTACAGGACTACGAGACTAGTAGTTATAGTAGTAGCAGATGGCCACGGAAGGTGGTGTCCCGGAGTCTGCTACATGTGCATGTGCCTTCTTCTGTACAGCACCAAACCCAAAGACATCGGCAATCCGGTGCTCTTGTTCCCAGAGCGGAATCCATAGAAACGAAAGTGGTGCTTAAAGATCAAAGCCATCGTAAGCTCTTTTTTTTTCCCCTTCCTCCTCTCACTATACAGGGTTTGTGCTTGCCGCCATGCTTGTTTTTCCATCCTCTTGCAAGCAACTATGAGTAACAAGATGGGTCTTTGATACTTGTTGCAGGCCAGAGAGAAGAGCTTTGGCGGATTTTCTTTTCAGATCCATCGCAGTGGTGGGATTGTAGGCCAGAGAAGGTAAGTGGGTACCTATTGTTTTGCTGATATAGGAACTTCTGAGATTGCTATCCTCAGTTGTGATAGTCTAGTCTCTGTGAGCTTGTGAGAATTGCATGGCTGATTAGAAAGCACGGTTTGGATTTCTGGTCATAGGAGAATGCAAGGTATCCAGATTTCAAACACAAGAAGACGCAGCAGGGACTCTGGCTTGATGATCGACGCAAACCCCCATGGGTGGACACAGAGATTGCTGCAATGGCACCAGGGACTGTACAGATGGACAGTTTTTCATGGAATCGAAAGCTTGCAAGATGTGTCAATGCTGGGCAACATGAGAAGACAATGGAGCTTTTCCAACAAATGCAAGAAGAAGGCATGAGTCCCAACAGGTTCACTTTTGTTCCAGTTCTCAAAGCATGCACTGGTTTACGAGCGCTTGAAAAGGGCAGACGCGCTCATGAGCAGATCATTCAACTTGGTTGTGCATCCGATGTCTTTGTGGGGAGTAGCTTGGTTGACATGTATGCAAAATGTGGGAGTATAGAGGATGCTCAAAAAGTGTTTGACTCAATGCCCTCACATGATTTGGTTTCTTGGAATGCCATTATCGTGGGACATGTCAAATGTGGGCAAGGGCAGATGGCATTGGAACTCTTTCAGCAAATGCAACAGGAAGGTGTGCAGCCAGATGCTATGACTTTTGTTGGGGTGCTCAATGCCTGTGCAAGTGCAGTTGCACTTGAAGCAGGCAGGTCTGCTCACGAACAGATAATTCAATGTGGTTATGAGTCTAATGTCTTTGTCGGGAGTAGCCTTGTTGACATGTACGTCAAATGTGGGAGAATGGATGATGCATGGAGAGTGTTCAACAGGACGCCCACCAGTGATGCCATCTCTTGGAATGTTTTGATATTGGGATATGTGAAATGTGGGCAGGGTGACAAGGCATTAGAATTATTTCAACAAATGCAATGGGAAGGCGTGGAGCCAAACTCTCTCACTTTTGTTGGGGTATTGAATGCATGTGCCAGTGCATTTGCATTGCAAGAGGGTAGACGCACTCATGAACAGATTATTCAAAGGGGTTTTGAGTCAGATGTCTTCGTGGGTAGTAGCCTTGTTGATATGTATGCAAAATGTGGGAGCATGGAGGATGCGACAAGAGTGTTTAGCAAGATGCCTTTCCGTAATGTGGTCTCTTGGAATGTTATGATATCAGGACTTGTAAAATGTGGGCAAGGTCATAAGGCATTGGAACTGTTTCAACAAATGCAACAGGAAGGTGTGGAGCCAAGCTCTGTAACTTTTGTCGGGGTCCTGAATGCGTGTGCCAGTGTAGTGGCACTTGAAAAGGGCAGGCATGTTCATCAGCAGATTGTTAAAAGTGGTTGTGAGTCAAATATCTTTGTTGGGAGTAGCCTGGTTGACATGTATGCAAAATGTGGGAGCATGGAGGAGGCTTGCAAAGTGTTCAACAAGATGCCCTTGCGAAATGTGGTTTCTTGGAATGCAATCCTTGGAGGATTTGCCATGCATGGGCATGGTAAGGAAGCTCTTGAACATTTCAAACAGATGCGTGCAGAAGGTGTAAGGCCAGATAATACAACATTTGTGTGTCTACTATCAGCTTGCAGCCATGCAGGTCTTGTGGATGAAGGTTTACGCTGTTTTGAGTCCATGAGCACAGACTGCATGATTTCAGCAAGATTGGAACACTATACATGCATGGTTGATCTTCTTGGCCATGCTGGTCGCCTGCATGAGGCAGAGGCTATAATCAAGACAATGCCCTATAAACCAGATGCTACTGTGTGGAAGGCATTGCTTGATGCTTGCAGAGTTCATGGTAACATGGAGATGGGAGAACGCATTGCAAAGCAAGTTCTCAAAGTGGACCCTGGAAATGCAACGAGCTATGTGCTGTTGTCAAACATATATGCTGCTGTTGGCAAATGGAATCTCAGTGCAATTCTTCAACAACAGCGATTGGAAAGGGGTGCGAAGAAACAGCCAGGTTGCTCATGGATTGAAGTGAATAACAAAGTGCATATGTTTGTATTGAATGATCAAGACCATCCTAACATGATTGATGTCCACACAGAACTTAAGAGATTGTCAAAACAAATGCATGAAGCAGGGTATGTACCAGATACAAGTTTTGGGCTGCATGATATGGAGGAAGAAGAAAAGGCATCTCATTTGTGTCACCATAGTGAGAAACTGGCTATAGCATTTGGGCTGATCAGCACACCTCCTGGTACACCACTTCGCATTTTCAAAAATTTTCATATTTGTGGTGACTGCCACACTTCTACAAAGTTCATTGCCAAAATGCTCAATAGAACTATCATAGTCAGGGATGCCAAACGCTTTCATCACTTCAAGGATGGTGTTTGTTCTTGCATGGATTATTGGTGATGTGAGTAGTCTTCTCAGTGTTTAGATTAACTCCATTTGGATAGCCATGTGTAGTTGTGTTAGGATAGTGCTCATATTTTTCCAAGATTCAAGCTGTGCCTGCGGTTAAGATCTTGCTTGAAGTGTGTGGCATACAAGGAAAGTTTCCAACATGTTACTAAAACATTTTGTGAGCCTTGTGGGTATGGTAAATGCTGTGCAACAGAGTTTCAGAAAATGTAGTGAATGGATTCAGTGTTGAACAGGGCCATGGTGGAGATGCCTTGGCCCAAACTCGGTAATCAAGAGCTTGGTGGAATGCTCCTTTTGTGTCTTGATCAGACACCTTTGAAGTTTGGTTCATTATAACAAAGAATCACAGACAAAAGGAAAAGGAAGAATGTTGAGATGAAAGTAAGAAAATCATTGGAGCATAGATGAACAACACCATGAAATTCCACACATCTGCAACTCCTCACAAATAGCCATACCAAAGTTAATTCTTATCTTTCATAAAGTAACTTTTAGGAAGAATGGACACTGCCATCAGTACTCATCACAAGATTTTTGTGATTTCAAAGCCTGTCCGTAAATCTATCATTCTCTGTGGATAACACCCATGCTGGGTATTGGCAAAACTGCAGTACACTAGTTTAAGCTTTTTTTATAAACCTAGATGTACAATGTAATATGCTTGTGTTCTGATTTCAGAGACCACTGATGTTGGCAAGTGCTGTTAAGACACCAATACGACTGAAATTTGTGTGGACATCTTCAATGCTTTTTAGTTTGGCTCGTTCTGAAACATTTTCTACACTTATGCAATTCTTTTAACATTCTTTGTAGTTGGTATCTGATCTAAACAAGATGGCCGAGCTGCATTATAAAAGTAATGTGCCATAATTTGCAATAGTTCCTCTGAACTCCTGAACCCTGCACACAGAACCACAAGATCACTAATCACTGTCAACGACTACCCACTCAAAGCAAGGTTTCAGGTTTATTGCTCATCTTTGATCAAGCATTCTTAGCCATACAACATATACAAAGACTCCTCCAAAAGTCCTCCAAAGGACTTTTGGAGGACTCCTCCACTGATACATGAGCAGAATATCACATGTGCATGGAAGCAGATTTTACCTTCAAGACGTTGGAAGCCCTTGCCATTCTTAACAAGAAGGAGAGCAGGGCATTCATCAATGTGAATCTCAAGGGCAGAAGACAAGTCTATCTCCAGTCCCACGTCCAGCTTCACCGCCTGTTCCACACAAACACACAACTTGCTTTACCACATCTTTTCATAACCAAACCTCCTGAATTTTTTTGTTACACTTGTTTATGCAGATTCTTCATGTGATATGTGGAGAGGACTTGACAAACAAGATGAGGGAGGTCGATATAATCTTATACCCGAAGAGGGGCTTTCCGGGACTCCCAAATAGTCTCAACTGCTTTCTCCAGCTCCTTCAGCATGTTCCAACCATCTGGCCCTCTGTGCACCAAACACATTTCTCCTTGTATCAGATGTAACTCCTGCATCCTTGAGATTGTCAAACAGTGAGCAACATTGCTCTTTTGCTTTCTTTGACAAAAAGAGTCATGTACAAAGTCCTCAGAAATAAATTACACTAATAAGTTACAATGTGGTCAATGGAGAACCTGGGACCATATCTGGTGAAGAGGTAAACCACGAGCAGACTGGGATCTGCAAAAACTGTAGCTTCCCAATCATTGGTGGTGATTTCCTTGATCACCCAGTTGTCAGCTTCTGTTTCCCAATTAAGTGCAAGCTCATCATCATCATCATCATCATCCTCATCATTGGATTTCTTCTTGTCTGGCCTGATCTCCATATCTTCAAAAAACTGAGAAGTCCGGAAGCCCCACCCATCCTCACCCTCAGCAGGCCATGTTGGATCATCCTCCTCTACCCACAATGGCTGGCCATCATCATCATCGTCGTCGTCATCATCATCATCCCCTTCACCTTGCTTACTGTCTTCCTTTCCTGCCACACACATTGCAACTCTAAGCATACACATTCATGTTTCAAGAGACGATCTCAGATCATGGAAGCATGAATTGGTCTAAGAAGATTGCTAGACTGCAACAGACATTGATTAGCAAGCACCATGATGTTCTACTGGAAAGAAATGTGATTACAAAGTTCAATATCTCATGAAGCAGATGAGGGCAGAAGTGACTTCAACTTGTGTGCCCTCTCTGCTTTCTTCAACCCGCCATCGATCTTGATTGTCCAGTTTCTGCCTAATAGAAATTTCTCCATCTCTGCATCATCTTCTGATAATCCCTGAGCATTCTTCTTCTCCTCCTCCAGCATGCTACTCTGCATGGTACTGATCCCCTCTTCAGATTCTCCTTTTGATGTCACTTCTTGAGCTTTGTTGCTTGCAGTTGGCTGCTCTTCCAAGACATCTTGCACTTTCTTAGGTCGACCTCGCTTCCTCTTAGGGTGCACCACAATCACAGCATTATTGTCAATTGCTGCTGGTGAAGAACTCACCACCTCAGAATCAGCTTGTCTTTCTCCCATTTCCTCTGCTAGTTGAATGGACTTTTGCGTGGTGCTCTTACCAACTGCCATGACCATCTGCTGCTGCTGCCTTCTTCTATTTCCAGCAGGCACATTGTCCCATTTCAGAACTGCTCCTGCTTGTATTCTCTAGAAAACCATGGCAAAAACCAGCAAGCACACAGTGTCAGCAAACTATAGAATGCATTCCTCATACCAGCATTCAACCAAATGCATGATGCATCTAATCTTTGCAGATTTTGGTTTCGACAATGTAACGACGAGACCCCAGGAGAATGGAGAAATCTCAAAACTCATACCAAGGAGAAGAAGAGGTGGATGGATGCCTTCTGTGCGACGACGCGCAGGGTGCAGATAACTGCTGCAGTAGCACGCATGGCTGGGTGAAACCGAGAAGCGTAGACGCGAGGAGCTGAGTAACGGCAACACTAGTGTGTCCATTTCTCTCGCGCCTCTGCCACGACAACGATAATAACAACACAACCGTGCTCTTAAACCCTAAACCCTCTATATCTTGCAGTCGCAACTGAATGCAGCAACAACAAAAAGCAAAGCAAAACAGCAGTCGAAACCGAAGAGGATGACGCCGAAAAACCTTGAACCCTAAGGAATGTAAGCGCACAAGGTTCGGGATCACAGCAGACTGCAATTTTGGGCTCTAGTGTTCTCTGTTTTTCCCGCAGAAGTTGTTGCTTCTGTGTCTTCTAGCTTGACAATGAACCTGAGCACCCGTTTATGTCACGAAATCTCAGAAACTGAAGCAAGAAGGTTTTCTGAGAGAGAGACAAACAGAAACGAGTGAGAGATTCTCTTGATGTCATCCTTGTGCATGGAGGGTTTAGGGTTTAATGGGCTTGCAATACTTCCTTTCTCTGTCAGTTGGAAACTTCAGTTGGAGACTTTGAGTTTTGCATGAATCTTGTACTCTTTGATAATTCAGGTCACAAAAGAAATGCTATGGCCATCTCCATTGTCCAAGCCCTGCATTAAGAGAGAAAAAAACAGAGATTTGGATCTTCTTCCATGATCTTTCAGGCAAAAGTTTGTGGGGATTTTGCATGGTCTTCTTGGTTGTGAATTTTCACACTGGATGGTCTTCAAGGAGCCTTAACCCCTAATAAAGTTGTACTTCATTGCTGCAGATTGGATCAGGGCAGAAGAAGACGAAGAAGCAATTGACAAAAGCCAGAGTTTGGGTCTCCAGTTCAATGCAGCAGGCATGCCCTTAAGATGACACTGCAGAGTTTAACGGGTTAGGTGAGTGTCCCTTTCTTTGACATTGTTTGCAATTCAGAGAACACATTTCAGAGCACTTTCTGTCTTGAGACCTCAAGCGAGCTTCTGAGTCTGAATCTGTTTAAGAGATGATTCAAGAATCTGCAATCCAGTGGGTTCCATGGTTGGTTGTAGAGCTATGGTTTTCTCTCTTGCAACCAGAGAGCAATGTGTACAATGTGTGCAATTGCAGCTATGATTTTCTCTCTTGCAACCAGAGAGCAATGTGGGGCAATGTGTGCAAAAGGTGCTCAATACCGTGACCAAGCAGGTATGTTCAATGCTCCCAATACTTTTTCTGTGCCAATTACTGGTCCAAACCAAATTGTCTTCAAATTCCAAGTTCCTCAGATTGCTCAACACTTGTGCAGACCTGTATAAGCTAATTTGCAAGTAAGGATGACATATACAGTAGACATATCCAGAATCCATCAATCTGCATGAAATGATAGCAAAATGTATAACTTGTCTTTTTATAAAATCCATGAAAAATTTACAAAGGAAGTAATTAGACAGGATTGATGTAAAAGTAGTACACACATGAGATTCTTGAGTGCCATGGCAACAAACAATATATGGTGACATCCAAAAATCAGATATAATGTCACAATTACTCCATGTTAATCTCAATTCTTCCACCTGACTACGCAAAAGCATTCCTATAATTGTTGTAAACGATTCCATGATTTCAGGTAGGTGTGCAAAAGGAAGGAAGGTCAAGTGGAAGTACTTAACTGAAATCATTGAGGGGCTCCAAAGAAGATTCTTCTCTTGAGTGAAGAACTGTGCTTATAGCTCCCCGGCCTTTCCAACCTCACTGGGATGTGATAAAGTGCATAAGATACATGACATAAGGTACTACAGCAACCTGGCCAGGATCTTTTGTGCATCAAAAGTTAAAATATACAATTGCATATTGTGACTTTTAAGCGACCTAAATTGAAGTTTAAGAGAATGCTGGTTTAAGAAGTGGTGGGTGGGTATGTTGGATAATGTGCTAAATATTGTAAATTGTTAAAATTAGTTTGCAAAGGACCAGGTGATCACCCAGTTATAATTTGGGCATTTGTTCTTTGTTAATTGGATTTCAATGGACAAGGTGGCCACCTGATCCTAATTGAAACATATGGTCTAAACTAATGCTGTCAGAATGGATCAGGTTGCCACCCAGTTCATGTAAGCCGCATTTGGTAATTATAACTAAAAGCGAGTCATAAATCAAATCATATATTTGCAAATTCCTTATATTGAATCCTCTCACTTACAACCTAGATATTACCCACGTGACTAAGTTAAAATAACCTAATTTTTAAAAATATAGGTAGCCTAGATTAGGAAGCCTAACCTAAGTTGCTTGGACAAGGTTCATTTAACCTCGTTTGATTTAACTTTGATCATGTGGCATCACATGATGGGGTTTTAAAAAATAATTTCTTAATTCTAAATTGAAAATGGCAACTCATAAAACTATGGTTGATAAATTTTTTGAATGTATCCTCAGATGCCATGTGGGAGCAAGAAATTAATCAAAGAAATCATATTTATGTTTTTAAAATGAAAATTTAACTGTTGAATATGTTTTTCATAACTATGATAAATATGACTATAGTAATGAAGGATGTAATCATTAATAGTAGTTACATTAAAACCATCAATATGATCTCCTTGACAAATACAATGTGATTATGGATTACAAAATCATGTAGTCATGTGTAGTCACAAATGTCATAAATGATTACAAATGTAATTGTTTGGGTGAAAGCACATTATGGTGATCCCCTTTAGGCCACATTATACTACTTTTTATGGATGTGCATGTTTGAGTGCATCCCATCTCAAACTTTTGAATTTCACAATATATTTTACATATTATGTTAAAATATAACCTATGAAATATATTATTAAAAAAAATTCATTTCATTTTATAACGTGGAAAATTAAAGTATATTTGTGGAAACAAATGTAGTGTATCTATAACTAGTAAAAATTCTATCATTCACAATCATTCCTTGTGTGATTATGTGCGAGTAAATGTTGCGTATAACTATGAATGGTTGCTTATGCGATTATTTTTCAAATTTGGATGCATTTTGGTCTTCCCTTCAATTAGTTCCGATTATGACCTATTTCATCTTTCCAGCAGGTTGATTTTTCATGATGTCTTTGTATTTTTTTAAATATCATATATACGTTTAATTGCACATGTAACCAAAATAATCACATTATAATTGCATAAAATATGATGTTACTTAGTAGCTACACATATAAATTTTTTAATAGTACATACATATTTATATGTATACATCTACCTACTTAATTATTAGGTATATATACCCTATGTACCTAACTATTATGTACATATTTACGTATTTAATTATTATGTACCTACCTATTTACTTACCTACGTACTATGTATATATACACCTTACATACCTACTAACTTAATTACTAAATACCTACATACATATACCTTTATATGTATATACCCACTTGTTACCTAATAGGTTATTTAATTGTAAATGATTATTTAAAAGCTATTTAAATAAGTACCTAGTAAAAACTTATGCTACCTTAAGTAGGCTAGGTAATAATATGTGCTAAAAAATAGTTGCAACTAAAATTTTATCCCATACTATTTATCTTTCCTTTCAAATTTATAAATTATATAAATAGGTTAGTTTAATGTAGCAAACACATTCAATTTTTTCAATTGCCATATGGGAGGAGTTAATCACATAGGTTCCACCCAAAAGGTTAAATTTAAAATAAAATAAGATTTTGTTATAAAAGTTTTAAACCTAAACCTAAATACCTACCTATTTAGGCTAAACCTATGGCTAGGTGACCTAGGTTTAACGTATATTCCACATGGCCTATTGTAAATAGCCTAGCCCAAGACTAAACTAGGTACCTTAAGCATTTAATTCAACTAGATGGCCTAACTTAAGCCTAGCATAGGTGTCACATGACCTATCATAAAGATAAATGCAAATTATGATGGTTCACTTTTGTGACAAAATAATGTTTTTTCCTTGGGTACCCTTTATTAAAATACATACGGTGATTAATATATCTTTAGATCTATTAATTGGGACTTGGTTTTAAACTAATAATTTAATTATGAAAAGAACTGTGCGGTTATTTATCAATAAAAAATTCATTTGTCAATAGTAATGAACTTTTGAAATCGAAAATATGGACTAATCGTCTAACTACAACAACACAAAATAAAAAAATTATATTGATTCACATTCCAAATTTGTCATTGGGACTCAATATATAATGTAATACAAGCTGATAAATTCATATGAAAAATTTGTTCTTTAAAAACATTAATCATTTAATAGTTAAAGATTTTTGAATGATTAAAATTTGACCATATTTTCATAAGTCCATATGAGTTGTAATTTTTGTTTGGTTTTCAAATTTTTTGTCTGAAAAGCATATTTTTTGAAAGTTTTAAGTGGGGCAATATTTTTATGGACTTTTTGAGTTTTCCTTTTAGAACTTCCAAATTAAAAAATGACATTAGCTATGTTAAATACAAGTTTTCACATGGATTTGGGAAGGTTTGTAAGGGATTGAACATGTATTATCCAAATATGAGAATAATAATACTTTTTAAAGTAACAACCATGTCCATTTGAATCATTTTAAAAAATCTTGTATGGACTATAAGGAGTGTAAAAATTATAAAACATGAGCCACTTGACTATGCATCTATCCATAAATGATCCAACCCTAAACTAATCCTAAATGATTAAAGGACAATTTTAAGTTGTCATGAGTGAACAAATCCAAATGATGCCACATGTCACATTCTTAGGCTACCATGTGTGAAAAATCCAAATGATGCCATGTGTCATTTTTTAAAGCTACCATGTGTGAACATATTAGTGTGCATTATAGTCACAAATGTAATGGCAAATGTAATTGCAAGAATTACATTTATAAAATTGCCATATTTGTATTCTATGAAAAAAAAATTCATTCATTACTTGCGATTAGCATTGTTGGCAACTTATCGTTTATTGTTAAGTTGATTTTTAATTGCAAATGTCACTTGTAATTAAAATTTAGTCAGAAATGATAATTACAAACAATGTTTCTACTAGTGTATGTATTCGAAAACATAAGTATACTCCAAAAATAATTTAAATGATTTTTAATTTTTATGAAAGTTGAAAGTATATTAACCCATGTCATTTCACATAATTTGACTCATGTTTGGATACCATCTGATTAATTTGAAAATTTTCATTTCAAAAAATGAATTTTTTCAACAAAGATGTAATAATGTGTGGTAAATTGAAAATAAGACAAGTAGTTACATTCACATGGAAAATGACAAACATAACTAGATGGTCCATATTTCAAATTTCATTAAAATTGATTATTTTAATGACTAATTTGAACCCTGAAATTCAATGTAGTCAAAATGAAACAGTGGACCTATTATACCAATGTATAATATAAATATATCCATGGATTGTTCAATATATATAATAAAATTGATTATTATTTTTCAAATAATATTGCATAACATTAATTTTGTAAAATTAATAATTGTAAGCCCAAAAACCAAAATTGATACCCAAAATTAAATGTACCATACTTTTGGTACACATTAGCATGATTACATTATCTACATCATAAGCTTTTACTTGATGAAATTGAGCAAAGGATATATATCTACATGCTTACAGAAATTTCACTTTTTTTGTGGCAATAACAATATTGAAGATGAGGAAAATTCAATTGTGAAAATGAATATCACTTAATCATTTAGTAATTTGACTTGATTATAACATTTTTTAATCAAATGTTGGTTACGTTTTATGAAAAAACATTGGTAATGGTATCTTCCAAAGTCATAAAACAAATCCCCTAAAAGGGAGATCTTAAAAATATATCATTCATTCGTTGATTTATTGTGTAATGATTTTTTTAAACAAAATTTCACCAAAAAACAACCCAAAAAATATGCCAACAACCTCCCAAACGAAAAATGAATAAAAAGATATTTTCACCATATTTTGCCATATCTATTTTTAAATAATGATATCATTAGTGTGGTCATTTAGACATTAACAAGTGTTGCTAAAAGAAGAAATTCAATCTTTCAAATTGCCAAATGGTGACGAACATGAAAATACATTGTTGAAAGCACAATGTTGTTAGTCGTTTTGTTGTTCCATTTTGGAATGATTGAAACCATTTGATTCACCAAATGTTCTCCATCATATAGTTGGAGATTGATGAAGCTTGTACAGCTAACAAAGAGGATGTAAACTTTTAATCACGAATGGGCAACCACTAGAGGCTAAGGCCTAGGGGCAGTGATGGCTTGTAGTTGCTTGTTCTAAAATCCAAACTTGCGAGTTGCAAATGAATAGCAACTTGTAAGCATTCAATAATGAACATTAAAGTTTGATTATTTGAAATGCATGATTCATACCTTGTAGCTTGTAATTTGTAGATTATGTGCACATTGTTGTTCATTTAAACACATTTTGGTACATGTAATGGATGATGTGAGTTTACAATTTGCAAGATTTAAAAACTAGAATTCAAAAGCTAACATTCATCCAACATTGACTATGATTTTTTTGGTGATTTTGTAAATGCCATTTTGATTAGGAATCCGAACATGTTGATTCAAGTAAGCATTGTATGTTCAAGGTTTTAGATGAATCATGGATTTGTGAATTGCTACATCTTCAAGTGCGCATGAAATGTTCAAGGCTCAAGTACATGGTCACAATGTAGATTCAAGAGTTCTTTTCATTATGTGCATATTTTTGCGATTTTGTAATGTAGAATCAATTTCATTTGGAAACCCCTTTCATCCTATCTATTTTGAATGTTTTTTTGTTTATAATGTGCAAGTCAATTGGTGTTATAAAAATATGCAAGTAACTAAAGCTTGATATGTTGATAGCTTCAGCTTGATATGTGGGCATTGGGCAATCAAATTTTGATGGTGAAGTTATAAAACATCATCAAATCATGTTGTTATAAAACATTGCCAAATGTTTTTTCAAGTGTAATATGGTTATAAATATCTTTTGTTATTATTATTGTTATTTTGTATTAAACTTGTCTTTGATCAAAATTTCAAGTTAATTTAATGTGCCATGGCCCCATTGAAATTTTCATCAAACTTCAAGTGCAAGGCCTTGTTTGGTTTTAGGTGTCCTACATTGCCACAAGAACCTACTGCTCTTGAATCACTTCCCCTTGAAGTTTTGAATGACCTCCATGTAGATTTTGATCCTAATGTTGTTTCATCAAACAAAAAATGATTGTTGCGAGTATTATAGATTTGGAGCAAAAAGCTAAATTGTTTAAACCTATTATGAAAAAGTGGAAATATGAATTTGGTTGAAAATTCAAGATGTTTGGGCATTATAATTGCCATGGGTAGAATATGTCATCAATGAATATTATTTGATGAATTTTATAAGGTGCATAGTTTGTTCAAAAGTTGAAGGTATAAAAAAATTGTTGATTCATAAGTTTGATTATTTGCTGAAACATTCAAGGAGGAGGAAATCAATTTTTGTTGTAATGTTAAGGGTGAAAACTAGGGAAATTTTAGAGAATAAAAAGTGTGCACATGTAAAACACCAAATTCTATTTGTTCAAATCCCTATTAATTTATTTTTTTAGTTTGTTATTAGTCAAGGTTTGGATTCTAAGAAAAGGAAATTTGTCCAATTTACTGTCATTATGTAATCAATGTTGTCTCATGATAAACCCATGAATTTTTTTGAAAATATGTGGTCTTTTATTAAATTGTTAAAGTTTAACACTACAGGGTAAATGCAAGCTATAGTGGCTCACGTTTGAACAATTTAAAACTCCTTACAAGTCTTTAAGAATTCATTAAAAATTTTCAAATGGACATGGTTGTTACTTTTTAAAATGTCATTATTGTAATTTTTGACTAATGAATGTTCAATCATTTAAAAATCTTCACAAATCTACGTCAACATTTATATTAACAAAAACTAATGTCATTTTTCAATTTGGAAGTCCTAAAAGGACAACCCATAAAGCCCATATGAATAATGCCCAAGTAAAACTTTCAAAAAATATGTTTTTCAAATAATGTTTTTGAAAAACAAACAAAAATTGCAGCTCGTAGGGACTTTTGAAAATATTGTTGAATCATAACCATTCAAAAATCCCTGACTATTAAATGATTAAGATTTTCAAAGAAAAGATTCTTCATTTCAATTTATCATTTCATAATACATCATACATTGAATCCCAATATCAATTTTGGGATGTAAATCAATATATATTTTTTCATTTTTTGATGTTCCAATCAAACAATGAGTCCATATTTTTCGACTTTGAAAGTCCATTCATTAGAAAAAAAATTATCCATTCCAACCATATGGTTATGACTATAGATGCAACTAATGTCTAAATCAATTACTTTTACAACTACAATTGGGTTAATCTTATGTGTAATTTTAGTTGTAAATGTGTGTAGTCATATATGCGACTATTATAGTCACAAATGCAATTATAATTTGTGACTATTACATGTTTGGATGGAAAAATAAAAATAAATTACACATTTTTCATCCAATATTGTGAATAGATCCTTGGATGGATGAAAATTTAATTGTTTTTGCAACTAATCATAATTGTTTTGGCAACTAGGGCCAATACTTTTTCCATTTATAATACTTTGATGATTAAAAACATATGTGGCATCTTTGGAATTACAATATTTATTTGATGATCAACTTGTGTTTAATTATTTACTGGTATTTTTTATTGTTTATTGACATTGACAATACAAATTATTATATTCATAATCAAGCATGATATATATTTTTAATCAAATAAAAGTTTAAAATATCTAAGAAATATATCATTTATTTGATCATAAGACTTTTAGCATAATTTTAGATATATTTTATATATTATATTTATAAATATATAAAACTTAAAATTCCATCAAATTCATTAATTATCTAACATTACTAAATGTGATTTAGATTAAAATCTAGAATAAAAAAATTATACATCATGAATATTATAATTGATATTTAGAATTTTATTTTTTTTGAAATGTGATAGATATGTTTACCACTTATGTGAATTAATTAAAATTGTGATATATTATATTCACATTTTATAATTTTTTCTTTTATTAAATGAAGGATTAATATGTGGGAGATAAATTATTTATTTATTCTTAAATATTAGTCGTAAAATATTTTTCATTTATAAATCATGTGCTTGAAAAAAATTCCAGCAAATCATCAACAAAATGTAATTCAATTTAACAAAATTCAGGAAAAAAATGATTCAAATTGATGTAAAATTTTGGAAGAAAAATATATTTAATCATGAATGTCATTGAAAGTACTTTAAGAATCAACTTAAATTTTTTCCATTTGGAAAATCAATATATTGATATTGATGTTTATGTAATGTTTAAAGTCAAGTATGGGTTAAATAGAATGCATTCCACTATCTTTACACATCAAGTGGGTTGGTTTGATGGCAAAAAAATTGATATCCATCCTTGGGGTTTAAGGATCAAACTTCACAAGTTACATAGTCGTGGCCAATGATCATATGTTGACCATATGTACCTTACATAATTAGACTACCTTTCAAGTGCCTACTTAGGCCCACCTAGGCACCTAGACTAAGTGGCTTACCTAGCTACCTAAATTAAATTTTTAATCTAGTTTAGGTATTGACACATGTCAACAACTCATAGGTTGAAAATTTATGAAATTATTAATAATATGAATTACTATATTGCATCATTTATATAAATATGAATAATATAGTATTTAATATATGCGATTTATAAATGTATTAAATTTAATTATTTAAAAAATGTTGCCCAATATTTTATGTAGTTGTATTTATAGTCACAAGTGTCCACTACAACTAAAATTTTGTCTTTTGCAACTAAAATTGTAATTGTTTATTTCCAAATTTCTTTTAATGATTAGTCCTAACAAATGATTTTTTTTTCAATAAGAAACCATATGGTTCCCTTCATAATAATTTTTTTAATGTAGATCCAAATCCAAATTAATAGTTCTAAGGATATATTAATCACCATATGCATCTGAAGGAAGGGTACCTAGGAACAATTATGCATTTTGTCACAAAGTGAGCCATTCAACCATGCATTCACCCTACCCAAAGAAACATTGGTGTGATAATGTAGGTTGGGGTACGGCTAAAACTCTCCATACCATGTCAATAACTTATCAATGCAACTTATGAAGCTTGCATTGGATAAAGTTAATGTGTTTATTTTGTCTTGTGATGAAGTATTTCAATTGACAACAAGTCCTAGCTTTCAATTCATGCATATACCATTCAAAACTAAACAATGATCACAATGTTGTTATCCATAGAACATATAATGGATGGTTCTAATGTAGCTAGTTTGACTATAGGGATTATGTAAACAATTGTTGTTAATGGAGGTATTTCAAATTTGATTTCATTTCCATAAAACTAATGTCTTTTCGTGCTAATGGGGTTAATGTATTTCAAGGTTGTTACATAGGTGTTACTGTCCAACTCCAATCTCAAATTTGCTCCAATCATGACTAATGTTCATTCAAGCATGGCGCATCAAACAAATCTAGTTCTCCAAAAAAATTCTATTTTGCCCATGGTCAATCATCTTGAAAAATTCAATCATTGTACAAATATTTTTCTAGCTTTCCAAAAAAACATTTGGAACTAGTTAAGTCAAGGGAAATCATGGAAATAAAGGGCATGAAAATCTTGAACAACATTAAGACACATTAGATTTTTATGTTAAGCCCATTCAAATCATTGGATGTTACAAGAATATTGTCCATTGTTGCTAAAGATGGAACTTGACAACCTTATGATCCAAGTTGTTGCCTTCAACTTGGACCATTTAGTTAATGTTGATACACTTTTGAGCTTTACTTGCATTGTCCTTTTTTAAAGCATTGTGAATAATTAAATTAAATTTACACAAGTTGGCGATGTCTTTGTCATTGATTTGGTGTAAGCAATCAAGTTGACCAAAAACATAACTACATGAGATGTTACTTGCTCCTTCCACTATTTTCAAATTTGACTCATCTATATCTTTCCAATCTCTTGTGGAAGGTGCACACACAAGACAATTTTGATGAGATTGATTCTAGATTTGAATAATGGCATTGATCACTTGGCATTTGAGTGCCAAACAAACCACATTTAAGCATAAGCTTGGGATTTAAACATGGGGGTGAAATGTTATGTGACTAAGGATATTTTTAAAACAATTGTGGCAAGTGTCAAGCTCCAATGTTTAAAGGTGGCTTCAAAATTAATGGTTGAACTACATACATGTTTTTCACAACATGAGTTGCATGAGGCATTAATTATCGTGTGACTTCACTATTGGTTTTTTGAAAGATGTGATGAATCATTCAACACCCATCTAAATGTTTTGAAGGCTTTTTTTTGTACCCTTGGAAAAGACAAAAAGGTTGCTAAACATGTGGTTCCCAGGGTTTTATGTTTATCCACCCTAGATGTGCAAAAAACCCATGTTCAAAATTACAATGAAAAGTAATGCCAAAACTACCTTGGGCTTTTTTAATATTAGTAAACCCCTTACCAAAATGTGGCCTCAATCATTTCTAATTTTGCCATCCTATTTTGCAACATCTCAAAGTATGTAAAATTGGTGGAAATTGCCATGATTCAAGTGTTGGGTTTAGTGGAAGATGAATAGGTATTTAGTTTAAACTTGAATTTCATCAAAATTAAGATTTGTAATTGATCAATGATTGATAACGTGGCCTTTGTGTGTTAGCCTCACAATGTGATTTGATGAAGACTTGAAACTTGTTAACAATGTGCCATGTAGCCAAGTTTTTATTGTTGGTTAACTATTTTTCCCCAATTTTGAATGCAACAATCAACCCTAGATAATGATCCCCATTACTTTCTATTCCCACCTTAACATGTCACCAATGATATTCATAAAGATGAAATTTCTTTCACCAAATTTGCACTTGCAAAAAAGATGGTGAAATAATTTTCCTTCACATTTTTGGCATATTTGCAAAATGTGTAATTTACATTTAAAATGGATAGTTCATTTGAGTCAAATCATAATCAAACAAGCCAATGAGCAAAGAATGACAAAGGACTTGAAGATCACACATTGATTTTTTGTGGTCATTTTGATTTTTTCATAGAAATGAATTTTTGAATAAAATTTTCACTATATGTTATTCAAAATACTTATACTTTTTGCAATATACCACATGTTTTATGTTACTATTTGTTGAATACTTATGAATTTGTTTTTAAATGTGCAAATTTTACTAAAATCTTTTGCATTTTGTTTTGGAAAATGATCATAATTTCAAATCATACCAAAATATGTTAATTATTTTAAGCTTTAATTTCTTATATCATAATTTACATTGTTTTTGTATATCATGTACATTACACCCCATTTACATGTGGTAAATGACTTTTGAAATTTTAAGAGAATTGAACATAGTTTGAGTTTTTAAATTTTTCACAAATTGTGAGTTTTTATAGTGTGCGTAGTAGGTTACTATCATTTCAATTTTTTCCCATCAAAGATTTTCTATTAAAAAAATCCTTATTTTCCTTTGCGAAGTAAATTGCTTCTAAAAGAGTTGTTGTTCAAGTTCAAAAGTCCTTTACTAAAACCAACACTCAAAATTAAATTAATTGGATTTTAAACTTGAATTCTTCAACATTCATATTAATCATTTATCATAACTTCCCATTAATAACATGGCATTAAAGTGGCACCACATAAATATATGTAACAAAGTTAAGAATTTTGGCAGTCATTTGATTAAAACGCACCCATTTTTTTCAAATGTCATTTTTCCTTATCAAATGTGAACTTGTCTTTTTTAATATTGGAGATGATATTACCATTGATGATTAAAAGAATAAAAAAATTTGAAATTGATGAAATTCATTTGGTTGAAATGTGTTTTTGACCTTAAAAGTCATAAATGTTGAGTATGTGGCTTCAACAAAAAAAAATAAATTTTATTGTTGGGAAAAATACCAATGCATAATATACATGATATAGGATAAAAAGTAATCATAATACATAATTTATATCTAACACATAGTGACAAATTGATAGGTAGGAAAAATTATAAATCAACACATGAATTACTATCACATGTGCAATCCTTGAAAATTGATTTTTATCTTGGTGCCCTTGGCTCTTTTGATTTTGTTGACACCTTTTTCCCCTATGCTTTTGATTAAATTTTTTGGTGGACCACCTTTTATATATCACTAAAAATGTGATTAGTAAAAAACCCATGTGAAAATAATAATATTAAAATATGAAATGAACTTGATAAAAAAAATGATGAAAACTATGGCATTTAAGAAAAATTAAAATAAAAAATTTCACATATTGATAAAGCTTCAATGCATTTTATTCTTACATTCCTCATTTGATGGTGATTTAATTTTTTAATTTTTTTGACATTACTATGACATACTTTTTGCGTCCACATTTTTCATTTTATTTGTATGACAAAAAGAGTGTCATCATCTCAAAAGTCCATCGGAGTTCATTGTTTTTTTAGAATTCATCTATATTTAAAAATATGGCTTTTATTGAATTTTATTGCAACATGGATAATTAAAATTTTGATAATGTTAATATTGAGTATGGCTTTACATTTTAAGTTCATTTACAATCTAGAAAAGTTATGATTGCAATAGTCCAATTAATCTCCTAAAGTATGTTTTCACCCCATTGCAAATTCCAAGCATATGAGATAATATTTAAATTATGAAAATGACTGAATTGAAAATCAAATTAGAGCGACTCGCTGAATTCAATAGATATTTTAAAAGCTTTAAGTGGGAGGCTAATGACATGCCCAAGAGGCAGAATTCATGCAATTTCAAACAATTTCAAAAGTATTCAGTTTTAAAAACTAAAATTTGAAAAAAATTAGCATTATGAATAGCCCTAAAAAATAGGAGCAAGTAGCATAACTAAAGACTTTTAACTCGAAACAAAGGCAAAAGAACGGAAGATTATTATAAACTATGAACATAATTGCACAATAAAATAAAGCCAAATGCAAGTTGAATAGAATGAAACTTAAATTTCATCAAAGTGCTATGGTATTGGAATCATAACTTGATCCTATTTGGTCAAGTGGTTCTTGATGCACATTAGATGAAACTAAACATGAAGAATCATTGAATCCATTTTGACCAATGCACATATTGAGAATGAAGATGTAATGGAGCCTTTTTGACATATGATATATCAATTATTTTTGCATTCAAATTACTTAACTATGTCACATGGGTTCATTGTCTCTCATGTTTATATTTCAACTCACAATGAAAAGCGACTCACTGTGAGTTGCTTGTTATACTACATAGATTTTGAAGAATCAAGAATACCAAGTTTTCAAAAAATTATCCAACAAACATGTCATATGCCCCCACTATATATCCCTCTACACTAGCTACAAACCATTTATTGAACCAAAAAAGAGAAAGAAAGAAGAGCTTATGAAGATGGCCAATCTTATTTCACTTGTAATTGAACCCAAAAATTATCAGGTATAAGCCCTTACAGTTCATTCTGGGTATCATATCATTCCAACTAGAAATGGTGTCCTTTAGTAAAATTCAAGTTGGTTAATTCATGGTGAGCAACTTTGACACTGAACCTGGTTCTAGGTGTGACTATAGTGAAATATATATATATATATATATATATATATATATATATTTTGGAAGGTGTCAAAAGCCATCTTGTGAATTATTTTGTTCCAAGTTCCAACTATCATTAGATACTATATATAGTTTTACCAACTAATACCTAAACTTTTCTAAGATAGTGAACTTTTAGTGCGACAACAAAGTTCATGACATACAACCACCAATTGTTCCCAAGACATGGATGATGGCACCCAAAACCTTGGGAAGTACTTTTTCATTTGACTTTAAAGTTGTAGGGAAAAAGGTCACCAAAAAGTCCAAATCATTTCATATTCCACTTCAACCCTAAACTAAGTATTTGGGATGAGGGTTTTTTTTTATTGAAAACTATAACATATTAAAATAAAAGTGTACACTCTATTTGCCAATTTGCAAAAATGGTCTTAATCTTAATTATTTTGCTATTCTTTTTGGCTTCACAAATTCAAGGCAATCGTTTCTCTTTTTTTATTAATATTGCATTAAAAAGACCACACCCAGACACCCCACAAAACCACTTTCACATTGAGAGAGAAGAAAGTGCTTTAGTTGGCATTTTGTAAATAATGGTTTCTGAATCAAAAGGCTATTGGCCCTAGTCATGGGGGTGGGCTCTATTCAAGTTGTTGAAATGAAATTTATGCTACCTAAAGACAATTGTGAAGGGGGGTTGACTAATGGGAGAAGGAAAGAGGGGAATGAGTTTTCTCTATTTTGTGATACTTGTTTTTAGAAAAGTTGGAAAAAAGTGTTTCCCAATGTTAAATGTATTTTTTTGGGTTTTTTTTTTTTTGGTTTTTTGCATTCTTTCACAATTAAGAAATTGAAAAAAGCACTGATTCAATCTACTCTAGGGGGTGCACCAAGAGTGCAAAGTTTCTTTTCATGGTGAACTTTTGCTAGTTGTCACATTTAAAAAATAGACCTAAATTGTAAAAGTGAAAATTGTATTTTTTTTCCCCAAATGAGTAAAAAGCCCAAGTGCAAGTATCAAGTTCCAAACTTTCAGTAGGTAACCAAGAATACAGTAGGATGTGTAATTTAATTTTTCTTCTTTCATATCTCCTTTATAGTTTACAATCAAATTTGGTGAAATCTAACTATAAATGATGGTAAATACGTTAGCCACATCACAAAAATGAAAAAAAAACGAATAAGCATCAAATAACTCTATCATGCTGAGTTTTTCTTTAACTTTTTGTGGTGAATTTCTGCATCTTGCAGATAATTTTTTAAAAAACAGAAATAATTTTTACCAAAATTTGTGTGGTCCTTTTACAAAAGTTCACCAAATAAATGAGAGAAAATTTTGTTTTTGAAAAAATAAAACCACATTAGGCCTACTTGAAAAGTCTAGGACCACTAAATTATAGTTGTCTTGAGAAAACTTTCAACAATTTTTTCAAAACTGTTCTCAATAAATCTTAAATCTACCTTGGGATGCTTGTCACTTACTCTTTCAGAAAATTGAAGAAAAAACCACTGATCAAGCTTTTTTGTGAAGATAGGATCAGTCTTTTTGTCCAAAAAGCAAACAAAGACTGATCTCGTCTTCTTTTTTAAATTTGTGATGTAGCTGAAGCAGCCATCATCCAGAAGATGATACATATAGATTTGGTTACATACTAGATATGAAAGTAGAAAAAAACCATAATCCTTCTACATCCTTGGCTACTACCTATTGTAACTTCTAATGAAAAATCTGAAGATTTAGGTTTTTTTGTGTTTTGGAATCAGGCAAATTTGGGTCTTTTTTTCCATGAAAAATCCTTTGTACAGGTTGAAATCATAGGTTTTGCCAAAGAAAAACACTGGGTGACACAGTTTTCTGAGAAGGGTATATGCTGTCACAAGTTCTTTTTTTTGAAAGGAGCAAATTGTCAAATTGAGACCAAAAACCGCTGTTTTGTGGGAGGGTGTCATCACATTCCTGTCTACTCACTATATATTTAAGAGTTCTCTGGAAAAGACTTGCCAGTTAAATGCAATTCTGCCCAAGGATGCTCCATCAGGAAGAAATTGAGAAGAAAAAAGCTGTACAGTATATGAAAGATTAGAAACATTTTGTCATCATCCCCAGTCGGGCTTCTGTGCCAAGAAAACATGCATTCCCATGTTTGGCAATCCAAGATGATTTCCCCCAAGCCAAGGCCCCATGAATTATGAGTTCAATTTAGACTTACAGTTATGATCATCCTTGTTACATACTACATAGTTAGTTCATTTTCCCCCTTCATGGGGCCAAATTAGGGCCCAGGAGGAGACTGGTACCTGTTGACTTCTTCACAAATGATCCTGTATGAGAGTCAGATAAGATCTCCTTTTAGTAGTAATTGCCTGAGAAACATACAAACCCAACTTCCTAGAAATCACAAATTGCAAAGTCCCAGCTTAAATTAAAGATAAGAACTCTCCAACGAAACATTGTCAGCAGCAGCCAGAAACAGCTCAACACTAATTTGCACCTTTCCAACTAATTTACAATTCCTAGCAATCAGGAATAAATAGCTTTGCATCAGCACGTCTTTTCTGTTCCAATTATAGACTCCAGGTGTGCACAATCTAGACGCAAATGGCTGGCATGTCGAACTGTCGCAAAGTTGCTTCCTGGTATATGACTGACTGCTGCCAGCCTAGATCAACATAAGACAAGACTTGTTAGACTTATCAATTGATCTAGTCATGATAAGATTTAATAAAACATTGAGTCTACTAACAGATCAAATTATTAACCAAACTAGACATTTGCAGCAAACCATTCTTGAGACCATTCAATTCTAGACGTAATCAAATTATAAACCAAACTTCTGCAGCAAACCAAATTTGATCCAATTCTAAACCGAATTAGCTAACTACAAACAATACAGCAGCATAAAATCGATGCATTTTTTTTTAGTGTACCTGGAAAGTGCATTACCTTGCATAAAAAGCTGGCAGGCTGTACTAAAACATAATTGCTTGTGGAGGTGGGCAGTAAAGCTTTTGTAAAGTGTAATTGCCCACCGTACTCATGATACCTAGTGGGTATCTGATGGGTATCAGGAGAAACTTTTTCCAAAAAAAAAATGGTGTTCAATTTTTATCCCATGTAGTGTAAACTGGGCCATCACCAAACACTTTGGCCGATCTTTCTCAATTCTTCTCTGTTTTGAGTGATTTAAAATGTTATAGGAGCTCCTTCTCAAGCTTTATGAATCATCTTTGCAATGCAAAGCCAAAGGAGCAGCCAGAAAAGAGCAGTAAAAAAAAAATGTTATTTCAAATTGCAAAATGCATGTTTTTTCATTTTGGCACTTATTACTTCATCAGTGCATAACTTTCTCATTTTTTTTGTGTTCAAATTGAGTGATTTAAATTGCTCTGAAATCACCATCTTAAGCTCTACATATCATCTTGTAACTCTAAAAGCAACAAAGTAATATTTAAGGATTTTTTGAGGGGTTCAGAAATAGGCTATGAGCTCTTTGATTGAGAATTTTCTCTAAAGATGTCCCTCCATATTTTGAGAGGCCATAACTTTTTCACCTCTAATCCATTTTCATCAATGTTTAGTGCAATAAATGGGCAAAGAGGAGGGCTCCATCTACTCTTTGGACAGCATAAACAATGGGGCCCTCCTGCCCAAACAACAAGAAACCCTACCTCAAGTGTACTACGACCGGCCTCTCTATCCTAACACCCTCAGCATCAGGCATCCCCAGAATTGAGCTCTCCTCACATGGGCACTATCCTACTCTAAAAGCACCCTTTCAGTTAATGCAGAATACACATCCTGGGTTACACAGCAGATGGAAATATGCAGTAGGCAGGAGGAGGTTGAATTCCTTGTCCAGCTATTACTTAACTGTGTATCTATGGCTCTCCTATTAAGATAACACAAAATTTGCTGTCTAATACAATACAATGTGCATTTTCAACAAGTTGACATTTTCCAACCATGCTAACAATGCAGCAACCGCAATCATCCCCGGTAGACTTGATGATAGCCCAGAAACAGCACATCCTTTTTGTCAAAAGCATAAGAACAACTTTTTAGCTTTTTACTAGACAGCTTATTCCAGGTTGGATGCAATTACGTACTGGCCCAACCAGATCCCCATCGCCTTGTACAGCTTTCGCTTTTCTTTTTCCTTTCTTTTTGCATCCAGTGGCTGCAGCAAGAAGAATACAAAACAGCAAATGTCACTCTGACGAGAGAAATGCTGACGACACAGGGCCTATTATTGCATTGGGTTGTGCTATGGGTATTCTGTAAGGAAACCTATTTCTGGACCTGGCATTGAGTGTAGGTCTTGAACAATCTCCGAAGATGAGGTCTTTTGAAATAGAAACAAAATTCTGCACTCTCATAGTCAAAAACACAGAATTAATGGTGCTACTATTTATTAGATTGTGTGTTTACTAGTGAGAAAGGAATTTAACCTATTGATGGAAATTCTTTAAGGCAGTTCCAACCTTCGAAAATATGGTCCTCCTACAATTAGTTCAGGGTCTTTGAGTCCAAATTTAACATTTCCTGAGTTAAATATTGACACTAAAAGGCCTCACTAAAGAACCTTAAGGTGCCAGTGTAGGTGCTAGTGCGTTAACCCTGCAAAACTTTATTTATAAACACACCACAGATTCAGAAAATATACAATGGAAAAAATAAAATGAAAAGGATTAATTTACAGGGCATGAAGCTCACACAAACTGGATGTCAAAATCTCTTCATTTCAACAACTGATTGTCTGTATGAGGTCGGTGGTGATAATGGAGGGTGTGTTGTGAAAGGGTGAAAGTCAAAAACTAGCAAGGCCTACCATTCCTGCCTGACTTAAGACGGAGGATGCTTGCATCCATTACAATTTAATTGAAATTCTTGAAATTCCTTGATGAAGGAAAGTAACCAAGATAAAAAAAGAGGAGGTGCTAGGTCAATTATGTTTGCACTCTAGATAATGAGGAGACAACCCAATTATCAAAGTTTAGTGAGTTTGAAATTCTTGTGAAGGACATATCTCAGAATTTGCAATAGAATAAAGGAGTTCCTTAAAGTCAAAATATGAGCTAGGACTAGAACGTCTAGAGGTTTTGCTCAAAATCAATAATTGTATAGCATGGACATGAACTTGCAACCAAAGATTTGTATTACCAAGAACCTCACTAAAGGTTTGTAACAACAAAATCATTCATAATAATTGAAAGTAATAGTATTATTGTTTGGGGTAATAGTATCAATGAAAATGGAGAATAATATAATGAGCCTCATGGGCCTTACAAGGAGAATCTTTTGGCTAGGGCGATAAGGGTTGATTATGAATAATTTAGTTAACTATTTTGGGTTTGTAATAATGGAAGGTCAAGTATGTAAACTTGACCAAATCCTAGATTCCAAATAATGTAAAACCTTTCCATAGAAAGATAAAAAATTATAAGTGGCACTTGATAATTGATTTGATACATGGGGAATAGATGTAAATGAATGTGGTTGATTATTCATCCACTTCTTTCCTTCAAGTGTATAAGGGATAGAAATTGAAGCTTTTGGCTCATAATTTGCATTCAATAATTTCATGTTGTTAATTGGATCAAAATTTTTAAATTATCATATGTGAATAGGAAGCCTTGAAGAAATAAAATGTGAGGATTATTGTGATTATTGTGAAAATTTTATAGTCTTTTGGTGAGTGATCTTCATAAAAGAAAATCTTTAGGTGCATGTGATGAACTTTCTTGGGGTGTAGTTCTCACATAAAGATTCAACTTTAAGCACGTGGGTGATCCCATCCCAAATGAATGTAAAGTCTCATGTTGGAAATCATGTGAATGATGAATATTGCAAATGTTGTTTTGAAGTATGTTTGATAATCTACATGTGTGTTAGAAGGGATTAATCAAAAATTAATCTTCATAATTCTAGACCCCTCCTAGGCTACATGTCCCTAGAATGTTGATTAGGCATTATGGTTGGTTCCCCAAAGATATTAATAAGTAAATTATTGTCCCCTTAGCACCTCACCATGACTTAAGTTATGGGCTTCATTTCTTTCCATACCCCCAATTGAGTCATGATGTTTGGGTAAATACTCTGGTTAATATTTACCCAAAAATATGTTGGTTGGGTGGGTATTAGATGTTTATCATTAATGAATGAAAACATTCACCATGGGATCAAAGGAAATTCAAAGTGTGACCCAAGGTATCTACTAATGGTGGCAAATTCAAGGCATTAAGTAGGCTATTCATATTATTTTGGGAAAAAAATTATTGAAAAAAAACCAAAGTTGCAATTCATGTGAACTTATGAAAATATGGTCCAATTTCAACCATTCAGTGTTCATAATTGTCAAGTGACTACAATGTTTTAAAAGAAAAGTTTTTCATATGAATTTGTCATTTTATTTGTGATAATTTTGGAATGAAAATCAATATTGATTTTTTCATTTTGTGATGTTCCAATCAAATGACTAGTCCATATTTTTGGATTTAAAATTCCATTATTAAATTTAGTAGATGAAACTTTTATCAATAAATAATTATACAATTTTTTTGATAATAAAATTACTAATCTAAATTTAATTTTCAATAAGTAGATCAAAAGGATACATTAATTTAATCATATTCATTTGATGAAAGGGTATGCATAAAAAAAACACCATTATGACACCAAAAGTGAGCCATTCAACCAAGCATTCATCCTAAACAATGCTTCCATCTATGTTGAACAATTTCCATTGGATGCATTTGATTAAATTTAAATACACCATACAATTTTTTTGAAAGTTCCAAAAATCATTACAAAAGACTAGAAGGAAAATGACTATTATTTCTCATCATTGGTTGGCTTTTTTTCTTTTATAAAGGTCATTTTTTAAATAAAACATTATGTGAATAAACAATATAAGGTGGGATCAAGCATTCTAATAGAGCCAATGATGTCCCTTTAAGTGATTGCTTTTAATCAATAATATTCTTTAAAACTTAAATTTTTTAAAATTTTCATTATACAACTATGTTAAGATTTATATTAAAAATTAACCAAAAATAAGTAGGCATGTCAATATTAATTTTTTCATAAATAGCTTGGTTCAAATCCTTTTACACTATGTCCAAGGACATTACAATTATTTAAAAAAACAAATTGGGTATTTTTTATTAATTAAATTGGGTTCAATTTTTTTCATATGTTTCCATGATATATCATGAATGATATTATGTAGGAAAATTTCAAAATTTCAACACCAATTTAAATTGTTATTTCAAAATATGAAATATAGATAGTGGTTACACCTACTTTTGATTTCTATTAGCATGACTACATTCCAATCCCATTGGTAAAAAAAAAAGAAATTCAATTAATTTTATAATAGGATTATTTTTATTTTTATTATAAAAATCCAACTATAATTTGTATGCATTAATTAAAGTTATTAAATATTTAAATTTAAAAAAAGTACAATCCACAAACAAAAGGTTTAAAACAAGTATTAAACTTTGTTAGTAGGTTCAATTGATAGGAGGGAGAGGTTGTAATTTATTTTGAAAGTTCAAAATAAATTTATTGTTTTGAGTTTTGCATTTTTTTCTCATGGAAACAAATTGAAAATGTTCATTAATTATAATTACTTTTTGTGAACGTTAGACACATTGGTCATTGTCACTTGAAATGTAATTTAAATTTTGTCACTTTTCACAACCTGAACTAAAACTAAATATTCAAAAAAAATGGTGAAAAATGAAACACAACCATAAAACTGAAATTAACTTGTTCAGAGTGGTTTAAATATATGGATATTAGAAATTTAAATAATAACAAGGTACAAAAAAATAATGTTGGGAAATATAACACATATTGATTCCCACATGTTTTCTGTAATCATTATGTTTAGAATTTGTGGGGGGCTCCCAAGGGCACGTCACATGTGTAGGAGTTTATCATGCAAAAAAAATGTCCAGAGTTGTTTACAAAAACTTATTGAAACATTTTTTTGTATTTTTGGTTTTGAATTAAAATATTGCTACACAAATAGGTACACATGTGAAAAATCAGCACTGCCATAAGAATTGTCGCACTTAAATTCTTTTTGTGTAAAATAGATAATTAAAAAATCCCAGAGTTAGTTGTTCAAAAAATAAGACCCCAATCACGAATAAACCCAATTACAAAACCATGAAGGCTAGGTTGCTAGGATATACTAAGGGTAATGAAATTGAAGGTAACCATTTTCACCATACATGGGGGTATTATATTGTTTTGATCATGAAAGTTATCATTAAATCTAATGTTCAACCCACCTCAAGAAAGACCTTCCCAATTAATTTCCTAAAATTTACATGATGAATGAAAAGTGGACAAATTTGATCAATAAATTCCACCCATTAAGGTTCAAAACACATCATACAAGATGAATTGCATGACATTATAATGTTTATATGAATTGTCCTATGAAAGGTTATGCCTATTCTTTACACATTCGTCCCATGAATGTGATGAAGTTGATAATCAATCCGTTGACACATTGATCTAGCTACTAATACTATGCACTAGGTTTTTTTCCCTATTAAAAGTTACATACATGAAATTTAGAAAAAATATTGTAAACGAATGATTTTTAAATCCCCAAAAAAATTATCTTGGCTATTTTTGCACCTTTTTTTGGTTTCATTTTAGTCCTATTAATTGAGAATGGTTTGCATTTGCCAAGTGATATTCTTCTACAAATTTTATACACATCTGATTCTGGTTCATCTTACCGTGTACTTTTATATTTTGCCTATAGCAATAAGGTTCTCTTTCCTCTAGGATGTTGTCATCACAACTATGCACAATGCTCTGATCACAACAGCCAAATGGAAAGCCACCTAAAAGGAGCTGTATTTCTAATTGCATGGAAGTGCACTTTCCATTGCATGGTTGCGAATGGGCTGCAAGTATGTAGATAAGTCTAATTAGGAAAGTTAGGAACATTTTATTCTTGACAAACTTTCTAAAGAACTAAAAAAGAACACATGTTCCCATTATTAAAAAATGACAGATGTGATCTTCTAGTGATTCAGAGTTTGCCTCAGATCTCCACACAACTCTGGTCTTAATCGGTAGAACTATGAGATGACTGTCTACACGATTAGATGGAACAAATGTAATGGAAAGTTACTCTTGAGGCATATCTCTTATGAGAGTGCCCTGCTGGAAAGAGACCCTAAGACAAATGTAAGAAGGCAAAGGAAAGGTAAAAGGATAAAATATTTTAGTGAAATTTATACAACTCATTTTTTTTGTATCAAAAAAACACCGAAAGGTAACATAGTTTTTCTGAAAACAGAATATTTTGCTATAAATTCTCTTTTTTTGAAAAAACAAATTCACTTAAAACGACAAAAAAACTGTTTTTTGGAAGGTTGTTGTCACAATTATGTTTACTGACTACAAATAATGTGATCAATTCAGTCAAAATCCGCCTAGGGATGCTCACCACTCTTGCTCCATCAGGAAATTGAAAAAAAAACATTGATTCATACGCAGCTGATGCATATTAAAAAGAAATCAAATGTATCTGCCCAATACAAGTTAATTTCTTCCCAGTCCTAGAAAGACTATGAAGGTTCTATGCATTTCCCATGCTAAAGAATAGAGCTAAAGATGTTAAAGATCTCGTACACATATTCCCAAGAACAAAATTGCAAGCGAACCCTTGGTTGGTTCTAACTGCTGACTCTTGAACTCAATATCTACCCCCATGGGATAAACTACAGTTATAGTCTCCGGTAAACTCACCAGCCTGGAAGTTGCTAATTATAGGCAGCTCTAAATTTAGAGAGCACCTAGTTTGGCGTGTAAAGTTGTAAACTTCCCCTTCGAATTCGCCAATTGATGAAGTCAACGAGGTTGGGGCCCGAGTTTGGCATTGCAGATTGAGCTCTTGAAAGAAAGAAAGAGGGCGGTTATGCGTGGCACCAGGATCGTACACACAAAAAAAACACTATTTTCTTTTCCAAAAACAGTCCCAGACATTACGCAAAAGTAGCTGAGACTAATTTTTGATTCAGTGAAAACCAGATTCAGATGTGCGAGATTTTATCGTTTTTGCGTTTGTCAACGCAATCCAAATTTTTACTTGATTCCTTTTGGATTTCCAGCAGGATTCAGCTGTTGCGAGACTTCTGCAGCACCGCCTGACCTCACGAATGTCACCACTGGTGAATTTCTCTGTGACGAATTCTGCGCCTCAAATTTCTCTAAAGAATATTCTGTAACAAACACCATTTTTTTAGAGAAAAAGTTCGCCAATGTTGAAGAAATGGTTTTTTGCGGGAGGAATTTCAGCACGGTTGGATGGTTTTTTAAATAAAATGAGGCCACTTGTTGGCCAGTTTTCTACAAATGTGTCACCAATTAATACTATATCTGTACTGTTTTTTTTTTGGCTTGGCCATGATACTACATCATGAAACGGGAAACAAAACGTTAGTCGCCATTGATGATTATTATTAATATGTGATAAACTAGCGACAACCTAAAAGTGGAAGAATTTGCCAACGATTATCCATCATCTCTTGTCAATGAGGTTTTCTTTTTTACAATTTTGTGACGTACTAGCCACACTGGTGATCGTCTACATGATGAATTAGCTAATTACAGGGCAGAGATTAAGGTAGAAAAATTTAAAGAATCCTGCTACATTTTGACCCACTAGAACCCAATTGGCAAATTTTCCTCGAAACCTTGCGGCTTCGTCGCTTTTTTTTCACAAAAAATCTTTTGTATGAGTAGCCCTGGATTCTCTTTTAACTCGCCTTCTAAAAGAAAAAAACCCCCCCCCAGCTTGTCCGATGGCTGCGAAACTCGGAGAAACGATCTACAAGAAAACCTCGTCATGTGTTATAAATAATGCAGTTGATAAAATCATATGTAAATTTGGTGGAGAAAGAGCTTTGATAGAATCAAGGAACAGCAGCAGGATCATGAATATTTGTCGAGCACTGTTCGCTAATGAAAGCAGATTGAGTGTTTGACTAGAAAAAGGATGTTCTTCTGGAAATTATCAAAACCTTGTCATGTGTTAATTAGTGTCGTCTTTGACAATGAAAGAGTGCCGACAATAGCGCCGTCCTCAAAGTCAGTTGAGGTTCGTAATTGTCAGTGATGGACAAACTCTCGAGGTTCGGAATTGTCAGTGATTGACAAATTGCCGAGGTTCGTAATTGTCAATGATTGACAAATTGTCGAGGTTCGTTGTCAGTCTGGTATAAAAAGAAAGAGAGGGAGTGAACTGTGTGGGGCTTGGATTGCATTGGACACTCCTGGGATAGAGTGATTGACCAAGGGAGTGGGTTGGTAGGGACGTAATTGTGAGTCCAGGAGTTTAGGTCCGCAACAAGTGGTGAATGGGACCCACTACCAGACTTGTCTGACTTATATCATTTGTAGCTGAAAATATTACTTGGACGGGGCATTTGGAATCTGTTGAGGAGGCGGAGGAGGAGAAGTCAGAACCATTAACCTAATTCGAGCTCGGAAGCAAACCCAGTCAAGGACTTTATTAGGATCGTGACGCCGGAACCCTTCCAAAATTAGAGCTGATTCAGAAGCAACAAACGGCCGTGCACATCCTTCTTTGCTGTTTTTAGTGAGGAGGGCCGAAGCTCATGAGTACTAATGCGCCGGATAACTTGTGACGCAGGAGCACTTCTCTAGTGTGCACATGGAGAATCTAGCCGGGTTCAATTCGGTGTTCGTGCGTTTTGGGTTACTGAACAGCTGGAGTACGGTGAGCATTGCTGGGTGGAGAAGAGCGGCTGTAGAGGGGTGGAAAGTTTAGGCGTTGAAAGAGATCAAGACAGCCGTCGCAAGATGTGGTTCCGGTGTTGTCTCCTGGTACTATGCCTCGTAGTGCTTCTACCAGCTTGCGTAACGTGCCGTCTCTTTCCCTGTGATGGTATGGATCTGGACAGCCTTAATCACTCTCCATATTTATTTCTACATAATCTCTTCTATCCTCTACTCTTGGAATTCTCTGTAAGAGGGATTCACCGTCTGATGTTTAGCAATCTGTTGAATATCGAGCTGATTATTAAGAATGCCGGACAGCCTACTTCTGCCGGGGAGTTTGAGACCTGGTGTAGTATATTGGCGACCGATAATAGAGTTTCAAACTATGTCTTGCATGTGACTAGCAAAATCTCGATGGTCTCGGGAAACTGTGCAAGGCAAGGAAGTGCCACCAAAGCTTTTCTTGCGACGGCACATTGCAGTATTGTGTTAGGAGCTTGTATGCAGCGCCACATGATTAAACATCTCGTAGGAGTGCTCATCGGTTGGTTACAGTACTAGTCTGCACGGCTTGTATCAAAACATTCCGCTGCGATGTTGAGCTTTTGGGCCATTACTTCAACCGGAAGATGTAGATCTGGTCGCAGACATGACTTTAGTAACGACGATCGTCTGGACGGTGTAAAGTGAGGGTCAAGTCGAAAGATCATGAACGGTAGTAAATCTATAATATATATTCACAACCGTAGCTAGAGATCTGCCGGCTGCATGCGATATAATGTGGACGAATGTCAACTGAAACGTGGTGCATAAAAATGATGAATTAAGGAAAGGTCGGTCTGTGTTGGCGAGCTCTTCAGACATATGCCGTCACTTACCACACTTGAATACTGAAGTGTGAGTCTAAACTTACGGACATCGCCGTGTTGGGTTGTGCAGATACGAAAAGTGGGATTCCGTCTATGGAGGCGTTGTTGCAAAACAAAGTTAGAGAAGGGAATATTGATGAGATAATCTCGAAGGTACTTACATTATAATATGTGATCACGCTCAGAGCTACTCAACCCGTTGAGACTCTTTTGAATTAATTCACGGAGAGAACCTGGCTTTTGTTCTGAGTCCTGTATTCTTCTTCTTTGTTCCAGGAATCGGCTCAAAATTATTTTCTACAAAGAGGATCATGGGCGAGGCGAGCTCGTACTACTGCTTATGAGATCAGTGCTACTGCTGAGACTTTCTCTCCACCGATCACACAAGTTCTAGATGCAGCCGAATTAAACAGAACTGTAAACGAGGAAGATGATCGGAGATACCTGTTAGAATTTAAAGAGGATTATGTGGAACCTGGACCGAATACTAATCATGCCCTGGATCCTCCTGCTCCCACACCGTCTCCCTTGCCGTAGCTTTCTTTTCCTTGGGGACCGGGCGGAGATATCCAGGTGGGAGGAGGACACATGATGAATTTCTTCGCTTGGGGACCGGGCGGAGATATCCATGTGGGAGAAGGGCATATGATGAATTTCTTCGCTACGGGACTGGGCGGAGATATCCAGGTGGGAGGAGGACACATGATGGATTCCTTCGCTTGAGGACTGGGCGGAGATATCCAGGTGGGAGTAGGACGCATGAAGAGCATATAAGAACTTGTGTAAAATAAATGCAGGAGACTGGAAACTCTTGTTGATGAGGTGCAAAAACTTGGAACCCTATTAGTGGATGTGCGAAACTCTATTTTCTCGTGTGGAATAGGCAGGCCACCTGCATGTGGTTCATTTTTGCACCGCTAGTTCTTTTGTTAATCTTGCAATTCTAGTGGACAATATTCTGCGTCAGAAGTCGAAGGCTTTTGGCACATTTGTCTAGATCTCTGGAACAAAATATCTGAAGCAAGTTTGGTGTTAGAGGGCACAAGTATAATAAGTACAGTAGTTCTCACATACACCTTCCTTCATTGTCGGTTACATGAAATTTGAACTCGATTGGCCTCGGCCTAAATTCAGTACTCTAGAGTGTCGTCGTTGCTGCTGTAATCGGAGAGCAAGAGACTGCGAAGATATCATTGATTCTCCCCAAGTTGCAAGAATGTGGATTGATCAGGAAAACTAGCCTGGCTAAAGCTTTCTTCCAGGCCTGGAATTCATCTTTGCCGAGTCTGCTGTATGGTCACTTTCTGCATAAATTTTACATTCCATGCCCATTCAATGATCTGTGCAGGAATTTCGTCTATTTAGTTTTTCTGGAGACATTTACAACTTGTTGGTGAATTTACATTCGGAGCCCCAATCTAAGAGTCTCTCCTTCTGCATAGAAATTTTGCAACTTTTTTCCTGATTTGAGTTTTCAGTTTGGCGCGTCCAATTGTGTTTTTGCCTTTTCAATTCTGTGATGTAGCTGATCATCTATAAGAAGAAACTTATTTAGCTAGATATGAAACTACAAAAAATGAAGCATCATTCCATAATTTGGCTACCATGCTGCAACCTTTTGAAGAAATCTGGCAATATGCAAATTGTTTTTCAAAACCTGGCAAATTTGTGTGATTCTAGAGTCAAAATCAGATTTTTCAGGTCAAAAATTGGCGAAATTTTACCACCAAGAAAAAAAACTTTCCTCAACTATCTCATCAAAGAAGGGTAACCTGTTTTGGTGTCCTCTGTTTTGATCATTGAATGCTCATCTGAGACATGATCTGACTCCTGAGATAAGGAATTTGCTTAGAATTTGAGTTCTCTTTTTTTGGGTACATATTTAGGTCATTTATTTCCTTTATTGCTGCAAACATACAGAAACCTTTTTTTCCAAGTACTTGTGGTATTAATCACACAAAATGGTGTAAACCAGATCTGCTACTCTCATTTTGATTAGATTCCTGTGTAGTTTGATCTTTGTAGGCATTGCAACTACAATTTTTACTGTCGGACTTGGGTGCCCATCTAAAAAAGTGGTGGGTGTTGTTGAATGGAAAATAAACCATGAGCAAGATGGGTTTCTCAATGGCCCACAACATTTAAGTAAGGTTTACTTATGGTGTTGTTGCTTTAAAAGAATATTGTAGCCTTCATAATTGAGATATTCTCAATAGCATATATTAAGTGAAAATTTGAATTAGATCACTAGTTAAAACCCTTATTGAGATCTTTTCAATGAAATATTTCAAACAAAAGTTTGAAACAAATTACTCATTGAAACCATTGAGATGGTTTGGATAGCATATTTTCAAATGAAAGTTTGCATCAAACCAGCAGTTGAAGACTTCTGCATTGAGATCCTTCCAAAACCAAGTTCCAACAAATTCTTGAAACCAAAACACTAACTCTAACCTTCATTGAGAATTTTTCACCAACACAACCAAACCTAATATGTATGGTGGATAACGTGTCAACACTCAACACCTTCCAGCACACCCGTTCAAAAGTGACCCCGAAGGGCCAAGCTTTTGACCTGGTGAGCAAGCCGATTGAATTTCACCTGGTAATTTGGGGTTAGGTTAAATTGGTAAAAGGATAAGTCAACACTCAACACCTTCCAGTGCACCCGTTCAAAATTGACCCCAAAGGGCCAAGCTTTTGACCTCGTGGGCAAGCTGATTGAATTTCACCTGGTAATTTGGGGTTAGGTTAAATTGGTAAAAGGATAAGCCAACACTATGCCGTGTCCACTCAAAACTAAGATTCCCTTGGGCTAGGGAAAAGGGGTAAATAGGTAATTTCTTCTACAAAAAGCCTTCAAATGATGAAACCCTGCAAAACTTTATTTATAAACACACCATAGATTTGGAAAACGTACAAAGGAGTAAGAAAAAGGATAACAGAGAAGTTACAGGCTGTCAAGTAAAGCTCAAACTAGTTCTCAACATCTCTTCAAATGCGAATACATCCTCTCCACTTGGGACTGAGATTTCCTTAAATAATGAAAATTCATTGTAAAGGTTATCCTTTAGAGTGACTTGTGAGCCTCCAAAAAGGGGTGAGGGATGTGGGGGGCTGACCCCCTGCATGCATTGACCCTAGAAAGTTTTATCCATTTGCGATGAATTTTTGTAGTCACATATTCACCTCCCCCTATGATACCCCCTTGACTAAAAGGAGGGTGGGAGGGAGGAAGAGTGGATAAATTTCTGAGAAGAAGTGATTAAATTTTTATAGCATAGGTAACAGCCTCTGGTCGGTTGAAGGTTCCCTCTTCCACTTAAAAGGCTATAAGCTGGTTTATATTGAACTGCACGTGAGTGCATGCAGTGATTTTCATGCAAGGAAACTATGTACAAAATTTGATTCTAACCCAAAAGTTGGGAAATATAAACCCAGCCAACAGTAAAAGCCATAAAGAGCCCAAGATGTTGTGCTTGGGAGTTTCATTTGGATTTTTAACATGGCAAGCACTGTATCTTTCAAAATTTTCAGCAGTTCCAAAATAAAATAAAATAAACTCCTGCCTAACCAGGCTAGGTTCTATGATAGTCAGGACCAATCTTTTCTTTAAGCGCAGAAAATCACCAAATCTCACCATGGTTCCCAGATCAATAAATAAATAAAAGGGGAAAACATAAAATTTTGTGAAGATTTTGCCAGATTCCACCCCCCTTTCCCCCATTCCCACACATTTGCAATAGGATACCATTGATATAGAAGGATTCTCAGATTTTCTCACTTGTCAAAAATGGATCATAGCCTGATTTGGCTACATCGTTGTAGCGATCGTAGTCACCTCAACATTATTCTAAAATCGTTAAAAACACACTACTCAGTACCGGGGCAATATCAACTGGAGTGATGGGTTGCAGTGCCATGCATATTGGGGGGCCATATGCCACCATTCTCAAGCAAAAAAATGGGTTACTTTCTTGTTTTTCTCCCTTGCAACATCATGTAGAGGGCTCCATGCACAACCCAAAATAAATACTGCCATCTCAGACAATTCAAGAACTGTAGCCTACAGCAAGTAAAAAGTGACAACTAAACCTATGAATTGTTATTTGCTAATGCAATGAAGTATGAATGTGAATGCTCTGAAAAGCATCATTATTAACCTTAAATTGAAGCACAAGAAAGTTATTGAAATATATGCTAAATCATTGTTTGGCGATACAAGCACATTAGGGTGGACATTTTAAAATATGATGCAATGTAGGGTACAAAATATGTGTACTATCATAGTACCTTGGTAACTTCAACACTAATTGTATTATTTTTGGAGTGCGTAATTTGTGGAAAAGAATTGTGTTTGTCTCAATAGTTCTATAATGGGATTGGAAACTTCTATTTTGGGAACCTCCAAAGTTTCAAAATTTTCTTGTGATGGGCCAATCAAAGAGGCTCATTGCAATAAAAAATTCTGAACTTAGGAGGCACCCCAACTAATCAACAAGAAAACAAAATAATGAATGTTCGGGTTGTTCAAACATAAGCAATTTGACAATTTCATGTCATTCATTGTGTTAATCACATCTAACACATCAATTTTGACATCAAAGCAGATGCAAAACTAATTGTATTGTAATAAAAAAAAAGTTGTTCCAAGAAGGTTGCACAACAAACTTGGAATAAAAAAACGAAAGTTTATTATTGTATAAGAGGTGGATATTTGCAAGGTTGCTTGGTATTCAATTGTGGGCATCTTGCAGTGTATATATCTGGACCATGAAAAGGATAGCAAGTGTGGCATTAAGCAACGGTTGCATGAGAACTTAGGAATGAAAAAAAAAGGTTTGTAGCGAAGCATGCAGAATATAATGTTCAATTATTCATCGACCAATGTGCCAACATCATGCCACATCAAATGAAAGGAATTGGGAATGGCTAACAAAACATCCAATTTCTAATTCCTGATTCATGGAATAATACTCATGAGCAAAGCAATGAAGTATGGGTTTTGTTATATTTGTCTTCTATTACTTTAGTGGTTATTATTTTTCTCTTTCCTAACTCTTGCATCCATGCGTTTTCCTTTATTTTAATGTTCTGACTTTCGACTTGTTCTGGGATGGATAATTAGGCACAAAATGTTCAATCAAAAATTTTGTGGCTGCACATTTCATTAATTGCATCGGAGAATTAAATGGTTGTTCAAAGGTTCATAGTTCACCCTTGTTGGGCAATTGGGTGGCCACCCAATTTTGTTGGCTTTTGAAGAAACCTTCATGTCAGAATTGACAATTTTTTTCCATGTTGAATATTAAATGTTTGTAATGTGTTTTGCAGATAAGCAAGGAGTTGAACATTGATGAAATTTCTCAAGGAGTTGAACATTCATGAAATTTCTCAGTTAACAAAGAAATGCCATCTAAATGTGGATGTGCAAAAAAGAGGTTTCACATTTGCCAAGTGCACAATTTGTGAGTCTTTGAAAGACCTCATATCAAAAGTTGGAAAAAGCAGTGCTAGTGGGAAAGAGGCTCAAATGAAGCTGAAAAGACATAACAAACATTAAGAATCTTGCAAAATGTTGTATAGAAGTTGGAAAATGGAATCAATTCGATCGAAAGAAGAGTTCGTTTGTGTCATTCATGATAAAATGGATCATTCCAAAATTGCCATCCCAAGGCTCGAGGTGAAAAACAAAATGATGGCAAGGTTGGGTCAACTACTAGTTACACTAATAGGAATGAAAGTTCATGGGCATGGAGATGAAGCCTACGTTCAATACTCAAACGAATTGTGGCCTAATGACCTTAATTTCACCATTGGTTTGTTATTGTGGCCTCTAAGAACCTTGGAAAAGGAGCGAATTCATGAATCGTGAAAGATGTTTGAAAAGGAGTTTCAAAATGACTTCTTTTCATTCCTAATGTGAGGGAGGTTTCGATGCATGAAGGCGTTGAAGGCCCCAAAACAATTTGTTGGTGCAAAACCTTTGCCACGAAAATTGTTGCATCAAATGGACTATTGTGTGAAAGATAACAAAAATAGATACTTGCTAGCATTTCTTTCATTCTTAACTGCAAGGGATGTATTTAAGGAGGTGCAGTTGGGTTTCCTTGTTGTGGGGCACACACATGAAGACATTGATGGGTGTTTTGGCTACTTATCAAAGAAGTTAAGAGAACAATCCAACTATTGTTTGGCAGACTTCATGAAAATGTTTGTGGTTTCTTAAGAACGGCTTTTCATTCCCCATTTGATTTAGGAAATTCCTAATTTAAAAACTTGGGTGCATGGGTATTTGAAGGATAGTGTAGAGGTATTAGTAGGCCATATAAATATGCATCTCTTCCATTTTTTTGTTGATTCCTCTAAATGGCTTATGATGCAATACAAGCTTTCACCAAATGATAAGTTGTGGAATTTGAAGGAAGACCTTGCCATACGATTGTGGAAGTCCCATGATGAAGGTTAGCCAAAGCTACCAAATGGAGTTTCGAAGCCTATTCCATTTTGTCCAATTTGGGGTAACGATGTTACTAAGGCAATGTCGTGACGTGTAGTGTTGTGACATACAGTGTCATAAAGGTGTGAATCCGTAGGAAACTCTACTAAACAAACAGCCTAAAACCAATTAAAGGTAGAAACTAATCAAAGAGATGCATGCACACACATATATACACAATGCACAAGGGAGGCTGAGATGAAATTCTCATGTATATT